>Ga0316189_10004164_pt1 | contig 13948 bp, 15 predicted proteins | sample LowCovwburrow_MG_FD_204930 | JGI IMG/M metagenome (GOLD analysis project Ga0316189, IMG submission 204930) | Coastal sediment microbial communities from Maine, United States - Lowes Cove worm burrow | ecosystem: Environmental > Aquatic > Marine > Coastal > Sediment | place: USA: Maine...
GGTCGCGACGCACATGCGTCGCGACCGATTCTCCTCAGTACACGGGATCGGGCTTCGCTACTTCCGCTGGCCGGCGAATTGGTCCTCTTTGCTTTTGAAAAGGACGTTGAAGGTGGTGAGAGAGCCGTAGCAGCCGGTGATGTATTGCTGAAGCTGTACCTTGTCTTCGTCGCTCAGCCCCTTGTGGCCGTTGATCTTCTGCTCGAGCACCCGAAGCTTGTCGCGCACCATCACGATCTTCTTGAAGAACACATCGAGTGGGATGCGTTTCTCCTGGGTGCCTTCGCGCCCGGGGACGAGGACGAGCTCGCCATCGTTCCAGCGGTCGCCCATGTCGACGTCGCGGATGCCGAGCTCGTCGAGGAGAACTTCACGTAGCACTTGTCGGAAGGCGTCCTGATCCATGTCGATTCCAATCTCCGAAGGTATCTGCGGCCGTGGCTTCACCGGCGGCTCTTCGCGGTAGCGTCTCGGCGTCCCAGCGGCTGGCTTTCGCTTGAGAGCTTGTTCCCAAGGAACGTCCTTGGGCTTGTGACTCGAGCAGGTGGCCGCATCTTTGACGGGCCATCGGAGCTGCTCGAGCCGGCAGTTCCCGACCCACGACCCGTCGGGCTCCTCACGCTTGCGGATGTACCATCCACAGGTGCCGCACCGGCCTGAGAGGTCGCGGGTCATTCCGGGCGGAGACTAGAGCAGTGTCGGCGTCAATGCCAGCGTCAGCGAAAGACTAGTGCCTCAGCCCCAGCTCGTCTCTGTACGGCGCGTCTTCCACCGAGCTGTGGTTCCAGTAGTCATCCATGATGGCGTTCGTTCGGACCCCTGTGGTTCGAAACGGCCCCTCGGTTTCTTCCCAGGCCTGGATGACGTGGGGGAAGTCCGCCTCGTAGTAGATCACGAGCTTGCGACCGAGTGCTGGGTAGTCGAGCTCGAGTGCGTCGATGGGATGGTCCACCAAATCGGTGACGACCTTCTTCTTGCGAGCCACGGTTGCCGGGTACGGGCGAAGCGCCTTGTGCCGCATGCGGATGTAGTCGAGGCGAGGCACGATTTGCTGCTTGCCTTCGCGAATGGCCCCGGGGGCGATGCGAAGCTGCGCCCAGAGCCCATCTTCGAGGGGTGCGTCGGGCAGCAAGATCTGCTGATCGGCCTCCTTCTGGAAATACGAGTGCATCAGCGTGTGCAGGCCGTCCTTGCGGCGGTTGATCTGACTGTACACCTGACCGCACCACTCCTGAACCGTGCTGCTCAGCTTCAGCGCTGGCGCTCCGGAGGCGGGCGTGAACGACGACGTCATCACCGTGTACGGATAGATGCCCGTATAGAAGCGCTTGTATGCGTTGAGCTTGAGCACCGAGATCGCGTCCGCCGACTCCCCAACCTCGTGCTTCACCTGGAGCGTTGGAAGGAAATCCTCCGTGACGAAAATCAGCACGGCTTCCCCGTCATGGACATCCCCGTAGCGCGCCTGGCGCAACGCATATCGCGTGAGCTCGGCTTTGCCCTGATACCAATAGCGTTGGAAGGAGGCGTGCTGGCCCGAAAAGCTCTCGGGGGAGGGAAGCGAGCTCGCAGTTCGATCGAAGGCCGGATGCGCCGGGCTCTCCTCACAGCCGAGAACGAGAACCGAAAAGAGGACCATCAGGCTGGTGGAGCGAACCATACTGCAAGGCATAGGGTTGGACGCGGCAGCTGCAAGGTATTGGCAGAAGTCCACGTTTCCCTAGATTCTCCGGTCATGGGCGAAAACTTCCCGAGCCGATACTGCAACCGAGATGTGGCGCGCCGCCAGTTCGGTGAAGACGCAGACCAGTACGCGACGTTCTACGGACTTGGCGACCCGGTCGCGGACGAGCTCGCTTCTTGGATCCAGCGTGCAGGAGAGCCCGCGAAGGCTCAGTTCGAACGGGCACTCGTGGACGGCCTCGCCTCTGTGACCGAAGCCCCCGCGGTGCTCGTCCGGTTCTTCGAACGGGCGGAACGAATCCCTCCTTGGGTCGACTTCGATGAGCTGCGACTCGGCGCCCTTGCCTATCAGCGCTTTGGCATCCTCGGCATGATCGTCCTCAGCGCCTGGTCTTTGATCAACGGCTACCACTCGAGCGCCGCGGTCAAGCCATTGGCGTTCACCGGCCAGCTTCGGCACAACGCGCAGCGGCGTCTAGCTGAAACCGCGCGGTTCGTGAGCGAGGCGTCGCAGATCGACGGGCTCCGCCTCGGCCGACCCGGACGCGAGATCTCGCTTCGCGTGGCGGTGATTCACGCGCATGTTCGGAGCGCGTGCGCGCGGTCGCCCGAATGGCGAACCGAGGAGTGGGGTGTCCCCATCAACCAGGCCGACATGCTCGGCACGCTCCTCGAGTTCTCGCTCCTGATGATGGACGGCGCACAGCGACTCGGGTTCTTCGTCAGCCCGCGTGAACGCAAAGCAATCCTCGCGATGTGGCGCTACTGCGGCCACCTCAACGGAGTCGACCCTTGGCTATTGAGCCACCTAGAGAGCGAAGCCGACACGCGACGGATTGCCGAGCTGATTCGCCTGGTGCAGCCGGGTCCCGACGAGGATTCCTTGATGCTGACCCGGCAACTATTGAAAGTCCCGACGGAGAACGCGCGAGGCGCCGGCCCTGGCGCCCTCGGCGTCGTCGTGAGCCGGTTTCACAACGGCCTCGCACGAGCGCTCAACGGCCCAGAGATCGCGGACAATCTCGGCATCCCAAACGACCTCTGGCAGTACGCCGAGTACCCGGTACGCGCAGTGCTGACACCACTCGAGCGCTTGCGCCGTGTCGTCCCAGGCGCGAGCAGCGCGGTGGCCCGGGCGAACAACACCATCATCCGTAAAGACCTGAAGCGCATCCTTCGAAACGTGGAACCCGAGTTCGGCTAGAGCATTCCGAGCTCGAGCTTGGCGGCGTCGGTCATGTTGTCCGGCGTCCAGGGGGGATCCCAGACGAGCTCGACGTGTGAGGTAGAAACACCTTCTACACGACCTGCCTTTTCCGCAACCTCTTCGACGATCGCGCCCGCAACGGGGCAAGCGGGCGCTGTGAGCGTCATGCGGATCTCCGCGCGGCCGTCTTCGGAAACCTCGACACCGTAGATTAAGCCCAGCTCGTAAATGTTCACCGGAATCTCCGGGTCGTAGACCGTCTGGAGCGCTTCGATCACCGACGCCTCGACTCTCGCGGGGTCGATTGGCTCCGCAGGCTTCTCGCCGCTTCCGCCGACCGCCTCACTGACCGGCTCAGTAGGCGGATGCGGCACATCGGAAACCGGCAGGAACACGTGGTCCGAAGTGGTCCGCGGCTTGATCTTGTGGATCTTCAAGCGTTCGATGTCGTCGCCCACGCCCTACTCCGTCCTGGCTTCGCCTCGTTCGTTGTGAAGGGCCTGGTTGAGCGTATGCCAACCCAGCGTGGCGCATTTGACGCGCATTGGGAACTCACGAACGCCGGCAAACACTGCGAGCTTGCCGAGCGCATCGAGGTCGTCGTCCGTTCCGTCGTCGCTGGTGACCATCGTGTGGAACTTGCCAAAGAGCTCCTCGGCTTCGGCAAGAGTTTTGCCTTTGAGCGCCTGGGTCATCGTCGAGCACGAGGCTTGCGAAATCGCGCAGCCTTGCCCAAGAAAGCCGATGTCGGTGATCGTGTCACCGTCGAGCTGAAGGCGCAGCGTGATCTTGTCGCCACAAAGCGGATTGTAGCCGCGCCCCTCGCGATTGTATGGCTCAGGGAACCGATGGTTCCGCGGGTTCTTTCCGTGATCGAGGATCACTTCTTGGTAGAGCTCACGGAGGTCCATCAGCCGAACAGCTCCTGCACGCGCTCGAGGGCTCCGATGAAAGCATCGACGTCGTCGGTGGTGTTGTACATGCCAAGCGACGCGCGCGCGGTCGCCGCGATGCCGAAGTGCTCCATGATAGGCTGCGCGCAGTGGTGGCCGGTGCGGATCGCCACGCCTTCCGAATCGACGATCGTGCCAATGTCGTGCGGGTGCGCCGCGTCCATCAAGAACGAAAGCGCTGCGACTTTGTGGGGTGCCGTCCCAATCAGACGAACACCCGGCACCGCCTCGAGCGCCTCCGTGGCGTAGCGAAGCAATGCGTCTTCATGGGCGTGCACGGCCGCCTGATCGAACCCTCCGAGGTAGTCGATGGCCGCGCCGAGGCCGATCGCGCCCGCGATGTTCGGCGTCCCCGCTTCGAACTTATACGGCAGGTCGTTGTAGATCGTCTCTTCGAACGTAACCGATCGAATCATATCGCCACCGCCCTGGTAGGGCGGCATGCCTTCGAGGAGCCGCTCTTTGCCATAGAGCGCGCCGATGCCCGTCGGGCCATACAGCTTGTGGCCGCTGAACGCGTAGAAATCGCAATCGAGCGCCTGCACGTCGACCTCGACGTGAGACACAGCCTGCGCACCATCGAGCAAGACGACCGCGCCTCGATTGTGGGCAAGTGAGATGAGCTCCCGAACGGGAAGCACGGTACCGAGCGCATTGGAGACATGGGCGAGGGCTACGATCTTCGTGCGGTCGCTCAGCTTCTCTTCGAATGCTTCGGGGAGTATTTCGCCTCGCTCGGTGATCGGGACGACGACCAGCTTCGCGCCAGTCTGCTGACAAAGAATCTGCCAGGGGACGATGTTCGAGTGATGCTCGAGCTCGCTCACCAGGACCTCATCGCCTTCGCGAAGCAGTGCCCTCCCAAAGCTCTGCGCCACGAGGTTGATCGCCTCGGTGGTGCCGCGCGTGAAGATGACTTCGCTCTTCTTGGCCGCGTTGAGGAACAGCTGGACCTTCTCACGAGCGGCTTCAAAGCGAGCGGTTGCGCGCTGCGAAAGCAGGTGAACCGCCCGGTGAATGTTGGCGCAGTCCCTGGCGTACACCTCGTCGACGGCGTCGATCACGGCCTGAGGCTTGAGCGAGGTGGCCGCGCTATCGAGATAGACCAGCGGCTTGCCGTGTACTTCTTGGTGCAACGCAGGGAAGTCCTGGCGAGCACGCTTCACGTCGAAACGCGGCGCGGTGGCCGCGAGGGCGGGCGATGGACCGGTCACGTGACCTCCCTGATCTCGTCCGCATGAGGAATGCGAGCCAGCAACGCTTCCTGCAGGCGCGCGCGCGTGGGCTCGTGCGCCACCCGATCGATGATGGACTCCACGAATGCATAGGTGAGCATCGCGTTCGCGAGGTCTTCGGGAACGCCGCGCGTTCGGAGATAGAAGAGTTGGTCCTCGTCGAGTGCTCCAACGGTCGCGCCGTGGCTGCACACCACGTCGTCCGCGTCGATCTCGAGGTGGGGCTTGGTGTGAACGGTCGCCGAGTCGCTCAACAACAAGTTGCGATTCTCCTGATGCGCCTCGGTCTTCTGTGCGTCGCGGTGAACGATCACTATCCCATCGAAGACCGCAGTGGCTTGGCCAGCGGCGATGCCGCGGTACGTCTGATCACTTCGGCAGTGCGGTGCCCGATGCTCGACCAAGGTGTGGTGGTCGACGTGGTCATTGCGATCGGCGAAGTACGCGCCGTCGAGCTGACACTCGGCGCCCTTGCCCTCGAGAAGGCAGCGCACGTCGAACCGCAGGAGCGCGCCCCCGAGCGTGACGACGGTCGACCGGTAACGGCTGTCGGCCGCCTGACGCACGTCGACGCGGCCCACGTGGAGCCCGGCGTCTTCGTGGACACGCACGTGGGTCACTTTGGCATTGCCGGCGATGTCGACCTCGACGACGGAGTTCGTGAGCTGGCCGGCCACCTGACCCGAATAGGTCTCGATCAATGTGAGCTCGGCACCTTCGCCCGCGGTCACGAGGACGCGCGGGTAGCCCACGCCCCTGAGGCCGGTCGCGTGCACGATTTCCATCGGCTGGTCGACGACTGTCCTCGCCGGGACGTCGATCCAAAGTCCGTCGCTGAAGAGGGCCGTGTTGAGCGCGGCGAAGTGCTCAGGCACGCCCGCCAAGTCGAGGCGACCTTCGAGGAGACCTGGCTCGCTCGCCAAGACCTCGCGTAGGCTTCGTACGGTCACGCCGTCCGGGAGCCGGGACGCAAGCGATGGCGCGTCGCCTTCCGCGCGCGGGCGCTCTGCCTCGACCACCGAGCGAACGGGGGTGAAACGCCACGCCTCGGTTCTCTTGGTGGGCAGCCCCTGCGCTCGGACGGCGTCTGCGGCCCGTGCTCGAAGGGAGCGCAGCCAAGCTGGCCCCGTCTCGAACGCGGTGGGGAGGCTCCCGAGGAGCGTCTGTGAAGCGGTGTCGGTCAAGGTGCTTGGGCGTCCCGAACCTCGCTGTAGCCCTCCTTCTCGAGCTGCTTGGCGAGGTTCTTGTCTCCGGTTCGGGCGATTCGGCCGTCGATCAGCACATGCACGACGTCAGGCACGATATAATCCAGCAGCCGTTGATAGTGCGTGATCACCAGCATGGCGCGCTCGGGACTACGAAGGCCGTTGACCCCTTCGGCGACGACTTTCAGCGCGTCGATGTCGAGGCCCGAATCCGTCTCGTCGAGCACTGCAAGCGATGGCTCGAGCATTGCCATCTGGAAGATCTCGTTTCGCTTCTTCTCGCCGCCGCTAAAGCCGTCGTTCACCGCACGTTTCGTGAGCTCGTCGGGAAGCTGCACGAGCGCGGCCTTTTCCTTCGAGAGCTTCATGAAATCGATGGCATCGAGCGGGTCTTGCCCGCGATGCTTGCGAATCGCGTTGAGCGCCGCCTTCAAGAAGTAAATGTTGCTGACGCCGGGAATGGCCACCGGATACTGAAAGCCCAAGAAGACACCTTCTGCCGCTCGGATTTCCGGAGCCATCTCGAGCAGGTTCTGCCCCTTGTAGGTCACGCTGCCCTTCGTCACTTCGTAGCCCTCACGGCCCGCAAGAACGTACGCCAAGGTGCTCTTGCCCGAGCCGTTCGGCCCCATCACCGCGTGAACTTCGCCCGCGGCAATGTCGAGCGTGATCCCTTTGAGGATGGGCTTTCCATCCACCTCGACGTGAAGGTCTTCGATCTTCAACATCAGCCCACCGCTCCTTCCAAGCTAACGCCGAGAAGCTTCTGCGCCTCGACTGCAAATTCCATCGGCAGCTCTTTGAGTACCTCTTTGGCGAACCCGTTGACGATGAGGCTCACCGCGTCTTCTTCGGCGAGCCCGCGCTGCCTGCAATAGAAGAGCTGGTCCTCGCCGATGCGCGAGGTCGTCGCCTCGTGCTCGAGCTTCGAGCTGCTGTTGCGCACGTCGACATAGGGCACCGTGTGTGCGCCACACTTGTCGCCGATCAACAGCGAATCGCACTGCGTGTAGTTTCGTGCGTTCGTCGCGCCGCGCATGATCTTCACGCCACCACGGTACGTCTGCTGTCCGTGGCCGGCGCTGATGCCCTTCGAGATGATCGTGGACTTCGTGTTCTTGCCGAGGTGGATCATCTTCGTGCCGGTGTCGGCTTGCTGACGATGATTGCTGAGCGCCACCGAGTAGAACTCGCCCACCGAATCGTCGCCCTTGAGGATGCAGCTCGGGTACTTCCAGGTGATCGCGGAGCCGGTTTCCACCTGGGTCCAGCTGATCTTCGAGCGCTCTCCTTCGCAAAGCCCGCGCTTGGTGACGAAGTTGAAGATACCGCCCTTGCCGTTTTCGTCGCCCGGGTACCAGTTCTGCACCGTCGAGTACTTGATCTGAGCGTCCTTGTGGGCAACGAGCTCGACCACCGCGGCGTGAAGCTGGTTCTCGTCGCGCATCGGCGCAGTGCACCCTTCGAGATAGCTCACGTAGCTGCCTTCGTCGGCGACGATGAGCGTGCGTTCGAACTGCCCTGTCTTCGCGGCGTTGATGCGGAAGTAGGTCGAGAGCTCCATCGGGCACCGAACGCCCTTCGGGATGTAGACGACCGAGCCATCGCTGAAGACCGCGCTGTTCAGCGCCGCAAAGAAATTGTCCGACACCGGGACAACCGAGCCGAGATACTTCTTGATGAGCTCCGGATGCTCTTGCACGGCCTCGGAGAAAGACATGAAGATGACGCCGACCTCCGAGAGCTTCTTCCGAAACGTCGTCGTGACCGACACGCTGTCGAACACGGCGTCCACGGCAACGCCGGCAAGCACCTCACGCTCGTGGAGCGGGATACCGAGCTTCTCGTAAGTGGCGAGCAGCTCGGGGTCGACCTCGTCTAGGCTCTTGGGCGCGTCGTCTTTCGACTTGGGGGCCGCGTAGTAGCAGATGTCCTGATAGTCGATCTCGGGGTAGCTGACTTTGGCCCAGCGGGGCTCCTTCATCTCGAGCCAGCGCCGATACGCCTTGAGCCGCCAATCCAACAACCACTCCGGCTCGTCCTTCTTCGCCGAAATGAAGCGAACGATGTCTTCGTTCAGACCCGGTGGCGCGTACTCCTGCTCGATGTCGGTGATGAAGCCGGCGTCGTAGCTCTTCTTGAGAATCCCATCGATTTGTTCGGTGGCGGATGACATACGTTACTCCAACGCCGCACGAAGGCGGTTGGCCTCGATACCCGAGCGCGCGAGCGAGACGAGCTCTGCGGTTCCCGGGACGGCCATGTCGGCCAAGGTGATTTCGGAAAGCGCGCGTTGAACGGCGACATTGATGCGCTGCCAGTTCGCACGAACCCCACAGTTGGTCTCGTACTCGCAGAAAGAATCGTTGGTCTCGTCGGAGCACTCAGTGACCGCAATGGGACCTTCGATGGCTTCGATCACTTCGTGAATCCCGATGTGCTCCGCAGGACGCGCGAGCGCGTAGCCTCCCTTGGCCCCCCGCTGCGAGGTCACGACCCCAGCGCGCGCGAGCTTCTTGAGCACCTTGCTCGCCGTCGGCTCCGGGATTTGCGTGTGGAGGGCGAGATCGCGGGCGGCATGTGCCCCCTGCGCGCCAGCCAAGTGTGTGGCCAGCACGACCGCATAGTCGGTCATTTTCGAAATACGCAGCATTTCCAAATAGTTAGATACGGGACCGTTTCAGTCCTATTTGAGGATCTAGAGTACCGCCCGGGGGGTGTCAAGGTTCACCCCCATGGCCAAGACCTACGACGCAATGGTCCCGAAACTCCGCGACTTCATCGAAAAGCAGAAGAGTTCTTCGTGGCCACGGCGCCTCTCACCGCCGAGGGGCACGTGAACCTGTCGCCAAAGGGCATCCAAGGCACCTTTGCCATCCTCGACGACCGCACGGTCGCCTACCTCGATTTCACCGGGAGCGGCGTGGAGACGATCGCGCACATTCGGGAGAACGGCCGCATCTGCGTCATGTTCTGCGCCTTCGACGGCGCCCCGCGAATCGTGCGCGTCCACGGCACCGGAGACGCGATCGAGCCGGGCCACGAAGAGTTCGACAGCTTGGTCACGCACTTCGACGACTACCCGGTCGTGCGCGCCATCATTCGCATTCGCGCAAGCCGCGTGGCGCAATACCAGCGCGACAAGAACAGCGAAAGCCTCGACGGCCTACCGAGCGGCCTCGGGGACCATTAGCACCGGGATGGCAGCGATTCGGATGCATCGCGTGGCGGTGCTTCCGATGAACAAACGACCCAGCACGCTTTGCCGATGCGTCCCCACCACCATGACGTCCGCAGGGATTTCCTCGGCAGCCCTGGCAAGCGCGTGCGAGGCGTAGTCCGGAGAAACGACCTGGTGGATCTGCGCGTCGGGCGCGTGCTCCTTGGCGTACTCGGCCAGCTTCTTTCCGGCTTCGAGCTTGCTCTGGTCGCGGAGCACTTGGCGCCAGGTGCGCTCTTCGTCTGGTTTGTCCTCGCCGCCGGCGGGAATCACTACGTTGGCGATGTGAAGCTCCCCGTGGACGCGCGCAGCCGCGCGCTTCGCCCAGGAGACTGCGGAAAGCGCTGAATCCGAGAAGTCGGTGCCGACGAACCACTTCGTACCTTGAAGTCCGTCCGGAATGGGGCGGTCACCGGTCGCCACGAACACAGGACGGTCCGCTGCCCGAATCACGCGCTCCGCAGTGGAGCCGAGCACCGTCTCCGTCTTGCCCTGACTGTCGACGGTGCGCGGGCCGCTCGAGCCGTAAGGTCCAATCGTGATGAGAAACGAACCGCGTTCTTCGGCAAGCTCCGGGATGATGCGCCACGGCCTTCCGCGCACCACGAACGCCTCGCACTCGACGCCGGCGGCGGCGCAGCGGTGTTGCTCGTTCCGAAGCTCCGCCTCGAGCGCCTCCTCGTATCGCGTCGCATCTTCCTTGGCCTCCGCCGCTGCCGCTTGAAGCTCGGGGGACTCGGGCCACCAGGAATCCGCGTCGTCCAGAACGTGCACGAGGTCCAAGCGCACGCCGAAAGCTTTGGCTGCTGCGATCGCGAGATCGACCGTACGAAGCCCTGCCGAAGTCAGATCGGTACCACAGAGAATGCTCGCTCCTGCCATGTGGAAAGCATAGACCAAGCCGTTGGAGGCGCACATGGTCGGCGCTAGGATGGGGCGAGGCCATGCCCCAAACGCCGATTTATATGGACCACCACGCCACCACCCCTGTGGACGAGCGGGTCCTCGAAGCGATGCTCCCATATTTCGGCCCTCGCTTCGGAAACGCGGCCAGCCGAGTCCACGCGCACGGCAAGGCAGCCAAGGACGCGGTCGAGGCGGCGAGAGCCGAGATCGCTGACCTCATCGGTGGCAGCCCAGACGATCTCGTCTTCACCTCCGGCGCCACCGAAAGCGACAACCTCGCGATCGCCGGCACTGCGCGCGGCCGGGCGTCGGAGGGAAAGCACCTCGTCACGGTGTGCACGGAACACAAGGCGGTGCTCGATACCTGCCACGCACTCGAGCAAGAGGGATGGCGCGTCACGCGGCTCGCGGTCGACGAGCGAGGGCGGCTTGCGCCCAACGCGGTCGCCCATGCCCTCTCCGACGACACGGTCCTGGTGAGCGTGATGCTCGCCAACAACGAAATCGGAGTCGCGCAGGATCTCGCCGCCATCGGGGCGTTGACCCGTCCGCGTGGCATCACCTTTCACTGCGACGCCGCCCAAGGGCTGGGCTACCTGCCCTTTTCGGTCCGCGAGATGAATATAGACCTCGCGAGCTTTTCGGCCCACAAGATGTACGGCCCCAAGGGTGTGGGCGCGCTCTACGTCGATCGCGCCTTGCGAGCCCGCGGACTTCCGCTCCCGCAGATGCACGGGGGTGGGCACGAGCGAGGCTTCCGTTCCGGCACGCTGAATGTGGCGGGCATCGTCGGCTTCGGCGCCGCGGCGTCGATCATGAGGCGGGAGGGACGGAGCGAATCGGAGCGAATCGCGGCGCTTCGTGACTCGCTCGAACGGCGACTTGGCGAATCGATCGAGGAGACGCAGCTCAACGGCGCGGAGGCGCCCCGTCACCCCGGCAACCTCAACATCTCGTTTGGCTACGTCGACGGCGCGGCCTTGCTTCTCCGGCTGTGCGAGGTCGCCTCTGTGTCGAGCGGCTCGGCGTGCAGCAGCGCCGCGGCGGGGCCGAGCTACGTGCTCGACGCGATGGGCGTGCCCGAGGACTGGGCAGCCGCTTCGGTTCGCTTCGGTCTCGGACGCCACTCGACCCAGGCCGAAGTCGACCAGGTGGCCGACGCGGTGATCGGCATCGTGGCCGAGCTTCGGGAGCGATCCCCGCTCTGGGCGGCCAAGCAGAGTGGCGAGCCCATCGACTGGTGAGCGCCGCCTCGGGCTGGCGAACGGCCCGTTCACGCCTTACATAGAGGGAGATGAGCAACGCCGACGGCATCACCCTCACCCCGAGGGCCATCGAAATGGGCAAGCAAAAGGTCGCGGACGCCGACGGGCCCGTCGAGGGCCTGCGCTTGGGCATCAAGGGCGGCGGCTGCTCCGGCTACTACTACGTCTACGACTTCGCCAAGAAGATCCGGCCCCAGAAGGACCTCGTACTCGACTTCGACGGGCTGACGGTGGTGGTCGACAATCGCAGCATCGAGTTCCTGAAGGGCGCAGTGCTCGACTGGGAGCAGGGCCTGATGAGCTACGGCTTCAAGTGGAAGAACCCGAACGCAGTCGGCGACTGCGGGTGCGGCCAGTCGTTCGAAGTCGGCTAGAAGCCCTCTTCGAGAGGCACTGGGATCGGATTCGGGAGATCGACGTACTGCTGTAGGTCGTCTGGGGAGCAATCGACCGGGAGCAGAGCGGGGTTGTCGAGCTCGACCGAACGGCAACAGCGGTCAAACGCGGGCTGCGGTCCCGACTGCGGCCCTCCGCCGGCGCAAGGATCCGGGATCGGCAGCTCGACCGGCGCGATCGTCTCGGCGATGCGCGCGCGAATGCCCTGAAAGCTGAACGCGATGCTGCTCGCAGTGCACTGCTCGTCGGGGTTCCCTAGCGTCGGATCGATCCGGAGATCGAGGTTGTTGGTCAGGAGGCTGGTGACAGTCCCACGAAAGGCGTCGTCGCAGATCCCGAGCGGCTCGAGGGTCGCCACGAGGTCGCCAGCCGAGAACCGCCCAGCAAGCAGGCCTTTTTGGAGGCTTTGCCCGTCCTCGCTGATATCGGCAATGAGATAGCCGTTGAGGGAGAGCCAGAAGCTTCCGGGCCCCGTCAGGAACACGAACGTCGTCGCGGTGTCCACGGGAAGTACGACTCGTCCATTGCTGATGTACGCGTCGGTCTTCCAAACCAATGGGTACCGGATGTCGCCGGCGACGAGGCTCCCGGGGTCGACGTAAAACACGTCGTCGCCGTCCCAAGCGGGTGGCGGCGCGTCCCCCGACTTGCCGGGCAACATCAACGTTGCGTCCTCCGAGCCACCCCACTCGAAACCCGTAACATCATCTGCTGAAGTCCCGTCGACGGCGGACAGGACCGAGACGTCGACCTTCGCGTCGTTGGGGGTTCCGTTCCACTCCCGGAGACGGAGGAGCACGGTGCCAAAGCCCAGCCCCTGGTTGAGCGCAATGTTGTCTTCGAGGCAGGCAATCAGGCCCACGACCGTGGGAAGCACGTGCTGGCCGAACGAGTTGTCGATGCCCTTGTCGCCGTCGAGCGTGGGGTTCCCGTTCGCGGCGACGCACTCCGAGGCATCGTTGACCGATGCGGTGTGCATCTCGTCGAGGTCGAGCCCAAAGCGGCGCCAGCGGTCGCCGGACTGGTCGAGCGAGATGTTGCGAAACGCGAAGATCGCCTCGACGTCATCGGTCGACTTGCTCGTGTCCAAGGGCGGTCGATCCGGAACCCCCGCGAGCCCCTCGTCCATGAGGCTCGGGTCGTAGACACTGCAGGCCGCAGAGCCGAGCAGTAGGAGCATAAGCGTAAGCTGAGGTTTCATCGTTCCGGCGCGGCCGGGCAGCCCGTCAATACCGCGATACTATAATATAACAGTAAAGAAGGATTTCAATGTCCTGTGAGTCATCTCACAACTCGGGAACCGCGGCAGTTGGGGGTCGCCGAGACCACCAGGCCGCACAGGCACTCCCGATGATGCAGTGCGTGATGGCGGAAATCGCGCTCGGAATTGCCGTGAGCGGATTGGCAAAGTGCGCCTGCGCCAAGACAGCGGCGAGCCCTGAGTTCTGCATTCCCACTTCGATCGCGGTCGTGCGGGCAATGCTAGCGTCTCCAGAGCCCCACGCAGCGAGCAGGTAGCCCATCAAGAACCCGAGCGTGTGTGTCGTGACGACCGCGCCAAGCAAGGAGAAGCCGGAGTCGAGCACCGCGTCCTTCTGCGCGCCGAGGATCGCGGCCACGATGGCCGCGATCATGAGCACAGCGGCCGCCGGCGCAATCGGCAAGAGCCGGTCGGTGAGCCGCGGGAGATAGCGGCGCATGAACAGGCCCACGGCGACGGGCAACAGCACCACCTTGGCCGTGCTGAGGAACAGGCCCCAACCATCCACGTCCACCCGACTGCCAACGATCCAGGCCGTAAGCAAGGGGGTGCTGAGAGCCGCCAGCATCGTCGAGAATGCCGTCATCGAGACTGAGAGCGCGACGTCGGCCTTGGCG
>Ga0316189_10004165_pt1 | contig 13943 bp, 9 predicted proteins | sample LowCovwburrow_MG_FD_204930 | JGI IMG/M metagenome (GOLD analysis project Ga0316189, IMG submission 204930) | Coastal sediment microbial communities from Maine, United States - Lowes Cove worm burrow | ecosystem: Environmental > Aquatic > Marine > Coastal > Sediment | place: USA: Maine...
GCATGCCGGCGGCGACGGCCGCCTCGACCCCCGGCCGGGAGTCCTCGACGACGACGCACGCGCCGGCTGGCGCACCGCAGCGAGCCGCCGCCAGCAGAAACAGATCCGGCGCCGGCTTGCCACGCGCAACGTCCTCAGCCGAGAAGATTCGCGCATCGTCAAAAAACCGCGCCAGGCCGGTCAATCCAAGGCTGTGGCGGATTTTTGCGTGGCTGCCGCTGGACGCGACGCAAAATGGCCGGGCCAGCGCCGCGAGAACCTCATGCACTCCCTGGACCGCTTCGAGCCGACCCTCGAACGCGGCCCGGGTGTCCTCACGCACGGCCGCGACGAAGTCAGACGGCAGCGCTGCCCCGAGACTTTGCTCGATCAGGCGGACGCAGGACGCCATGCTGCGACCGGTAAACCGCGCGGCAGATTCCTCAAGCGATAGCGGCAGCCCGACAGCGGCCAGATGCCGATTGAGCACCTGGTTCGACAGGGGCTCAGAGTCGACGAGGACGCCGTCGCAATCGAAGATGACGAGTTCGGGCACGGGAGTTCGCTGGAGCGTCAGGTTCAGGCCGCGTCGGGCTGGGCCTCAGGCGCGGCCCTGCGGAACGCGTCGAGTTCGAGACAGGCACCGTTGATACGCCGGATCGTGGGAAAGTCGCCGGGATCGCAGCCCCAACGCACGGCGTTGTAGATCTGCGGCACGAGGCAGACATCGGCGAAGCCGGGCGTATCGCCGTGGCAGAAAACCCCGGTATCCGGCGAATGCGCAAGCATCGCTTCGAAGGCCCTGAGTCCCTCGGTAATCCAGTACCGGACCCAATCGGCCCGGGCCTCATCGTCAACGCCATGGCGGTCGCGCAGGGTGTTCAGTACCCGCAGGTTCTGCAGCGGATGAATGTCGCAGGCGACGATCAGACTGAGGGCGCGTACCCGCGCCCGCTGCGCGGCGCCGGCCGGCAGCAGGGCCGGAGCCGGCACCGTTTCCTCGAGGTACTCGAGGATGGCGATGGACTGGGTGACCACGGCCTCGCCATCCACGAACGTGGGAACCAGACCCTGAGGATTCAGCTCACGGTAGCGCGCGGCATGCTGTTCGCCGCCGTCGCGGACCAGATGCACGGACGCCTGGCGACAGGCAATCCCCTTGAGATTGAGCGCAATGCGCACCCGGTAGGCGGCCGAACTGCGCCAGTAGCCGTAGAGAACCGGCTCGCTCATGGACCTTCGTACCGCGTAATGATGTGTTCGACGGCGCCGAAGATCGTCTCGCCGCCCCGATCCAGCATTTCGATCCTGACCGTGTCGCCAAAGCTCATGAAGGGCGTCCGTGCCTCGCCGTCCGCGATGATCTCCAGCATTCGCTTTTCCGCCAGACAGGAGGACCCGCGCGACTCGTCCTCATTGGCAATGGTTCCCGAGCCGATGACGGTGCCTGCGCCGAGCGGGCGTGTCCTGGCTGCGTGCGCGATCAGCTCGAAGAAGTCGAACTGCATGTCCACCGCGCATTCCGGATTACCGAAGAGCTCGCCGTTGTAGTGTGTGACCAGCGGGAGATCGACCTTGCCGTCCTGCCAGGTTTCGCCGAGTTCGTCGGGAGTGACAAAAACCGGCGATAACGCCGAACGCGGCTTGCTGTGCATAAAGCCGAAGCCCTTGGCCAGCTCGGCCGGGATCAGATTACGCAGGGACACATCGTTGACGATGCATATCAGCTTCACATGCGCCGCCGCCGCGGCCGGGCTGACGCCCATGGGCACATCGTCGGTGATGACACAGACTTCGGCCTCGAAATCTATGCCGAACTCCTCGCTGGCTACGGGGATCGTGCCCACCGGGGGCAGAAAACCGTCGCATGCCGCCTGGTACATCAGCGGATCGGAGCGAAAGCTCGGAGGCATTTCCGCGCCGCGCGCGCGCCGGACGCGCTCGACGTGGGCGAGATAGGCGCTGCCATCAAGGAACTGATAGGCCCGGGGCAGTGGCGAGGCAAGTTCGGTGAGTTCGAACGCGAACGCCCCCTCGGCGCGCTCCTCGTTGAGTGCCGCCGACAGCTCGGCCAGAGGTCCTGCGACATCCGCCCACTGCTCAATCGCCCACTGCATCGTCGGGGCGATGCCGTCCGCCTTCACGGCCCGGCTCAAATCACGGCTGACTACGATCAGCGTGCCGTCGCGGCCGCCTGCCGCGAGAGTCGCCAGTTTCATGCTTTTGCTCCCAGATATTTCGAACTGCGCCGGACACCGCAGGGTTCCTGCGGCAAGCAGCGGTCTAAGACTTCCACGAATCCACGTAACCGTCCCATTCCACCGAGGTCGCTTCGTCCGCGATCTCGAGCGGATCACGCGTGTCGAGCATGACGGCAACTTCGTTGGTGCCGGGCACCTCCTGAACGAGCATCCGTTTGAGCGCCTTCGGATGCGGCCCGTGCGTGAAGCCGCTGGGATGCATCGTGATCATGCCCGGATGGATGTTATCCCGCGAGAAAAACTCACCCGCATGATAGAAGATCACTTCGTCGAAATCGTCGTTGTTGTGGAAGAACGGCACCTTCAGCGCATCGGCATCCGTCTCGAAGGGCCGCGGCACGAAGGTGCAGACCACGAAACGGCTCGCCAGGAAGGTCGTATGGGCCGAAGGCGGCAGATGATAGCGGTGGCTCATCAGCGGCCGGATGTCCCGCCAGTTGATCCTGACCGGCGTCAGGTCGCCTTTCCAGCCCACGGCGTCGAGCGGGTTGTAGGGATAGGTGATCCGGGAGATCTCGCCGCAGCGCCTGACCTCGACGGTCCACGGGTCATCGCCCTGCTGCGCCACGAACGCATCGTCGATCGCCGGCGTATCCAGCATCGCTTCGTCGAAAATCGCGTGGGGACCGACCATGCCCTTGTCGGGCAGCCGGTAGCTGTCATTCGTCGCCTCGATCAGGAGCGCCGTTAATGGCGCCTCGACGGAAATCCGCCACATCGTCCCGCGGGGCAGCACCACGTAGTCGCCATCTCGCACGCTCAGGTGTCCGTAGTCACAAAAGAGCTCGCCGCGACCTTCGTGAATGAACAGCAGTTCGTCCCCGTCCGCATTGCGTGCGAGTGCCTTCATGCTGCTCTCGAGCCGCCAGTGGCGGAACTTCACGGCGGCATTGAGGAGCATGACGTCGGCGCCCCAGGGCGATGTCGCCGAATGACCGAGCCGCGTCGTGTCGAACGCGCGGGGTCGCATCGGACCCTCGAAGCTGTCCCAGCCGGTCGGCGGCCGCCTGTGGTACATGTGCGTCGCGGGCCCGAAGAACCCCTCGCGCCCGAGTTCCCGTTCGTAGGTCCCCTCGGGCAGAGCGGCGTGAGCTTGCCGGGAGGCCACGCCCTCCACGCGGGGAAAGCTGATCCACTTTTTCATACGCTATGTCCTCGAAACCGCAGCCAACACGCGCCGCTCGCCTAGATCACGCCGCGGCGTTCCTGGTCTCGCTCGATCGACTCGAACAAGGCCTGGAAGTTGCCCTCGCCGAAGCCCTCGTTGCCCTTTCGCTGGATGATCTCGAAAAAGATCGGACCGATGCAGGTCTGAGTGAAGATCTGCAGCAGGATCTGCTTCTTCGTGTCGAGATCCGCGTCGATAAGGATCCGGTTGCGGGTCATCCGCGCGAGGTCTTCGCCGTGATTGGGCACCCGCTCGCTCACGACCTCGTAGTAGGTCTCCGGGACGTCGAGAAACTCGATGTTGCGCTCGCGCATGCGCTCGACGGTTGCGTAGATGTCGTCGGTGAAAAGCGCGATGTGCTGGATGCCCTCGCCCTTGTACTCATCGAGATACTCGGCGATCTGGGACTTGTCGTCAGTTGCCTCGTTGATCGGGATTCGGACGACGCCGTCGGGCGCCGTCATGGCGCGGGACACGAGCCCGGTCTTCGAACCCTTGATGTCGAAGTAGCGAATTTCGCGGAAATTGAAAATCCGCTCGTAGAAACCCGCCCACTGATCCATGTTGCCCTGGAAAACGTTGTGGGTGAGGTGGTCGATAATTGTCAGACCAAACCCGACCGGATTGCGGTCATCCTCATCGAAGAACTCGAAGTTCTCGTACAGGCGCTCGCCCTCGTCCCGCGGTGTCATGTAGAGGATGCTACCGCCGATGCCTTCGATCATCGGCAAATCCATCGCTACCGTGTCCGCCAACTCGGTAACAGGCTTCGCATCGCGCGAGAACGCGAAATCCTGCGCGGCCAGCGGATCGGCAACGCGAATCCCGAAACCACAGGCACAGGGCCCATGGACCCGCGCGAAATTCGCAGCGAAGCTGTCGGGCTCCTCGTTGACGAGGAAATTGACTTCGCCCTGCCGGTACAGCGTGACCTGTCGATCCCGATGACGGGCGACGGCGGTGAAACCGAGCCGTCTGAAAAGGTCATGGAGCAGATCGGCGTCAGGCGCCGCGAACTCAACAAACTCGAAACCGCGAATACCCAGAGGGTTGTCATGCAGATCGCCCATGCTGCGTCTCCTGAAATAGTTGTAGGCCGACAGCCGCCGGCCGGCGCTCGCCTCGTGGCGGGCCGGCGATCGAACTTGCCGTGCATTAGTTACATGTGAAACTATTATAGCCACGGCATCTGGCCGGCAACAAGTTGCGCTGCGTCATGGATACGATCGGAACCGATACGTCGCTGACCCTCGAGCGGTTTCTCCCCTATCGGCTGTCCGTGCTGTCGAACACGATCAGCCGGGCCATCGCCGAGGCGTACGCCGAGCGCTATGACCTTTCGATCAACGAGTGGCGGGTAATGGCGATCGTGGGCCGCTACCCGGGATCGTCCGCAGCGGATGTGGCGGAGCGGGCGGCCATGGACAAGGTCGCGGTCAGCCGCGCGGTAGCGCGATTGCTGGAGGCCGGCCGTCTCAGGCGGCGCGTGGCGAACGATGACCGGCGCCGTTCGGTCCTCGCGCTCTCGGCCGTCGGACGTCGGATTTACGAACGAATCACGCCGGTTCTTCTGGACTACGAGAAGACGCTGCTCGAATCACTGTCCGAACGGGACCGCCGCCAGCTCGACCGCATCCTCTCCCGCCTTACGGAACAGGCCTCCTCCCTCGGCCCGCCGAGCCTCGCCTAGATCGCAACCCGGCGGCCGCCTCGGCGGCGCGCGCTCAAACGCTGTCCTCGATGTAGGTCCGGACCTCGATCAGCTCCGGGAACAGGCGGAAGTCCATGGCGCGCTGCAGGAACGAGACGCCTGAGGAGCCGCCGGTCCCGCTCTTGTAGCCGATGATGCGCTCCACCGTCTTGAGATGGCGGAAGCGCCACAGCTGGAAGTTGGTCTCCACATCTACGAGCTTCTCGCACATGTCGTAGGCGGCCCAGTGCTGCCTGGTGTCCTCGTAGATCACCTTGAATGCCTGCACGACTGCCGGATGTTGCTCGTAGGGCGCCGACCAGTCCCGCGAGACCCGCTCCTCGGGAACCGCGTGGCCCTGGCGATGGAGATAGCGGAGAAACTCATCGTAGATGCTCGGCGAGTGGAGCACCGCTTGCAGATGATCGTGGACTGCTTCGTCGTGCTCGAAGACCAGCACGCATTCCGCATCCTTGTTGCCGAGCAGGAACTCGAGTTCGCGAAACTGCATCGACTGAAAACCGGAAGCGTGACCGAGAACGCTTCGGAACTGGGCGTACTCGCTCGGCGTAAGGGTCTCGAGTACGGACCACTGGTTGAACAACTGCTGTTGCACCTCCTTCACCCGGGCCAGAATTTTGAAGCAGGGTTCAAGCCGATCGCTCTGGATGTGCGAGATTGCCGCCCTCAGCTCGTGGATGATCAGTTTCATCCACAGTTCCGAGGTTTGATGCTGGATAATGAACAGCATCTCGTCGTGGTGGGGCGGATCGCTCAGCGGTAGCTGCGCAGCGAGCAACCGATCTATTTGCAGATACCCCGAGTAGGTTAGTCTGTCGGCGAGATCGCGATGGATTCCGGCCTCAAGTTCCCGTTTACTCATGATGCGCTTCCCTGTTGCCCCGCACCCCGCGGAGCCTGCCATCATGATGCATTGCACCAGATCCCGTGGGAATACTTTGGGTTATAATTTGCGGTCATTTTAGGGCCTCGCCCCGGCCCATAACAAAGACGGCGGATCACAGAGCCGTCGAGTTCCACATCCCAACGGCGCGGCCGCCCATACGCGGGGGGGCCGGCGGGGGACTTGGACAGGATTTTGGAGGAGCTCCCTTGAGCACGATTGCCGAATTCAAGGTCGATTATCGACAGTTCATTGACCCGGAAGGCCAGGTTGTCGCCGAGCTGCCGGCGTTTGCAAAGGATCCGGAAGAGCTGCTGAAAATGTACCGGCTCATGACGCTGACCCGCGTCTTCGACACCAAGGCCATCAACCTGCAGCGTACCGGCAAGCTGGGAACCTATGCTTCCAGTCTCGGGCACGAAGCCGCCCATGTCGGTATTGGCGCGGCGATGAAGGACGACGATTGCTTCGCGCCTATGTACCGCGAATACGGCGCCCAGCTCTGGCGCGGCGTCACGATGAAGGACATCCTGCTTTACTGGGGCGGCGACGAAAGAGGCAACGATTTCCAGGGGCCCGCGCGCGGCGACTTCGCGTGGTGCGTGCCTATCGCTACCCAGTGCCTGCATGCGGCGGGCGCCGCCCTCGCGTTCAAGCTGCGCGGCGAGTCCCGCTGCTCGGTCTCGGTCGTCGGCGATGGCGGCACGTCCGAAGGTCACTTCTACGAGGCGATGAACGTCGCCGGCGTACGCAAGCTGCCTACCGTGTTCGTCACCGTGAATAACAAGTGGGCCATCTCCGTCCCTCTCGAAATCCAGACGGCGACGGAGACCCTGGCGCAGAAAGCGGTCGCCGCCGGCATCCCCGGCGTCCAGGTCGACGGCAACGATGTGGTCGCTGTGCGCGACATCATGGAGACCGCGCTGGCCCGGGCCCGTAGCGGCGAAGGACCGACGCTGGTCGAGGCCGTCACCTATCGGCTGAGCGACCATACGACGGCGGACGATGCGAGTCGCTATCGCGACAACACCGAGGTCGAGGAAGCCAAGCTGCTCGAACCACTGATCAGGATCCGCAAGTACCTCATGGATACCGGCGTGTGGGATCAGGCCAAAGAGGATGAACTCCTGGCCAGCTGCAGCGTGAAGGTCGAGGCGGCGGTGGAAGCCTACCTCGGCACGGCAGTGCAGCCGATCAGCACGATGTTCGAGTATATGTATGAGGACCTGCCCGAGGCGATGGAGGAACAGCTCGCCACCGCCGAGCGCTACGCCGGCAGCGGAGGGGGGCACTGATGGCCAAGATCACGCTCATCGAAGCGGTCACGATGGCGCTGGCCCACGAGATGTCCCAGGACGAATCCGTGATGATCCTCGGCGAGGACGTCGGCGTGAACGGCGGCGTCTTCCGCGCGACGGCGGGGCTGCAACAGCAGTTCGGCAAGGACCGGGTGATGGACACACCGCTGGCCGAGTCCATGATCGCAGGGCTGTCCATCGGCATGGCCGCCCAGGGCATGAAGCCGATCGCCGAAATTCAGTTCATGGGCTTCATCTATCCCACGGTGGATCAGATGATCAACCACGCCGGCCGGATGCGGCACCGTACCCGTGGACGGCTGACCTGCCCCATGGTCCTGCGCGCGCCGTTCGGCGGCGGCATTCACGCACCGGAGCATCATTCGGAAAGCACCGAGGCGCTCTTCGCCCACATGCCCGGCATCCGGGTCGTGATCCCCTCCTCGCCCGCACGGGCCTACGGGCTCTTGCTGGCGGCCATCCGCGATCCGGACCCCGTCGTGTTTCTGGAGCCCAAGCGCATCTACCGTCTGGTCAAGCAGGAAGTCGTGGACGACGGCCAGACGCTGCCACTGGATGTCTGCTACATCCTGCGCGAAGGCGAGGACGTCACGCTGGTCACCTGGGGCGCGATGACCTTCGAAACGCTGAAGGCGGCCGCGGAACTGGAAAAGGACGGGATCAGCGCGGAGGTCATCGACGTGGCGACGATCAGCCCGCTCGACCTCGATACAATTCTCGAGTCGGTGGCGAAGACCGGGCGCCTGGTCATCGTGCACGAAGCGGCCCGCAACTGCGGCGTGGGCGCGGAGATCGCGGCCGGCGTCGCGGAGAAGGGTCTGTACGACCTCGAGGCGCCGATCCAGCGGGTCACCGGCTACGACACGATCATGCCGCTGTTCCGGATGGAGTACGAATACCTGCCGAGTGTCGCGCGTATCGTGGATGCCGCGAAACAGACACTGGCAGACTGACCCGCACGAGCCGCGGTGCCGGCAGCGGCACCGCCTGATGGACGAACGCATGCAAACATTCAATCTGCCGGACCTGGGCGAAGGCCTTCCTGAAGCCGAGATCGTGACCTGGCACGTCAAGGAGGGAGACACCGTCAAGGTGGACCAGCCCATGCTGGCGGTCGAAACCGCCAAGGCCGTGGTCGAAGTACCGGCGCCCTACAGCGGTGTCGTGAGCAAACTGTATGCCGGCGAAGGCGAAATCGTGGAGACCGGCAAACCGCTGGTCGACATCGATACCGGCGAAGGCGGTGCGGCGTCGGCACCGGCGGAGGCCGGTTCGGAGGCCGCCGCCGGCCAGCCCGACAGCGAGGAATCCGCGAGCGATGATTCCGGCACCGTCGTCGGCAGTATGCCGACCAGCAACGAGGTTCTGGTGGAAACCGCGATCGTGGGCGGCCGCGGCCGGCGTGCCAAAGGCAAGGTCAAGGCCGCTCCGGCGGTACGCGCACTCGCGAAACGCCTGGGTGTTGATCTGTCGAAGGTCCCGGCAACCGGTAAGGGCGGCCGGGTCGTCGCAAGCGACGTCCATGCCTGGCAGGCCGGGAGCGGTGCGCCGAGCCCGGCGCCGATGCCGGTGCGAATGCCGCCCGGGACGCCTGAGCCTCTGCGCGGACCCCGCCGTGCGATGGCACTCAGCATGGCGCTTTCGCGCAACGAGGTCTGCCCCTGCACGATTTACGACGATGCCGATGTCCACGGCTGGCTGCACGGGCAGGACATCACCGCGCGCCTGCTGCGCTCGCTCGTGGCCGGCTGCCTGGCGGAGCCCGCGCTGAACGGCTTCTTCGACGGCACCACGATGAGTCGGCAGATCGAGCAGCGTGTCGACGTCGCCATCGCCGTCGACACGCCGGACGGCCTGATCGTTCCGGTCATCCGGGACGTCGAACAGAAGTCAGCGGCGCAAATTCGCGACGACCTCAACAGCCTCAAGCTGCGGACGCGCGATCGCAAAGTCACGCCCGACGAGATGAAGGACTTCACCATCACGCTGTCGAACTTCGGCATGATGGCGGGCCGCTACGCCACACCCGTCGTCGTTCCCCCGACGATCGCCATTGTCGGAACCGGCGGCATCCAGCATGACGTTGTGCCCGTACTCGGGGGCATTGAGGTGCACAAGCGGGTTCCGATCTCGCTGACCTTCGACCACCGCTGCGTTACGGGTGGCGAAGCCTGCCGTTTCCTCGCCGCGATGATCGCTGACCTGGGCCGACCCGACTAGCTCGCCGGGCCCGCTGGTGAATCGCCGCAGCATTCGGCGGCGAAAAAGTCACCGTTCCCGGATCGGTGGCGGGTTAGAATACGGGGCTCCAACAAGAACTCTATTGGGGAGCGCACCGGAATGACCGCCAAGGCAGCAGACCCTCGCCGGCGCCTCATGAAAGAGGTGCTCGCCATCGCTCGAAAAACGGCGCCCAAGAGCGCGCCGGAAGGCCTGGAGGTATTCCTCGAGGGCTACTACGCGAACATCGGGCTCGAGGATCTCAGAGAGCGGACGCCCGCGGATCTCGCCGGCGCCGCCGTCAGCCATCTTTCCCTGGCCAGTCCGCGGGACCCGCACGAACCACGGGTCAGGGTCTACAACCCCGACGAAGCGAAGCATGGCTGGACGTCCACCCACACGATCGTGGAGGTCGTGGCCGACGACATGCCGTTTCTCGTTGACTCACTCGGCATGGTGATCAATCGGCACGGGCTCTACATCCACCTGACCATCCATCCGATCTTCCCTGTCCGCCGCGGCCGCACCGGCCGCCTGCTCGAGATCTTCGACCACGAAGGCGAGCGTGGCGCCGCCGTCGATTCATTCATGCGCTTCGAAATCGACCGTGAGAGCGACACGGCGATTTTCACGGAGATGGAGAAGGACCTCGAGAGCGTGCTCGGAGACGTCCGCGCCGCCTGCGAGGACTGGCTGGAGATGCGTCAGCGCGCTGTCGACGCCTGTCGCGAACTCGAACTTGCGCCGCCGCCATTGAATGAGACCGTCATCGCCGAAGCAAAGGCCATGCTCGAGTGGATGGAGGACGACCACTTTACGTTCCTTGGCTACCGGGAATACGACCTCGTAAAGGGCGAGGACTACGACACGGTGAAGGCGGTTCCCGCCACCGGCTTGGGTATTCTGCGGCGGCCCTCGGCGAATGAGAGCCAGGCGACGGTCATCTCACGGGCGATCCGGCGCCAGGCCCGCTCCCGCGACCTCCTGCTGATCACGAAAGCCAATGCCCGCTCCACGGTGCATCGGGACGGTTATCTCGACTACATCGGCGTCAAGCACTTCGACAAGAACGGGCGCGTGATCGGAGAGAAACGCTTCCTCGGGCTGTTTACGTCCGTCGCCTACAGCCGCAGCCCCCGCAGCATCCCGGTGCTGCGCCACAAGATCCACCGGGTCATGGCGAACTCCGGTCTGCCCGCGACCAGCCACGGCGGCAAGGCCCTGCTGCACATTCTCGAGACCTTCCCCCGGGATGAACTGTTCCAGGCCTCGGTCGAGGAACTGTCGCGGATCACTACGGGCATCCAGGCGCTGCAGGAACGCCAGCGCGTCAAGCTGTTCGTCCGCCGCGACGCCTTCCGCCGCTTCTTCTCCTGCGTCGTCTTCGTGCCCCGGGAGCGCTACAACACGCAGGTCCGCGAGCGCATCCAGGAAATCCTCCTGGATGGCCTCAACGGCGTCAGCGTCGAGTCCGAGATCCAGATGTCGGAGTCAAAACTCGCGCGCGTCCAGATCATCGTCCGCTCCGACCCGGACAACCTGCCCCGCGTGCGGCTCGCAGCCCTCGAGGCGGAAATCGCCGACGCCGTTCGCACCTGGCAGGACGACCTCAAAGACAACCTCCTCGAGCGTTTCGGCGAGGAAGAAGGCCTGCGTCTGAACCGGCGCTACTGCGACGTATTCCCTGCAGCCTACGTCGAAGACGTAACGCCGCGGGAGGCGACGTTCGACATCGAACGGCTCGCGGCCATAGAAAAAGACCCGGGGCAGCTCCGAATGAGCCTCTACCGGCCGCCAACATTTCTGAAGCAGCACGTCCGTTTCAAGACGTTCCACGCCGAGTCGCCGCTGCCGATCTCCGACATCCTGCCGACGCTGGAGAATTTCGGGCTGCGCGTGATCAGCGAGCGTCCCTATCAGGTGCGTCTCCCGGACGGACCCCAGGTGTCGGTCCAGGACTTCGAAATGCGTTATACGGACGAGGCCATGCTCGTGCCCTCGGACGTAAACGAGATTTTCCAGAAAGCGTTTGAGGCAATCTGGCGCGGTCAGGCGGAGAACGACGGCTTCAACTCCCTCGTACTCAGGGCCAAACTCGGCTGGCGCGAGGTCGCCGTATTGCGAGCGTACTGCCGTTATCTGCTGCAGACCGGCATGCCCTACAGCCAGGTCTACATGGAACAGGTACTGGCGACGCACCCGAAAGTCGCCCGCTTGCTCGTCGAGAAGTTCGAATGCCGGATGGATCCGAAGGTCTCGTCGACGGATCGCCAGCAGCACGGCCTGTCACACAGCCTCGCGCTGGATCACGCGCTGGACAGCGTCGTCAGCCTCGACGCCGACCGGATCATCCGCGCGTTCCGCGCCATGATCCGGGCAACGCTGCGTACGAACTACTACCAGCCCTACGCCGACGGCGTTCCCAAGCCCTACATCTCATTCAAGCTGGATCCCAGCCGTATTCCGGATCTCCCGAAACCGCTGCCGCGCTATGAGGTCTTCGTCTACTCGCCGCGCGTAGAGGGCGTCCACCTGCGCGGAGGCGAGGTGGCCCGGGGCGGGCTGCGCTGGTCGGACCGGCCGGAGGACTTCAGAACCGAGGTTCTCGGGCTCATGAAGGCCCAGGCCGTCAAGAACACGCTGATCGTGCCGGTCGGCGCCAAGGGTGGATTCGTCGCCAAGCAGCTGCCCACCGGCGATCGCGAGCGGGTCATGGAAGAGGTCGTCCTGTGCTACCAGACCTTCGTGCAGGGTTTGCTGGACATCACCGACAACCTCTCGGACAACGACATCGTCCGGCCCGAGCGCGTCGTGCGCCACGACGGGGACGACCCCTATCTCGTCGTCGCCGCGGACAAGGGCACCGCGACGTTTTCCGATATAGCCAACGCCATCTCCGACGACTATGGCTTCTGGCTCGGCGACGCGTTCGCCTCCGGCGGCTCGGTGGGCTACGACCACAAGGGCATGGGCATTACGGCCCGCGGCGCCTGGGAGGCGGTCAAACGACACTTCCGGGAGATGGGTAAGGACGTCCAGACAGAGAACTTCACCGTCGCGGGCATTGGCGACATGAGCGGCGACGTGTTCGGCAACGGCATGCTCCAGTCGCGCCATACCCGGCTCCTGGCCGCTTTCAATCATCTTCATATCTTCATCGATCCGGACCCCGACCCGGCCACCAGCTTCGATGAACGCCAGCGCCTGTTCGACCTGCCCCGCTCGGGCTGGAGCGACTACAACCCCGAGTTGATTTCCGCGGGTGGCGGCGTCTGGTCACGGGCCGACAAGCTCATCAGGCTCAACGACTCGATGCGGCGAACTCTGGACATCACCGACGAGTCGATGACGCCGGACGAACTCGTGCGGGCGATCCTGCGCATGCCCGTCGATCTTCTCTGGAACGGCGGCATAGGAACGTACGTCAAGGCCCACGCGGAAACCAACGCGGACGCCGGCGACCGACAGAGTGACAGTGTGCGCGTGGACGGCCGCGAACTGCGCTGCAAGGTCATCGGCGAAGGCGGTAATCTCGGACTCACGCAGCGAGGCCGTATCGAGTTCGCTCTGAACGACGGGCGCATGAATACCGACTTCATCGACAACTCCGGCGGCGTCGACTGCTCGGACCGCGAAGTCAACATCAAGATCCTGATCAACCTGGCGGTCCGTCAGGAAAAGCTCACAATGGCGCGGCGCAAGAAGCTGCTGGCCGAAATGACGGACGAAGTGGCGCAGCAGGTATTGCGCAATAACTATCTCCAGACCCAGGCAATCAGCCTGCTGGAGTCCAACGCCGTCGAGCGCATCCGTGAGCACCAGTACCTGATCCGCATCCTCGAGCTGGAGAGCGGACTGGACCGTCAACTGGAGTTCCTGCCCGGCGCCGAGGAGATCGACGAACGGCGCAAGGCAGGTAAGGGACTGACCCGGCCCGAGCTCGCCGTGCTCGTTTCCTACGGCAAGATGTCCCTTTACCGGGACCTGATCGCTTCTCACATACCGGAAGACCAGTATCTCGGGCGCGAACTGATCGAATACTTCCCCAAACCGCTCCAGCGCCGCTACGAAGCGCTGATGGGCGGCCACCGCCTGTCACGGGAAATCATCGCCACGCTGATCACGAACAGCCTGGTGAACCGGATGGGCCCGGTCTTCGCCTATCGAACCCGCGACGAGACGGGCGCTGATGTCGCCAGCGTCGCGCGCGCCTACACGATCGCCCGGGAGGTCTTCAACGTCCGCGCGCTGTGGGGTGCGATCGAGGCGCTGGACAACTCGGTGCACGCCAACACGCAGTACTCCATGATGAGCCGGACCACGCGGCTGCTGAAGCACGGGACCCACTGGTTCCTCGACCGTGCCGCCCTCATCGACGACATTGCCGGCGCGGTGCAGCGCT
>Ga0316189_10004166_pt1 | contig 13940 bp, 11 predicted proteins | sample LowCovwburrow_MG_FD_204930 | JGI IMG/M metagenome (GOLD analysis project Ga0316189, IMG submission 204930) | Coastal sediment microbial communities from Maine, United States - Lowes Cove worm burrow | ecosystem: Environmental > Aquatic > Marine > Coastal > Sediment | place: USA: Maine...
GTTTCTGATTTTATCCAACAAGTCGATCATCTTTAAACTAAATGAGAGCGGCATATTATCGCTTTCTATTTTACCTTTTTGTAAGCAATTCATCACCTCACCTATTTCATGGTAATAGCCGTTTCCTTTATATGTTACTTTATAAGTTTCAATTAATTCATGATCTTTATAATACGATATTGACTCTGTATGGTGAAAACGAGAATGCATCTTTAAAGATCCTTTTGTACCATGTAACCATGCTTCAGTTGGAGTGTCTACAGCTAAAGTAGCATCTAAAATTGCCGTTTCTTGATTATTATACTTAAATAACATTAAAATAGAACTATCGACGTTTGTTGGTGACATTACGGCGCTTGCTATTATTTCCTTAGGAAAACCTAGAGTGAGTAAACTTAAAAACACCGGGTAAATACCTATATCTAATAATGCACCGCCACCCAATTTTTTATTAAAAAGTCTTTCCTTAGGGTCATAATTGGCTTTAAAACCGAAATCAGCTCGAATAGTCTTTAAATCACCTATTAAGCCACTATTCAATAGTTCTAATACCTTTTCTGTACCGGGTATAAAGCGCGTCCATAAAGCTTCCATTAAAAAAAGCTGTTTTTCACTCGCTTTAGCAATCATTTTTTCTACTTCTGATTTATCCATACCAAAGGCTTTCTCGCACAATACAGCTTTACCAGCTTCTAAAGCCATTAATGTATACTCACAATGATGAATATGAGGTGTAGCGATGTAAACAACATCAATATTAGAGTCATTAGTTAAGTCTTTATAACTCCCATAAAAATTATCAGCCTGATACTTATTCGCAAAGTCTTTTGCCTTAGTTATTCCTCTTGAAGCTACACCATATAAATTTGCATTTTCTACTAGTAATAAATCTTGGGCAAATTTATGAGCGATCTTACCCAATCCAATGATTCCCCAATTAACTGTTTTACCCATTTATTTATATTAAGTTTTTAATTACTTCAAGCGTATAATCTATCTCTTCTATTTTTGTAAACTTACTTAGAGAAAATCGTACTGAAGTTTTTAATGCATCTTCAGGCGATAGTATAGCATTCAAAACGTGTGAACCTTTGTTACTTCCACTTTGACAAGCACTGCCTCCCGATGCCGCAATTCCCTTTAGGTCAAGATTAAACAGAAACATGGGTAAATCTTTTGTAAATCGTACATTCAATATAATATAGGAACAACCATCTACTTCGGCAGAAAGCCCGTTAAACTGTATGTTTTTATCAATGTTCATTAATTGTTCAACGAAATACCGTTTTAAGCCACTAACATACTTGGTGTCTTTATCAATTTCCGCAATAGCGATATCTAAAGCCTTATACATACCGGCTATATTGTGAACATTTTCGGTTCCTGCTCTTGCACCTCGCTCCTGCTCGCCTCCTACCAATATGGGTTTAATACCAAAGCCTTTTTTTATGATTGCAAAACCTACACCTTTAGGTCCATGAAATTTATGCGCACTCGCGACCATAAAATCTATAGGTGTATCTTGTAAATCAAGATGATAATGCCCAATTGCCTGTACAGTGTCTGAATGAAATAAAACATTATTATTTTTACATAAACTACAAACCTTTTTTAGATCGAGTATATTACCAATTTCATTATTGATATACATTAAACTCACCAACGTTTTTTGTTTACTTTCAGCTAATAATTTTTCTAGATGCCCGTAATCTATTTCTCCTTTTTCATTTATGTTAACAAAGCTTACTTTAATACTATGCTCCTTTTCAAGAGCTTCAACTGTGTGTAAGACAGCATGGTGTTCAATTTTTGATGTAATTATATGCTGTACACCCAAATTTTCTACCGCATTTCGTAAGATTAAATTATCTGCTTCGCTACCTCCTGCAGTAAATACTATTTCTGAAGCTGTAATATTAAAATGCTTAGCAATACCTTTACGTGCCTCCTCTACGATTGTACGAGCCTTTCTGCCGAATTGATGTGTAGAAGATGGGTTACCGAAAGTTTCAGTCATTACCTCTGTAATAGTCTGTATTACTTGACTAATAATTGGTGTTGTAGCAGCGTTATCGAGATATATTTTTTTCATGATTTGTAAAACTTAGGCAAAAGTAATTAAAATTAACAGTACGAATTTTTATTCTGAATGTTAAAATCATATTTTTGTGCAGATGAAAAAAATAATATTCCTTTTATTGGCTGTAACTTTACTGTCTTGTAATGATGGTGACATAGATAGACCAAGTTTTGATTTCACAACAACCGTTAATGTATGTGATGAATATGTAGCCTATAGGCTTGGAAATACTAATAGTAATGAAGCTCTTATTCTTACCTTAAATAGCTCTGATATTCCTGAAGAAGCAGGAACCTCAACTGGTTTGGGATTAAGTTCCAGCAGGACCATTACTTATCGTCTTTTTGATGCTACAGTTAGTACTAGTTATTTTTGTTCTGCAATACCACCTACTGAACCTACAATCACAAAAAATTGGGAGGCTACTTCAGGAACTATTACAATCGAAACAACTGCGTTACTTGATATTGACGGTGTTGCAACAGGTAGTCTAAGACATGCAATTACCTTTATTAATTTGGTATTAACAAGTGGTAGTGATACAATATCATTTGATACGTTCACCTTCGGTTCTTTTGATACGACCCCAGATATTTAATTATTTTGAAAAATATAAATTTCGGTAGCACCCATACCATATTTTTGAAATGATGCTGGTCTTACCTCGACATTGTATCTACCGAACAAATATTCTAATTCAGTTCTTAATACCCCTTCACCAACTCCGTGAATAAATACAACGCGCTGTATACGCTTATTTATGGCAAATTCTAATTGTCGTTTTGCAGTATCAATCTGTAAGCTTAACATATCATGGTTTGTCATACCTCTGGCCGATTTTGTAAGCTGGTGGATGTGCAGGTCTACCACCAATGGTGGTGCTGTTCCACTTTTTATACTTTTTTTTGATCTTTTCTTTATAGATGAAGATTCTTTTTCTATCAGAGCATCATGTTTAATATCTATATATTTAGAAAAGTCTGCCTGATCAGTTTTTATTAAAACCAATTCTGAAGCATTGTACATCATTGGAAAACCATCTTTAGTATCAATAGTGATGTTATTATCATCGATAGCCCTAACTATCCCATTAATAGTATCATCTAATACAGCTACCTTATCTCCTATTTTCAAGGAATTACTCATAAAAGGAACTTAAACTTCCAAGGTTTTATCATAAGGAATGGTTTTTAAAATATGCTGAATTGAAGCTACTCTTGCAGATGTTTTTCTATTAGCCTTTATAACTTTAAATTGGTTTTCACCCAATTTATTATTTTCAAACATCTTTCGCTTATAATCGGTATAAACATCCCACAATTCTTGAGCTTTTCTATCTACCTCTGTCATTTTCCATTGTTTTAACGGATCACTTTTGATATCAGAAAAACGTTTTGCCTGTTCACTTTTAGATATTGACATATAAATTTTTACCAAACGAATTCCAGATTCTGTTATCATTTGTTCAAAATTATTGACATGATCCATAAAGATTTCATATTCTTCCTGGGTGCAAAAACCATTTACAGGTTCAACTACAGCTCTATTATACCAGCTTCTATCAAAAAAAACTATTTCACCCGCTTTGGGAAATTGATTTACGTAACGCTGAAAATACCATTGACCTCTTTCTTCTTCTGTAGGTTTTGGTAAAGCTACTATTCTGAGTTTTCGAGGATTCATTCTTTCAGTGGTTCTACGAATAGCCCCACCTTTACCTGCAGCATCCCTTCCTTCAAAAATAACAATAATACGTTCATTATTATTAATTACCCATGTTTGCAAGCGAATTAATTCTATTTGTAATTTTTTCAATTTCCTTTCATATCCAACATAGCGAATTGTCTTTTCGGGATTATATTCCTGTTCAGATAATAGGCCTTCCAACCCTTTTTTAGAGTTTAGAATTTCTATATCAGCTTCAGTTAAATTAGAATTTTTCATACAATTATTAATCAATTTGCTTGTTAGATCTATAATAACGAGTTATAATATTTGGATCTGGAAATAGTATTGTAGAGGCCTTATCTTTTCCATCATAATCAAATTGTGATAAGACATATCTCATAGTTTCCAATCTAGCCTTTTTTTTATCGTTGGCTTTGACAATAGTCCACGGACAATAAGCAGTATGCGTTTTACTAAACATCTGTTCTTTGTAGAAGGTATACTTATCCCATAATTCTTGACCCTTTTGATCAACCGGGCTGTATTTCCATCTTTTAAGGGGAGTTTCTAATCTAGAATCAAACCTTGCCTTTTGTTCTTCTTTTGAAATCGAAAACCAAAACTTAATAATTTTAACCCCATCTTCATAGAGCATATGCTCAAATTCAGGAACTTGAAGCATAAATATATTGTACTGTTCTTCAGTACAAAAGTCCATAACCGGTTCAACAACAGCTCGATTATACCAGCTCCTGTCAAAAAAAACAATTTCTCCGGGGTTAGATAATTCTTTGATATAGCGTCTAAAATACCATTGCCCTTTTTCAATTTCAGTTGGTTTTGTTAGCGCTACTGAATTTATAGAACGCGGATTTAAGTGCTCGGTAAATCTTCTAATATTTCCTCCCTTTCCAGCTGCATCTCTACCTTCAAAAATAATAACTACACGTTTTTTATTTGTGGAAACCCATTGTTGCAATTTTACTAATTCTATCTGCAATTTTCGAAGTTCATCTTCATATTTCAATCTATTCAATACATTATCAATGTTTTTACCCTTTTTTCGAATAAGTTGCAATAATTCGGAATTGGAATTGATAGAACAAAATTCTTCTTTTGTAATTTGTGTGTCTTTTTTTTCAATCATAGTTATTCTTTACAGCTATTTTGTCGTCTAGTATCTATTAAATAGATAATTTTCCAGCTTCCGCTATCATCCAAATATAATTGGAACGAATTCACACCACAATGACTAAAATCATTGTTTAAATAAAACTCGTAAGGCGTCCATACATTTGCCATATTAGCGTCAACTTGAATATTATAAGATAATAATTTTTCTTCCCAAATATCTTCTGCTTTTTTTGAAGCAACCGCTTTTAAAAATTTATCAATATTTTCACTTCTTAAGATAGATTGACCTTCTTTATTAATAAAAGTAGTTTGCAAAATTGCATCTCTTGCAATCGTTTTATTAAGGGTAATTGTATCACCACTTTGTAAACCTTTAAAGAAAAGTTTAATTACTTTTTTAATATCAGCTTCATTTTCAGATTGAGCGTAAATATTCCCTGAAAAGGAAAAAATAAAAACAACTATTGTTAGTACTTTAAAAAACTTCATTCCTTTATTTTTTAAACTCAGAAATAGTTTTAATAATAATTGAAATACAATCATCTAATTGTTCTTCATTCATAACTAAAGGAGGCGCAAAACGAATAATGTTACCATGAGTTGGTTTTGCCAACAGGCCATTATCTCTTAATTTCATACAAATATCCCAAGCAGTTGAACCATCTTCGGTATCATTGATAACAATGGCATTTAAAAGTCCTTTCCCGCGAACTAATTTAACTAAATCATTAGTTTCTGCAAAAGCATTTAATTTAGCTCTGAATATTTTACCTAATTGATAAGCATTCTCAGCTAATGATTCTTCTTGTACAACTTCCAAAGCTGCTATTGCAACTGCAGACGCTATAGGATTTCCGCCAAAAGTAGAGCCGTGATTTCCTGGCTTAATAACTTCCATAATATGGTTGTTTGCCAGAACTGCAGAAACAGGATAAGCACCACCGCTCAAAGCTTTACCTAATATTAAAATATCTGGTTTTACTTCTGGTTCACCAGAACAATTTTTATCTATACATGAACAATTACCACAAGTTGCTAATAAACGACCCGTACGTGCTATACCTGTTTGAACTTCATCTGCCATAAATAAAACATTATATTGTTTACATAGTTCTTTAGCTTTAGCTAAATAATCTTCGCTGGGTACATAAACTCCAGCCTCTCCTTGAATTGGTTCAACTAAGAACCCTGCAACATTGGGGTCATTCTTTAAGGCAGTTTCTAATGCTTGCAAATTATCATATTCTATTTTTATAAATCCTTTGGTAAATGGACCAAAATTCTTACGAGCTACAGCATCATTTGAAAAAGAAATAATAGTAGTAGTTCTACCGTGAAAATTATTCTCACATACAATTATTTGAGCTTTATTCTCAGCAATTCCTTTCTTTTCATAAGCCCATTTTCTACATAATTTTAATGCAGTTTCAACCGCTTCGGCTCCAGTATTCATTGGTAACAACTTATCAAAACCAAAAAACTCGGTTGCAAACTTTTCGTACTTACCAAGCATATCATTATAGAACGCACGTGATGTTAGCGTTAATGTTTGTGCTTGTTCTATCATTGCATCTATAATTTTAGGGTGACAATGTCCTTGATTTACAGCAGAATATGCTGATAAAAAATCGTAATAACGTTTCCCTTCAACATCCCAAACATATACTCCTTCTCCTCTGCTCAAAACTACCGGTAATGGATGGTAATTATGCGCCCCATAAGCATTTTCTAATGCAATTGCTTCTTCTGATTTTAATTGTTCTAAAACAGCCATTTTAATTAAATTTTAAAAGTGAATAAAATAACCATTCCTACTGTACCTTTATTCTTTCGAAGAATCGAAAAAGCAGCGTGGGAGAGAAATCATCCCTTAGGATGTGCAAAATACTAAAAGTTTTTGTCAAAATTAATTGTTTGCTAAACAAAAAAGGGTTGCTCAAGAGCAACCCTTTTTTAAAATAATTCGTAGTTTATTTTAAATTAAAACTTACTCTTGCAAAAAGAAATCTACCTCCAATTCCGAATTGCTGTGCTCTTCTAGACCAATCAAAACGTCCTGAACTTCTATTGTTGAATTGGTCAGCTGCTCTATCAGGATATACATCTAATAAATTATTAGCCCCAATAGTTACTGTCATATTCTGAGTAAAATTGTAACCTAGAGATAAATCTGTTACTAATTTAGACCCAAAAACTTGTTGGTTAGCAATGGTAGTTGTAGCTTCTGTAACTTCACCAAACCAAACATTTCGTAAGAAAACATTAAACTTTTCAGTAGACAATGCATTTGATAAGATAACTTTTGTTCTAGGTACGGCTTCTTCCAAATACACTCTGCTATCCTCAGGAAAATAGGTATCAACTAAACCAGCATTTTCTAATACTTCTGATGCATTTATTGAACCAACTTTCTTAGTTTTCGAGAAAGTAGCTGAAAGATCAGATTTTAATTGCATATCAGTCGCTAAACTAGCCTTATGCGTTATAACAAGATCTACACCTTTAGATTCTGTATCAATAGCATTTGCAAAAAATGATGCAGCTGTAGCATTTGCCTGGGCGAGTAAATTATCTAGTTCTGAACCAGTACCAGGCCCTCTAAATTGGCCTGTATATACAACTCTATCATCAATTCCTACAAAATAACCATCAACAGTAATACTTAAATTGGCCTCTGGCAATTTTGCTGTAAAACCTACACTTATACTTTGAGAAGTTTCTTCTTTTAATTCAGGAATACCCAATAATTGAGCTGCTCTACTATCATTTGCAAATGTTCCAACTTCCTGAGGATTACCCATATTATCAAAAATAGTTGAAGTAGAATTAAAATTTAACTGATGAAGAGATGGTGCTCTAAAACCTGTATTTAAAGCTGCCCTAATATTAACATTATCACTAGCTTTTAACAAAGTAGCTAGTTTGAAATTAATGGTAGAGCCAAAATCTGAGTAATCTTCAAATCGTGTGGCAAAACTCAATAAAAATGTATCAGAAATATCTGCCTCTATATCAAAATATCCTGCTATACTATTTCTTCCTCTTGATAATTCATTATTTGGACTAAAACCCGGGAATACTTGAGAACCACCAGGTCTTGCAGCTCCAAAAAAGTCTCTAGCCGGATCTTGAGTTGCTAAAGTTATTACTTGCCCATCATTTGTATACTGTGCATAAGAAGCTTCTTCTCCAGATACAATTTGATAATTTTCTAATCGATATTCAGCACCAAATGCGATATTCAATCCAGACATGATATCTTCAAAGAATCTATTTAAATCTAAATTTACGGTGTTTTGAATAAAATTGAATCCACCGGCGTCAAATGTTGTTGGTGATGCGTTTTGACGAGAAGCATTAAATGTATTGCCTATGGTGTATAAAAATTCATTTTTACCCCATGTATTACTCAAATCAACATCCCAATCCTTTATTTTACCTTTTATTCCAATTGCAACAGATTTATCTGAAACCTTAGAGTTAATTTCTGGTAAAAATCCATTAAAATAAGCAGGAGTATATGTTCTACTTTGATTTGGCAATCGATAAAAACCTGCAGAATTACCAGTTCTAGAACCCATTCCTGCAAAGGAATATAATTTTGTACCATTGTCATCTAAAGGAAGTGCAAAGTTAGCAAAGAAACGCCCACCTCTTAAAGCTGATTGACCAACTCTCATATTAAAATCACTTCTCACTAAACCACGAGCACTTAATTCAGCATTCGTATTATCAGCTGATAAAATTGTCTGTAAATCTGGTTTTGTAGTAGCTCCTCCAAGGCTAATTCCCGCTGAGTTTGCATATTGAATTACGTCAGTCACATCATCATCTAATAAATTAGCTAAATTGTAACCATCATTTTGAGCAAATCTTTCAACAGTGTTATATAAGTTGAATACATTTCCTTCCCATTCTTTCATTCTACTATAGTCTTCTCTATAATCAAAGTCGCCTGTAAAATTGATAAAACCACCATTATCACCTAATGGTATTCCATAACTTGCACTTACATTAACTGACTCTCCATCTACACCACCAGTTTGATCATTTGCATTTTCACTAAAGTTTGCCCCCGAGGTAACTTTCAAATTCAGCTCATTAACATTGTCATTTAATACAATATTAATTACACCTGCAATAGCATCAGAACCATATTGTGCAGCAGCCCCGTCGCGTAAAACTTCTAATCGTTTTATGGCCGCAGAAGGTATTGCATTTAAATCGGTACCTACACTACCTCTACCAAATGTACCATTCACATTGACCAGCGATGAATTGTGGCGTCTTTTACCATTGATCAATACTAATACTTGATCAGGACCAAGTCCTCTCAATGAAGCAGGATCTATATGATCTGTACCGTCAGAAATAGTTTGAGTATTTGATGTAAAAGATGGTGCAACATAATTCAAAATCTGATTCAAATTAACTTGAGGTCCTTGAGCTGTTAACTCAGCAACATCTATAACATCTACAGGTACGGGACTATTCACAACAGTCCTATTTGGGTTTCTGGTTCCAACCACTACTACTTCGTCTAGTTCTAAACCAGATTTCATAATCACATTAACTGTTGTAGAACCATCCATTGTCATTTCTTGAATTTCAAATCCTACAAAGCTAAATACCAATACATCTCCATTATTAACCTGAAGTAAATATTTTCCATCAAAATCGGTTGTTGTTCCTGTAGTTGTTCCTTTTACAATTACAGATACTCCCGGTAAGGGTTGATTATCATTATCAGAAACTGTTCCGCTCACTTCATAAGACTGAGCAAATACTGGAACTGATAATAAAAAAAATAAAAATAAAAAGTAAATTTTTGTTTTCATAATATAGTTATTTTAAATTAGTTTTTAATAATTAAGAGAGCTAATATAATTAAAAAAAAATTAAATTATTCATAGACAAATGATATTCTAATAGAATATTCTTTATTTCAAAAATAGAAAAATAATAATTCTTTATTTTTTTAACGAAATAATGTTAATATTTTATCGTTTTCTAAACATGTAATAAAGCCCTATTAATACTAAGGGTATACTTAATAATTGACCCGTATTTAACTGTATATCTGTACCAATCCATTCTTCGATCCCACCTTGCCATTCTTTATAGAATTCAACAACAAATCTAATAGACCAAAGCATTACCATAAAAGCTCCAAAAAGGTATCCAAGCTTCTTTTTTTTATCTGTCTTACTATAAATATACCATAAAATTAAAAAAGTTACAAGATATCCTGTTGCTTCATAAAGCTGAGTTGGATATCTATTGGGCACATCAGCAAGTACATTTTTATATAATGAATTGTTTGCAATTAAATTATATGCTTCATTTGGTGTTTCTGCATTCGTAATACTCATTGCTTTATAGGCTGGAATATCATTTCGAATGAATTTGAATCCCGAGTTACTCTCAGTTGCCTTTCCTACAATTTCAGAATTAAACAGATTGCCCAAACGAACGAACATCGCACCTAATGCCGAAGGAATTACCAGCCTGTCTAAAGTCCATAACAAAGGCTTTTTGACTACTTTTTTACTATAAAAAATCATGGCTATAATAATACCAATTGCAGCTCCATGACTCGCTAAACCCCTAAAACCAGTATACTCAAAAGGATTTAATTTAAATGGTAAAAAAACTTCTGACCAGGTGTAACTCTCTTCATAAAATAGATAATGCCCCATTCTTGCTCCAATAAGCATGGCAATAATTGTATAAATAAAAAGTGGGTCTAATTTATCTATTGAAATTTTATCTTTTAAAAAAATAATTTTCATTAGTTGCAAGCCTATTACAAAAGCTAACACATACATTAAACTATAATATTTTATAGGAAATGAGCCTATTGTAAACAGATCGGGATTAAAATTCCAATCAATAGATAAGAGTATATTCATAAATAAATTTAAGACTGTAAATATATAAATTATAGGCTCTCTCTTACGCTATGAAGAGCAATTAATTTTTATGTTTGTGACTTCGATATTTCTCCGGAACCGGATCGTAACCTTGTCCGCCCCAAGGATTGCAGCTAAAAATTCTTTTTAGGGCTAACCAACCACCCCTTAAAATTCCATGCTTTTGTAATGCTTCAATTGTATAGTACGAACAAGTTGGCGTATATCTGCAAGTTGCAGGTGTATACGGAGAAATTGCGACTTGGTAGAACCGCACGATCCAGATAAATGGTATTGCAATTATTTGAGTGATTCTTTTCAATAAATTATATTGGTTTTCACGGGTTTACAACATCTTTAAAAGTAAAGGCATATTTAGAGCTTCCAAATTGTTGTAAATATTCAATACGTTTCTTGCCTTCTTCAGCCGTTGGAAATTTACCTTTTTCAATCCACCAAAGTGCCATATGTGCATTCGACGGTTTTTCGAACCATTCTTTACGTCTTATAAATACCTTTATATGACCTGAATTATAAACATAATCTTTTAAAGAAATAATATCTTCCCAAACAGACATATTTACAATAATACTTGTATCGTAAAAGGGATTCAAACTTGTTGCATCATTACTAGCTTCATCTTTTAAACGCCATACAAAACCCTTGCTTTTTTCGGCCAAGGCATTAATCTCGTCAAGTTGATTTACAAAATCAGCTATTTGAGGATGATCAATTGGTTTTAGCAATTTTGCGATATTTATTTGAGCTAAATGGTATACCATTTTTAATTCACTGAAAATGTCGTACCGTCCTTTCCATCTTTTAATTGAATGTTCAAGACTAATAATTCATCACGAATTTTATCAGACAGGGCCCAATCCTTATTGGCTCTGGCATCGTTTCGCATACTGATCAATAGTTCAACAACTCCAGAAAGTTTATCAGAATTATCTAGAGCCGAAACATTTTCTAAACCTAATACATCAAAAATAAAAGCATTGAAAATGCTTTTAATTTCTTCTAAATCTTTTTCATCTAAAGAAGCTTTACCCTCCTTAATCAGGTTGATATATTTCACCCCCTCAAATAATTGAGCAATTAAAATAGGTGTATTGAAATCGTCATTCATAGCATTATAACATAGTTGCTTCCAAGCACTAATGTTTATTGATGATGACTTTTCAGCAGTCAGCTTATCTAAATCATTAACAGCATTCATTAACCTAAAATAGCCCTTTTCTGCAGCCACTAAAGCATCATTAGAAAAATCTAAAATGCTTCTATAATGCGCTTGAAGCATAAAAAAACGTGCAACAGTTGCTGGAAATGGTTTACTTAAAATAGCATTATTACCTGTTATTATTTCTTCAGGCAAGATATTATTACCTGTAGATTTTGCCATTTTCTTCCCGTTAAGGGTCAACATATTGCCATGCATCCAGTACTTAACCGGATTTTGACCAGTTGAAGCTTTCGCTTGAGCTATTTCACATTCGTGGTGCGGAAACTTCAAATCCATCCCACCTCCATGAATATCAAATTGTTCTCCCAAGTACTTTGTGCTCATGGCAGTACATTCTAAATGCCACCCTGGGAAACCATCGCTCCAAGGTGAAGGCCAACGCATGATATGTTCTGGCTGGGCTTTTTTCCACAAGGCAAAATCTTGTGGGTTTTTTTTCTCAGACTGGCCATCTAATGTTCGAGTATTGTGGATTGCGTCTTCTATATTTCTTCCACTTAGGATGCCGTAATGCTCTTTTTCATTGTATTTTAACACATCAAAATAAACGGAACCGTTAACTTCATAAGCCAATCCTTTTTCTAAAATCGTTTTGATAATTTCAATTTGCTCTACAATATGGCCCGTGGCCGTTGGCTCAATACTTGGTGGCAAAAAATTGAATTGATTTAATACCTTATGAAAATCGACCGTATATTGTTGTACCACTTCCATTGGTTCGATTTGCTCTAAACGTGCTTTTTTCGCAATTCTGTCTTCACCAACATCTGCATCATTTTCTAAATGGCCGGCATCTGTAATATTTCGAACATAGCGAACTTTATAACCCAAATGTTTAAAATAACGAAAAATCATATCAAATGACATGAACGATCTTACATTACCCAAGTGTACATTACTATAAACAGTAGGGCCACAGACATACATACCAATATAACCCTCATTTAGGGGTTTAAAATCTTCTTTTTTCTTGGTTAGTGAATTGTATATTTTAAGTTGTTGCGTCATGTACAATAAATTACTTTTTTTATGGTGTAAAGGTAGCAACAATTTAATAACAAAAAAACCACTCTTTCGAGTGGTTTTTTATTGAATATTTATTTTATTATTTAGGAAAACTCATAGAGCCATATCGTACATTCATATTGAACTTAGCACCTTTTGGAGCCTTAATTTTAATAATTCGTTTTATCTTAACTTTTTCTCTTTTTGCAAGTATATCTCTAACTTCATTTCTGTGCTTAGCCATTTCTTTAGCCCTTCTTTCTTGAGCTTCTTGTCTTTCTATTAAGGCCAATTTGTGCTCTTCATTACGCTCTTTAATTCTGCCTTGCAATTCTTTTTGGTGTTCTTTTTGTTGTTCTTTTATTCTTATTTCTAAATGTTTCTTATATTCTTCTCTTTGAACTTTTGTTTCTTCTAGTCTTTCCTGGATTTCTTCAGCTAGTTGATTTTGTCCTTCAGTGGTTATATTCCATTTATAAGAATAATTATCATCATCACTAGAATTAATTGATATGGAGTTTCTACCAACTTTAATTTTCACATTCTTACCGATAATATCTTTATTATCCTTCTTCCAACGCTCTAAATAGCTCTTATCCTTTTTATAGGCATCAAAATCAAATTCAGTAAAGTCAAAATCAAACTCAGGTATTTCCGGAATTTCCGGAATCTCAGGCATCTCAGGCATCTCTGGCATCTCAGGCATTTCAAAATTTAAGTTTTCAAGAGCATCATGTACGCTTTCAGAAATGATTATATCATAATTTGGTGCATCAAAGTTGAATGAATGTATATCAATTACACCAGATGACTTAGAGCTAATGTTAATACTATTCTTATTGCCTGAAGCTTCAAAATTCCAATTTTTCAAATAATCATCAATGATTTTTTGATCTTG
>Ga0316189_10004167_pt1 | contig 13938 bp, 22 predicted proteins | sample LowCovwburrow_MG_FD_204930 | JGI IMG/M metagenome (GOLD analysis project Ga0316189, IMG submission 204930) | Coastal sediment microbial communities from Maine, United States - Lowes Cove worm burrow | ecosystem: Environmental > Aquatic > Marine > Coastal > Sediment | place: USA: Maine...
GGCATGTAGTGGCACCCAAACAACGCACCATACATCTTAGCCAAGAAGCTTTTGCCAACGCCTTCTTTGCCACGCATCACTACCGCGCTGTGACCCTGCTCACCTGGGTGCTGGACTCCAGACGCTAACCAACCCATGAGGTATTCAAACAACTCTTTCTCACGGTTGCATATGTTCTCCCAAATGTGTTCGCGCAGCAACTGCCAGTTACCCTGTTGGGCAACATACGCAAAACCCTCCCACATATTCAAGTAGCCGGTTGGAGACTCACTGCCAGGTAGGAACACGATGCCTTCATACTGCCTGCCCTTTGGATGTTCAAGCCACCAGGTGGCGGCAGGCATGTCTTTCTTTCCAACAGGAATCTTCTCTTTCACCAGAGCATTCTTGAAGTCACCCATGGTTTGGAATGAATACGTTGACCGTCCAGTGGCTTCATCAAATACCTTACTCAGCACCCGACACTTACCACCATCCATATTCTTGATCAACGCATACTGCTCATTCAGGTGCATGAGCTTTGGGTCTTCAGCGTATTCATGCGCACGTTCAATCTGCCTGATGGCATACTTCTCAACACGCGGCTGCTTGAGTATGTGTGCACTGATCCCAAAGTCAGGGTCAGTCATTACAGAGTAGATGATGTCATCGTCTATGCCTTGCCTGACCAACTCACAGACTACGAACCAAACTGCTTCGCTTTCAGACTCATACTGAGTACCGGTGTTGGTTTCAGCATTAGCGCCCTGAACGATTAATGCCTTCACGGTATCTTTGACATCAGGCCCAAGCTCATTAATGTTCCCGAGCCTTGACACGTTTCCACTTATCTTGACGCTATCACCAACCAAGTTGGAGTCACCTGTTTGCACCGGTGTGGCTTTGGTGAACTCCTTCAGGGCATAGCTTGCATCGCTATACTCAACCAACTTTGACAGCACCGGCTTGCGTCCCTGTGCCTCTTTGCGCTGGGTTGGCCAGTTGATGGTGCCAGGTAGCCGCATGATGCGGTCCACGTTATGGCAAGAGTCTGCGCCTTCAAGTGTCTGCTCAATCTGCAGGTTCCAAAGCTTCGCTTCTTCATACAGATTGTTGTCACCGTTGATCATGAACGGATCTTTGAGCCTCCAGAATGCTTGGTATCCACCACCGCTGAAGATCAGGAACGTCGGATCAGGCAGACCACCAGCTGGGTTCTTCAACACGGCTAGTATGCGCTGCTGTTCCAACTCAATGCTCTTGCCGCTTTGTGGGTCAATATCCACGTGAAGATAATCAAGGCTCTTGATGTGATCACGCTTCAACTTTTTGATGGCACCAAACTGCAACCCATCCACGTGCATGTTCACCTGAAAATAGATGTTCTCCTTCTCTGACTGGTTATGTTTCACCAACCATCTCTGAAGCTCATCCTCTTGATCAAACAACATGGTGTCAATGCCGGTGCGGTCAGAGCGTATGCGTGTCAAAACCCATGGACCGTTGGGCCTGAACTTATTCAGGAAGTCTACTGAGAGTTGCGTATCAGCTTGCACAGCAGCTCCTTAATAGCAGAGTTGCCCTTGCGCTCTTGTATACGGTACCAGTAAGGGCACCAGGTCATCATTGCAGCCAACCCATCAACCGTCACATCAGACAGCCTGCGCCTCAGCAGCACAAGCTCTTCATAGCGGTTCACCTTTCTCGTGATGGTACCTTCTTCGTTTGCTTCTTGTTTGCGCACGGCATAGAGTGATATGCCCTTCTCTTCAGCCAATTCAACTTGGCTTATTCCTTTGCGCATCCTACGCAAAAACATTACTTCACCTTGGGTAACAAGCATTGTATTATTGAGCCTCTTTCTGGTGGTGTGTTCCAAACTCCAATTGCTGCTTCCATTAACTCTTCACGGTTCTTCTCACCCAATGGTAAGGTAGCCGCAACCTCACCGTCTAGCAAGATCCAGTCACGCCCAACTTGAAGCAAGAGGTGACACGCACCACCACGGTGGCACCGCCTTCTTGCCCAAACCTTCTGTTGCGTGGTGTAGTGTGGAACCCTCAAAGGTCCACCCCGCTTTGGCCAGTGCTTCTCCCACTTCAATTCAATCCAGCCTTCATAGCGCACGCCTTCATACACTCCACCATAGTTCACGTCTGGAGTGCCAGCGCCCACTAGGTTCTCAACGCTGACTGCATTCAGTGGCTTCAGTATCTGGATGATCTTTTGTCTTTGATCTGCTTCGCTCATCGCAACCCTTCCGTAAGAAAAAATGGGTAGTTTTTCTTACTCATCGCATCCTTATCAGCTCTTGGGCATAGTCATCCAGCTGCATGTATTCCTCTTCAGTCAGGCCATACACCACCGGCTTGCCGTGAACCTCCAAAGTGGTTCTGAACGTTCCTTCTACCACTACGGCAGTTGTGAGCAGCCCAGCTATGGCACCAAGACAGAAGCATGCTATCAGGACCGCCACGTGTTCACTCTTCATTACGTCAGGCCCTTCTTCAAAGCCATTACTGCATTGATGCGGATGGTATCAAGTTGAGGCTTTGTCGGGTTGCCTTGGATGCCAGCCTCCCACGTGTGCCCTTTGAAGGGTGCCATGAACTCAACCACTACCGTGCATTCATGCTCTTCAATCTCTTGTGGGTTGGTGAGTACCGTGATGCTGATGGGGATGTTGCTCATGTCTATCATGTCAGCTTCTGCAAAGTCTTCATAGCTCTCAAAGATTTCCATGTTACTTGTCTCCTGGGTTCATCAGTTGATGGTAAAGTGTGACGGCCAACGCACTGGAAAGATCGTGTGGCAGACCATTCAATATGCACTGCGCATAGAACTTTCCAATTGCCTCTGCGACCTCCACCGCTGCGCAAGTCACTTGATCAAGCTCTGCTCTGAGCTTTGTTATGGGGTCTGGTTTCTTGGGCTCTCCAGCCATGTATTCTTCCTCATCCATTACTATCCTCATCGGGCGTGTAGTTGATGACCTGGATGGTGCCTTGCTCTTCTTCAGGCAACTCACCTGCCAAGTGCGCTGTCAAGTCAGCCTTCATTTTGGCCTGGGTCTCAGGCTCTGCCATCTCATACACTTCAGTCATTTGGTTCTTCACGCGGTTCCGCACGCCCTTTGGTTGGGTCTTCTTGAACTGCTTGATCAGGTTGCGCATCTCTTTGTCTATCATTGGGATCCTTAAAACATTCTGTGAAATGGGCGAAGGCAACAGGAATGCCCAAGTCAAAAGACTTGCTAGCATGTTCCTCTGTGAACGCACGGTGGCATGTGCTGAAAAGAGCACAGTTGTTTCTTCTGCAAAAGGTCTTGTCTTTGTAACTGATCATGACATGCTCGATCCCCAGGATTCACCCAGCTCAATATCGGTTGCCATAGGCAACTTCAGGACGTGCGCTGACTCCATTATGGTAGCAATCTCCTTTGCGTGGTCAGCATCACGCACGGATGTACAAAGCTCATCATGTACCTGTAGCTGGATGAGATGTCCAGCATCATAGCAATCCAACAGGGCCTTCTTTGTGAAGTCAGCACAAGAGCCTTGAATCAAACGGTTCAAAGCTTTGTGTGTGAAGTCAAAGCCTCTGCCATCTTCTCTCAAGACAAACCGGCACCTGCGCCCAAGTAGGGTGCGGATGTAGCCAACCTCACTAGCACGTGCTTGGACCTTCTTTGCTAGTTGCTTAACAAAGGGCACCGCACGGTTGAACTCATCAATGATCTTCTGGCCTTCCAGTCCTGCTATCTCACAAGCATTACCGGCATCTTGGCTCGCAAACTTCACCGCTTGGGCACGCGTCTCAAAGTAAACTCCAGGCCTGCCCCGTTCCTTGAAGAACACAGCCCACCTGGTGGAGAACCCAAGTTGATGGCAGAGCTTTGCGCCACCCATGCCATACGCCAGACCCAAGAAGATGGCCTTTGCATAGCCGCGTTGCTGCTTTGTGAAGTCTTCACCATAGATAGCCGTGGCCATCATGTTGTGATTATCCATGTTGGGGTCATCATGGTATGCCTTTGCCATGACACCCGCCTTTGCCAACGCTTGAAGGGCAGCATAGTGGATTGTCATGCGCGGTTCTTGAGCAGCGTAGTCTATGCTTGCCCAAGTCATACCTTCATCAGGCAGGAACACAGACCGCAGAAGTGGACCCAACTCAGGGTCACGTGCAGGTATCAACTGCATGCCTGGGTCTGTGGAGCTCAACCGTCCACTCACCGTACCAATGCCACCGCCTTCTTCACGCTCACTCTTGAGCTGGTTGAAGGTACCGTGGATGCGGTCACCCACCACGTGCTTCTTCCAGGAGTTGATGAACTTTGTTCTGACAGAGGCCATCTTGCGCGCACGCTTCAGTAGCGCCCCAATTGGATGCTCTATGCTGTCCAGGAATTCAGCGGTGATGGATGGCTTTCCACTTTTGGGTGTCAGCGGTACGGTCAACCCAATCGCCTCTATGGGTGCCGCCATGCAGGCAGCCTTCTGAGTCTCACCCACTTGGATGTTGGTGCCGGTTATCTGCCTGACTTCTCTCAGGGCAACTTCCTCTTCATGCTGCGACCACAGGTCAATTTCTTCCATCCGCGCAAGGTCTATTCTCACCCCGTGCCTGCGCATCTTCAGCAAGACCGGTAGCAGCCTGCATTCAAGGTCGTAGATGTCACCCAGCTTCTGCTCCTCAATTATCACTTCCTGCCGTCTGAGTAGCTCCAGCGGAAGCCTAACATCCTGCTCAGCGTATCCTCCAACGTACCGTGCTGGCAGCTTGTACATTTCCTTTTTGGGGTGTACACCGTAGGCTGCTGCCGCTTCTTCCATCAAAGACTGATCTTTGCCAGGTATCCCATACCTTTGGGCAACGATGTCCAGTCCATAGCGGTTTTGGTTCTCATCAATCAGAGGCTCTGCCACCTGGATGTCACGCCACCGGTGAACTCCATCCAGATTCAAACCCCACTCCAACAGATAGTCCATATCATATTGAAGGTTGGCACCCACGATGTCACCTTTGAATAGCTTGAACTCTTCAAAGAGGAACTTGAACACCTTGTCCTCATCAAAGTTATCTTCCACATGCCCAAAAGGTAGGTACATAGCAGGACCATGCTCAATTGCCACGGCTACACCGATGATCCTGCCGTCACGTCTCACCCCAGGGCCAAGCTGCCTGAGTTGAGGATCCTTTGTTTCAAGGTCCACCGCTATGCGGTCTGCATCTCTGAACTGGAACCACTCTTGAGGTAACACCCAAGAAGTCTTTGGTGGGTACAATATTTTCATTCAACCGCTTCCACGTAGTCATTAGAATTGATCAACCTGATAGTGCGCAAAGAACCAAAGTCACTTAGCCTCACCTGCAATACTTCAATACCAAATTGAAAGCCTTGTTCACGCACCTTGCTGTATAGCTTGGCGTGCCACTCATCCGTCATCATCTCATCAAGAGTCGAGTGCCGTACCATCTCACCTACGGTACCATGCGTGCAGTCACGCAGCGCATCTTCAGCAGACTCTACTTCAAGAAGGAATTTTTTGATGTCATGTATCCGGTAGGCTATCACCGGTGAAACCACCAGAGTGTTTTTGTCTCTCATGGTCAAAGTCTGGCTGCGCATGTTTGAGGTCTTGAACGTTATGTTGTCCACAATTATGCAGTCGATCCCCATTGGCAATATGAACCTTATGCCTGGACCCACAACCCGCCTGAACTTCCCAAATTGCAAAACAATGCCCTGCTCAAACTCATGAACAACTTCCCAGAAACGGAACAAGTTAATGAACTCCAGCAGGACATCAAACAGCTTTTCAATTCCCATGTTTCTCCTTTGCTTCTATTATAGCAACGGCCAAACAAAGGGCAACTGAACTTTACGGTGCAGCGTCTGCGTCTGCGGTCACGTTGAGAATGAACTCAACATTCTGCACAGCCAGAGTAGCCAGCGCGGTGATGGTACAATCTGTTGTACGCTGCTCACCGGCAGGGATGGTCAATGTGTCTGTGCTGAACACGATGCTTACATCAGACGCTACCGCACCAGGTACGTTGGTTGGGGTGAAGTTATCCACAAGAATGGCAAACTGCTTTGGGTTGGCCACTTTGATCTCATATACCACCGGCTCACCAATAGCCAAGATCTGACTATTGCTCAGAAGGTTGATGGTCACAGGTGGTGTGTAGTCTACATTGACCGATAGCGGCAGGTCGAATGTTATGTTTCCACTAGGCATTGTCTCGGTGTCCTCCAAGTTGGATTCCTTGCGCCAACATCTCAGCCTCAACGAGCATAAGATAGCGACGTAAATCACGTATGTCATCAATCAAACCTTCACCACGTGTGTCGGCCTCTATGTGTTCAAAGATGTTGTATGGATCGGCAATCATTTTACCGGTGTCCACGGTACTTCCAACACGGTTCTCAAGACGATCCCACTTGCGTGCCAGCATCATGAAGGCTCCGATGCCACCACGACGTTTCCATGAATCACCATAGCTGATGTATGACTTCTTCAAGCCTTTGACATCCGACTCTGCCACCTGCCCAACCAGCTCAAGATAATTTTTCAGGGGTGCGCTTCCATCCGGTTCGTTTGTATTCATCGTAGACTTCTCTCACTTCTTCTGGCATGGTCATCGTATCAAGATGGGCTTCAATCTGCCCAAGACAATTCTCTGCATTACGGTTTCCCATGGCCTGCTCATCAAGGCACCACAAGTAGAATTCAAAACCATCCAACGCCTTCAACCACTGAAGACCAAGACCGCTCAACAAGTGGGTCTTCTTGATCCGCAAGCGGTCATCAACTTGTCTGGCTGCTTCCTCATACTCTTTTGTCATCTTGGGCCACGCCCACTTAGCCGGTGCTGGTAGGTCACCCACGGTACGCTCATGAGCATCATGATACAAGATAGCCTCAACCAGATCAACAGGAGGCTTACCAGGGTACAGTTGAAACAAAAGCACGGCCATGTCATAGCAGTGTTTGCCGTTTGTGTAGGTACTAATGTGCGGCATGCCGTGCGCTCGTGTGACGTTTCCACTCTCACGCAGGTACCGTATCAAGTCAATCTTCGAGTAAGCCATTCTTGGCACGCTTTCTTCCAGTCAGTTGCGGTGCAAAGCTTCAGCTCACGGATGGCTGCTTTCTTGTCACCGTCTTTGTATGTATTCCATGCACGCAACATTGGGATAGCCACCCGCCTGAAGAATGCGTTGTGGTACCCCATGCACTCAGTGCCCAAACGCAGGAACATATTCAAGTCAGCCTCCCAATGTTCAGGCTTCCCCATCATAGGGTACGGTTGAACCTCACCACGCCTGTACGGATCATCATACTCAGTAATGATGTGACCGTCTGGAGTCTTGTGCGCCAACTCCCATAGACCTTTCTTGCCCATCATGCCTTCGTATACGTGGAAATTGTCTGAGATTTGCCAGTACCTTCCCATTGGTACGCCTATCATGCCTGCCATGTATTCTTGAAGCATAGAAAAGTGAACGGCATTTGCGCCGTATGCTCCCCAAACAGCATCGTTGCTTCTGTTGAACACGGTCATGTTTAGTCTGCCGCCAATGATTTGGAAATGTGCTGATTGATTGCATGGAAAGTCTTTCCCTTCTTGGCCCAAGTCATAGATAGGATCCCACATCTGGAGAATCTGACGACGGCAACTGGGGTTATCCTTCAGACCATTTATGATGCGTGTCAGTTGGTCCATGCCTGAGAACCAACTACGCCACCGCCTGCCATAGGCACCGTGGAATATCTTACCATCATCACTGTACTTTGCGATGCCACTACTGAACTTGCTAATCCACTCCACATCATCACGGCCACCTATCATCCACAAGCCTTCCATGAAGTGGAAGAATGGGTTGGCATCACGCAGCGGATCAAACAACACACGCTCTTGTGGGTTCTCATAGACCGTGGTCACCGGCGATGGACTCATGGTAACAACACCGGCTCTGCTTTGTTCCGTGACACCATTGGTTGACAGGTACCGCAGACCTTCAGGCAACGCGCATACTACGTTGCGCACTTTGATCACCTTCATTGGAATTTCCTTTTCAGCCGCTGGCCACCAGTGCCACGTCTCCACTTATCATACTCACAAAGAGTGTGTTCAACTTCGCGCATTTCCCACGCAGGCCAATCAGCTGGCCAGTACTTTTCATCACCGGCATAGTCTAGCAACTCACGCATAGGCCCAAGCAGCTTCTCTTGTCCTTTGGGCGAAGAGTAGTTGGTGAAGTCTGGATCGTTGTTTACAATCCAACCTATACCACGGCTGGCACCAGGACCGGCTGCGCACCATGTCATCCGGTCTGTAGGGTTCAACAGGTCTGTATGCCGAAGATCCGTGACAACTTCATAGGCTGTGAAGAAGCCCAAGCAGGGTGCCTCCTTCACGGCTGTCCAAGCCTCTTGAAGGTTCATGCCAGCAACGTCTATCTTCATGGCCACCATACCGTCCATGGACTGACAGATGCCCTTCAGCTTGTTCATACCGTAGGGTGAACGGATCATGTAGGCACCGGTGACCAGAGGCTTCACGTTCTCAAGCCTATCATGGATGACACCACTATTCCAGCCTTGCTTCACCAAAACGTCTTTGATGATCTCACCGGTTGAGATTCTATTAAACCAACGGAACCCAGCAACCGCTTCAAGGCAGTAAGCTTTCTTGGATACCTTATCACGCACGTGTTTTGCAAACCACCTGGTGGTGACATCGTCTTCCCTGAAGATATTGCAGAAGCGGTACTGTTGAAGCACTTTGTCTCTGGTGTATGGAGGCTTCGCACCACCTTCTTTTAACAAGAAAATGTAGTATCTCTCACGTGCAAATTTGAAGAACTGTTTCACCCTGTCTTCAGTCTTCTTCACAGTTGGGCCTCCACATCACCTGTCAGCGCAGCCAAAGCAATCTCACGTGCGTGAGTGCGGTCAGCACGGATGACTGTAATGCCAAAGTCTTCCATCTTCTCAAGCTTCTTGATAACACTGCGGAACCTGCGCGTGGTGTTACCTGGGTTGACCGGCTCTGCGTCTGGTTTCTTCAACCGTCTCCTGGCATTGATGGACTCAATGCATTCATCCAAAGGCAGGTCAATAGCCACCACCAGGAGGTCACGACCTTCTTCATGTAGTGGTGCTGTGCGCTTAAAATCCTCACTCAGAAGCAAGCCTTCAAACAACACATTCAACCCAGCATCATCCGCTTCTCTGATCAACGCAAAGATAGCATCGTATGATGGGATGGTATCACAACCACCGCAGGCTGTCTCATAGTGCCCAACAAGGAAGCAGTCTTTGATGGCGGGGTCATTGCTCTTGAGCAAATAGCCATATGGTCTTTTGCGAGGTCCAACCACTTCCACCTTTGCACCGGTGCGCATGAGGTTCACTTTGGAATCAAATTGATCCATCACCCACCGCACAACGGTAGTCTTACCAGCACCACTGGTGCCTCTAATGTTAACAATCATTATTTTTCTTTCGAGTAGTGACAACTGCGGTCGTGTCCAAAATCCCATGGCTTGTTACAAACACAAGGTGGGTCCACATCTGGGTCTTGATTCACATAGCCGTCCATGCCTTGGTCTGTGAGCATCTGACCAAACAGGCTTTGATCAATCTTAGATGGTGGTGTGGTCCCTCCATACGTTGTAGCGTGTGTTGTGTTGTACGTTGTGTCAAGGAAGTCTTGATCAGTACGGAAGTGGACTGACACGCCCAAAGGGTCAGCCGAGGTACGTGAGTTGACTACTTTTGCAGTCGGATCCAGTTGAGTAAGATAGAGCATCAAGTCAGCGACTGTACGCACTTTTGTTAATTGCATTACAGATCCTTTGTCAGGTGGTTGGCTGTGCCTTTGATAGCGTCTCCATGTTCTATGGTGAAGCCTATACTTTCATAGAAGGACAGCGCACGTGGGTTATCCTTTGCGACGTTCAACGCAATACGTTTGTGTGGTGTTTGCTCTTCAAGGTCTGCCATGAGTTGCTTACCAATACCGTGGCTGTGAACCAAATTGAACACGCCTATAAAATACAAGACCGTCTCAGGGTCACGCACCTTATGCCGCACGCAAGTGAAGCCTACAATCTCACCGGTGCCTTCAAGCTTTGCTATTCTAATCCAGCCCTTGCTATATGCGGCTACTGATGAGAACATCATGGAGTTTGAAAAGTCTTTGGTGTACGGTGACAACTTAGCCACCTTCATAATCTCTTTGTGATCCTCTTCACTGGCAGGCACGATAGCTATCTTCATGACAGATCCTTTCTCAACTCATGCGCTACCCAACCGGCTGCTATGGTGCCATTCTTAGCACCACCTGATGCCAAGTACAAACCATCATCCAGCTCTTCAAACAGGCAAGGCTTTGCGCCCTTAACATATGGACGGATGCCTTGGAGTGGTGTCAAAGTCAGGTCAGGATCATCACAAAGCTCACGGATGAATTTGCTACACCGCTCAATTGATTGGTCGATCCTCTTTTGAGTCCAATTCTTTTGAAGGATAGCAGAGCCGTCACCCAACCATACGTTGTGCGGTCTTTCTTGATAACCAACCAGCTGCTTATAGGGTGCCCAAACCGATATGCGGTTCTCTTTCACTATAGCTTGACCACGGAATGCGATGCCAGCTTTGGGCTGGATGTTATACCGGCTGTTGAGAATCTCATTACACCACACACCAGCGGCAACGATGACCGTCTTGGCCTCATGTACATTACCTTGCGCGGTTTCAACTCTGCCAGCTTCTACGTGGGTGACCGTCTCTTCAATGTAGGTACCGTGCACCCGCCTAATACACTTGGCTGGATCCACACGGAAGCACGATGTCTTGATACCAGTTGGGCGCACCACAAAGTCAAAGCTCTCCAGCCCAAACAAGTCATCCAAGAGTTGAAGGCTGGGTTCATGTTTATCTTTCCCCATACCGTTGAACCAACTTGGCTTCATCAAGCACGCGCTGGGCAGGGATCCTGCCATGGGACGGTTGTCATCAATAACCACTACGCTGTGGCCGTCGTGCGCAAGAGCCTCAGCAATTATGCTTCCAAACAATCCGGCTCCAACTATGATAACATCGTTCATCGTCCAACCCCTTTGGTGTACTGCTTGAATGCACGGCCAAGTGCAATTTTGTTTCCAAGCTTGCGGTCATATGATTGTGAGCAGAAGGCATAGCCGGTTGCTATCGGTACGCCCAAGTCAGGGCATACTAAGTCACAGACGGTGATATGATGCGCAGCCAGTGCGCTAGTGTAGCCGTCTACGTGCATGTTGATCTGCTTGTACTGTAGAGCCATGTCAACAGCGGCTTGTCTCTCCATGACAAAGTTTGATGCTTTGGCACCCTTAAAAAATGGTACCACGTGGCGGTATTGGATTCTCAAATCTTCCATGTCCATGGTTCGTCTTTCAAGTAAAGGCTGAGTCTTTCACCAATGAGCTGCTCATGTCTATCGTTATCTTGGACCAAGACCAACTCAGCCCACTTGGTAGCGTCTTCTATGTTATCTTCAAGCTGCCGTGGTGACCAAAGGCACTCCACTACCACCATGCCATTGTCTTCGTTCCAGTCACCTATGAACGGCACATCATACAAGGTGATGGTAGTCTGGCTGATTCCGTTCATGTTCATGTAAAGCACGACAATCTGCACTTGAGGGTAGTTGCCGGCAATTCTGATCATACCGGTCGCACCCTTCCACATTTCATGCAGCCTGGCATCTTGTCAGAAATGACATGACCGCACTCACACACCCATTCTTCTTCTTTCTTAAAAGCCTCATCATAGTTCTCACGATAGGCTTCTGTGTCTTCAGGTCTGCGGTGATCACCCTTGCCGTTCATCGCTTATCCTGTCCTGGCATGGCATCACTGAATGCCTTTGCGCTTCCGCTCACACCGTGCCATGGTTCTAGACCAGCATGAATTTCCAAGGTATCGTTGAAGAGCGGATAGTGACCATTCAAGTGAGACTTCCACTTGCACAGAACCGTCTCCACTTCCAGAATACCTATCGGCCGATCGTATAGTGGGGGTGCCTTCAGATCCTTGAACACTTCCACTAAGTGGTTGACAACACCGTCTATCATCACCGCTTCGTCTTTGGGCTCTGCGTTTTCTGGCAGCCCCATCTTTGCTCTCCAAAACCGTTTCGCTCCTTCACGTGGGTCTTTGAACATGAACACTCCAGCCTGATCAAAATCAATCTCAGCGCCCAAGACGTTGTATGCCATGTCAGCTACTTTGAAAGCAATCCAGTCGCCGAACATGTAGTGATCCTTCACCCGCTTCATCACGGCAGCGCATGGCAGCACGCCTTCCATATTCAGGCAGGCTATCTTGTCCACCGCTTGCTCTGGCGAGCCGTATACGCCCTTCAGCCGCGTTACCATTTCAACGGCAAGCTTACCTCTGGCATGCCGTCTTTCTTGGCCTCTTGGCCACCTTCCAGGGACAGGGCAAAGGGCCTCATCATTCTCAGCCCAAAGCATCAGCTCATTCCAATAGCTGAAGGCTTCAGACTGATCAGCCAGGTAGCATGACACGCCCACGTGATACGAACACCAGTAGGCTAGCAGGAACCGCTTCACCCAATTCTTGTCTTCCGTGATGTTGATCAGCGCAAGGTACACCGGATCAAGATCACCATTTGTGATAAGGTGGTGACCGAATTCATCGATCTCCAGCTTATCATATTGACGTGAGGCCATTACTACTCCACCAGGGTTATTGTGCCATCAACATTCTTCAAGCCATAGCCCAAGAGGGTGTGCACCAAACGGATACCATCACGTGCGGTGCGACGGTCCCAACCGATGGTTGACATTACCTTCTCAAGTGTAGTGCCTTCTTTGAGCATCAAGATCACTTGAGCACGCTTTGTGCCTTCACGGTGATCTTTGATCAATTCCTTGCGGTCGTAATTGAAGGTGGTGTCTGCCGCTTTCTGCTTCTTCACTTCAGGCTTCTTCACTTCAGGCTTCTTCACTTCAGGCTTGGCTACCAGTTGAGGCTTGATCATACCGTTAGTCATTTCACCACTTTCTTTCAACACTTTGACCGTCCTGAGTACAGCCTTTGTGCGGTCAGAGAAACGTTTGACCGGCTTGGTTGCAAAACGGTTATGGAGCTGAACGATTTCTGCGGTCTTCATGTCATTGATCTGATTGAGAGTAAACATTTGAATCTCCTTTGCGGGTAGAAAATTGAGAACGTCTCAGCGACGTTCCACACATTCCAATCATACCCCACGTTCAAACATACCGCAACAGGTTATTTACTCACATTCACGCAAGCCAGTTAGTGGGTCAAACTTACAGGCTTCAGAAGTCTCCTCAGCCACCTTCAGGATGCCTTCACGCTTACCTCCAATGCGATAGGTGGTGATGCCCTTGCAGCCGAGCTTCCACGCTTTCACATATACGTCTTTGAAGTCGTTCCAGTCTACGTCATGTGGTACGTTAACAGTCTTGCTCACCGCGCTGTCCATGTACCGTGTGGCGGTAGCTAGCACGGCCAAGTGCTCTTCAACCGTAACATCCGCAATGGTCTTCCCACGTACCTCCAGGAACTCATGCCCAAAGTCTCTCACGTTCAGAGTCTTTGCACCGTCAAAGGTTTGAAAGGTACGCTCAACTTCAAAACCAAACACCGGTTCAATTCCACTTGAGACGTTATCCGCGCACATGCTGATGGTACCGGTTGGCGCGATGGAAGTGAGGTGGCTGTTTCTGATGCCGTGATCCTCAATATCCCTTTGAAGTTCAATGGGCAGTGTTTCAATGAACCTGCTCTTCATGTACTCCTTAGCATTGAAGAGTGGAAAGGCACCCTTCTCTTTGGCCAGCTCCATGCTGGCACGATAGCAACCCTCTGTCATAGCACCCAAGATAGTCTCCATGGTAGCTATGAAGCTT
>Ga0316189_10004168_pt1 | contig 13937 bp, 12 predicted proteins | sample LowCovwburrow_MG_FD_204930 | JGI IMG/M metagenome (GOLD analysis project Ga0316189, IMG submission 204930) | Coastal sediment microbial communities from Maine, United States - Lowes Cove worm burrow | ecosystem: Environmental > Aquatic > Marine > Coastal > Sediment | place: USA: Maine...
TCCTTATACTAACTGTAATTTTACGATGCTTATATTGTACGTACTGCTTACATATACGGGCAAGTACCCGTTAATTATATCAGGGCCAAACGGTCTCTAAGATTCTTTAGAGTCTTCTGTTTTTTCAGTCTTCTCGTCTGTACTCTTTTCTGCTTCTGGAGCCTCTGCTTCAGTTTCAGGAGCTGCTTCAGCAACTTCTTCAGATGGCTGGTTCTTGCGTAGCTTGTCAGGGTTCTTTATAGAACCTTTTCTGTCGGTGCGGCTTTGGTCAACCCACTTAGGCATCTTGACCTTCTCTAGCTCGAATAGTCTAACGACACGAGGTGACGGCTGAGCGCCATTAACTAGATACTTTTCAGCAGCTTCTTTATCTATTTGTGTGTCTTTGGTGTGAGGGTTATGGTGGCCCAATTTAGCCACTACTCTACCACTGTTTGGTGCAAATTTGGAATCTTGAACAACCACGCGGAAAGATGCATAGCCCTTACGGCCGGTTCGTTGCATACGGATAGCTAACATTTACTTATATTTCTCTCTCGATATTAGTTTAATAAAATTGCTGGACTCATTATACTAACAGAGGCCAGAAAAGTCAATTCAAGTACTAGATTTATGTGATGATAGGGCGATTTGAGCAGCGTCCACTTGGGCGGTTTGTTTACTTGGGCCTTTTCCCTCGGCACGTAGTGAGCTACCGACGAACACTCCAACCGTGAACACCTTATCATGATCTGGGCCGTCTTCATTAAGAACTCTGTACTGAGGTGTATAGCCCTCGTCGCTCTGCACTACCTCTTGATAGCTCGACTTCGGGTCTTGCCACGACCCACTAGCCAAGATGCCTTCAAATGTCACTAACAACGACTCCTCAATGAATGATCTAGCGGCATCGTACCCCTGGTCTAGGTATAGTGCGCCGACTACGGCTTCGTAGGCGTTGGCCAATATCTGCACTCTTGCGCGCTCTGAACTACCACGCTTTTCGCCGCGACTTAAGCGCAGAAGGTCCTGGAAACCGTTGTTGCCAGCGACTTCGCCGATGCTTTCGGTGCGCACCAACGAACTACGCCAGTTAGTTAGCGTGCCTTCTGGATCATCGTGGTTGTCGAACAAGAACCGTGTTGTCACTAGTTCTAGTACGGCATCACCTAGAAATTCCAGGCGTTCGTTGTGCTCTTTAGCTGTTTTCTTGTGTTCATTGACGTATGATCTGTGCGTGAACGCAGTGATTAACATGCCTATGTCATTAAACTCTACTTTGAGTTTAGTTTTTGCAAATTCTACATATGGTTGTGTTGGTATCATGTGATTTATATTTCATATTTTGTATATCGTATATCGTATAGAGCTAACGCCATATACTGCATACCGCGTACTAAATACTAATTCCTCATGCCTTTCCTTGTCTTATCTTCTTTAATCCTAATAGTATTATCTTCCCAATGTCTTCGTACTCTATTTTATCTAGAGCATCTGTAGCGGTTAGCCATTTTATGCCCTTCATCCACTCCTCTGGTTTGATGTCGTTCGTGTCACCGATTGCCTCAACTAAAAATATCTCTGTAGTCATCAGCACCAAGCTATGCTGTCGTCGGTAACGGAAATTAATCTTTCCTAGCCAGCTCTGCATCTTCATCTTCTGTAGCCCTGTCTCTTCTCGTATCTCTCGCTCAGCAGTTTGCTTCGGTGTTTCACCCTCTTCAATATGCCCTTTAGGGATAGTCCATCTGTCCTTGGCGTCCTGGATCAGTAATATCTCTATGCCGCCTTTTTGATTACGGCGCCATACTATACCGCCCGCTGTAGGCTCCTTAACCACCTCACTTATAGAAGGGTGTTTGCGGACAACTAGTTTCTTGACTGCATTTAACGGCTTTGGTCGCTTCATCTTCATTCTAGCCTTCCTTCTCTTCCTTGGCTAGTTCAACTGGTTCGGGTGTTTTTTTAGCTTCTGGGGCTGGTCTATCCTCTACCATACCTAGTTTTCTCGCCGCTGTACCTAATACACCATTGATAAATCTACTAGAGCTCTCTGACCCAAATCCTTTTGCCAGTTCTACTGCCTCATTTATAACAACCCTGATCGGGACGTCTTTGGCGCTCTTCATCTCCCATACGCCAATGCGCAGGACAGCTCGATCTACTCTGGATATTTGATCGAGTGGCCAATCGGGTGCAAGCGGCTGTATAAACTCGTCTAATTCTGGAGTATCTTTTAATACCCCGTTGACTAGATTTTCTACGAACTCCTTATCGTCCATTACTTCACTGTAGCGTGCAATATTACGCTTCAACACCGCATCGCGGTCAAGGTCCTTTTCAGACACTTCAATGCGAAAATCCAGCTCATACAAAGTCTGTAAAGCCACTATTCTTCCTAGGTGTCTATTTGAAGCCATATAGGTTTGGTCCTTCTGGTACTCGCTACCTTGTTGTTAATGTCAATTTTGCCAGGCTTACTAGACTTTGGCTAGTTTTTTGCCAGACTGCTTGGCTGTTGTGCGTGCTTTAACTGGTGATCTTCCGTTCACCGCTCTAGCTAATTTCAGTACGATATGGCTGCGTCGCATGCCTGTCTTACGGGCGCTCGTGCGCTTTTTCGGCTTACCCATTAGGTAACCTCCTTCATTAATTCAACAATATTTAAGCCTATTATACGTTTTTAGGCGACTAAAGACAAGCAATCAATACCAATTTGACCGAAGTGCGTGGTCTAGACCACTATACTGACTAGCCGGCCGCTCACGTATATGACCTTTTTAGGATCAGTGCCAGCTAGATGGTTTTGTACATTTTCTTGAGCTAGTGCCAGCTCTTTTACTTCGTGCTCAGAGACATCAGTCGCGACTTCTATCTCTGCTCGCACCTTGCCGTTCACCTGCACGGCCAACTTCATTGTGTCTTCTACCAGATATTTCTCGTCTAATACCGGCCAATGGTCGATATGCACAGAATCATCATGCCCCAGATCACGCCATAGCTCTTCAGCGATGTGTGGCGCAAACGGTGCAACTAGCATTACCAAGCTCTCCAGAGCGTTCTGCCACGATTCAGAACTGTAGTTATCTTTCTCCTTTATCTTATACAGATCATTAACGCACGTCATCTGAGCTGCCACTGCCGTGTTGTATTTGATCGATTCTATATCATCGGTGACTTTTTTGATCGCAGCATGGGTACTTTTCAGAATTTCAGCTGACATATCTACAGGACTATTCGCTCTAGACTTATCTGCCTCATTGAACTCCTGCACTAGCACCCAAATACGGTTCAGGAATCTGTAGCTGCTAGGTAGCCCGTCGCTATTCCATGGAGACTCCACGTCAGGTGGTGCTATGAACGATAGGTACGTACGCAGTGCATCAGCACCATAGCCACTGTTGATCACCTCCAGAGGGTCTACTCCATTACCCTTGCTCTTAGAGAACATCGTTCCGTCTGGTGCCAATATTTTAGCGTGGAAATACATTCGCTTGAATGGTTCTGGGTCGGCCAGTAATCCTTGTTTATAGAAAAATCTAGTAAAGAATCTGGCATACAGCAAGTGAGCAGTAGCGTGGTCGCCACCATTGTAGAAATCCACCGGCATCCAATTATTTGCCCGCTCTACATCCCAGGCCGATTCGCTATTGTGCGGGTCAAGATAGCGCATCTGATACCAGCTAGAGCAAACATACCCGTCCATTACGTCAGTCTCACGCTTTGACGGCGACCCACATTTAGGGCAGTCTACACTGACCCAATCAGTAGCCTTAGCCAGCGGACTACTGCCATCATTACTCGGGTGATAGTCAGTAATTTCTGGCAGTTCAAGTGGCAGCTGATCCTCGGGAACTGGCACCGCGCCACATGATTCACAGTGAATAATCGGGATTGGTGCACCCCAATAACGCTGTCGGCTAATCAGCCAATCGCGCAACTTGTAATTTACCATCGCCTCAGCAGAACCCTGCTTGATCATCTTCTCCAATATCTTAGGCTTTACTTCAGCAAAGTTCATGCCATCAAATTCACCAGAATTAACAACCTCATAGCTCTCAGGATCTTTCTTTATATCTTGGTAGCTAACGAACTCTTGCTGCTTGGTTGTGTAGATAATTGGCAGATCATATTTATTGGCGAACTCATAGTCGCGTTCATCTTCACCAGGAACGGCCATAATAGCGCCAGTTCCGTAGCCCATTAGGACGTAGTCGGCAACCCACACAGGGATCTTCTGTCCGTTGGCCGGATTCGTCGCGTACAATCCTTCTATAGGAACGCCTGTTTTGACCTTTTCTTTCTCACGGTCTACGTCGCTTTTTCGCAAGGACTTCTGTACATAGTTGTCGATATCTATACTGTTCTGCGCATACTGCGCAAATTGCGACACTACTGGATGCTCTGGGGCCAAAACCATGAAGGTCACGCCGTATATAGTGTCGTGAGCGGTAGTGAATACATCTAGATGATCTTCGCCTTCGTCTAGCCCACTTAGAGAAAACTTAACGACAGCGCCTTCGGATCTACCGATCCAGTTTTTCTGAGCAGTCTTAACCCACGGAGTCCAATCTAGTGCGTCAGTTGCATCCAGGATTTCGTCAGCGTACTCCGTAATCTTGAAGAACCACTGACGCAGAGCCTTTTTGCCCACCATAGGGTCATCGGTTCCGTCATGGCGCCAACATCTACCAGCAATCACTTGCTCGTCCGACAGCACACTACTACACTGATCGCACCACCACTGTGGAGAATTCTTCTGATATGCCAATCCGGCCTTGTGTAGCTGCAAGAAGCACCACTGAGTCCAGCGATAATACTCTGGATTACTTGTGTCAATTTCTTTAGACCAATCCATACTGAAGCCCAGTGCTCGGTACTGACTTCGGTACGATTCCAAGGCATCATCAGTAGTCTTACGTGGGCTCTGCCCAGTCTTGATCGCATAGTTTTCTGTCGGAGAGCCAAAACTATCAAACCCAACTGGAGAGTACGATTCAAAGCCGTTCTGACGCTTAAACCGCATTAACGTGTCTGGAAGCGCAAAGTTCTTAACGTGCCCTAAGTGAATCTTGTTGCCACTAGGATAATTGAACATGCCAAACCCATAAAACTTAGGCTTGTCACTGTCAAGGTCAACAACGTAGGTGCCATCTGCATCCCATTGCTGTTGCCATTTATTCTCAATATCGTTAGGATTATATCTCTTCATGATTGACCATTATAACAGATTAGCGAAGACCCCGTTATCATCGACGGGAATCGTAGACCGTACTAGCTTTGCCCTCCTTTTTTCTCTCGTCTAATATCAGAAGATGCTTGAGTACCGCTTTAATTGTAGCCAGGATCAGCAGATCTTTGAGACTAAACTATTGAACAACTTTGCCTAGTGTATGGGGTGCATGCCACAGAGGCTGGAGCTCAGTATATCAATCTAAGTCTACCATCTTGACAAATGTGTCCGCTAATTTTTCCATGCTATAACCAGCTATCAACGCCGCCTTCGGGAACAAGCTCTGTGCAGTCATTCCTGGCATAGTGTTCAGCTCTAGTACTACAATTTCCCCATCTGGTCGAACAATCATATCTGTCCTGGATAAGTGCCTAGCACCCAACGTCTGATGAACTTTCAAAGCCAACTTCTGTGCCTCTTGCTGGACCAAGGTTGTAGTCAAGCTACTCGGCACAGGACATATTTCTTTAGTAGAGCCATTATATTTGTTGCTATAATCAAACTCACCGTTTTCTGGAGGAATTATTGCTATTACAGGCAGTGCTTGACTACCCAGCACTGGAACAGTGATCTCCAACCCGTCGACTAGCTCCTCGATTATCATCTTGCCACGCCTACCCAAGACTTCGCTAGCCTTAGCCAGGACCGCGTCATCCACGGTTCTGGCTATAATAATGTCTACACTCGAACCACCGTCAATCGTCTTCAGCACAAATGGCTTCCTGGACAGCTCGTTGCTATCAAGTTCACCGGCATTAACCACAGCAAACTTTGGCATTTTTACGCCTGCGGCTTCAAGCTTTTCATGTGTTAGCTGCTTGTCTATTGTCACCCTACTAACATCGCTGCTTGATCCTAGGAACGGCTTCCCGGCATCCTCCAATATCGACTGCATAGCTCCGTCTTCTCCATTGTCGCCGTGCAGAATCGGAAGCACAACATCAGCCCTAGCTACAGCACTACTGAGGCCCTCGGCCCCATCGACAGGATCATAGCAAATAACCTCATAGTCCAATCCACTCAAGGCGTCCATTACCGATTTGCCCGATCGCAGCGACACTTCCCTCTCGGTTGACTCGCCGCCCAGCAATACTAAGACCTTCATAGGTTATCTTTCGAGGAGTCGGCAAACGCTTTTTGTTTTTTGATTTTCCAGAACACGTTTTGCCGTACTAGCTTGCTTTCGTGCTCAGGGTTCGCCAATAGTAGCCTTACTGCTTCTTCGGCAAACACGCCGTTCTGTGACCCTTTAAGCAGCACGTAAGCACCTTCTTTTATGTGCTCGTTAATTACCCTGCCAGCTTCATACGGGCTATTGGTCTCCACGACTTCGCACTCATGCGCTTTGGCCGCAACTGCAGTATATTGATTAGCATCAACGCCCAGCGTCACTATCAAGTCCAATTTATCTGGGTCGCAATATTCACCGATATCTATGTGCGCCTGTCTAGACACCTCGCCGAGCTCATTCATGTTGCCTAGCAGTGCTATGCGCTGAGGAGTCTTCACTCCATATAGATAATCCAGAGCAGCCCTAACAGACACAGGACTGGAATTATAAGTATCGTCGATCAGAATCGAATCATTAACCCCGGCCAATAGATTCATGCGTCCAGGTTTTGGTCGTATATTCTTAGCTCCTTTGATTAGCTCATTATCGGTCAGCTCCATACTCTTGCCTACCGTCAATGCCGCCACCACAGCGTCTAGGCTATGTTCGCCAGCAACTGCCAGCTCCGTAGGCTTAACGCCAAAATCTTTCAAATCATCACGATCATACAGTTCAATATCTGCGCCATCTACACGCGCTCTATAGTTCTCTGCAACCATTCGTTTGTTGATCAATACCTTCTTGCTATATTCAACAACGCTCAGTTCTTCCTCCGCCACGGCATCAACCGTCTTGAAGTATTCCATGTGCTCTTCGGCGACAGCAGTCACCACAGCTAGTTCCGGATTCAACCATGCGAACTCAGCAATTTCGCCTGGTGTGTCTGTTCCCAGCTCCAGGACTAGAACCTCCACACTAGATTGTTTTAGTAGACTGGCTTCATTCCGAATGATCATTACCAGCCAGGCAAGTGGATTCTTGACGTTTTCTGGTAGTCTTCGGCCAAATATAGAACAAGGCACACCAACGTCGGTATTGTAGTTGGATATCGTAGCGCGCACCTTATATTTGACTCCCAATACCGATTCAACGGCGCTGGTAGCAGACGATTTACCCGCACTGCCAGCCACAACAATAACCCTCGGCGTATTCTTGGCTAAGAATCGCTTAGACTGCATTGTTAGTATCCGAGCGATCATTCTACGCATAGAAGCCTTCTTTCGTTACTTATATCTCTATATCGTCTATTGGCAGGGACAGCTCAGTGGAATCTAGGTCAAAATCGAAGAAGTCAGATCCACCAGAGCTAGCAGGAGCACCGAACAGATCCAGGTTCCCTAACAATTCATAAATGTCTATGGTGTCTTCTGGCTTCTGGACGTTCAGTTCCTCGGTCAACTCACTTATATTCAACTCGCCTTTCGCCACAACGCCGCCGTCCGTACCTTCGACATCAACGTTAAACCAAACTTTCATACCGTTTGAGCCTAGATCCATTTCGGCGCCCATGACAATATCTCCTCTAGCGTCTTCTTCGTTAGATACCATCTTGACTGTCACTGGTATCATATCGCCCTCACCACTATACGGAATGCCAATGTCGACATAATTACTCGAACCTTGAGTCCTGTCATATATCCGTATATTCCGGATATACTTGCCGCTAGATTCAACCCATACGTCCATCGTCGACTTGTCCGAATCTATCTTATCTGCCGATTCACCAATCGAATCAAACATGTCCGTAACGTCACTCAGCCCAACGTCCATGCTTCGGAATAAATCTTTGGTGTATGTACTTTCCGTAAATACTCCCTCAACACGCTCTATGAGCTTTAATAGGTTATCCTTGTTTATTTCCGCCTCATATTTGTACGCTGGTGTACCCTCGAAGTCTTCTTTACCTATTGCGCTCTTGATCTGTAGCACTGCGCTATCCTGGTCGGATGAGAGCATAGTCTCTTTAAGCGCGCTCATCAGGCTATCAGTAAATTCCATTGCTGACTCCTCATCAAAAGAGTCAGCAGGAACCAATTCCCCCAGTAACGTCCTGTCAACAGACACCCACTGATCATCTAGCTCGTCTAGGCTAAGCTCAAGGTCTCCCAGGCCAGCTAGGCCCAGCAAAGATTCTATAGCACTCAACCCTTCGGCTCGTAGGTACAGGTCTGGAGCCGTCGATTCATCCTCCGATATGGTCAAGACGTCCGCCCTTAACCGTACACCTGCAACTCCTATTTCAAATTCGCTGCTACTATTTAGCCCTGACGATTTACTGCTGAACTTGCCGTCAGCAAACACAGGCGATGACACAGAAAAAGATCCTTCTATTATCTGGCCTGTCATGGAAGGCTCTCTTCTAACGAGATCGCTAAGGGTATCTACGCCCTTAACCATTGACCCCATAGCTCTGTCCCATATCTTTTGTGGACTATTGTGGACAAATTGAACGTAAGCGGCCGCGCTTCCGCCCAGCAGGAATAAGCTCAAGAATACACCTACTAACAACAGTTTCTTCTTGCCAGCCTTTTTACCGACTGTAGCCCCTTGAGCGGGCACTGACGCAGGTTGAGTCAATACGGGCTGGGCAACTACAGGCTCTGCTGTGCTTCGATTGCCTCCATTAACGTCCCCATCTATCATTACAATAATCCCTCACTAATTGTTTGTGCTTTATTAGAAGTATATCTTTTGGCGCCTAAAAATCAACCCACTGCACTAGCTACGGCTGTAGCCTTTGCTGCACAGCTCTCTCTAGCTCGCCAGCCCCAAATTCAGCCACAGGACGATCCACTTCTCTGTATATGCCATACGCAGAAAACGACTCTTCTCTTCCAGCGTAGGTGATCTGCGCTATAGACCCAGTTCGCTTGACGACGTGGACTTGCATCCTGACTTCGCTAGTTTCTTCATAGTTGTCCGGGTTCAGTGCAGGAAACTCGCCGAATCCTGCGTCCACAAACGCCTTATTTAGCTGAGCGACGTACCCCTTCAGGTTAACGGTGACTGCATATACTATCGATTCCTCGTTATTCAACACAGAGTCCTGAGTACTGGCTAGATCGATGCTGTACACACCGCTCTCCTTCATATTACTGATCATCTCTCGTCTATAGTCTGGGTCATAGTTACCGAACACCACCAGTGTCACTAACTCTCCAAGATAGTTCAGACGGACGGTCTCGGGGTCGCTATCGCCAGATTCAATAGATTCCCACTTGTTCAACAAGTCGCCTACGCCCACACTTGGCTGGCCGTTCCTGTCGATACTTAGTTCTGTGTACCTGGAGTATTGCGCGTCCAGAAAATTCCGGCCTTCTGTTACGACCGATATGTTTTCAGTGGCGCTAGCATTCGCAACAGTCACCTTGCTAGCAATAGCAGGGTTAGGAGAAAATACTAGCTGGTGTTGCTGTGTCAGCCCGTTCCCGCTACCGCCACTATTTACTGTCCTGGTAACGCTAGACGTGGACATACTGTTCTCTATTGCTGCCCAGAATATACGCTCATCGGTCATATACAGTCGGCTGTACCACAAATACGAACTGGTGAGAGCCAGTATTAGTCCCAGGGACATTATTATCTTAATTAGTATAGAAAGGTCCCAGCCAGAGATCCTGCCTACTAGGTTTTGTTGCGTTTTAGCTATATTCATAGATCAATTGTACCAGCACAACATACGTTATAGCCAAGCAAAAATAAAAAACCGGCCAATTTAGACCGGTATCCTGATAAGCTGCTAATTTTAGCTTTTAATCACAAAAGTGGTGGAGACGATGAGATTCAAACTCACGACCCCCTGTATGCCATACAGGTACTCTAATCAACTGAGCTACGTCCCCATGCCAATTTGTAACTAATTTATTCTACCATATTACCCAAGTAAAAACCGCCATTTCTGGCGGTTCGATTCGGGTGTGCCCACCCTGGCCCTAGGGACAATTTTATTTTTGAATAGTTTTTATCTTTGTCTTTAATAGGGCCTAGCGACACCCGACTCCGGACGCATTATATCACTTACGCTTAACCCTGCCAAATATGTGATCTTTCCTTAAGACCGTATTCACAGAGAGTCTAGGAATTTCCTAAGCTCAGCAAACGGCTTAACTCGGGCATAATATTCCTTGTATTTATCGTCACTGAGTGTTGAGGCTACCGTACTAAAGCCATCTGGGATAAATAAAGAGTCAAACCCCCAGCCATTTTCATACTCATAGGTTCTATCGGCAAGCACACCCTTAATCCTACTCTCAATTATCTCTAGCCGCTCACCGTCATAATAGGCAAATATAGACCCAGCAAACGCAGATTTATCAGTAAATCCTTCTGTCATCTTCATAATGCCTTCTGGCCCGACCTCCTCTAAGAACCACTTGATAAGCGGCCCCGGCAACCGCCCCATAGCATTGACAACAAAAAAAGTGTCCTCGACTATAACAGGCTGCTTTAGCTGATCATATGCCCCCTTGACCTTATGCTCAACAACTTCTCGGACGTCCAGGCTCTGCAGTTCATCCACATCGGCCGAATGATGCTCTATATCCAGGCCTAGCGAATCATTAAACCGCTTAGCCTTGTTCTCGTTGCCCGTTACGTAGACCATACTCAACTTACCGCTCACTTCAACAGCTCAAGCATCTTTTGCTCATCTATCACTTCGGTACCGACTTTTTCGGCCTTTTTAGCCTTAGATTGACCAGCTTTACCGCCCATAACCAGATACGTTGTGCCCTTTGCCACTGAACTTTGGAACGTGCCGCCTAGCTCTCTTATTCGCTCGGCTGCTTTATCGCGGCTCATAGACTGGAGAGTACCCGTTATTACAAAGCTTTTACCGCTAAGCGGTCCACCAACATGCTTAACATCCTGTGGCCAGACATCGAGTCTGCGGAATTTCGCCAACAACGCCTGGTTATCGTCGTCCACGAACCACGCCAGTATAGACTCCGCCACTATCTCACCCACTCCATCTATCGCCTTCAGCTCGGCGTAAGTTGCCGTGCCGATATTATCCAGCTTCTTGTATTCATTAGCTAGGTCTATCGCCGTCTGTGACCCAACATGTCTAATCCCTAACCCAAATATAAATTTACTAAGTGGCGGAGTTTTCTTATCTGCAATTGCCGCTACCAAGTTGGCAGCCGATAGTTCAGCAAACCGATCAAGTTCTTCTAACTGTTCTTGTGTTAGCGTGTAAATATCTGCAAAATCTTTGACCAGCCCTGAATCCACTAGCGCAACTACATTCTTCTCTCCCAGCCCATCAATATCCAGCGCACCCCTAGATGCATAGTGCTGAAGACCACGCTTTAGCAATATAGGCCCAGTTGTGCCCTTGACTCTATAGACAGCCTCGCCCTCCGGCCGAACAAACTCTAGTTCAGGATACTGACGGGATAGTTCGCTCTCATACCTAAATCTCTTAGAATCCTTTGGTCGCAGCTGGGTCATTACCTTTTGTACCTGAGGGATAATGTCGCCCGCCTTGTATATGACCACTGTGTCGCCAATACGAATATCTTTGCGGTCTATCTCATCAGCATTATGCAGGCTTGCATGCTGTACCGTCGTTCCTGCAACTGCCACCGGATCGAATACAGCAACGGGAGTAGCCGCTCCAGTTCGCCCAATACTAATAACTATATCCTTCACTACTGTCACTGCTTCCTCTGCTGGATACTTAAGCGCCACTGCACCCCTAGGTGTCTTGCCCACTACTCCCAATCGCGCGAATAGCTGTCTATCATTCAGTTTTATCACCAGTCCATCGGTGTTGAAGTCCAGTTTTTCGCGCTCGGTTTCCCATTTACTAGCATATTTCATTAAATTTTCCAGCGATGTGAATGTTGTCGCAATCTTGTTAGCATTAATACCCAGATCACGAACAATAGCATAGCCTTCTGCATTAGTAAGTATTTCTGCCGAGTCATCTCGCAACACGTCGTAGGCATGAAAATGCAACGGTCGTTTAGCCACGAGCCTAGGGTCAAGCTGACGAATTGTTCCAGCGCTCAAATTACGCGGGTTCTTGAACTGGTCTTCGCCGGCTGCTTCTCGTTGCTTATTTAAACGGTCAAAATCCCGCTTATACATAACTATCTCGCCACGAATTTCCGTTCTGCCACTCAATAATTCAGGGTGTTTTCCAGAATCTCGTAGGCGTAGCGGAACGTTTTCAATAGTACGAATGTTCATAGTAACATCCTCGCCGACCTTGCCGTCACCACGGGTGATCGCTGTCTCCAGTACTCCGTCTATATATATCAACGAACAAGCCAGCCCATCCATCTTAATATCTACGAAATACTCTCTTTTATGTTTAGGTGCCAGCTTCTCTGTGCGTTCAATCCATGCCTCAATTTCGCTTCGGTCGAACACGTCTGCCAAGCTTATCATTGGGTACTTGTGCTCTACTTTACTGAACCCATCCAGTGGCTTACCTGCCACACGCTGACTAGGCGAATCTGACGTAATTAGGTCTGGGAATTTCTCCTCTATCTGTACTAGCTCGTGTTTTAGCCCATCTGCTACAGCCTCACTCATAGTCGACTCGTCAAGCACGTGGTAACGATACCTATAATCATTAATTACCTCGTGCAATCTCATGGCACGGGCGGATGCTTCATCTCTAGTCATTTATTATAACAATTCCCGATACAAGACGAATATATAAGCTACAACAAACGGCAGTGCAAGCACAGTCAGGGTGAAGTGGAGTACTCGCGCCACTAGCGTTGAAGCGAATATGGCCGGAAAAACCACTGCGACGTACACAGCCAGAATCAGCAAACCCAGGAATACCAATCTACCAAGTACAGCAGACCTCCTATGAAGAACCAGTTTCTTAGCCTCCTTCAGTGCCACCATTGGAGTCATTTCAGGTAGGGTCACGATGAACAAGGCGATCAGCGACGAACTAATAAAATACAGACTGGCAACCACTGCGAAAAGCATAAATATAAGCCAAACAATCTGTTCTAGCGCCGTTATTGCAAGACCACCAGAGATAACCGCTCCGTATACTGCGCCACCAGCAATAGCAGGTAGAGCCTGAACGGCAATTACTCCAGCTATTGCTAGGAATGGGACTAATGGATACATCCCCCCATATAAAGCGTCCTTGAGACTAGCCCTACTGCCTGCTTGTTGCTGTCTAAATAACCAGATAAACGTCAGCACCCCAATTGTAACTAACAAAGCCTGATATAAACTAGATGTTGTTCCAGAGGCACTGAACGCAGAGTTCAACATTACGCCCAGTACTATAACGTTACTAGAAAATCCAGAAATATCACCCTGGGCTTCCTCTATTTGAAGTTGGATTGATTCGATATCAATTGCCGATACTATACCGCTAACAAAAACCAGGATGAGTAGTCCGAAAGTCATAAGATACCATGCTATTGGTCCAGCATTAGCCATCAGTAGCCGTATTGCTTTCTTGGACATGTCGTAAGCAGACGGCAATTTGTGGCCGGGATACTTTATTGGTGCGTGTAGGCGAAAACTCTTGTAATTAGGCTTCTTACGCAATCTTGAATTTGGGTCCAGAACCTTAGGAGGTTTAACCACCTTTTTGGATTTGGAATTATTGCGACTACGCGGTTTTTTCAC
>Ga0316189_10004169_pt1 | contig 13936 bp, 15 predicted proteins | sample LowCovwburrow_MG_FD_204930 | JGI IMG/M metagenome (GOLD analysis project Ga0316189, IMG submission 204930) | Coastal sediment microbial communities from Maine, United States - Lowes Cove worm burrow | ecosystem: Environmental > Aquatic > Marine > Coastal > Sediment | place: USA: Maine...
ACGAGCCATGTCAGATACTTCCTTGTGCATCATTGGCCTCCTGCAATTTACGGTACAGGGAGCGCACGCTGATACCCGCAATAGCGGCTACCTTCTCCTTGTCATCGTCGTATTCCTGCATAAGCTGCCGCAGATAGTGCTCCTCCATGGCCTTGAGGCTCAGGTTGCCTGCAGGCTGGGGCTTTGCCTCAGAAATCTCCAGGCATTGCCTGATCACCCCGGGGTCGATAACGTTGGTATTTGCCAGCACCACGGCGCGGGAAAGAATGTTGCGCAGTTCGCGAATATTGCCACGATAGCTGTGGGCCTTCAGCAGACTCATTGCGGACTCGGTGAGGTGATAGGCCTTTTCACTATCGAGTGTTTGCAGTATGGATCGCGCCAGCTGCGCCAGGTCTTCCCTGCGTTGCGCCAGCGATGGCATATGCACGGGAAATACGTTGATGCGGTAGTACAGGTCCTGGCGAAACTGTCCAGCATCAACCATCTGCTCAAGATTCTGGTGGGTGGCGCATACCAGGCGGAAATCGGTTTTCTTAACCTGGCTGCTGCCTACAGGGCGATAGGTTCCGGTTTCTATCAGGCGCAATAACTTCACCTGCAGCGGATACGGAATATCCCCGATTTCATCGAGAAACAGCGTGCCTCCATCGGCGGCTTCAGCCAGACCCTGGCGGGTATAATTCGCGCCGGTGAAGGCCCCCTTAACATGGCCAAAGAGCTCGCTTTCGAACAGGCTCTCGCTGAGTCCGGCGCACTCCAGGGTTACCAGCGCCTTGTCGGAACGCAGGCTGGACTGGTGCAGTGTGCGCGCGGCCAGCTCCTTGCCAGTGCCGGATTCACCCAGCAGCAACACTGCGGCGGTAGTCGGCGCTACCCGGGTAATCAATTCCAGCATGCGGTTAAAGGCCGGACTGCTGCCGACCATGGGCTGCCTGTTGCTGCCGGCACCGGTAAGTGGCACCGGTTTCAACAACTCCACAAAGAAAACCAGCTCGCCACTGTCGTCGAAGATGGGCAGCATCTCTACATCCACATGCTCCTCGCCGCGGGGGGTCTGGTGTATATGCAGCACCCGCTCCCGTTGGCCCGAGCGGGTTGCCGAAGCCAGTGGGCAATCCTCCCCTGCCTGGTCACAAGGTCTGTCGTAGTTATGAGACACTCGATAGCAGTGCGCCGGGGACTCGCCGGTGTCGATTTCCCCGAACTGTGCCCGGTACAGGTCATTGCTTGCGAGTATCTGGTACTGCGGTGTCACCAGTATCGCCGGGTGCTCGTAGGTGTCGAGCATCCTGGCCAGGGAAGGGTCCGTATCGGATGCGATAATTTCCATGACTGTCATATATGGCGAGATGTGCGTCAAATCTGGCAGATAAAGCCGGCATCTGCAAGTAGCCAGTCTTTGCACGAGGCCTCTACGAAATAATTATATCTTATTTGTCAGTGATTTATAGCACTTACTTAAAGTGCTTCACTTTATGGCACAGGGCTTGCTCCAGTCACTTGAGTAAAGCGACAACAGCTTAACCACCAGCAAAGCACAGACATGCGCAGGACTTGATTATGAACCAGATAGCCCAGAGCAACATCGATATCACCGTGCAACCCGAGGTGACTCCGTTCTTTGACGAACCCACCAATACCCTGTCCTACGTGGTCAAGGACCCGGGCAGCAAGGCTTGTGCGGTGGTGGATTCGGTAATGGACCTGGATTACCCCTCCGGGTCCATTACCTTTGGTGGTGCGGACCAGATCATAGATTACATCCGCACCCATGAGCTGGAACTGCAATGGATCCTTGAGACCCATGTGCACGCCGACCATCTGTCCGCCGCCCCGTATATCAAGAACCGGCTGGGTGGCAAGATCGCCATCGGTGCAAACATCTCAGTGGTGCAGGAGACCTTCGGCGAGATATTCAATGCCGGTGAAGATTTCGCGCGGGACGGATCGCAGTTCGATGTGCTGCTGCGCGACGGCGACAGCATCCGTATCGGCGACATGGCGGGCTGCGCCCTGCATACCCCGGGACATACTCCGGCCTGCATGACGTATGTGCTGGGTGATGCGATTTTCGTCGGGGATACGCTTTTCATGCCCGATGGGGGAACTGCGCGAGTGGATTTCCCCGGTGGCGACGCCTCCACACTGTTTGCATCCATTCACCGCATACTCAGCATGTCCCCGCAGATGCGGGTCTTTGTCTGCCATGATTACCTGCCAGATGGCCGTGAACTGGAATTCCAGACGACCATTGGCGAGCAGCTGGAATCCAATATTCATGTCAACCAGTCCATCAGCGAGGCGAATTTCGTGACCATGCGTGAGACCCGCGACGCCACCCTGGGAATGCCGACGCTGATCCTGCCCTCACTGCAGATCAATATGCGCGCCGGCCATATGCCGCCGCCCGAGGCCGGCGGCAGGCTATATTTGAAGCTACCTGTGAACGCCTTCGGAGGCGCCGATCTCTCAGAATTGTTGCCCCAGGAGTAACACGGTAATGACAGTGCAAATACAGCAGGTCAGCGATACCTTTTCAGTGTCCCCACAGTTAAGTGTTGCGGATGTGCAAACGCTGGCGGAGCAAGGAATCAAGTCCCTCATTTGTAACCGCCCGGATGGCGAAGGTGCGGATCAGGTCAATGTGACTGAAATTGAAACTGCAGCCGCTGATGCGGGTATGGAGACGGTCTATCTGCCAGTGGTATCGGGCAATTTTGAGGCCGGGGATATAGATGCGTTTCGCACTGCTGTGGATCGTCTACCCTCACCCATTCACGCCTACTGCCGCACGGGTACCCGCTCTATTACCCTGTGGGCGCTGTATCAGCGTCGCCTGGGGACTCCGGTATCACGGCTGATTGCCGACGCCCAGCGCTGCGGTTATGACCTGAGCAGCGCACTACAGGTGCGCTCTGAACACCGCCCCAGCGATGGCCCGGATTACGATATCGTGATTGTCGGCGCGGGGGCAGCCGGCATTGCCGTCGCTTCCAGCCTGCTGTCCAGGGTAAAGGACCTGAGTATCGCCATCATAGATCCCGCAGAGGTGCATTACTACCAACCCGGTTGGACGCTGGTCGGGGCAGGCGTGTTCAGCCAGAGCAGCACAGTGAAAACCATGGCCTCATTGATTCCAGATGGCGTGGAGTGGATCAAGGCAGCTGTAGGCGCCTTCGACCCACACAATAATCGCGTTATTCTGGAGAACTCGCGCCCACTCTATTACCAGCGGCTGATCGTCGCACCGGGTATCAAACTGGACTGGCACGGGGTAGACGGCCTGGTGGAAACCCTGGGACGTAACGGTGTGACCTCCAACTACCGCTTCGACCTGGCACCCTATACCTGGCGCCTGGTACGCGACATGCAAGCGGGCCGCGCGCTGTTCACGCAGCCGCCCATGCCCATTAAATGCGCCGGCGCGCCGCAGAAGGCCCTGTACCTGTCGGCCGATCACTGGTTTCGCCAGGGCACCTTGGACAATATCGAGATCGCCTTCTATAACGCGGGGGATGTGTTGTTCGGGGTGAAGGACTATGTTCCCGCCCTGCAGCAGTACATAGAGAAGTATCGCGCGCAGCTGAACTTCGGCCACCGCCTGGTACGCATTGATGGTGATAGCAAGACTGCCTGGTTTGAAACCACTGATGCCGCTGGTGAAACCAAAACGGTGGAGACCGGTTTCGATATGATCCATGTCTGCCCGCCCCAGTGCGCCCCCGATTTTGTCCGTGAAAGCGAACTGGCCGATGCCGCGGGCTGGGTCGACGTTGACCAGAATACCCTGCGCCACAAACAGTTTGAAAATATATGGGGCCTGGGCGATGCGATGAATGCACCCAATGCCAAGACGGCAGCCGCCGCGCGGATGCAGGCGCCTATCGTTGCCAACAATGTGCTGGAGAACATGGGCCTGCTCAGCGGTATCGCGCACTACAACGGCTATGGTTCCTGCCCACTCACCGTGGAGCGCGGCAAAATAGTACTGGCTGAGTTCGGCTATGGCGGCAAGTTGTTGCCGAGCTTCCCGCAATGGGTTATTAATGGGCGAAAGCCTTCCCGGCTGGCGTGGATTTTAAAAGAAAAAATCCTGCCGCCGGTCTACTGGAAGGCGATGCTGAAAGGTAAAGAGTGGATGGTCGATCCTGAACAGGCAAAATCCGGAGCGAACGACGGTTGATTAAACGGCCCTCTTCCCTGCTGCCGCCCCTGGAGTGGGTACGGGGATATAACAAGGGCATCTTCGCCAGCGATATGCTGGCGGCAGTCATTGTTACCATCATGCTGATCCCCCAGTCCCTAGCCTATGCCCTGCTCGCGGGGCTGCCTGCGGAGATGGGCTTGTACGCCAGCATCCTGCCATTGATAGCCTATGCCCTGTTCGGTACCAGCCGCACGCTCTCTGTGGGCCCGGTGGCGGTAGTATCCCTGATGACGGCAACCGCAGTGGGCAAAGTGGCGCAGACTGGCAGTGCAGAGTACCTGGCTGCGGCGGTCGCCATGGCGATGATTTCCGGGCTGATGCTGTTGTTGCTGGGAATACTGCGCTTCGGCTTCCTGGCCAATTTCCTGTCCCACCCGGTGGTATCCGGGTTCATAACAGCTTCCGGCATTATCATCGCCCTGAGCCAGGCGCGGCATATTCTTGGGATACAGGGCCACGGCGACAACCTTCCCGACCTGATCGCTTCGCTGCTACCCCACTTGGGCGATACTAACCTGGTCACCCTGGTGACCGGATGCGCCGCTATACTGTTCCTGTTCTGGGCCCGTAGCGGGCTGAAATCACTGCTGCAGCGACTGGGTTTTGAGGAAACGACCGCGGGGATGGTGGCCAAGGCGGGACCTGTGTTCGTTATTCTCGCGACCACGCTGGCCAGTTATGCCGGGGATTACTCCGCCCTTGGGGTAGACCTGGTTGGTGAAGTCCCCCAGGGACTTCCCTCCCTCGGTGTTCCGGCTTTTGACCTGGGTTTGTGGTCGGAGTTGGCTGTGTCCGCGTTGCTGATCACCATCATAGGTTTCGTTGAGTCGGTCTCAGTGGGTAAAACCCTGGCGGCAAAGAGACGACAGCGCATCAATCCCAATCAGGAACTGGTCGCCCTGGGCTCTGCCAATATCGCTTCGGCGGTTTCCGGTGGATTCCCGGTGACCGGTGGCTTTTCCCGCTCCGTGGTAAATTTCGACGCCGGCGCCAGGACTCCTGCAGCCAGCATCCTGGCTGCAGTGGGAATCGCGCTGGCCGCGCTGCTGCTTACTCCGGTATTGTTTTACCTGCCCAAGGCAACGCTGGCCGCCACCATCATTGTGGCGGTGACATCGCTGCTGGACTTCAAGGTAATACAACGGGCCTGGCAATATTCCCTGTCTGACTTTATTGCCGTGGTGCTGACCATTGGCGCCACCCTGCTACTGGGTGTTGAGCTGGGTGTGCTGGCGGGTATTCTCGCCTCGATATTATTGCACCTGTACAAGACCACGCGACCGCATATAGCGGTGGTCGGCGCGGTCGCCGGCACCGAGCACTTTCGCAACGTGGACAGGCACAATGTCATCACCCAGCCCAATCTCGTATCGCTGCGGGTCGACGAGAGCCTTTACTTCGCCAATGCCAGTTATCTTGAGGACCAGGTCTACAGCCTGATTGCCGACAATGCCGAGTTACAGCATGTGATAATCCAGTGCACCGCGATCAATGAAATTGACATGAGTGCACTGGAGGCACTGGAGTCGATTAATCATCGCCTGAAGGAACAGCACATAACCCTTAATTTCAGTGAAGTGAAAGGTCCGGTAATGGATGCATTGCAAAAGACTGATTTCCTGCAGAACCTCAGCGGCGAGATATTCCTCACCCACCACCAGGCGGTGCAAAAGCTGAAGCGGGATGTAATAGAACCCTACATTATCTGACTGCCACCTCACTCATAGAAAAAATATTTGCGGATTAAAAACGCATAGAACTTTTGCAGGCGGGAGTGGAAAACGACGTCAAATTCCTGAGATGAATGCCATAACTTCCGACTCAAAAGCCTTTGGGTCCTGGGCGGCCATAGGATGACCCACGCCAGGCATAACCACTCTCTTGGCATTAGAAATAGACTGTTCCAATAGCTCCGCTTCAGTCAGATAATGCGTATCATTTTCCCCTACCATAATGAGCGTGGGGCATTGAATAACGCATAATTTATCAACCATGGATGGACGGTCAATCGTCACTCTAAAGCAGCCCTTGAACCCGTGCGGCGTTGCCTTTGCCCGGGCGAGTGCAATTGCCTCCTGAATAACTTTCTCTTCTGAAAGTCCATCAAATAGCGATCCGGAAAAGTAGAAATCGTAGGTTTCCCTGATACCTTTTTCATCCAGTATTTTTTCGACCAATCGTGCTCTATCAATAATCGGTTGAGGCAAGCGCGATGCCATGGCTGAAACCAAAATAAGCTGCTCTACGCGGTCCGGCCATCTGCTGGAAAATGAAAGCGCGGCGACAGCACCCATTGAAAAGCCCAGTACCCTGGCTCGCTCGATACCCAGTGCATCCAAAACCGCTTTGAGGTCTTCGCCGAACGTTTCAACAGTGTAGGAACTTAAAGAACCTTCATCGAACGGCGGATGATCAGAGTTGCCAGAACCACGTTGATCGAATGTAATGAATGTGTGCGATGCAGAAAATAAATCACGATGTCGATCATACATTCTGTGATCGTTAGCCATTGCATGACAAAAAACTAATGCCGGCCCCTCCCCGGAAACTTGATATGCGATGCGAACACCGTCGGTCGCCTCCGCAATTCCATGACGCACGGTAACGTTGTACATATACTCCCTTGTCACCCAACGCCACTTATATGGGATTTTCGTTTACAAAAACGTAATCCAGGCGCCTGATTTGATTCAGCTGCAACCAAAAGCATATCACGGCCCTAGTGCTGCAAACCAGGAGAAAGCGGCCCTTTTGCCCGACTACAGCACCTTGTTATGCGCGCTTATTCTCAATTTTCAGGATACCTGCTATTCGCCGGATAATTTTATTTGTGTGTCTTAACGGCAGCATGCCGACGACGCCAGGTTTATCTAAGCTATGAAATGTCATTTTCGACAAGTCTATTAGTATCAACGCATTAACATTGCCCATTTGATACCTTGGCTTATTCTCGTAGACTTCATTAACAGCCATATCGTCAAATCCAAATTTTGCAATAACAAATGACATTGTGATTGGCACCCTAATTCTAAGCCAACGTGATCTTCGACTTTTAAACCTGTCTGTATAGGTACAAGCCAGAGCGTGGTAACTAACTACCTGCTTTAGTGTTACAGGTGCGTTATCAGGGCAGTTGAAAATATAGCAATGCATGTCGTATGGATAGAAGAATAGCCGTATTTTTTTACTGGCGTAAATGTCGGCCATTGCCAGCCCCATGTCCAAATTTTCCTCGACGCTAAAACCATCGTCTCTCAATTTTTCACGAAGTAGATCCATATTTTCTCTACCGATCAAAGCGTATAGCGACCGCAACAGTGGCAAGCCGCGTAGTGGCGAGTCCTGTTACTTAGGCTTGTTACATGCTTATGCATGAGTACCGCCCGAACAAAAGTGGTTAACACAATACGCGCCACCTTTTACTTGCTTAATATCACAGCCAGACCACATACAAAGCTCGTTGGTAAGGCCGCCTCGATTATGAACCAATACCTCTTTAATCAGTGACTCACTATCAAAAGACTACCAGTTCTCTGAAATTCGACCAGGAAGGCAGGGAATGCCAATAGCAGCAGTCCGAGTGCCAAATTAATCAGTCCATCAATTATCAAGAGTTTACTACGGAGCATTTTGCATACCGATTTGCCGCCTGTGTTGCGTTGTCCGATTGAATCTGCAGCAGAAAGGAGACATCAGGTCAGCTCTGCTGCCACCTGTGAAATCACAGCTCATTGCAATCAATCTGTCTTAGACTGTCTGGTATTCAACATAAAGTAGAGCCCAAGCAGCACTCCGACAGAGCAAGTTATGAGCAGGAAATAGACCCAGAAGCCGCTTCCCTCGTAAGCCCACCAGTAGGGCGCTTGATAGGTGGAATCCGGAAGGTCTTTAGCTGTATTTATGTAGCCTGCGCTTCTGGCAAGAGAGATAACTGTCGCCCCTGTACTGGCGAATGAGCCAAACAGGAAAAGTCCTGATGCCAGGATAGCCTGTGTTGAAGACAGTTTGTCGCCTACAAAATACGCCGTTACAACATAAGCAAACATTACGGACAGGTACATCGTGAAGCCCGTGAAAGCATTCGCGGTACTCATTTCAACCAATTCCAATAATTCGGCTTCACTCATTATTTATTCTCCTTGCTGAATGTACTCAAAAAGGATAGACGTAATGTCGCATAGTAGGCGATGAAGCAGACCCTTACAGAAACTAAAAGTGATCGTTGAATACTTCTGCTTCTTGTTAAGCATTTTCACGCGACGACTTCCAATACTGATAAGGCAGCGACAGGATTGCCACAATAAATATGCCAAATATCGCAATCGGACCCGTATAACCATCCGACAGATCAACCGTGCTCATTTGAATAGCGGACGGTGTTTGAAGCCCTATCGTTTCTGAAAGCAATTTCATCGATTCAACGTGTGCTCCAGCTTCTCCATGAACTATGCCAAGAGCCTCAAATATCTGCATAGAAAAAGCGACGTAAAGAACTGAAAGAACCAGTACAGATAGAATATTTAGGCGTTTGATCGCGATAACACCTAGAGCCAGATACCCAAACGATACGCTTGAGAAAAATTGTAGAAGGTTCCAGAGCGCCTCCATGCTATTGTTGTACAGCTCCCATATTTCGTATTCAGTCATATCTATATATCCCTGTTATTAGACCCTCAACAAGGATAGACCGTTGTCGAATAATAGGCACCCAGGTTACTGGTCGCATTTGGAGAGCAACGAGATCGTTTTACATGTGCTGCGGATCTCCAAAAGTACTCAGGCATTGCGCCGGTGACAGAGCGCAGCGGACAGAAACAGTGGGTGCATTGGCGACTACAGTGCCCAACCTTTCTACGCCAGACCTTTGTTGAATGGGCAGCGCAGACGATCAACAAGTCCTACTGGGCTGGCGAATATTATCGACAACAGAGGGCCAGGGGTTGCACTTACCAGGCCGCTGTCAGGTCACTGGCGTTTAAATGGATACGTATTGTCTATCGGTGCTGGCAGACAGGAGAAGCCTATGATGAATCCCGTTATCTAAAAGCGCTGAAGCGACGTGGATCATCGCTACTCAAGAATGAGACCATGCTTAAATTAGCTTGACTGAATACCTCAGGGCGAAAGCCGACCTTTAGCCTGCATCGGATGTGATGAGCGATAACTTCCGCTTTCACCTCACACCCGTCATTCCGTTTTGGGGTGGCGGATGTACCACATGAAGGACAAGCTGACTCCTATGCCGACCATAAACAGCGGTGTGATTGAGTAAATCCAAAACTCACCACTGAATGTTATTGAGGAAAGCAACACCTCATCCTGATTGAGTAGCACAGTATAGAGTTCAAGGTTACTGATTACTGAGGCTAAGGAAATGAGCGCGCCAGCAGTGTATAGAGTGCTGACTACGAAAACCTGATACACCGTTAGCTTCGTGCCCGCTAAGTACGCGGCCGTTAAATAGGCGAAGGTGAAGGTCAAATAAATTGAAAAGGATGTGATGGCGTTTGCTGCCCACATCGCCATTGCCTCATGGGTGCTTGCATCCATAATTTTTCCCGTGCCAGTTGAGTTAGCATAAGGATAGACCGAAGTTCGCAGTTAGGCGATAACCACATCGGGCCAGGTATGACCTACCGCCTGGAAACCGTCGGCTTTCGTACCAAAAGCGGCCGCTTTTGGTCGGTTAGTTTCTGTTTTCCCAGCGGCTTCAAAGTTTCAGCGGCGGAATATGGGGCGCAGGGTCAGGTGTACACATACATTTTATGAAACCCGCATGAGCACCCTCAGCACTTAGTGAAAGTCATTACGCGATCACTTTGGCAGTAGCTGGCTTCGATAGAGAGAATCTCGATATCACGATCGAAAACAACGTGCTTACTATTTGCGGCAACAAGGGCGAGCCAACCCCGGAGCGGGATTCTCTCCACCAGGGAATCGCAAACCGGGCATTCGAACGGCGCTTCAATCTCGCGGAATCTATTGAGGTGACACATGCCGACCTAAGTAATGGTCTGCTTACTGTCAATCTCAAGCGAGAAATTCCCGAGGCAATGAAGCCGCGTTCGATCAAAATCGGGGACGAGAAGGGGGCGTCCTGGAACACGGGGCGAAACCTGGCTCCCCCGACAGCGGTAGCAGAAAAAAAGCTGCCTGACACCATCATGGGGCCGCGGCAGTATCTCTGTCGCAGCCCTATGGCAAAAATCCTCCGCCTGCGTCTAAAAGCATTCGCTATACGACTTACTTCAGCGCGCGCAGCATCCACGCCGTTTTCTCATGGACTCTCATGCGATCAGAGACCAGGGCAGCGGTAGATTCATCGCCTGCCTGCTGGGCTTTGACCAGCACGCCGCGGCATGTTTTGACGACCTGCTCATGGGCTTTGGTCAATATGCCGACCATCTTCTTCGCGCCGGGCACGCCGTCCACTTCCTTGACCGCACTTAACTCGGCGAAGGCCTTGTAAGTACCCGGTGCCACCACGTCAAGTGTGCGAATACGCTCTGCGATGTCATCAACCGCCACTGCCAGTTCAGTGTAGTGTTCCTCGAACATAAGGTGCAGTTCACGAAATTGCGGGCCCGTGACATTCCAGTGAAAATTGTGTGTTTGCAGGTACAGGGTATAAGAATCTGCCAGAAGGTGTTTCAATCCCTCCGCGATCGTCTCCCTGTCCTTTTCGTTGATCCCAATGTCTATATTGCCCATCATAAAATCTCTCTGCCGCTGGAAGTTATAGACATGTTACAGTGAAGTGGATCATAGTGAAAATCATATATTTCTATGTGGTTCATTGCCTCAACCTATTACCCGATTCCTCACGGCAGCCAGCTTACCTCGTCGGTTAATAGGAGATATTAGAAGCGGCTTTGGAAGGCGAAGCCAACCACCATCGCGGTATCGACGTCTGTTTCGGCTATCTCTCGGCCTTTACCATCTTCCAGAGCCATAGATCCTCCAATCTCAATCCCGGCCAACGCGGTTATACTGGTCATTGGCCACGGACTGAAGTTTGCGACCAGCAGTAGCGGCGTACTCGAATCCTCTCCGATTTGTGCGGTGCGCCCTTCTCGCTCTTCAAGTGCAAATCGTGTTTTCTCGTATCTTGCGGTCAATCCAAGCGTCCACTTCTGATTCATTTCATAGTTCAGTGACAACCCTGGCCCCTGCGATGCTGCGAGCCCACGGCCTGTACTCAAGCTGAGTGAATTCGTGATTTTCCAGTCAACCAGAACAATAGGAAATATATTGGTTTCATCGCCCAAATCAGAGAACCAGCCAACCCCAGGGCCAATGGACAGGGTATCCGAGAACTTCCAGCTAAAGCCTCCAAGAACACCCTCTGTGCGCCCGTCGCTGGCGCTGGTCCCGGATTCTCCATAGGTGCGAATGCTAGGGATGACAATGGCACTCATATTCTCGGTGGGGGAAAACCGAACAGGCACTGACAGTCGATATTCTTCAACACGACCCCAGGGCTTGCGACCTTCGATCAGTGCGTCAGATGAAAAGTCGTAATCAGTACTGCCGACTCCGATGGAGACTGACGCAGTCGTATCACGGTCCCACGCATAACCCAGCCCGCCCCCGATGAAGCTTCGCGTGATGCTGACATCACCCGGTCCATCGCTGAAGTCCGCAGAAAACTGGCTGACAGCCCCACCGGCAAGGCTCCATACCCATGGCCCGTATTCGGGGCGCGCTTCTTGAGCAAAAGCTGCAGAAGACACTGACGCTAACATGGCGATACAGAAGTTCCGCCACATTGGAGTGAGTCGCGGCATCATGCGGCGCATCCTAAAAAGTGAATTACCAGTAACATACGCAGCTACAGCAGGATGAGATGGCAGAAAATCTGTGAATATTCCCCCTACTTATACACACCAAAAGGATAGAACGATGTGTTCTCAAAGACGCAAGCGAACATCGGGCCATATGTAACAAACCCCATCACATACAATGGCAGCCATAGGCTAATGAGCTATGGGCTGCAATATGTAAGTAGCGGTCCTTCATTAGATGGTAGCCAAAATAGTCTGCTTCCAGGCAAAAGCGGCGGCTTTTAGCTTCCCCATGTGAGGGGTGCAAACTTCCGCTTTCACCTCAAATGCGACAAATCTTAATATCGCATGGGCTGTCATTGACGTCCGCTTTGGGACTTGTTTGTCTTTCAGTACCGCTTCAAGCAGGGGCGCAGGTAACAGCGTCCAGGCGCGAAGCGCCCTTGCTGCCTTGACTTGTTATGGTGCGCAAGTTCTAATCCTCCGGCCAGTCATCTGCACCCAATGCTGGAAGTTCGCGAATATCGGGAATACCGCCACGCTCAAGATGTTTATCAATTTCCGATACCATCTCTGGGACAAATATGGGCTTGCCAATACTAGCCCACCACGCGGCGCCACCCGGTGTAGCCACAAGAGACACAAACCATTTTCGATAGGCGTTATATACAGATTCGTCTAACTGACGCGACCGGTAGAGCGCAAATACCCCTTGGAAAAAGAGCGCTTCATCCGTTATCGCTAGGCTAAAATTTGAAACATCCTGAACAGGCATATTGGGATAGTTTGAAAGTCCCCTAGCCCAAGCTGGGGCTATGGCGGGGTCACAGCGCAACTTAGCTGCCTCCCTGGCACCCGACACAACTTCCTGCCAACTAGCGGCCTTGAGAGCAAATGTATTCTGACGGACTTGAACCGCTAGATAGATGAGCGTGATGACGACCGCAACTCCGCCAATAAAGTCACCCAGATTACCCAAGATATCTAACATTCAGCTCTCCGTTAAGCACCATAGCAGCTAAATTTATTTTCTAAGTCCGTTGAAAAACGGAATCTGGTTTTTCATGAGAATGCCCTTTATGACTCGAACCGTGCCCTCGATTCAACAGAATCGGTCATTGGAAGCTTTGCACGACGAAAGCGGACGTTCAACATATCATAACCGTAAGGTCGCAAAATAGGCGAAAGCGGACCAACTGATAAAATATTAACCAGCGATATTCTTGGCCCTGGCGATGTCCGCTTTCACCTCAAAGGCGACAAGATCACGTGGCAATTTTGTCTCGATCCTCGTGAGAGGCGGCCTCGAGATCCGCAATTAATCCAGCCGTATACTCTCGGTACTCAACGCTGAACGATATCGGGTTTTCCTGCCACCACTTGCAAAACCCAGGTAGCGAGAACGCCCATTTGAGGCTCTGTTCCTCAGCCTGATGCAGTTGGTCTTCCATTGTGCCAACTTTATGCTGGTAGTAAATTGTCTCGAACACACGCATATACATCAGACAGAGAAATCCATAGGACGTGCGCTCGTCTTCAGTCAGGCTTTCCAATTCAGCGCCTCCCATCCGCCAAAGACGTGCCATTTTCGTGTCCTGGGCGATCAGCGTACTTATTGCATTGAATGAGTCGGTAACAGCGTGGTGAGATGCGCCCTTTGCTGTATTAGTGTTCTGTTTTACTTGAACAGCCAAGTATAGAAGAGATATCAATACGAACGCTGACCCAACAGCTTCTCCTATTGAGCCTATAGCTTCCCAATTCATATCTCTATCCTTATCATTATTCGATTGGAGCAAGGATAAAACATTTTGGAGTGGTCGGGGAAGCCGGGCCGTGTCTCTTCGTAGGCACTGGGATGGACTCCTCCTCTCCCTACCGTTTCGGCGTCAATGCGCCAGAATGGTAAGTGGGAACCAACCATTCAGAGGAAGAGGAGAAG
>Ga0316189_10004170_pt1 | contig 13934 bp, 15 predicted proteins | sample LowCovwburrow_MG_FD_204930 | JGI IMG/M metagenome (GOLD analysis project Ga0316189, IMG submission 204930) | Coastal sediment microbial communities from Maine, United States - Lowes Cove worm burrow | ecosystem: Environmental > Aquatic > Marine > Coastal > Sediment | place: USA: Maine...
GAAGATTTCGAGACGATCTGCCGTCGCTACGTAGCCGACCGGCCCGATGCGATTCCATCGCTCGGCAAGAAGCTGGGGGCACTCTCGCGGCTGTTTCGCGCAATGCTGATGCGCACGCCCGACATGAATGGCTACGAGCGCGAACAGAACCTGCCGCCGCTGTCCGATGCTGTCTTTGCGCAAGGTGCTGACGAGTGGCGGCGCAGTCACGCGCCTGCCCGCTCAGCGCCAGGCGAAGAGGGGCTGGTCGTACTGCGCGACCCGTGTGTCGCGGCCGTGGATGGCCACTTCCCTGAACTGAAACACCAGGGCGGCGGTCGGGGCGAAGATGTCCTGGCCTAGGATGCGCACCGAAAGGACCGGGCGATCGCTTTGCGCGATATCGAACAGCTTGGGGATCCCCGGCGCGTCGAGGCCTGCAATCGGCACGCGATACGCCTCGGCGACTTCCCGTGGGTTTGGCCTCAGAACGACGTCGTGGCCGGCCCAAACGACGACCGGCGTGATTTGAAAGCCGGAGCGGGTCGGGTAGTCGTCGAGAAAGCCGAGCACGCGATCGGGGCTGCAGCGCAGGCCCACCTCTTCTTCGAGCTCTCGTAAGGCCGCTTGACTCGGATCCTCTCCCTCATCGATGCGCCCACCAGGGAGCGCCCATTGCCCGCTGTGGTTGCGGAGTGTCGACACGCGGCGGGTGATGACGAAGCAGGCCTCGCCGGCCGCGTTCGCCACGACCGTCATCGCTACCGCGGCTGGACGAAGGGAAGGATCGGATTCCGCTAGTCGAGCGTGGGCGCTTAGGTTCGCCTTGATCTGTGCGCGCAGGCTGTCGTCGGCCTCAAGCACCAGCAGGATTCATTCGACGCAGCTGGTAGCGATTCGACGACACCGCCACGACCTGCCCATTCGCGTCCTTGAGCTCGCAGTCCCAGTCGTAGTCGGCCTTGCCAAGCTCGTTGGCCTTTTGCTGAATCTTCGCGGCGTCTTCGAGGCTGAGTCGGACCTCCACCGTGATGTCGGTTGCCGCGGGCTTGAGGAATTTGATCTCCATCCCCTTGATGAGTGGATAGAACTGACTCGCATCGAAGGTCGACAAGAAGATCGCGCCGCCCGGGAGCTCTGCCAGAGTGAACAGTGCACCGGCGTACATCGTGCCGACGTGATTGATGTTTGGCTGAAGCGGCATCATCATTTTCACGTAGCCGGGCTCGAGCTCTAGAACCTTCATTTCCGTTCGCCCCACGAACGGAATCCCCTTTTCGAGTGCAAATTTTGGATCCATTGGGGCGATATAACCCGAACCCGACTCGGGCGATAGGAACTGGGTCGGACGCCGGACCAAAGCAGAAGAGCGAGCAGCCAGATCGGGGCCATACCCTCGTCCCAGTGCCGAACCGCGCAGCCGCTGCTCGAGCTGCTCGGTGGCTCCGAGTCGCAGGGTTGGTAGCATTGGCAAGCCGAATTCGTTTCAGTCAGGGCGCAGAAGCCTGCGCCGCAACTGCTGTCTTCGGTGCAGGCTTCCCCTAGGGCCCCCGCCTCTTGTCCTGGCAGCGCACACTGAAACTCGACGTTCTGCGAACCGGGAACACAGACAAAGCCAGCCGGGCAGTCCGCGTCCATGGTGCATGGTGCGCCGCAAGAGTCACCTCCCAGCGGCCGCTCGACCGGCCCCATCGCGAGCGTGGGGATGATGAACTCCTCGATCGTCGGCGAGATCAGGGCATACACGCTGGTTTCCGAGCAGCCGGTGTCTCCCGAGGAGGCCACCCCGATGAGCTCTCCGGCCTCCGTGAAAAGCGGGCCGCCACTGTCACCGACGCAACTCACGGAAGGATTCGGGCTCACCGTCACCACGCCAGGCCTCACCTCGCTCATCTCTCCGACGCCAACCCGCTTCAAGCCATCGGGGGCGCTGCCCGCGCTCGTCGCGCCGAAGCCTGCGAGCGTGACGCTGGCGCCCAGCTCGGGCATTGCCGATCCGACGTCGGGCAAGAGCTCGGGCGATGCTCCGACGGCCGGCCGCTCGAGCCACAAGATCGCGACATCGTTCTGCCTCGTCTCGGCGTCAAAGTCCGGGTGTGTGCGCACCTCGAGGACCGAGATGGCTCGTGAATCCGGACCGATCGCTTCGCCTACGACGACCTCGTAGGCGAGGCCGGGACGCATCGAGTCGAAGCAGTGTGCCGCGCTCAAGACCGCATCGGCTGCGTTACTCAGAATCGTATTGGAGGCGATCAGGGTCCCGCTGCAGAGGACTTCACCTTCGTCTCCGCATCCAATGCGTCGCGGCGTGATCGCGACTACAGCGTCTAGGCCCGCTGTGGCTTCGCCGTCGACAATTGCAGCATACTCTTCCTCGGCGCCGAGCGGTGCAGCGAGACAGGCCGGCAGCACTAGGCTCAGCGCGAGTGCGGCGATCGGGCGGCTCATTTCTCGGACAACTCGCTGCGTCGCTGCTCGAGGCGATCGATGCGGATCTTCAGCTGCGCCGCTCGCTCCTCGTCTCCCGCTTCTTGCGCCGCTCGCAGATCATCTTGCAGGCGATCGAGAACCACGCCGAGCATTCGATCGCGCTTCTCTTCCCTAGAAATGGGATCATCGCTCGCCACGCCGGCGTCCGACGTCCCCTGCTTTTCGGGGAGCAGAACCTCTTCACGAGGCAGGGGAGTCGCGAAAGGCTCGCCCTGCCCGTCGGCAGGTGTATCGCTCCGCGCGGGAGCAGCCAGGGCTTGCGGCTGCCGTTGCGGCTCGGGCGTCGGAACCGCCTCGGCCGAATCCGCGAACGAGGGGGCCCGACCGGGGCCGCTGTCCTTGGGGTACAGCCACCAGGCCGCAGCCGCTGCCAGCGCTAGGCTGGCAATCCAAAACCAAGGTCGCTTTTCGGAGCTCATATCAGAAGGAGACGATTCTATGGCCTCTTCGCGTCTTGCGCACTCCGATGAGAACCGTTTCACGCTCCCCTATGAAGCGGACTCGGACCAGGTGCATGCGCTCGTCGCGGCCGTCGACCTGAGCACCGAGAACCTGCTTGAACTGCTTTCGTCGCAGCGCCTCGAGTGCCTCGTTGCAGCCCTCGCCCTCAAATCGCTCCTTGGCCAAACCGTCGAGCAAGGCTACCGCGCCCGCGCAATCGTTGCTGGCCACCGCTCCGAAGAAGGCGCTTACCACGTCTTGCGGACTGGCCGATGGCTGCTCCGCGCAGCCGAGGCAGAGCGGAGCAACCAAGAGGCCAACCAAGAGGCCAACCAGGAGGCCGTACGCGAACGCGAGTCTCAGGTGCCGGAGCAAGATGGCGCGAACAGCTCGTCATCCGCGGCGGAGACGAACTCGTCGTTGCACCAGAACGATGCGAGGGAGTGGCCGTTGCGCACACACTGGTCGTGATCGTGACAATCCCAAGTGAGCTGCTGGTTGCCGCCCGGGCAGCCCGCGCCGCAGTTTCCGTAGCATTCTCCGCGCTGGTAGACGTAGTCCCGGTGGTCGGGCTCGCTGCAGGTCCAGCTGCTGTTGATCCAGGAGTAGGTGCAACCTTCGCGTGTTCCGACCTTCGCGATGCTCGTCGAGTCGGAGTCCCAGCGGCTGTGCCACCAGCCGTCGTGCGTCGCGTACTGGTAGCTGTTGTGCAAGCTGCAGATGCTCGTGTAGGAGCGATCTTCTTCGCCCTGCACACTGCGGCGGAGCTCGAGCGTATCCGGCGTCTCTGCCCAGAGGCTGATGGAGCGCACGAGCACGTTTTCGAGGTAAGACGACTCTTCGCCGAAGTGCTGTTCGAGCGTGCGATGGCAGTCGAGCAACAGAGCGCGATCGTTCTCGAGAATCTGCGTCTCTTGACCGTTGGCTGCTGCGAAGCCGTCGATCTCTGCCAGCTGCGCATCCGAGTCGACAATCGCGTTGAGCGAGAGCCCGTTGAGCCAAGTCGAGATGTCATAGACACCATCGATATCGCGCGCTTCAAAGGTCACGCCTTCGGCGCACGTCCCCCTGAAGCCATCCGCAGTGATTTCAATTCCCGAAGCGCCGGTGTCGGTTGTGGTCTCGCCCTCACAGCCCAAGCCCAGCACCGAAACAATCGCCAAAAAGCATCCCAGTCTTGCCCTCATCGCTTGCCCCTTTCCTGACAGACTGGCCGGACGTTAGAGCCTCACCGATAGGACTGTCAACGAATGATCCGCCCCTGGGATCCCGGATCATCACGGTATCATAAAGAATTTCGGCCCAAGGGCCTAAGCGGGAACCCCGGATGGCCAGCAGAAGGCTAGAGTTCTATTGTTCCGCCGATGCAGGTGATCCCCGTTCCATGTCTGAGCGACAACTACGCGTATCTGGTGATCCAGAACGGCCGAGCTGCGGTCGTCGACCCGTCGCAGGCCGACCCAGTCCTGCGGGCAATCGACGAGGCTAGGGTCAGCCTCAGCGAGATCTGGCTCACCCATCACCACTGGGATCACATCGGAGGGATCGAGCCCCTGCTCGAGGAGTGTCCCATCAAGCACATTCGCGGATCGAAGTACGACGCGGAGCAGCAGAGGATTCCTCGCCAAACCGATGCCCTTTCGGACGGCGACTCCTTCGATTTCGGCGGGGCCACGGTCGAAATCGTCGAGATCCCTGGTCACACCCTTGGCGCGATCGCGTTCATTACCGAAGGCAACCTCTTCAGCGGTGACACACTCTTCATCGCAGGATGCGGCCGGGTCTTCGAAGGCACGATGGAGATGATGTCGCGGTCGCTTGCGAAGCTTCGCTCCCTCCCCGCCGACACCAAGGTCTGGTGCGGCCACGAGTACACGATCAACAACCTTCGATTCGCCAAGACGATCGAACCGAGCAATCCGAATATCGACCGCGCGCTTGCAGAGGCGATCGCCACGCGCGAGGCCAAGCGCTTCACCGTGCCCGGAAGGCTCGATCGCGAGCTCGCGACCAATCCGTTTCTCCGTTTCGACGCTCCCGATCTTGCGGCCGGACGGGATCCAATCAGCTCCTTCACGGCCATTCGCGAAGCAAAGGATAAGTTCTAGCCATGACCGCTTCACATGAGCCCCAAGCCAGCTGGACACGGGACGACAACGGCATCCCTGAAATCACCGCCACGGACATCAGGGGCCTGCACTGGGGAATGGGTTACGGCCACGCCATGGATCGCGGCATGCAGATGCTGATCATGCGGATTCTCGGCCAGGGCAGGGCGGCGGAGTTGCTCGATGGCAGCGACGAAATGGTCCAGGTCGACCGCTTTTTTCGGCGCATGAACTGGAGCGGCGGGGTCACGAAGGAGGCGAGAAAACTCAGCCCCGAGGCCCGCGCGGCATGCGATGCGTATTGCGCAGGCGTGAACGCGCGCTTTGCCAAGTCGACGCCCTGGGAGCTCAAGCTCGTTGGGCTCAGACCCGAGCCCTGGGCGATCGAGGACAGCTTGCTGCTCGCTCGAATGACCGGCTTTCTCACCTTGGCCCAGTCACAAGGGGAGCTCGAGCGTCTGTTCGTAGAGATGGTGCAAGCCGGCATTGACGACGCGCACCTCGAGGCTCTGTTCCCGGGGAGTACCGATGGACTCGACCGTGCGATGCTGACCGAGGTCGAGCTCTCTGAGCGCGTCGTCCCAGAGGCCGTGAAGTGGGGAGCTGCTGCGACGCGAGTGATGGCGTCGAACAACTGGTGTGTGTCGGGGGCGCGGACTGTTTCTGGAGCGGCCATGCTCGGCAACGATCCGCATCTCGAAACGAACCGGCTACCCAACGTCTGGGTCGAGCAGAGCTTTCGCTGGCCTGAGGGCTACGCGCTCCTGATGACCATGCCCGGTCTGCCCGCGCCGCTGGTGGGGCGGAACGAGCACCTATCCTGGGGCGCGACGTACACCTTCATGGATTCGATCGACTCCTGGGTTGAGCACTGCCGCGCTGGGAAGTTCCGTCGCGGCGATGCCTGGGTCGATTTCGAGCGACGCGTCGAGACGATCAAGCGCAAGAAGGGCGCGCCGATCGTCGAAATCTTTTGGGAGAACCAGCACGGCGTTCTCGATGGAGACGCCGAGGCGGAGGGATATCGACTTGCCACTCGCTGGTCCGGTGCAGGCGCCGGGGCCCAGTCGATCAACACGCTCACCCCGATGTGGACCGCGCGGACAGTTGTCGAAGGCATGCGCGCTTTCGCGGGCGTCGAGTCGTCCATGAACTGGGTCTTCGCCGACAGCTCGGGCGACATCGGGTACCAGATGTCAGGCCTGATGCCGAAGCGTCCGGACCACTGGTCCGGTTTTGCGCCCCGGCCCGGCTGGGACCAGCGATTCGATTGGAAGGGCTTCGTCGATTCTGCGGATTTACCGAGGGTGCACAGCCCGGACGAGGGCATGGTCGTGACCGCCAACCAGGATCTCAATCACCTGGGCCGTGCCAATCCGATCAACGCGCCAATGGGCGACTATCGCGCGCGCCGTATCACCGAGCTCTTGCAGGAGCGCGACAAGCACGACGTGGACTCTTTTCGCGCAATCCAATTGGACACCTACTCGATTCAGGCCGCGGAGTTTCTCGAGGTCCTCCGGCCGCTTCTCGGAGACGGGCCTCTCGCCGAGGCCCTTCGCGCCTGGGACTGCCGTTACGAGCTCGATTCGACCGGGGCGACCGCCTTCGAGATCTTTTACGCAGAGCTGCTGGTCGAGATGTTCGGTCCCGCATGTGGTGCGCCAGTCATCGAGCACCTGCGCGACACCACCGGGGCGTTCATCGACTTCTATCAAGACTTCGATCGCATCCTCGTGGCCGAATCGTCGCCCTGGCTCGGTGAACGCAGGCGTGAAGAGGTCTGGACCGCTGCGCTCGCCAAAGTCGCCGACCAGGCTCCCGAGCCCTGGGGCAGGCGAAATCAGCTCACGCTCACCAACATGTTCTTTGGAGGCAAGCTCCCTCGCTTCCTGGGGTTCGATCGAGGCCCGGTCCCGATTCGCGGCGGACGCGCGACGCCCCACCAGGGGCAGATCTACAACTCTGGTGGGCGCCTCACTTCGTTCACCCCATCGCTCCGCCTCGTCGCTGACATGAGCACGGATGTCCTACACTCTGCACTCTGCGGGGGCCCATCGGACCGCCGATTCTCGAACTGGTATACGAGCGGGGTGGCCGGCTGGCAGGCGGGTGAGCTCAAGCTTCGAAAGCCACCGGGCCCAGCTTGACGACTGGCTCAGCCCCGCATCTTCTCGATCGATCGCTTCATGATCGACAGCGTCCAGCCTCGCGGCAGTAGTTTTGAGAGCAGGCCGGCGGACATTCGGTCGGCCCATGTCGGGACGACGGCGGGCTGCTTGCCGAGTGCGCGAAGAGCGCCGAGCGCCACGGGCTCAGGTCCGCTGAGTGGAACGTAGAACGGCAGGTCTTTGTCGAGGTTCTGCTCTTGAACGGGATTGGTGTCGGTCATTCCCGGGCAAACGGCGAGCGCGTCGACGCCGCTGCCTCGAAGCTCCGACCAGAGGCCACAGGCGAGATTGAGGCCGTAACCCTTGGTCGCTGCGTAGTGACAGAAGTAGGGGGAGCCCGAGAGCCCCGAAGCCGAGGACACGATGATGATTCCGCCACTACCCCGAGCAGCCATGGCTTTGCCGACGACATATGTGAGCACGAGCGTCGCGCGACAGTTCAGGTCCAATGTCGTCAAATGGGCTTCCAAGGAAATGTCGAAGAACCGATCGAGCAGGGAGATCCCGGCGTTGTTGACCAGGATCCCGATCTCGAAGCGTTTCGCCCATTGCTCTGCCCGTTCCTCGAGGCCCGGCTCGGAGAGGTCGCAGATCAACGAGCGCGCGTCGACCCCGTGCTTTGCGCTGAGCTCTTCTGCGAGCGCGATCGTCTCTTCGCCCTCCCGATCGACGAGCAAGAGATCGAAGCCGTCCGCTGCGAGGTGAACGGCGAAGGCGCGTCCGATCCCTCGCGCCGCTCCGGTGACGAGCGCGTAGCCTCCGTAGCGGGCGTGGAGCCCGAGCTTCACCGAGTTTTCCAAATCGTTCTCCTCAGCCCGCGGTCAGTTGACCTTTCGCACGACTCCGATCATCGATCCAGAATGCGAGCCAGATGACCGAGAAGCCGACGAGGCCGCCGAGCCCGTAGAACGGAGCGAGCCAGGTTGGCGCCCCGAAGGTGAGGTCGTGCGCCGCGGCGGTGAGAGCCAGCATGGTCCCTCGCGCAACCGCGACCGCGATGACCGAATCGCTTCGCACGCGCAGGTACACGAGCACCCAGGAAGCGACGATGCACCAGGGGAGGGCGAGCAGGACGCTCTTCGGGCCTGGCGCGCCGTAGAGGTTCCCGATCGCCACCGATGGAGCGAGCCAAAGCCACCAGAGCAGACCGATCTTGGTCGAACGTGCCCAGAAGCCGCCTGAGATCTCCCTGAAGTAGTAGCCGCGGAACGCGATCTCTTCGCAGAGGCCCGGGATGAGATTGAACGTCAGTCCAGCCGGCATTCCCATGACGATCAACATCAGCGGATGTGGAGGAGCGCTTTGTGCGAGGTACTCTTCGAACTGCGCGATTTGATCGGGCGGCACCGCCGAGCGCTTGTTCTCGATGAGCTGCTCTACCGTCAGCACGGGTTCGAAACCTCCCGCCCAGGTCACCAGCATGCCGATGAAGAGGACCGCCACCGGGAGCAGCCATGCGATGCCCCACCATCGGTTGACAGAAAACCGAATGCCGAGCGGCTTCAGGATCGGCTGCTTCAACCAGGGCCCCTGGACCAGGAGTATCGTCACCAGGGCGGGCACCGTGTACCAGAAGGAGATCGCTCGTCCTGCCGCGCCCGACCATGCGATCTCGTTGAGCCACATGCCGACGACCGGCGTCCAACTGCCGATCGCCATCAGGGCGAAGGGCACCCAAATAAGGCGCGCCGGGGTGATCTTCGGGCTCACCGAAATCGTTTCCAGGCGGCGAACTCGGCTTCTTGAAACGCCGCATAGCGCTTCTGAAGACGCACGAGCTCCCCGTAGATTCGCGGCAACTGCGGCGCCAACGCGAGCAGCACTCGCCCGGTTGCTTCTGCATCGCCCGCTGCGCGGTGCGCCTCCTCGAGAGGGACGCTCAGGTGCTTGGCCACATCACCGAGCCGGCGGCTCTTGAGCTCTTTGAGAATCTCACGCGCCCAGACCAGCGGGTCGACCCAGACCACGTCTTCACGCGCTGCGGGAGGCATGTCGCCGGGGGTCATGCCCTTCGGGGCGGCGCGTGCGATCTCTGCCAGCAGGAACCCTCGGTCGAAGGACGCGTTGTACGCTGCCGGGAGCTTGCCCTGCAGGACCTCCAGAAGTCGCGGCATGACCGTCGCGAAGTCGGGCGCGCCTTCGAGCTCTTCGTCCGTGATGCCGTGCACGGCTCGCGACTCCTCCGGAACGGGGATCCCCGGATTGACCAGCCAGCTCTCCTTGCTGCTGACCTTCCCCTTCACGAAGGTCACCAGCCCGATCTCGATGACCCGGTCGGTTTCCGAATCACGCCCGGTCGTTTCGAAGTCGATGACGGTGATCGGAATGTCCTCCCAGGAAGCTCCTGGCTCGAACTCCTTGCACAGGCCTTCGACGTTCTGGATCGCGTCGGCAATCAGGTCGGCAATGCCTGGATAGTGGCGCCCGGTTGGAAAGCAGCCACACACATCGGTTCGTCCCCGCACCGGCGGAAGATGCACCGCATGGCCGCCTTGGCGCAAGTCGTATAAGGGAAGGCTCGTGGCTTCGACCTATCGGACTCGCTTCGCCCCTTCTCCAACGGGGAAGATGCACCCAGGGCACGCCCGCACCGCGCTGGTGACCTGGCTTCAGGCGCGGAAGCACGGCGGACGGATCTTAATGCGAATCGAAGATATCGATCGCCCGAGGGTGGTTGCGGGGGCGGCGGATGAGATCTGCCGCGATCATGAATGGCTGGGGCTCGACTGGGATGAAGGCCCGCAGTTCCAGTCCTCGCACCACGAATCCTACGAGTGCGCGCTCGCCAAGCTCCAGGCGGCGGGCCTGGTCTATCCCTGCACCTGCTCTCGCAAGGATATCGCTAAGATTGCCAGCGCGCCCCATGGAGATGAGGGCCCGCGCTATCCCGGGACCTGCCGCAACGGCGCCACCCGCCCCGACCGTGCTCCTGCGCTTCGCTTCCGCTTCGCCGATCCATCACCAGGTTTCGAAGACGCCCTGTGCGCGCCCTTTCCCGAAGGGGAAGTGGGCGGCGACTTCGTGCTCCGGCGGGCGGACGGAGTTTGGGCGTACCAGCTCGCCGTGGTGGTCGACGACGCGGAAGCTGAGATCAGCGAAGTGATTCGAGGAGCCGATTTACTTTCGTCGACGCCCCGTCAGATCGCGCTCTACCGCGCACTCGGCTACCCGGTGCCACGCTTTGCGCACGTCGGTCTAGTCGTCGACGAAGAGGGCACGCGACTCGCGACCCGGCACGGAGCCACCTCGATTTCCTCGCTTCGCAACGCGGGCCGCTCGGCCGAGCAAATCATCGGTGAGCTCGCTTGCTCGCTCGGACTGACTGCGACAAGTGCGCCGATTCGGCCCGAAGAGCTCATTTCGAGGTTCGAGCTCGACGAGATCTCCCGTTCATCGTTCACTTGGAATGCCAAGGCTTGACAATAATTGGTTTTTCGACACTGATTTGTGACGATCACGAATCGAGGACCGGGCTGTGACATCGAGCGAAAGGCTGATGGAAATCGTCGAGCGACTAACGGAGCTCGACCCGGTGCGAACCTATCCTCACAGGGGAGCGACTCTTATCGCCGGGCTGGTGGGAGCGCAGTCGTTTCGGCTGGAGCGCCCCGATGCCGACCCGGTGACCAGCGATGACATCTTGACCAGTACGGAGCCCACACTCTCATTGCCGCTTCGGCAAGGGCGCGCCTTCATCGGGACACTCCATTTGGAGATCGTCGGAGACGGGCCTGATGGCAATGAGATCGAGCTGCTGAAATGGGCTTCCCGCCTCTTCGCAAGAGGAATCGACTACGCCGAGCGGCTGACGGGCGAGGGAAGCCGAAGGCCCGGTGAGGCCGTCCAGCAGACATTGCAGCGCGCTCCGCTCACCCCGCGCGAGCGCGACGTCGTGACGCTCCTGGTCGGCGGCGCGAGTACCCGGGAAATCGCCGCGGAAACAGCTCTTACGGTCTCGACTGTGAACACCTATCTCAAGCGCATCTTTTCCAAGCTCGGTGTGCATTCGAGGGTCGAGCTGATTGCCCGGATGGCCGGGACGGCTACCATCCCCCCGCGTCCCAACTACGACGCGCCGCATCCTGATTGATGAACAGAGACGACGAGCTCACACATTTGGATCGCGACGGTCAGGCTCGAATGGTCGACGTCGGCGAGAAGAACAAGACGACTCGCCAAGCGCGCGCCCGGGCGACGCTGCGCATGGATCCGGAGACGCGCCGCGTGCTCTTGTCCGGCGAAGTCCCCAAGGGCGACGCGCTGGCAACGGCGCGCATCGCGGGGATTCAAGCTGCCAAGCGAACGTCCGAGCTCATTCCGCTCTGTCATCCGCTCGCGATCACCGGCTGTGATGTCGCCTTCGAGTCGGCTGCTGACGAGCAACGCTTCATCATCGAGGCTTCGGTTCGCTGCGCCGATCGCACCGGAGTCGAGATGGAGGCCCTCACGGCGGTCACGGTCGCCGCGCTCACGCTTTACGACATGCTCAAGGCGATCGATCGCGGCATGGCGATTGAAGAAGTGGTCCTGCTGGAGAAGCAAGGTGGCCGCAGCGGCCACTATCGACGCAAAGGCTAGTCCCGGCGAACGATTCGCCGAACCGCCTGCCAGTCGTCGCGACCGAGCTCGCCAGTCACGAGGAGGACAGCCAGCGCGCTCAGGAAACCCGCGGCGAGCGCCACGATCGCCATCAGCGCCGACTCCTGTGGGACAGCGGCTGCCGCGGCGTACCCGGCGCCTGCTGCGAGGGCGGCTCGAACCCAGGTCAAGACCGGAATGAAGACGCCGAACGAGCTACGAATCACCCAGGCCGAGAGCAGGAGCGCGACGACCATGCCGATCGCCGTGCCGCTGGCGGCCGCTTCTAGGGTCTGCTCGCCCAGACCCGCTCGCAGCAGCAGAATCCGGTTTGCCACCACGACGACGAGGAGCGAGAACCCGGCTATCATTGCGGCCACTGATGGTTTGCCCGCGCCGCTGATCGCCGTGGCGGCGACCGCAAAGAGGGCGAATGCCGTCACGCCGAAGACGAGAATCGACAGGGCGGGTGCCCCGGCCAAGTACTCCGCCGGGTATGCCAGCTGCATCACGCCGTGGGCGGCGCCCGACGTTGGCGCCGCAACCAAAAAAAGCAAGAGCAAGGAAAAGCGCATGGCGTGCTGAATCGTCGATCGCGCCGCTTCGCGATTTCCAATGCTGGTCGCCTTGCTGATCATCGGGAACACGATGAACGTCATCGAGATGATCAATTGATACGGAACGAACGCAAAGGTTTGTGCGGCGCGGTAGTAGCCAACGTACTGGTTGGCGAGGTCGACCGCGGCCTGGCCGGTTACCGCGCTCGATAGGGCAATCTCGGTCGCTGTCCGTTTTAGGACCTGCAAGTCGATCATCAGAATGCCGTTGAGACATATCTGGTAAGTCCAAATTGGCGCCATGAAGCCGAGCCAGCGGCGTCGCCGGATCTTTTCTCCGGGCAATCCGGGCTTTCCGAAGCCGATCCAAATCAAGCTGATGGTCACGATCATGCTCGCAGCCGTCGCGAATCCTCCCACAGCTCCGATCGCCCCGAACCCCAGCAAGGCTCCGGACAAGATGCCAACCGTGCGGAGCGTGGAGAAGGTGACGTCCAGGCGCGCCTGCTTGTCGAACCAATGCCGGCCATTGAGGCTGCCGACGACCGCTGCATAGAGCGCATAGGCAAAGACAACCACCGACGCGACCCGAAGTAAGCGGGTCAGCTGCTCGTCCAACAAGAACCGAGCGATCGCTGGCGCACCTACAAACAGCGCCAAGGCCAGCGTGCCTCCCACCAGACCCTGGATTCGCAGCCCCTGTCGAAGCGTCACCTCCGCACGGGCTTCATCCTCACTCACGAACTTCGAAACCGATTGGATGGTAGCCACAATCAACACATTGGTGAGAATCGCGACACCGCTCATCGTGGCCGAATAGAGCCCGAACTCCTTGGCCTCCCCGAAGAGTCTCGGGAGCAGCAGTTGGACCGCGTAGCTACTGACGATGAAGTAAGCCTTAGCGCCGCCAATCGACACCAGGCCGCGCCCGGCCCGGCGTGCGTCTTCTGAGGAATTCACCGCGGCCGGTTGTGCCGCTCTCGGTCGTGTTGGTCAAGGGTTGACTTGGATTGGTGCATGACGCCAACTACGCCCCAGTGAAGCTTCTATTCTTCCAGTCGAGGCGGGGGGCCTACGGTCGCCTGGTCTCGGCAGCAGCGGTGCTGGCAGCGGTGGTGCTCGCAGGAGCCACCGCATATTACGCCGTCGGCGACGGGAGGTGGTCCTGGTTCGACTGCTTCTACATGACCATCATCACGCTCTCGACCGTCGGTTTTGCCGAAACGCTCGAAGGCATGAACGAGATTCCTGAAGCTCGGGTGGTGACGATTGGCCTGATCGTCCTGGGCAGCGGCACGCTGCTCTATTTCATTTCTAGTCTCACCGCTTTGATTGTAGAAGGTGACTTGCAGGGAATTCTGAGGCGCCGAAGCATGGAACGCGCAATCGACTCATTGAGCAATCACGTCATCGTGTGCGGCATTGGCACGACCGGCTGGCACATCGCAACCGAGCTTCGGGCGGTGGGCGTGCCTTTCGTCGTGGTCGACAGCAACCGCGACAGGCTCGATGAGCTCAAGGAGGAGTTCGACGACGAGCTGCTCTTCGTCTGCGGTGACGCGACCGACGACCACACCCTCACCCAGGCCGGCGTCGAACGTGCGCGCGGC
>Ga0316189_10004171_pt1 | contig 13929 bp, 12 predicted proteins | sample LowCovwburrow_MG_FD_204930 | JGI IMG/M metagenome (GOLD analysis project Ga0316189, IMG submission 204930) | Coastal sediment microbial communities from Maine, United States - Lowes Cove worm burrow | ecosystem: Environmental > Aquatic > Marine > Coastal > Sediment | place: USA: Maine...
TCACTATTTTTCCTGTAGCCAGATTGCGGCAGATTTGGCGAAGTAAGTCAAAATGCCATCGGCGCCTGCGCGTTTCATGCATAGCAGCGCTTCGAGCACGCAGGCTTTCTCGTCGATCCAGCCGTTTTGCCCTGCGGCTTTTAACATCGCGTATTCACCGCTAACCTGATAAACATAAGTCGGAAATTGTAGTTCCTGTTTGATACGCTGAACGATATCGAGATAAGGCATGCCTGGTTTGATCATCACCATATCGGCACCTTCGTCGATATCGATGGCGACTTCGTGAAGGGCTTCGTTGCTATTGGCAGGATCCATTTGATAAGAATATTTGTTGCCGCCAGCGAGGTTGCCGGAAGAACCGACTGCATCCCGAAACGGACCATAAAAGCTCGATGCATATTTTGCTGCATAAGCCAGAATACGCGTATTGACGAAACCGTTATTTTCCAGCGCTTCGCGGATAGCAATAATACGTCCATCCATCATGTCCGAAGGCGCGACAATATCGACACCGGCTTCGGCATGGGAAAGCGCCTGCTTAACCAGGGCTTCGACTGTTTTATCGTTGGTGACATAACCGTCTTCGTCGATTAAGCCGTCCTGACCATGACTGGTGTAGGGGTCGAGTGCGACGTCGGTAATAACACCTAGCTCGGGCAGGGCATTTTTCAAAGCACGAACTGCGCGCTGGACGAGTCCATCGGCATTCCAGGCTTCTTCGGCACCGTCACTTTTACCATCGGCTTCGACCACTGGAAACAGTGCTATCGCGGGAATCCCAAGGGCGTGCACCGCTCTGGCTTCTTCCACCAGCAAGTCGATGCTCAGTCGCTCGACACCGGGCATGGATGATACGCCCTGTCGTTGTTGTTCACCATCAAGCACAAACATGGGGAAAATAAAGTCGTCGGCACTGAGTGTGTTTTCGCGCATCAGCCGCCGTGAAAAGTCGTCCCGGCGCATGCGGCGTTTTCGTACAATCGGATAGTTGGACACTGGGTTCTCTCGTATTTTTTTGCCGAAGGCAATATTGTCTACCAAGTTATCAAAATTACTAAGGTTTTCTGTGAAAAATGCCTAGTTTCTAAAAAGTTTAAATAAATGACTAAAGGTTGCGAATCAGCCAACGCACCAGATCTGTCCATAGATTACTGGTTTGCGACCTGGTCGGCATGATGCCTGCATGCGGCAATTCCAGTGTGATGACTGGAATGCCCAGATGTATTCCGGCGTAATTGCCGAGCGAACCGGGGTAGGTTCCCATCAGATTTTTGTGTAAATAGCCGATGCGTTGTGGCGCATTGTTTCGGTTGGGCGCGTCGTAATCGACCAGTGAATAAGGCGCATGCACGGCGATAATGACATCGGGTTTAAAGCTTTCGATTTCCTTAAATAACCAGTAGGTTTCGGGTTCACTGAGCGGGTGTTTGCCGGGGTAGCGGCGCTCGTTTTGATAGGTTCGGAATTTCCAGTAATCCAGCGCGGCCGCACTGTGAGATTGTGGGATAAGAAAATTTCGGTTGAGGTCAACGCCATTGGCATTCAGACGATTGTGCTTCTTTTGCAAAGCCCCGTCGGGATTCATCAAAGGCGCGATACGCCAGTGGAATAAACCGGAATGGTGTTTTTGTAGCGTTTTCATCCATTTGAAAACAATGCTAATCGAGCTTAGTTCATCGCCGTGAGTACCGCCGATGAGCAATATTCTTGCTTTTGGTTTGCGCTTTGATAAGGGTGGGAATTCCTGTATTAAAATGGGGAAACCCAGCGAGGAAAAATAGCCACTTTCCTTCAGGCTGAAACTAGTACATTCCTGATATTTTACACTGGCAAGTTTATTCGATATCTTTTCGCATGCCTGATTGACGCTGATTTTTGTTGCGCCGATGGTGGAAAACGCTACCGATAACAGGAGGCTAAAAAAGGCCAGCTGCCGTTTATTCATCTGCAGCGATAATTTTCAAGGTTTGGCCCGGCGCAATGTTACCTTTCGGGAAAGCTCGATTGAGTAATCTGAGAATGCTCTCGCCATCGTAGGCTATCGTGCTTTTTGCCGATAGTTTGCTGAAAGTATCGCCAGATTTAGCTTTTATCAACTTCAGTAAAGGTGCTTTTATGTCGGCGATTTGCTTTTTGCTTAAACGCGAAAAGCTTCGATTGATTTTGATCAGTTCGGCGTCGGTATTTTTAAATGCAGCATCTGTGTTGGTACCAATAATAAAAATAGCCTGTTTGTTGTCCAGTTTTAGCGCACTTACGCGAGCGGGCTGCTTGTTCTTGCCCATGGTGATCTGGGTTGTGGCACTGGCGCCGTAGCTTTCACTTTTTACTGAAAGCTTGTCATCTTTGGTTTGACGTTTAAGTGCGGATTTGAGGTCTTCCTTATCTTTCAATTCCAGCAGAGTCATTTGCAGGATGCTGCCTTTATCAAAATCACGTGCGAGCAATGCATCTGGTCGATTGACGATTTGCCAGCTCGCCGGAAACTGGATGCCAATACCAAGCCCGGGGTGCATGAAACGATTCTTTACGACTATGCCCTGAGCGACGTTCTCGCCCCAGCTCATGCCGTCGATCATCTTAAGATAGGTTTGTGCATTGTCGTCCTGATAGTCTTTATCCGATAGTTTTTTAGCCGCACGAATAACGGTTTTCAGGCGCTGGTCATTTTTCGGATGGGTAGAAAAAACGCCGTGATAAATATTCGCCTCGCGATTTTGTTTTTTCGCCAGCGCCTTCTCATAAATTTCCTGATCTTTGAGAACGCCGATTACTTTCAGCATTGATTCGGGGTTGTACCCCACTTCGTGTAGATAACGCGCGCCGAGCTTGTCGGCTTCCAGTTCGTGATCCCGGCCATAACCCCGAACCAGGCTGGTGCTGAGCTGATTGCTGAGTTGACCCAGTGATTCGTTGCCCGTAACCGCGGTGACAAGGACGTTGAGCAGGTTAGAGGCAAATTGTCCCGACTGCTGACGAACCGAATGTCGAGCCGTGACATGGCCTATTTCATGGCCGAGCACACCGGCTATTTCGGCTTCAGAATTTAAATAAGCCATAATCCCGCGCGTGATATAAATATAGCCGCCCGGCAAAGCAAAAGCGTTGATGTCAGGCGAATCGAGCACGGTGAAATGATATGTCAGGTGCTTGCGGTGACTTTTGGCAGCAAGCTTTTGCCCGATTCTGTTGACGTATGCCTGTAGCTCAGGACTATCGTAGACGCCATATTGGGCGATGATCGACTGGTGATATTGCCTGCCCTGGGCAATTTCATCGGATTCGCTAATGGTGACAAAATCGGAGTCGCCAGTGACCGGGTTGACGGCGCATCCTGCGAGCGACATGGCGAGACATAAAATAAGGTTTCTTAAAAGAGAATGATTCATGGCTTTATTGTAATCGGAAATTTCCTGCAGGCAAAAAAAAGGGTGCCAATGGCACCCTTTTATTGATATTTGAACGCTTTATTTGCCGTAACGCTGACGGAACTTGTCGACTTGCTTGGCAGTTTGCAGGATATGCTGCTTACCCGTATAAAACGGATGCGACTGACTTGAGATTTCCAGCTTTAATAGTGGATACTCGTTACCGTCTTCCCACTTGATGGTTTCCCGAGTCGGTACGGTAGAACGTGTCAGAATTGCAAATTCGGAGGAAATATCCTGAAATACAACGTCTCTATATTCGGGGTGAATACCTTCTTTCATGGTTCAGCCTGATGCATAAGGTTTTAAAGGGCGCGAATTCTCACCTTTTATGACACAAAGTGCAAGTGTTTTTTAGGCCAGAGGTCGGGCTTTACATCAATGTGGTCTACAGAAAAATCTGGCTAACCCGGGAGTAGAGGCACTAATTCGCGATCTGTCGTAATTTGACACTCGGGCGACGCTTACTTAATTGCTTTCCAGCAGCAGATATTTATTCTCTAGCCTTTATAAAATATTGCGAGTCGACCCCGGCCGCATGATTAACCTGGTTAATTCCACTAGAGGTCAAAATGGCATCAGTCGATCAATTGAAAGTCGCGCTCGGCAATGCCGTTGAAGCAAGCAAGAGCGGCCCACCGGCGCGTACCACCAATGCGTTTTTTGGTGTGGGTCCTATCACCGATATGACTTCTGATGAGGTCGATAGTCGGCGCATGCGCATTGAATTTGAGAACTGGCTGGAAAAGACCTATCGCAAGCTCGATGATCGGGGCAATGATATAGGTCCATTCACCGTGGCCGAAATCGGTCGCTCTATGCACCGGGGTTATCCCGCGGATGCGATTCTGCTCGATATGATGGGCGAAATTCACAGCTATTTCGGCTTTCCGAAATCGAACAAGCTTGCCGTTGGCCTGGGTGGCGGGCATTCCGGTTTTACCGTCGCTATCATGCATATGATGGACGCTAATAATCCTGATCAGCATGTTTTCATCGACACGCCGGCACCCGAGACCGATGCGGGCAAAGCGGGTGGGTTTTTCCGCCAGAGCTGGGGCACGCAGATCGTCGAGATGCAACGCTTTGCAGAAAATGGCGATGAAAAGCGCCTGCATTTCACCGATGCCGAAGGCACTATCCCATCCGCCGATGAACTGAGCGCGATGGGCATCAAGCTGTTTGTCGGCGTTGGTCACGAAACCACTGGCGCCACCACCTATACAGAGGAAGACGTCACCAATTTGCTGGCCTGGATCGAGCTTGATCCGGCTAACCATCACGCCATTATCGATGCCACTTCTATGCTTGGCGCGATGCCCTGGAGCCAGGCTACCGTGGTTGCCTTTACCCAGAAAATGAACATGTTCATGCCGTTCCAGAAAGCCATCGGCGGCATTTCGGGTTATTTCACTATTTCACTGACACCGGCGGCCCTGGACCTGATCGAAAGTAATCAGAAAAACCCGGGTTGGGCGATTCCGCGCCAGCTCAAAATGGTCGTGCCGGTAGATCCGAAAATGCCACTGTCTGGCAAGAAAACCGTGGCACTGGGTCCGATCTACGATCCAGAAAAGCACGCCATGATGGGTGGAATTATCAACACTTATTCGACCCTGGCCTTTGCCGAAACTACCTTCGGTTTGCGACGTGCGGCGACAATGGTTGGTGACGTGGCGGCGATGAATGCACGTTCAACCGAAAACCGAAACCGGGTCAATAGCTGGGTTGAAAACCAGAACCTGCTCGAACTGGGCGTGGCCGACAAGTCTCGTCGTGGTGCAGCCGTCACTCTGCTGCGAGTCAATGATGCTGATATTACCGATGCCGATATCCACAACCGCATCATTGCACGTTCTAAGCAAATTCTGGGTTATGAAGGCCTGACCCATGCCAACGGCGACCGTGAATCGGGCCTGGATGTGGCGCGTTACGTGAATGCCTTCCCCGGCACGCCGGGTGATTACCGCGCCTGGATTGGTGGCATACGCCCGCTGGACGACATCACCGCGTTGCTGGAAAATCTTGCTTACGCTTACCATCGTGCCAAGGTCGTGGTGCTGGAAGAAGAGCTCGCCGCATTTGGCGAGACTATGCCTTCAACTGTAGCGCCTGAAGGTGTTCGTAGCCGCGTTGATGACCCGACCCGAGCCTACAAAGTGCTGGTTGCCGATCTGGTAGGTTTGAAGTTTGATGCAAACGGTAAGCCCGATCATTCAGCGGTCAGGGCGCATGTTGAATCTCACGATGCGCACTGGCATGACAGCTCTGTCAACGAGGTCGGTGAACTGGCGGCTGGCATCCACTTTTTCTACCAGCCAGGCCTTTCCACGCATGACGAGTTGATGAATGAAGCGGGTGATGGCCAGTATGACGCAACCATTGCCGCCGCTACCTTTTACCCAGCTGAGACCAAATTTCCATTGGGTGGTGTACGCATTGGTGCTGGCACAGGCAACATGGGATCCGCCAGCTGGGGTGGTGGTAATGGCGAGGGCGGCGACGCACCGTTGATGAATACACCCTCATTCAATTCCCGCGCCACTGCACATATGGCGATCAAGGCATTGCTGAAAGTCGCCCCCGACCTTGATGTGGCCACACTGCACGACCGCGTTTGTGCAGGTGATTTCGATACCGGCAAGAACCTTTGCGAATACCCGACCGAGAAACTCGAAGGCAAAACCCTGGCCATAATCGGTTACGGCAATATCGGGCGTGAAATAGCATTGATTGCCCAGAGCTTCGGCATCAAAGTTAAAATATGTGCGCGCGAGCGCCACCAGAGCTGGATCGAAAGCGAAGGTTTTACCTATGCCGCCACCCCTGTCGAGGCCGCCACCGGTGCTGACTTCCTCTCCCCCAACACCGGTTTGGGGGCGGCCACCGGCGGTAGTTTCGCCAATGCCGGGCTGGTGAGCAGTGAGGTGCTCAACGCATTAAATGATGGCGCGGTAATCGTCAACTACGACCGGGGCGAAGTGGTTGATGCCAATGCCCTCGATGCCGCACTGTCATCCGGTAAAGTGCGTTATGCCGCCATCGACGCTGATCTGTTCAAGAAGCCTGATAGTGGCGAACTGTTCGGCCCGATGCTGCCCTATCTGGCGCTAGAGAAAAAACATCCGGGCAAGCTGGAACTGCTGCCACATGCGGCGGCTGATACCGAGCATCTGTCACGGGTGGAAGGCGCCAAACAGGCAGTGGAGCAGATACTTGACGTCATCCGCTTCAAATCTGTCATGAACCTGAAGGGCGATCTGCCCGACGGTTACAGCAATGCAGGCGCAGTTACCGTCAATGGCGTTGGCGCGGTAACCAGCAACGCGCTGGCCGCCGCTGTCGCCGATGAGGCTTTGACTGCTAAGATGCGTCGCACCGCCGAAGAACTGGCAGCGATATGGGGTGCGATTGATGCAACCAAAGACGCCGCACATCGGGCAGAGCTACTGCAACGTTATGGCGCAGACCTGGTTAAGGCTGGCAACACGCTAGCTTCGCTAACCAGTGCCAATGGTTTGAAGGGGCCGTTTGCCTGAAAAAGCAAATGCTGACCCCTTCGACGCTGGCACTAGCCGATTGCGTGCTATTTACAAACAGGCCTTAATGCGCCCAATGGCGCGCTCGATGTTTTCGCGTGAATTGGCGTAGGAAAATCGCAGGTAGCCTTCGCCGTAGGCGCCGAAGCTGGTACCCGCGATGGTTGCCACGCCTGCGTCGTTGAGTAGCTTGTCCTGCATCTCTCTGGCGTTGATGCCGGTGCCGGTGATGTTTGGGAAGGCATAGAATGCGCCGCCTGGTTCCGCACAGCTAAAACCTTTAATTGAATTGAGCAGATCAACGATCACATGCCGACGTTGGTCGAATGCTTTGATCATATCATCGACCGCGTCCTGCGGGCCTGTCAACGCCGCGATACCCGCCCATTGGGCCGAGGCATTGACGCATGAATGGCTGTTGATGGATAGACGTGTCGCCTGCTCGATGAGGCTGCTCGGCCACACGCCATAGCCCAGTCGCCAGCCGGTCATGGCATAGGTTTTTGACCAGCCATCGAGCAGGATCAGGCGATCGCGGATCGATTCGTATTGCAGCAGGCTGGTGTGTTTCTGGCCGTCGTATAACATGCGAGCGTAGATTTCATCCGACATGATGCATACCTGTGGATGCGCTTCCAGGCCGGCGACGAGTTTATCCATTTCTGCTTTGGGTACCAGACCACCGGTAGGATTGGCGGGGCTGTTGACAATTAACAGGCGCGTATTGTACGTGATCAGGCTGAGCACTTCTTCGGCATCGAAGGAAAAACCGTTGGCTTCATGGAGTTGCATGGGCACGGCTTTGGCACCGGTAAACTTGATTGCCGATTCATAAATCGGGAATCCCGGATTGGGATAAATGATCTCTGCCCCCGGCTCACCAAACATCAACATGGCGAAGAACATGGTGACCTTGCCGCCAGGCACGATCATGACATTGCCGGGGTCGATTTCGACATTACGATAGCTGGCGATGTCGGCGGCTACTGCCTCGCGCAGTCCGACAATGCCGTTAGCGGGCGTGTAGCCATGATGGCCGTCGCGCAAAGCCTTAACTGCAGCCTCGACGATATGTTCCGGCGTTTGAAAGTCAGGCTGCCCGATGCCCAGGTTGATGATGTCTTTGCCCTGGGTGGCCAGCGCATTTGCCCGAGCCAGGACTTCAAAGGCGGATTCGGTGCCAAGGCGAGACATGGCTTTTGCGGTAGTTATCATGGTTTATTCACAAATTCTCGATAGTGGCAGAAAATGCAGGTGGTCACCAGTTTCAACCTTCGGTAAAGGCTTTACTAAAGTCAAAAAAACGGAATCAGCGAGAAGCAGATCAAATTTGAGTAAGCAAAATCAGGCACAAACTTTTAAACGGCTTTCACTTCGTGCACGAGGCCTCTTTTTAATTTTAATCTCAATATCTCTATCGAGTTTCATTAAAAAAGACATCAGTTTTTCGAGCGAAAAATCACTCAGCTGACCGTGGATCAACCGGGAAATTTTAGGCTGATCAACCTGTAATAATTTGGCGGCATCTTTTTGAGTTAAGTGACGATGCTTGATAATGCTGGAAACACGTCTAGCTAGATCGGCCTTAGCTAGTGCCTCGTCAGGTTCAGCCACACCAATATCAGCGAAAATGTTTCCACTACTGGCTTCATGTTGGATATTCATAGTTTCACCTGATCTTTCTTTTAGTCTGTCTTATTAAACCTTCTACGTACTTAAGCCTTTCATTAATAATCTTAATATCTGGTTTTGGTGTCGCAATACCAGATTTAGATTTCTTTTGAAAGCAGTGGAGAACATACAAAGCGTCTTCAAATTTCACCGTATAAACGGCTCTATAGGTGTCGCTATCATGATTCTCAACAACTTCCAGTGTTTTGGCTCCTGCATATCCTTTAAGGGGTTTGGCATTGATATGCTTATCACCGAATTGAGCCAGGTGTATGGCGTAACCCATTTCACGCTTAACATCATCAGGAAAGCTTGTAAGGTCTTTTTTCGATGTCCCTATCCAAACAACTGGTTTTTCCATTTCAATTCCAAAGGCTCAAAGCAAATCCAGAGTATGCTAAATTTGGCATAAAGAATAGCATGATATTGGATAATACGCTGCGCTAATTCGCCAAGCTTCCTGGGTAGATTACCAAGCCTGTAGATGAGGTTCGTACCTCACCACATTTTACGATCCTGTATATGCCTTCTAGAACTCATTCGCAAAAACTCTTACTCCACACGCAAATTCCGGACCTATCAAAACCCCACCTTAGCGCCCTTTGTTAAAGTAACTTGTAACCATTTTGCGATAAAACATTGAGTAGTATGATGGCTATCCATTTATCCACAAAAACTGTGGATAACTCTGTGTGTAAACTATTGCAGAAGTGCTGCGAGTAAGGAAAACCCTCGGGTTTTGTTAGATGTGTTACTTTTTAACCAGTTCAATAAAGTCTTTTAAAATCAATGATTTAAAAAAACATTGTATTTTCATGGTTTTTTTTATGAATTTCTATTGACAAAATATAAGTGGTTATTCTAGCTGTGTATAATTTCGATGGGGGTGTTGAAAAAAGCTTGATTTTTCGATGTTTTATGGTCCAGGAACATTGCTTGCAGATCGTTCAGGTACTGCAACCCTCGATCACTCGGGCAAATTTTATTCGGGGTGAAATTGATTAAACCCTTGTCCTGCGCTGCTTGCAGAGTTGGCAAAACTTCGTTGAGTGACAAGCCGGTGTTTTCGGTAAATAAGCTGGATTCAAAACCCTGGCTTAAACGTAAGCTATTGAGCATGAATTCAAATACCAGGTCGGCGGTATCGAGTTCTCTCTCGCTGGAAATGCAATCAAAGCCTTTGTTTGACAAATAAGCCTGCGGCTGACGTTGGCGAACGCGTCTTAAAACCCGGTTCTCGCCACCCAGCGTTATTTTGCCGTGAGCGCCAGCACCTATACCCAGATAGTCACCAAAATGCCAATAATTAAGGTTGTGCTGGCAATTGCGGCCTGGTCGGCTATAGGCGGAAATTTCGTATTGCTGGTAACCGGCTTTGGAGAGTAATGCCTGGCTCGCACATTGCTGATCCCAACTGAGTTCATCTTCGGGCATTTGTGCGGGTGGTTGATGATTGAACAGCGTATTTGGCTCGATGGTGAGCTGGTAGTGCGAGATATGTTCGACGCCGAGATCAACGGCCTGTTGAACATCTGCCATTGCCTGTTCGAGCGACTGGCCGGGCAGGCCGTACATTAAGTCTAAATTGATATTATCGAACCCGGCCTGGCGCGCGGAGTCGACGGCCTGTAACGCCAGAGACGAATCGTGAATTCGGCCCAGTTTCTTTAGAAAAATATCGTTAAAACTTTGCACGCCGATCGACAGCCGGTTCACCCCGGTTTCACGGTAAGCGCGAAAATGTTCGATATCGGCGCTTCCTGGATTTGATTCCATGGTGATCTCGATGCCAGGATTGAGATTCAATAACGCCCGTAATCCCGAAAATAACGCATCAATTGCATCGCCTGAAAACAATGAAGGTGTGCCGCCACCGATAAAAATGCTTTCGATGCTGCGGCCCCATATCAATGGTAAATCGGCTTCGAGATCGTGCAGCAAGGCTTCTATATAGGCCTTTTCAGGAATGACCTTTGTTTCGTGTGAGTTGAAATCACAGTAGGGGCATTTTTTTTCGCACCAGGGCAGGTGGATGTAAAGCCCGAGTGGTGGATTGCTGCTAAATGCCATCGTTAAGACGCGCCCTCAATTGCTGCAAAGCCTGACCGCGATGGCTTAAGCGGTTTTTTTCTTCGGCACTTAAATTAGCGCTGGTGCAGCCGTGTGTTGGCAGATAGAAATACGGGTCGTAGCCAAAACCGCCATCACCGCTGGCTTCGAGTTGAATGATGCCTTCCCAACTGCCCTCGCAGATGATGGGCGAGGGATCGCCTGCGTGGCGCATATAGACGATAACGGCCCGGTATCGCGCGGTGCGTTCTGCTTCGGGTATGTCTTTGAGTTTTTCGACCAGCAACGCATTGTTGGCGGCGTCGGTCGCATTGGCACCGGCAAAGCGTGCGCTATAAACACCGGGCGCGCCCTGTAGCGCATCGACTTCGATGCCTGAATCGTCGGCAAGTGCGGGCAGGCCGGTATGCTCGGCGGCATTTCGGGCTTTGATAATCGCGTTTTCGACGAAGGTGGTACCGGTTTCTTCGGCTTCTGGTACATCAAAATCAGACTGCGGTGCAAGCGCGTAACCGAAATCCTGCATTAAGGCAGATAACTCCCGTAGCTTGCCTGCATTACCGGAGGCCAGTACCAGTTTGTTCATGCGCGGATATCTTTCTGCAATTGGAAAATCTGTTCGATACCGTGGCGTGCGAGTCTGAGCATGCTGGTGAGTTCGGTCTCGGAGAATGCCGCACCTTCGGCGGTGCCCTGGACTTCGATGAAACCGCCATCGCTGTTCATTACCACGTTCATATCGGTGTGCGCGCTACTGTCTTCGGCATAGTCGAGGTCGAGCACCGCTTCACCCCGATAGATACCGACCGAGATAGCGGCGATCTGGCAGGTGATCGGATTTTGTTTTAATGCGCCCTTGTCGAGCAGTGCTTGTACGGCGTCGGCCAATGCTACCCAGGCACCGGTGATAGACGCGGTTCGAGTGCCGCCATCGGCCTGTATGACGTCACAGTCGATCGAAATAGTGCGCTCGCCGAGTAATTTGGTGTCGATGCAGGCGCGCAGGGCACGGCCGATTAAGCGCTGAATTTCCAGTGTGCGACCACCTTGTTTGCCGACATTGGCTTCTCGGCGCATGCGGCTGCCGGTCGAGCGCGGCAACATGCCGTATTCTGCGGTGACCCAGCCAGTTCCCTTGCCGCGTAGAAATCCGGGCACCGAGTTTTCCACCGAAGCCGTACAAATGACGCGCGTATCGCCGCATTCAATGAGCACCGAGCCCTCGGCGTGTTTGGTGTAATGGCGGGTTAACTGGATGGCTCTGAGCTCGTTTTGGGCTCTTGCGCTGGGTCTCATGTGCTGTCTCCGATAAAAGTAGCGAGAGTATACGCATCGATGGGCCCGACGTCAGCGTTCACTTCGTCTGACTACACATCAATCAACGAACAGGCTATGATCGCAACCTGACAGGATGTCGATAGCAAATCAAGATCCAAAACCAATTGTAATCCATTAAAAACCAGGGGAAATTAAAGTGATTAGAAGTATGACCGCGTTTGCGCGTGTACAGGAAAGCTGCGAAGCGGGCTCGGTTACCTGGGAAATCCGTTCGGTGAATCATCGCTACCTGGAGCCAGGTCTGAAATTACCCGAAGACTTCAAAGGGCTCGAACCTGAAATCCGCAAACAGGTGACGAAACATCTGACGCGCGGAAAAGTCGATATTGGTATGCGTTACAAATTGAATGCCGCAGAAACCGGCGATATAGAACTAAACGAAGACCTCGTTCGTAAACTGCGTCAGGTCGAACAGACCGTATTGAATATTGTTCACGAAGGCAGCAAGTTATCGGTTTCCGATATTCTTAGCTGGCCCGGCGTTGTCGCCGATTCCGAAAAAGATTTTTCACCACTACTCGAATTGGCCAATCAGAGCCTGGTAAGTGCGCTCAAGCAATTGGTTGAATCGCGCGAAACCGAAGGCCAGGCACTGGGCGAACTGATTTCGACACGTTGTGCACAGATCACAGAAATCGTTAAATCGCTGCGCACGCATCGCCCCGCGATGATTACTGCCATGCATGAAAAGTGGAAAAGCAGTTTGAACGAGAAGCTGCAAAAATGGGCCGATGATGCAAACGAAGGCCGACTTGAACAGGAACTCGCTATCCTCGCGCAAAAACTCGATGTCGACGAAGAGCTGGATAGAATCGACACGCATATCACCGAAGTTGAAAATGTTTTGAAACGCAAGGAAGCCGTCGGCCGACGACTCGACTTTCTCATGCAGGAACTCAATCGAGAAGCCAATACGCTAGGGTCTAAATCGCAGGACAGTACGACTACGCAATGGGCGGTTGATCTCAAAGTATTAATCGAGCAAATGCGTGAACAGGTTCAGAATATCGAATGATGCGATTAATTTTCGGTAACGTATTTCTGTAGAAATGAAGCCTCGGATGCCAATAGTAATTGCCCTGTTAGTTTTAGTATTGGGTATTTCGTTCCTGTCTATCTGGAGCCTGTCGCTGTATTTTATTGTCGAGCAACAAAACCAGTCCGTGGGGCCGGGAACACTGGAATTCCAGGCGATATGGGAGCGGCAATTGCTGCCGGTTTTGTTATCCGTTTTAACTGCTTTACTGGCGGTTTATTTTCTCCTTTATCGATGGTTGTTAAAACCCCTGCAGCGACTAGCAAATAAAATAGCCAGGCTTTCGCGCAGTCGTTACGAGGCACCTGGTTTAACGTCTGCGCCGGTCATGATTGGTCTTGAAGCCTTGCATCGCGAAACAGACTGCATCGATCAGATGATAAAAGAAGGTTCGCTCACGGGCTTAAATAATCGTGATATTTTTGAGGATCGATTAGAGCAGGCAGTAATCGAAGGTAAGCGCTCGGGTCGAAAATATGCACTCGTGCTCATACAACTGGAAGACCTTGAAGGCATCTGTCAGCGATACGATCAGGCGATGGTCGACGCTATTTTGAAAAATATGGCCCAACGCCTGAGCGATGGTTTGAGGGGTAGTGATAATGTTTCACATTTTAATAAGGGCCTGTTTGCGCTGTTGCTGGAAATTCAGGATCAGGATCAGCTAGTCGGTCTTGTGGAAAAAATATATCTGAAGTTGGCAAAGCGATATTCTGTTCTCGGTCACCATGAGAATGTTTCTATCATGCTGGGGGTTGCTCAATATCCGCAACAGGCCGTGACTGCCAAACAGCTGTCTCAATATGCAGACTCGGCTTTGAGTCAAGCCCGGAGCAAAGCCCGG
>Ga0316189_10004172_pt1 | contig 13929 bp, 14 predicted proteins | sample LowCovwburrow_MG_FD_204930 | JGI IMG/M metagenome (GOLD analysis project Ga0316189, IMG submission 204930) | Coastal sediment microbial communities from Maine, United States - Lowes Cove worm burrow | ecosystem: Environmental > Aquatic > Marine > Coastal > Sediment | place: USA: Maine...
TAGAGGATGAATCGGCCATTCGTAGAGTGTTGGTAAAGATACTTTCTGAAGAGAGTGATTCTTATCAAGTAGAAGAGGCCGAAGATGGTCTTCGAGGAATGGAAGCCATTAAGAACAACGACTATGATTTGGTATTATGTGACATAAAAATGCCAAAAATGGATGGTGTTGAGGTTCTTGAAGCTGCTAGAAAGATAAAACCCGAAATTCCATTTATAATGATCTCTGGGCATGGCGACTTGGACACCGCAGTGAGCACTATGCGTTTGGGGGCATTTGATTACATATCAAAACCACCGGATTTAAATCGTCTTTTAACCACTGTTCGTAATGCCTTGGACCGAAAGGAGTTGGTCGTAGAGAATAAGATCTTGAAGAAAAAGGTCAGCAAGAATTATGATATGATCGGCGAGAGTAAGGAAATCAATGCTATCAAGGATATTATTGAAAAAGTGGCTCCGACTGATGCCCGTGTGCTCGTTACCGGGGCTAACGGTACAGGAAAAGAATTGGTTGCCCACTGGATCCATGAAAAAAGCCCAAGAAGCTCTGCTCCTTTTATTGAGGTCAATTGTGCAGCCATACCTTCTGAATTAATTGAAAGTGAGCTGTTTGGCCATGTCAGAGGTGCGTTTACTTCTGCCGTAAAAGATAGGGCGGGTAAATTTGAAACGGCAAATAAGGGTACCATATTTTTAGATGAAATTGGTGATATGAGCCTTTCGGCCCAGGCCAAGGTACTTAGAGCTTTACAGGAAAATAAAATATCAAGGGTTGGATCCGATAAGGACATAAAGGTTGATGTAAGGGTAATCGCGGCTACCAATAAGGATCTAGCTAAAGAAATAAAAGAAAATAAGTTCAGGGAAGATCTGTATCATCGTCTAGCAGTGATTTTAGTAAAAGTACCAGCTTTAAATGATAGGAGGGATGATATTCCTTTATTAATCAATCATTTTGCTGGTAAGATAGCAGGTGAACAGGGAATAGCCCCAAAAGAGTTTTCCAAAAGTGCTATAAAACTATTGAAAGGGTATGATTGGACCGGCAATATCCGTGAGTTAAGAAACGTTGTGGAACGACTTATTATTCTTGGAGGACAAGAAGTAACCGAAGAAGATGTAAAACTCTTTGCCAGTAAATAGCCTTTTGCTATTTGCAGTCGTTAAGTTTTTGTAATGCTACAGCTGTAATATCCTTGGTTTTTAGATTATAGTATTTTTTACCTTCAGTAAGATTGGGTAATAATAATTGTTGCTCACAATGTGAGTAGATGTTTTCTGCAAAGGCCCTTGCCTCTTTACAATCAACCGTATTGACGATTTTGTTTAAGGATTCCCTGTATTTTTCTAAAGAAACATCAATTTTTCTCTCGAATTCTATTTTACCTGGTTTCTTCATTGAAGTCTTCTCCTTTTTGGCAACTATCGTATTCATAGCCAATAGATTACTACCGTATTTACTATCGTGTAATTCGTGTTCTTCAAGGGATTCAAGTCCACCCAAAGTGTTTTCCAAAGCTCTCTTCAATAATATGCGAGTGCTGTTCAAAGAAGTTGCTATTGTGGCTAATTTTAGATTTGAAAGTCCTTCAGCAATGCTTTCGGCGGCATATTCACAACCACACTCCTTTAATTGACTTTTAGATTTTTCAATGGCGTTCAACGCTTTATATGCAAAATACCGTGCCTGATTAATGTCGTCGACAGCAATGGCTTTTTCGGTCTGGGTTTTAACGTAATTAATGTTGGAGCCAGCGTATTCACACGCCTTATCTACCTTGAAAGAAGAAAACAAGAGAACCAATACAACTATAACTATTGAGTAATAGTACTTCATAATGTAGGTATTTTGTTTGATGTAAAATTTGGGAATAATACTTGGTAAAATTACTCATAGTAGGCTTTCAAACCCATTTTATTCGACAGGACGCAAGTGCTTTCCGGTATTTTGGATGAAGTGGGGAATAGCGCAGTTAAACGGACATATTTTTTAACATATCCTGCTATTCAACGATAAAATTATTTTATATTCAAGGCATGAAAAACATAGATATTGGGTCATATAAGGCAGATACTAACATAAATCTCGGAAAGACATCAACTTTTGAGGATTTTGGTCTTACTGAAAAGAAATTAAAAAAAGATCTCGAAAAAATTCGAGAAGATTTGGGGGATTTTCAAGATATGTTATATGCCCATGGTAAATATAGTGTTTTGGTTTGCTTACAAGGCATGGATACCTCAGGCAAGGATAGCCTAATACGCGAAGTATTTAAGGATTTTAATGTTCGTGGTGTTGTAGTTCATAGTTTTAAGGTCCCAACCGAGTTGGAGTTGAAACATGATTATATATGGAGACATTATATAGCCCTGCCAGCAAAAGGAAAGTTCGGAATTTTTAATCGTACCCATTACGAAAATGTTTTGGTTACCCGTGTACATCCAGAATATATTTTAGGAGAGAATATACCTGGTATTCATGAGGTTGCAGATATTGACCAAAAATTTTGGGATGCTCGTTTTGAACAAATAAACAATTTTGAAAAACACATTGCTGAAAATGGGACGATCATCTTTAAATTCTTTTTACATCTTTCCAAAGAGGAACAAAGACAACGATTGCTTAGAAGATTACGATTGGAACGAAAGCACTGGAAGTTCTCTCCGGGTGATTTAAAGGAACGCAAGTTGTGGGGTAAATATCAGCAGTGTTATGAAGAGGCGATAAAGAATACCACTAAGGAACATGCGAAGTGGTATGTCGTACCTGCAGATAATAAAAATGGGGCCAGGGTTATTGTTGCCCAAATATTGCTTGAAGAGTTAAAAAAATACAAAGATATCGTAGAACCTGAGCTTGATGATAAAATAAAGGCTAATTTAGAAAGCTATAATCAGGAATTAGAAAACGAATGAGGTTTACAAAATTTGCCCTACTAATCTTATTGACAACTTGGTATGGATTTTCACAAACCAATGATGAAAAACAAATAAAAGCAATTTACGATGCTGCCTTGACCAAAGGTAAAGCCTATGATTGGCTTAATTATTTATCAAATCAAATTGGAGGCAGATTATCAGGATCTGTTCAGGCCCAAAAAGCTGTAGAGTATACAAAAAGCCAAATGGATTCATTGGGTATTGATCGGGTTTGGTTGCAACCTGTCATGGTGCCAAAATGGGTGCGTGGCACTCCTGAATTTGCATATTTGGAAACTGCTCCTGGGATAACCAGCGATGTGCCCATTTGTGCATTGGGTGGTTCAGTCGCTACACCGTTGAACGGAATTAAAGCTAATATAATTGAGGTTAGTGGAATTGAGCAATTGGAAACACTTGGAAAAGAAAAAATTGCAGGCAAAATTGTTTTTTATAATAAGCCGATGGATCCAACCCTGATAAGTACTTTCCAATCATATTCGGGTTGTGTGGACCAGCGTTATTCGGGAGCGGCTGAAGCATCAAAGTTTGGGGCTGTGGCCGTAATTGTTCGCTCAATGAATTTGAGATTGGACGATTTACCACATACAGGTGCAATGAGTTATGGAGAAATTGCTCTAACTGATCGTATACCAGCCGCAGCAATAAGTACTAATGGAGCAGAGCTTTTGAGCACTACATTAAAATTGAGTCCAAACACCAAATTCTACTTTAAACAAAATTGTAAACTGTTTGATGATATTGAATCTTTCAATGTAATTGGAGAAATTAGAGGGAGTAAATACCCTAATGAGATTATGATCGTTGGTGGGCATCTGGATTCTTGGGACTTAGGAGATGGTTCACATGACGACGGTGCAGGTTGTGTTCAGAGTATGGATGTACTTAGACTTTTAAAAGAAAGTGGGTACAGACCACAACGTACGATTAGGGTGGTGTTGTTTATGAATGAGGAAAATGGTCTCCGAGGGGGTACTAAATATGCCGAAGTTGCCAAAAGCAAGAATGAAAATCATGTCTTTGCTTTGGAAAGTGATGCTGGCGGATTTACCCCACGTGGTTTTTCTTTTGATTGCTCAGATGCTAATTTTGAACAAGTACAAAATTGGAAGAAACTTTTTGAGCCATATCTTATCCATATGTTTGTGCGTGGTGGCAGCGGTGCCGATATTGGTCCACTTAAAAATGATGGAATGGTTTTGGCAGGCCTACGTCCAGACTCACAACGCTATTTTGACCATCATCATGCAGAAAATGATACTTTCGAGCATGTGAACAAAAGAGAATTGGAACTTGGAGCAGCTACTATGACCAGTTTGATCTATCTATTTGATAAATATGGTATTGTAAAACCACCAAAAATTAAAGGATAACGCTTACTACGGAAGGTGGTTGAATATTTCATTTAATTCTATGTCTCCTTTTTTTGTACATACTGAATTCTAAACTCAGAACTAAATTCCTTATCTTTGCCGCTCATTAAAAATAGCGCAAAATGCAAGACGGAATCTACGCAAAATTCAATACTACAAAAGGAGAAATACTTGTAAAACTTACACACGATAAAACCCCTGGAACAGTCGGTAACTTTGTTGCCTTGGCTGAAGGTAAACTAGAAAATAAAGCTAAAGCTGCCGGTGAGCCTTATTACAATGGTTTAAAATTCCATAGAGTAATACCTGATTTCATGGTGCAAGGTGGTTGTCCTTTAGGCACTGGAACTGGGGATCCAGGATATAAATTCGATGATGAGTTTCATCCGGAGTTGACGCACAACACCCCTGGTGTACTTTCAATGGCCAATGCCGGCCCAGGAACTAATGGCAGTCAATTTTTTATTACCCATGTGCCAACCCCATGGTTGGATAATAAGCATACAGTATTTGGTCATGTCGAAGCAGGACAAGAGGTTGTTGATGCAATAGCCCAATCTGATGCAATTGAAAGTTTAGAGATTGTTAGAGTTGGAAATGAAGCTGAAAATTGGGAAGCGTTGAAGGCGTTCAAAACTTTTGAAAGTTCAAGAGAGAAAAGATTAGCTGAGGAAAAAGTGAGACAAGCCGCTGAATTGGATAAAGTTGGGGCAGGTTTTGATGAAACCGAAAGCGGACTTAGATATAAAATTATCCAAAAAGGAAACGGGGTTAAAGCTGATTCCGGTCAAACAGTTTCTGTTCATTACGAAGGCTCGTTGCTTAACGGTGAAGTTTTTGACTCATCATACAAACGTAATCAACCTATAGATTTTCAATTGGGAATTGGGCAAGTGATTTCAGGATGGGATGAAGGTATCTCCCTGCTACAAGTTGGTGACAAGGCTCGCTTTGTAATACCATCGAATTTGGCTTATGGCAGTGCTGGTGCTGGGGGCGTTATTCCGCCAGATGCAACTTTGATTTTCGACGTTGAATTGATGGAAGTTAAATAAATTTAGTACTTCGGTCTATAAATAATAAGCCCTGGCAATTTGCTGGGGCTTTTTGTTTGGTTTCACCATTGCTATTTTTTAGTTTGTTGTCCTAAACTTGCAATGAATAAAATTATATTGATTAATACTAGGGAAAGTAATATGGTAAGAAATGAAGGCATAACTGAATAGATTAAGGGTTTACTTTGTGTATATAACAGTTCATAACCGTTATACCCTACCTAGTAATGGTAAATCCAGTGTTTATCCTTAGTTTTTTGCGCCACCCGTGCTCAAAAGCAAGAGCACAATATTTATAATAAGAAGCGAAAACAATATTGTTAAAAAAGTTAGCATAGTTTGATTAGTTACTCGTAAAAAGGGGAATATATTCTGTTTAACTTAAGAGTGTAAAAATGTCCAAAGGTTGCGCCAAACATTAAACAAAAATATAAAAAAATAATCTAAAGTAGGAATTTACCTTAAATAAAAAACCCCCAATGAATATCATTGGGGGTTTATATAAAAAAGTTAAAATCGTTACCTAGTCAACTACCTTCACATTAACGGCGTTCAATCCTTTTTTACCTTGTTGTAGTTCAAATTCCACAACATCACCTTCACGAACTTCGTCGATTAAACCAGAAATGTGTACAAAATGATCTTCGTTCGAACCATCTTCAGTGATGAAACCATAACCTTTGGAATCATTGAAGAATTTAACTGTTCCTTTACTCATAATAAAAATATTAAAAATTAATTAAAGCGCAAATGTAGCGTAAAAATTTTAATTGTGTAATTTTTTGAAAATAATCTTTAGGTTAACCTTTTTAAGGCATATATTGAATTTGCCTACCGTGGTATAATTTTTTATACATTGAAATAATAATTATGCTGTTGGATCTGGCGTCATTCTTAAATAGGGTTTTATTTCTTCAACCCCTTTTTCGAACATCTCTCTAGCTTCATTAGTTGGTATGGCTGGGCTAACAACAACATCTTGACCGTGCTCCCAATTCGCGGGAGTGGCTACTTTATGATAGGCGGTTAATTGCAATGAATCCACAACCCTCAATAGCTCATAAAAATTACGTCCTGTAGAGGCCGGATATGTAAGTGTTAATTTTACGGTCTTATCTGGAGCAATAATAAACACTGAACGTACGGTGAAGTTGTTATCAGCTTTCGGGTGGATCATATCATATAGGTCAGAAACTTTCTTGTCCTCATCCGCTATGATGGGAAAGTTCACTGTGGTATGCTGTACTTCATTGATGTCTTTGATCCACTCTATATGTGAATCGACACCATCAACACTCAATGCCAACATTTTTACATTGCGTTTGTCAAATTCATCTTTGAATTTAGCTGCTGTACCAAGTTCTGTTGTACATACAGGTGTGAAATCTGCAGGGTGCGAGAAAAGAATTCCCCAACTATCCCCTAAATAATCATATAAATTAATAGTTCCCATTGAACTGTCCGCGGTAAAATCCGGGGCTTTGTCTCCCAATCTAATTGTTGCCATTTCTGTGTTTTTATATTGCTAATCAGTTATCCCATAAAATTAATCGATTATGTAATTGTACGTTACCTGCGAAGGTTAAAACTGTATTAAATTTTCTATTTTTAGGCTATGGAAAATAGCGACATTTTAAAATTGCAATATCCCATCGGGCAATTTGAGTATCCGGCACAAGTAACGCACGGGATAGTTTCAGATTGGATAAAGATTTTAGAAGAGTTGCCAACAACTTTGGAGTATTTAGTAGCGCATTTATCAGATAAGCAATTAGAAACACCCTATCGCCCAGGAGGGTGGACGGTAAGGCAATTGGTACATCATATTGCTGATAGTCATCATCATAGCTATACACGTTTTAAGTGGGCATTGACCGAAAATGAGCCATTGATCAAGGCTTATGAGGAAAAAAATTGGAGTAGTTTATTTGATGCAAAAGCAGCACCCATAGAACTCTCATTGTCTTATTTAAAAGCATTGCATGCCAAAATCGTTTTTTTGTTGCGAGGTTTATCATCTGAAGATTTAGATAAATACTACGTACACCCAGATGGCAATATTAAAGTGACCGTTAAAGAGAATATTGGAAAGTATGCTTGGCACAGTCAGCATCATTGTGCACATATTCAAGGATTGCTTAGGCGTAAAGGATGGTGAAATAATTAGAACACAGATTTAAAGTTCACTCCTTTTCACCTTCTTCTGGCCCATAAAAAATGACCCATGTAGCGAAATCATCGGTAAAATTTTCAAATCGGTGTTCAATACCAGCAGCTACAAATAAGAAGTCACCTTCTCTGAATGTTGTTCGCTTCCCATGGTTTAAGAATTCACCACTTCCAGAGATAATTATATAAACCTCGTCACGTGTATGTTGTTGTTGCAAATCGACTTTTTCAGGTTTGTAAACTTCAACTGTTAGGGTGCCATGTTCAAAGAGGGTTTTGAATGGGGATTCAATTAACGAGAGCTGAGCCAAAGCTTCATTTTTATCTATCTTCATAAGGGTATGGCTTTTATGTCAAGGGGTAGCCCATTTAATATTACAACCAATGCTCGGCTTCTGAAGTGGGTTGATTTCGGTGCCTCCTAGAAGGGCTTCAATGGCATTTCTCAAATCCATTCCGGAAAGAGGAATTCCATTACCTGGTCTTGAGTCATCCAATTGGCCCCTATAAACAAGCTTAAGACTTTTGTCGAACAAATAAAAATCAGGAGTGCATGCAGCATCAAAGGCCTTTGCCACTTCTTGGATCTTATCATATAGATACGGAAAAGTGTAATTTGCTTCTTGAGCTGTTTTCTTCATTAAATGTGGTGCATCTTGTGGATAATTGACAACGTCATTACTTGAAATGGCGATAAATGAAATTCCCTTTTTTTGATACTCTTTAGCCATTTTTGTAATTTCTGGGTTTACGTGAATTACAAATGGGCAATGGTTGCAGATGAACATGATGACAGTACCCATTTTACCTTTTGATAAATCAAGTGAAAGGGTTTTGTCCGAAACCGTATCCAATAATTCGAACGATGGGGCTTTTGTGCCCAGAGGCAACATGTTACTTGGAGTATTGGCCATTACATATACAATTAAATTGAAACTAAAGTTAAAAGTAATTAATCAAATCTTTGTAATCTGATTCGCTATTTTTAAATTGGGCACTATATTATAAAATAATTGATCTAGATAAAATGAATGACACTGTAAGCTGGGCAGATTTTTCCAAAATTGATATGCGGGTGGGTACCATCGTCGAGGTGGCCGACTTCGCCGAAGCTCGAAATCCTGCTTATCAGATGAAAATTGATTTTGGCAGTGAACTAGGGGTTAAAAAATCTTCTGCGCAAATCACCAATTTGTACACCAAGGAAGACCTTTTAGGTAAGCAAGTGATAGCTGTGATTAATTTTCCTAAAAAACAAATTGCTAATTTTATGAGCGAATGTCTTATCTTGGGTGCAGTAGCTGAGAAGGATGTAGTATTGCTTCAGCCTGAATCATCTGTTCCAAACGGACTTAAAATATCCTAACCAATTTGACCGAAACCGTACTTGATAACATTCATATCAACTTCAGTAGCCAAGCACTATGGGTTATGAATTTTGCTTTGGCATTGGTCATGTTCGGCATTGCCCTTGAGATTTCTGTAAATGATTTTAAACGACTATTACAAAATCCAAAACCTATTTTCACCGGAATTTTCAGTCAATTCTTGTTGTTGCCTGCAGTCACATTCTTGTTGGTTTGGTTAATCGAACCAATTCCAAGTATCGCTTTGGGAATGTTCATGGTAGCTGCTTGTCCTGGGGGTAATATATCAAATTTCATTACACATTTGGCAAAAGGAAATTCCGCATTGTCAGTTAGTCTAACCGCTGTTGCAACGCTATTGGCGGTTTTTATGACACCACTTAATCTACAATTTTGGGGTTCTATGTATGGCCCAACGGCCACAATTTTGAAGGACATTGCGATATCGCCTTTCGAAATGGTGAAATTGGTGTCCTTATTGCTTGCATTCCCCTTGGTTTTGGGAATGTGGGTAAATCATGTTAAGCCTATTTTGGCTAAAAAAATGGCCAAAGTTCTGAAATTAGGTTCTTTACTGTTCTTTATTTCGTTAATATTCCTTGCGCTGTATCTCAATCGGGAGATTTTTATGGATTATGTATTCTACGTTTTTTGGATCGTGATTATACATAACCTTGTGGCATTTACAACAGGTTTTTCACTTGCAAAATTGTTGGGACTTTCACAACGTGATGTCCGGTCTATCACTATTGAAACCGGAATCCAAAATTCTGGCTTGGGCTTATTGTTGATTTTTACTTTTTTTGATGGCTTGGGTGGTATGGCACTGTTAGCTGCATTTTGGGGTATTTGGCATTTAGTGTCTGGCTTGATTCTTTCGGGCTATTGGGGATATAAACCAATTAAGAAAGAGGAATTGGCTTCATGAAAGTAGGATACAATATTGTGAAATTATGGCTTAGGACAGGCCTTTTTCTTTATTATACCAAAATGAAGGTTGTTGGCAGGGAGAACATTCCTAAAAACAAACCAATAATGTTATTGGCCAACCATCAAAATGCATTAATGGATCCCTTGATGATCGCGATGAATTGCGGGATGAAACCTTATTTTTTAGCGCGTTCCGATTTGTTTAAAAACCCACTTGTGAGTAAGTTTTTGCATTATTTGCAAATGATGCCAATATACAGGTTTAGGGATGGAATAGATACCCTAAAGAACAACCCGGCTATTTTTAAAAAATGTGGCGATTTATTGGTGCAAGGAGAAACCATAATGCTTTTTCCTGAAGGTAACCATGGTATACTAAGAAGGGTGAGGTGGCCAATGCGCAAAGGATTTGTTAGAATGATCTTCTCCGCATTGGAAAAAGAACCAGACTTGGATATTCGCATTCTCCCCGTGGGATTGAATTATTTGGAAGCTGAAGGTTTTCCTGATAGTGTTTCAATGTATATTGGTAAGGAATTCGCTGTACTAGATTATTATGATCCAAATGATTTGACAGCATCGGAAACCAAGCTAAAAGATGAAATCTATCAAAGATTAAAAGTACTTACGACCCATATTCCAGATGAGGAAACCTATGAAAATGTCTTGGCAGCCTTAAATAATCAAAAAGTGGATTATTTAAAGCCCAATGTTGTGAATGGGATTATCGAAGGTATTGACCCAAATGTTGCAACAACGCCAAATAAAAGCAAAACACGCTGGTCTTCTTATTTGATAAAAATCATCTTCACCTTAGTTAATTTTCCAGTGATTTTTCTTTGGAATAAAAAGGTCAAGTCTATTGGAATGGATATTGAATTCAGGACGACTTTACGCTTTATGTTGAGTTTAATACTCTTTCCTGCATACTATTTGTTGCTTTATTTGGTCTTTAGATATACGTTGGGCCAAGAAATAGCGCTTACTATGTTCGTGGCCCATATGCTTTTCAATCTTATATATGTTAAGCTGAGATAGCTTACATCATCTTACCAAAGAATATCGCGTTCATTAGCAACTTGTTTGTGCCATACCAGAAGGCCCTGAAGTTGGTGTTGTCTGTAAATATGATTACCCTGCCTTTACCAACTTTTTTTACTTGAAAAGGAACAGTGCCTTTCAAAAGTTCTAAATTTTCCTCTGAAATATATCCACTCAATAAGGGGTTGTTGGTATATTGAATAGGATTATTATAACTATTCTTGTCAGGTTCTATATAAACATTCGTATTTCTGAATAGGGCTATTTTATCATTCTTATACCCAAAATTTATAGGGTGCGATAAGTCTAATTTGGCCTCAAAAATAGCTCCTCCCGTAACTTGGGCCCCATTGAAATCTCTCTTCTTGGCAAATGAAATATTCTGCGCTACCAGCGTGTCTTTCTTGAAATTCAACGTAATGACTTCATTCTTATTGAGCCATTCAGCAACATTTCGGTAACCAATCAATGTGCCTCCATCTTTAACCCACTCTTTTATTTTTTCTACATACTTTTTCGATAGTCCACCTTCCCTGGAGCTTGTACTTGGAATAATCAAATCAGTGTATTTGCCTAAATCTACACTACTTAAATAAGCGATATCCAATTTTGTTAATTGCATATTAAATCGGGTATCGAACAAATGCCATATTTCACCTGCATCGTATGATCGTATTCCTTTGCCTACAAGAATGGCTACTTTTTGTTTCTTAATTGGGTCAAAATCGTTACTACCCAAATCGATCCCCTTTGTAAGTCCAGTGCTCACTGAATTTATTTGTAACCTACTTTCTTGGGCTACTCCTTTTAAAAAAGTATATAATTCATCAGCGTTTAAATCTTGATTCTGAACAGGAATCAAAATTGTACCGTAATCATACTTTTTGCCTTCGACACTAAAGGGAGATTTGGCTACTTTGGCCCTTAATCCTTTTTCAACTATGCTGTTAAGGGCTTTTGGAGTGTAATATTCGTTCCATTCAAATAAATAGGCATAGTTACTTTTTCCTTCGATATTTCCTGATAAGGGAGCAAAACCCACAATTTCAGAACCTACATTGGCCAATGTGCTTTGTTCTGAATAGTCAACGTTGAACGCCAATGGAAAAGTCCATGCTGAAATATCATAAAAAAGACTGTCCGTAAAGGTGGTTCGCTTTTCGAACATGGCCTTTATTAGGCGATGGTTCTTTTGATTCATAGGTACTACATAGCTATGTCCTTTTTTGTAGTATTTGCCATCAATTGTGGCGTCACTGGTCAACTCATTGAACTTTATTTTGTGCCGGTTTAAAATCTCGGCTAAGTGCCAAGCTTTGGCTGCATCCTTACTGTCCCCAAAAACAATGGACTTTGTTTTGCTCTTCGCTGCTTCTGATCTTACATCCTTATAAAAATCACGCTGATAATCCAGGATTTTAACTCTCAAATTCTTTGCTGCTTCTATGGTTGATAAAGCTGTGGTGAACTGATTGCGAATTGTGAAAGGGAAAGTTAGAAGTCCGTTTTCGGTTTCTTGAATATGTCCTCTAGAGCTTCCTTGTTCAAACAAAATACCAATGCTACCATTTACATCTGGGAAGGTAGAACCTTTGCCATAATAATAGTCGTCGTAGTTTTCTTCAGAATAATACAAAGAACCAATCTTATCAAGAGCTCTAGCGTGGTAAGTACCAATTTCAGTAGTCAATTCCTGGTTCATTTTTGGTGTCAACGGGTGTACCCTGGTTGGTTCACCGGGTTGAAAAAAGAAGGTGGAATTAGTACCCATCTCGTGGTGGTCCGTTAGTATATTTGGCAACCATTTATGAAAACTCTTGATACGCGCCCTACTCTCAGGGAGCTGTACTGGGAGCCAATCGCGGTTCATGTCGAACCAATAATGGTTGGTTCGCCCTCCTGGCCAAACTTCATGATATTCCCTTTCATTATTATCGGCGACTAAATTGATACTCTTATTGGTATTGGCCCAATAGGCAAAACGTTGCAACCCATCTGGATTAAAGGAGGGGTCCATTAAGATTATTAGATTGTTTAATAGATCATCAATTTCAGGACCTTGGGCTGCAGCCAAATAATAGGCATATGCCAATCCGGCGTTGGCACCACTGGGTTCATTACCATGAATTGAGAAGCCCTGGTATACAACTATTGGCATTGCGTCGGTAGAAACAGTACTAGCACCGTTTTCAGTTAGGGCAACATGCTCCTGCCTAATTGATTCAATGTTTTGATGATTTTTTGGGGCGGTAATTGTCAATAGTAAAATGGGCCTACCCTCAAAGGTTTCTCCTCTTGTTTCAATAGTTATCCTATCGCTTTTATCAGCAAGGGTCTGCATATAAAACATGAGTTTGTCATGGGTTACATGCCATTCACCAACTTCATGGCCAATGACCTCTTTGGGTGTGGGTATGTTTTCGTTATAAGTTATATTTTGAGGTAGGTAATAAGTAAGGTCGAGATTCTTTTGTGCCACAGCACTACAAGAAATTAGAAGGACTAGAATTATGGATATTTTTTGCATTTTAGTTTGAATTAGATAAGGTTAAAAATAAAAAACGACCCTGAGAAAAGAGGGTCGTTTTTAGTATTTATTTTTAATAATCTTAAATATCATCAAAATCTACATCGGTAAAACTTTCAGGAGTTTTCATTTCGCCGTTTTGATGGTGTTCTTCTTTCTTAAAATCTTTTTGATGTCTTTCTGAGATTACTTCGCTTCCTTTTTCATCAATGATGAAGTCCATCATTTCTTCAACATTTTCCCTAAACGCCGTAAAGTCTTCCTTATAAAGATAGATTTTGTGCTTTTTGTAATGAAACGATCCATCATCATGAGTGAATTTTTTGCTTTCGGTAATAGTTAAATAATAATCTCCAGCTTTAGTACTTCTTACGTCAAAGAAATACGTTCTTCTTCCAGCCCTTAAAACCTTCGAGTGTATTTCTTCTTGATCCATTGATTCTTTGTCGCTCATTCTGTTAGTGTCTAGTTAATATAAATGGGGAATATCATTCAAAAGTGTAAAAAAAAAGCTTATTTAGCAAC
>Ga0316189_10004173_pt1 | contig 13929 bp, 11 predicted proteins | sample LowCovwburrow_MG_FD_204930 | JGI IMG/M metagenome (GOLD analysis project Ga0316189, IMG submission 204930) | Coastal sediment microbial communities from Maine, United States - Lowes Cove worm burrow | ecosystem: Environmental > Aquatic > Marine > Coastal > Sediment | place: USA: Maine...
AGTTGTACCAGGTTCAGAAACGCCTAACGGGGTTGATAATGAGGTGGCTGTATTTAGCTATAAAGATCTAGTAAAAGTGTTTAGAAATCATCCTAATGAAGCAGTTTGGTTCAATAGGTACAACACTGCTGAAAACAAGAATTTCGCAGATGCTTTTATCTTGAGACTGTTCCATGGCGTACTAGTGAAAGTTGAAAATCCAGATGATTTGGATATAGTAGATATCTATACTACTCGTAAAGAAGGTATTATGGCTTCTGAATGGTTGAATCTTCAACTAATGGAGAAAGAACATAACCTTTGGGAATATTAATCCAAAGTCCTATTCATAAAAAAAGGAGAGCTTATTTAAGCTCTCCTTTTTTTATGAAATGATTTCTAATCAACTCTGCTTTCTTATTGCCAACAAGATTTTCTAATTCATTAGTCTGTACTTCCTTAATCTTGTTAATGGATTTATACTTCTTTAAGAGAATGTCGACAGTTTGCTTGCCTATGCCTTTTATATCTTCTAGCTCAGTGTTGAAGCTACTATTACTGCGCTTCAGCCTATGGAATGTGATTGCGAATCGGTGAGCCTCGTCTCTTAGTTGTTGTAGTAGTTTAAGCGATGGAGATTTCTTACTGATGTGTAAAGGATACTGGTCTTCTGGAAAGTAAATTTCTTCTAGTTTTTTGGCTATTCCAATAATTGGAATTTGTCCGTATAGACCAATGTCTCTCAGTGCGCTTACGGCACTACTAAGCTGTCCTTTGCCTCCATCAATCAGTACTAACTTAGGCAGCTTCTTATTTTCTTCTTTGAGTCTAAGGTATCTTCGTTTGACAACCTCATACATGGAGGCAAAATCATCAGGGCCAATAACAGTTTTGATATTGTAGTGTCGATAATCCTTCTTAGATGGCTTACCATTTTTGAAGCACACCATTGCTGCCACAGGATTAGTGCCTTGAATGTTTGAGTTGTCAAAGCACTCAATATGATCAGGTGGAGATAGTAGCTTTAATTCTTTTTGTAATCTTCTAACCACTTCATTGTTGCGATCTCTAATTTTATCCTTTTGAATAATGCGCTCCTTTTTGAAATGCAATACGTTTTTCAAAGACATTTCTATCAAACCCTTCTTTTCGCCAATCTTTGGAACGATGTTGATATTGTCTTCGGGTAGTGATGAAAGAGGTATGTTAGACAAAATGATTTTACTATTACTCCCTACTTGGTGACGTATGTCAAAAGCATATTGAGATAATATTTGTTCATCTTCTTCATTGAGCTTCTTTTTAATCTCAATGGTTTGTGTGAAATTGAGCATACCGTGATTGATACGTAAATAGTTCACATATACCAATGAATCGTCAGAAATGATGCTGAATATATCAAGATCGGATTCTTCACTATTAACGACCATCGTCTTGGATTGGAACTTGTCAAGTAAGTCAATCTTTTCTTTATACCGTTGCGCCTGCTCAAACTCTAATGCTTCAGCATAGGAATTCATAATTTCTTTGAAATGCTTTTTGGCAAAATTAGTGTTGCTGTTGAGAATATGTTTGACTTGAATGATGTCAGCTTCATAGTCGTCTTCAGACTGGAGCCCTACACATGGTCCTTTGCAATTGCCAATGTGATATTCTAGGCATGTTTTAAATTTTTGTGCAGCAATGTTTTTTTCGCTAAGATTGAACTTGCAGGTTCTTATTTTATAAAGTGAACGAATGAGATCAAGAACATTATTCATCGCAACAACACTTGAATAAGGACCGTAATAAGTCCCTTTTGAGCGATCTACTCTCCGTGTTGTAATGACTCTTGGAAACCTTTCTTTCAAAACACAGATATAGGGAAATGACTTGTCATCCCTAAGAAGTATGTTGTACTTCGGCTGATTTTCCTTAATCAGGTTGTTTTCCAGGAGAAGCGCATCGAACTCTGACTGTGCTATCGTGTAGCGGATACTGACTATCTCAGAGACAAGCTTTAAGGTCTTTCGGTTATGTTGATTTGATTTATTGAAATAACTGCTAACTCTGTTTTTGAGATTTTTAGCCTTACCAACGTAGATTAGTTCTTCGAGTTTGTTATAGTACTGATATACACCAGGATCCGATGGTAATTTTTTAATTTGTCCAATTGCAAGTATATTTTCTTGCATCCTTTAACCAATCTTATAAAATTTCGTCTTCTCTTACATCAACGATCGGTTTCGTAGTAATTAGCGAATCCACTTCATTGTCAGAACTTGAACTTGCATACTTAGAACAATCTAATTCTACACTTATACCCATGGCAGGTCTCTTGAATTTACCTTTTTCATAGCCCAATAGTGAGTCAGCATATATTTGCTGCATATACTTGTCCCATATTGGACGTGCGGTACGTCCACCTTGTCCCATAGACCAGTTTCTGAAGTGGATGCTTCGTTCATCACCACCCACCCACACTCCAGATACCAAATCTTTGGTTACGCCCATATACCATCCGTCAGAAGCATTATTGGTGGTACCTGTCTTACCTCCTATTTCATTATTCTCTTTTACGGCCATACTCAGTCCTCTCGAAGTCCCACCTGATTCTTCAATACCACCTTTGAGCATATGCAGCATGAGGTAGGCCGTTTCTTCACTGATAGCCTGCTTGGTTTCAGGAACAAAATTTTGGATCACATTTCCATTTTTATCTTCGATTCTTGTAATGAAATAAGGCTTGGTATGTACCCCTTCATTGGCGAAGGTTGAATATGCCCCAACTAATTCAAATACAGATACATCACTTGTACCCAGACATAGTGATGGAACCGCAGCTAACTTGCTAGTGATCCCCATACGATTCGCGAAATCAACTACGTTACTAGGGTTGAGTTTCATCATGATATTCGCTGTAATTGAGTTCTTCGATTGAGCCATAGCTTGGCGAATAGTCATGTTCTTACCCGTATAATTATCGTCAGAATTTTTTGGTTCCCAAGTAGCTTTTTCACTTCCAACAAGTGGATAAACTTTAAATACATCTGGAAGAGGATAGCATGGGCTATAGCCATTCTCTATGGCTGTACCATAAACGAATGGCTTGAAAGTAGAGCCTGGTTGTCTGGTACCTTGACGAACATGGTCGTATTTGAAGTACTTGTGATCTATACCACCAACCCAAGCTTTGATACTACCGGTATGAGGGTCCATCGACATAAAGCCAGTGTGTAGAAAGCTCTTATAGTATTTCAGAGAATCCATTGGACTCATGGTCGTGTCAATATCTCCATCCCATGAGAAAACGGTCATTTTCTTAGGCAAGTTGAGTACAATATTTATTGAGTCAGCCCCATCTCCATATTTTTTTGCCAATTGTCTGTAGTGCTCAGTCTGTTTCATGCGCTTTTTCAAGAAACCTTTTATTTCTCTTCCTTTATCATCCAACCAAGGGTTTCTTCCATCCCAATGATCTGTGAATAACTCCTGTAGATTTTTCATGTGATCATTTATGGAGGCTTCGGCATATTCTTGCATGCGACTGTTGATCGTAGTATGCACTCGTAAACCATCTTCCCATAGGTCATATCCATTTTCCTTACACCACTTCATCAAATCCGTTCTAATGACTGTTCTGAAATAGGTGGCCAACCCTTTGTTTTGGTTTGACACCTTGTAGTTGGACATATCGATTGGAGCCTCTCTTAGTGAGTCCAACTCTTCACCTGTAATATGTCCATGCCTATAAATTTTTCGCAGGACTTCATTTCTTTTACTAAGAGAATTTTCGGGATTCAGTATAGGGCTAAATCGAGTGATGGCTTGAAGAAGTCCAATGAGAACTGAAGATTCATTATAATTTAGCTCTGAAGGCAGTTTACCATAAAATGTCTGGGCTGCTGCTTTGATCCCAAATGCATTACCACCAAAGGCAACTGTATTGAGATACATGGCGAATATTTCATTTTTTGTAAAGTTGCGCTCGAGTTGAGTAGCAATAATCCACTCTTTGGTTTTGATGATGACTTTACCTATGCCCTTGACTCCTAATAGTTTGCCATCACTTTCTGTCATGTCATTGAATAGATTTTCAGAAAGCTGCATAGTGATCGTACTTCCTCCACCAGCAGAATTAAAAGTCACTGTACCGTATATAGCTCTTAGCAATCCGTAAAAATCTATTCCAGCATGTTCCTTGAATCGGTGATCCTCAGATGAGATAAGCGTATTGATGAGAGCTGGAGATAGTTCTTCATAAGCCACATTACTCCTATTTACACGATGGTACTTGCCTAAAGAAACACCATCTGCAGAAAGCAATATAGAGGAGAGATCATTCTCCGGATTTTCAAGTGCCTTAAGGCTTGGCATACCACCATAAAGACCTCCCAAGTTGATACTTACAGAATAGAAGTATAATGGCAACAGCACAAATGCACCAAAGAATAATAGCCAAATGAGAATGATTAGCCTTCTGAAGGTTTTATTCTTTTTATTGAAATAATCGAGGTACTTCATCAATAATGTTGTTTGAAAAATTTCAAATATTCTTTAACTCCACCACTTTTATACAATATACCAAAATTGTCTTTTGTGATCACAAAGGTATCAATTTTTGAATTTGAAAGAATCTCAAAAGCTTGTTTACCTTCATCATATTTAGTGAGATAATTAAGAGAAGTCTCAATGCCATTAAATTCGGTGACAAGTGCTATAGCATATTCATCATTGAGCGTGAGCGTCCCTGTATTCAATGCTAAAGATTCATAATAAGTGCTATTGAAATCCTTAAGTTTGGTAGCTACCTTATCAGTAATGTTCTGTTTAGATTCATATACCATAACGAAATAGTGAACTTGACTGAAATCAGCAATATATTGAATGGTTTTGGATTGCTCTACTCGTTCGTTGAAAGTCACTACAGCCTCTTGCAAAGTCAGTGCATAAGGAGTCACTTCACTATCTGGATATTGTTTGATGAAAGTGTCTAACTCATATTTATACTTGTCATCATTTTCTAATTGTCCTGTGAGTAAGATGTCAAGCAACTTCATGTTGGCAGTGAATGATGTCTCTGGGTACTTTGAGATTTCTTCTCGCAGTAAAATTCGCGATTCTTCGTACTGTTTTTTCTTGTAGAGATCATAGGCGATCTTATATGCAGCTTTCATCTTGGTGGTATTTTCACCACTTTCTTCGGTGTATTTTGGGTTGATGGCAAGCTTAGCGTATGTAGAATTAGGATACTTGCTCAGAAGCGTATTTTTGTAGTTTTCAGAACGATCATTGGTGATGATGTACAGTAGGTATAGAACCTCAGGCTCATGTTCGGAATCTGAAAACCTTGAAAGTAATGTCTCGAATGAATTCACAGCATTGGGATCTTCCAATAAATCAAAATGATAGATATTCCCTAAAGCATAATATGCCTCTTCTATTTGACCAAGCGCCTTCTTCTTCTCAATTTCGGAGAAAGGAATTTGTGAGAAAAGCTCACTGGAATTTGTACCACCCACGGCTTGTGTTTTCTTTGAATCGGAACCATTTGATTCTGTTTCCACCTTATCCGAACTTGTATTGGTTGAAGTGTTGATGGAACTCAGATCAGTCGTTCGTTTTGATCTTCTCCAGTTGTCTTCAAGGGTTCGATTGCCCCATTTTCGCTTGAATTCTGATCGACCCAAACTCACAGCAGAAGGGTTGTCAAAATACCAAGACGCTCCTCCTTTGTTATTATTACCAGTATCAAATGGGCTAATATAAGTTTTAGTGTTCTGCACTCTCCTCTTTGCTTTTGCTTCTGCAAGTTTCTTTTTAGCCTCTTGGTCTGCTATCATTTGGTCGAGCTTGATCATTACTGTAACAGAGTCCATGGCAGCAAGGCTTAATAGACTATCTTGAAGCTCAATTGTCTTGAGCTGTTTCACAAAATTGTCCAAAACATTTTTACGTTCATTGATTGCTTCATAGTTATCGAAGTCTTTGGGCAAGGCCTGAATGGCACTGTCATAATACGCCTTCGCTATGGAGTAGTCATTTATGGTGTCATAGTAGATCATGCCTAATTTGAGATATGACATGCCCTTTTGACGTTTATTGTTTACACTTGTATATGCTGACAACGAATAATTTTCAATGGCCTCATCGATATTGTTCTGTCTTGCTTCGAACTCAGCCATTTCGTAGTATATCTTATCCTTGAACTCTAGATTTTTTTTATCAGTGAGTAATTTTTTGAAGTGCTTTCTAATATTTCGGATGTCACTTTCTTTGGATAATTCAGCTACTTGAGCCATGTTCAACCTCGCGTAAAAGTAAAGTTCATAGACTGGGTTATTGTTCAGACAAAGTTGATAATTATTGTATGCTTCGGAATCAAAACCAAGCATTTGATAGATCTGACCTATGATGAAATAAATTCTAGCCTGCCCTTCAGAATGCGACATCAATGGAGCTGCTAAGACAAGGTTCTGAACGACATTGTCATAATCTTCTTGCAACTGATAAAGATGAGCTTTATTCAGATATAGTAGCTTTTGGTTTTGAGTGTTGATGGTTTCCTTTTTCAAATAGTCGCTAACTGCTATGGCATTATTATATTCGCCATAGTCGGCAAATACTCTCAGTAGATGCGCAAGTGCTTGATGACGTGCATCATCATCTTCACTTTTTGTATTGACATATTTGAATGTCTCTATAGCATTAACAAAATCACTGTCATAATACCGAGCAAGTCCGATGAGTATATAGCTATCATCTACCCATTTACTATTTTTATGTATCTGAATGGCAATAGATGCTTTTTTGATACAGTCTTCTGTTTGAGTCTTGTATGTAGAAGACATGGCTGTGTCAAATTTAGGGAAGACATTGAGGATATCATTGTAATTATGTTCCTCAGCGGCCTCGACCAGACCTTTTATTTCTTTTATCCTTTCATTTGCATAGTAATACGCATTATATCTCGCAGTGGTGTTGTGATATGTTTTGCTGATGGGATTCTTGCGTTCTGACGAACATGCCGATAGCCAGACAGCCGTGACAAGCAGTATTATTGAAATATGAAAAGGTTTGTTTCGGATGCGCAACGTGAATATGATTATGACTTACAATGAAACGCAAAAAATACGAGATTTAATATAAATAAGCTCTCTTTTGCGTTATACGAATAAGATTGAAACCTGCTGCCAGCAGCTCAATATCTGATAAATTGAAAAAGGTTTATATTGTTGGGTGGAATATCTATTTTTGTGAGACTGAATTAACATCATTGGTTTGAGATTAAGGAAAACATTATCAAGTAGACTGGCAACAAAATATCTACTCATAATTCGTAATGAGGAGAATTTTGCAGAAAAGACGAGCTTTAGCTTCACCTATTCTCGAGTGATTCTTTTAGCAGTGACCACATTTATTGTTATGCTACTTATCAGTTTGTTTCTGGTTAGGACATTATTGAATCAGTGGTTCGACCCAAGACATGCGCAGTTAGAAGCCAATAAACAACTGGTGGATTTGTCAATTAAGATAGACTCATTGGATCTCGAAATGCAGAAGAAGGATCGATTCATACTGAATTTCCAGAAAATAGTTATGGGAGACAGTGTCAATCTATCAGATTATGAAACACCTGATGAAGAGGAGCAGATCAATAGGACAGACCTTAATCAAGAAGCTTTGGCAGAAATAGATTCCCAATTCAGGGAAGAATTTGAGTCCTCTGGAGTGACTCTAGCCACTTTCAGTGGCACAAGTAGTAATCTAGACGAAATATTTTTCTATTCACCCATCACCGGGTTCATCTCAGATAGATATAATGTCACTGATGCACACTATGGAGTCGATGTGGTGGCCAAGAAGAATGAGCCAGTCAAGTGCGTGGCTGATGGAACGGTCATTTTAGCATCCTGGACTCAGGATTCTGGTCATGTGATTGCGGTACAGCATAGAGGTAATTTGCTCTCGGTTTATAAACATAATGCTGAATTATTGAAAAAAGTTGGTAATTTTGTAAGTGGAGGGGAAATAATATCTATAGTTGGCAATACTGGAGAGCTGACAGACGGACCGCATCTTCATTTTGAGTTGTGGAGTGATGGCAGCCCAGTTAACCCCGAAGATTTTGTTTCATTTTAAAAAGCAATACAATGTTTGCAAATAAAGAAGAAAAAAAAATAGCTGAAGAAATCAGTAATTCTAGTAATAACATCGGTAAGGGAACCATCCTTACAGGTAATATTGAGACTTATGGTAACATCCGTATTGAAGGAAGAGCAACTGGGGATGTGAAGTCCAAGTCTAAAGTGGTATTGGGTGAGTCATCGCATGTTGATGGGAATATCATTGCTCAGAATGCTGAGATATTTGGTGAAGTCAAAGGCAAAGTGGAAATATCAGATGTTTTGACGCTTAAAGCTACCGCAGTAGTTCATGGAGATATTATTACTGGAAAGCTAATCGTAGATTCTGGTGCTAAATTTAATGGAAGCTGTAAAATGGGTGTCTCTATAGGGGAGATTCAAATAGGATCTAATGGACAAGCCTCAAAATCAAAAACCATCAAAGAAGCACAAGCAGTTTAAAAACTTCGCGCGATTCTCCGGAATGGGTATCCAAATGGGTTTGACTATTTATTTGGGAAACTATATTGGAGGACTTCTAGATGATAAATTCAATAATGTAGATCAACTTTACACTAAGACAGCAACCCTCGTTGCTGTCTTTTTGTCTATGTTGACTATCATTATGCAAGCGATAAAAATGAATAAAACGGATGATTAAGCGTATTGCAATTTATTGCACCCTTGTGGGTGTTCTTTTTTTGATTTTATTTTTTTCTCACAGGGCAATAGTTGGCGCTGATACTTTAAGTTTTTCATTGCTGTCCATTTATTTATTTAACGCCATTGCCACTGTGCTAACCTACATGGCAATAGAAATCACATTCTCAAAGTTGCCAGATCAAACTGGATATGCTTTTTTGGCTGCTGTATTTCTTAAGCTTGGGTTATTTACGGTCTTGTTTATGACCACGCTTACTTCTGATAGATCACTAGAGTTGTTAGAGAAAGTTTCTATTTTAATTCCATTCGGAGTGTTTTTAGTAGTAGAGGCAAGTGCTTGTTTCAAACTTATAAGTACATCAGTAAAACCTTGAAATTGACGATCCTAATTTTGTTGAAAAAACAAATAGTAAAAACTGTTTTCTTATAATTAAATGGTTAATTTTGCACCCAAATTTTGTATCGATAAGTAATCAAAGCATGGTGATAGCAAAAAAACCTATCTGTTTTTTATTAGTTTTTCTGTTCTTTATGACATCTGTGACAGCTTTTGCAGAATCAGAAAAGTCTGAAGATGGAAAAGGAAATCTCATTGATACATCCGAAGAGATTAATGCATATATCAAGCATCACCTTCAAGACTCACACGACTTCACATTCTACACAGATGGTGAGACTAGCACGCATTATAGCTTGCCTCTTCCTGTAATAGTTTGGGATGAAGGACTCCATATTTTCATGTCTTCAAAATTCCATCATGGAGAGTCCGTAGCTGAATCCAATGGGAAGTTTTACCTTCTTTACCATAGTAAAATCTATCGAACTGACTCAGAAGGTACTATCACCTTAAATGATCATGATCACCCAACCAATATTAAACCTTTAGATTTCTCAATCACAAAAAGTGTGGTTGGAATGTTGGTGGCCTCTATACTTCTTGTTTGGGGATTTTCTTCATTAGCTAGAAGTTACAAGAAAGGGCCTATACCAACTGGAATTGGGCGATTACTTGAGCCGCTGGTTCTATATGTAAGAGACGAAATTGCCATACCAAATATTGGGGAAAAGAAGTATGGTAAATATATGAGTTTCCTATTGACGGTCTTCTTCTTCATTTGGATATTGAACTTGATGGGAATGACTCCACTAGGATTTAATGTGACAGGTAATATAGCCGTGACAACATGTCTGGCATTATTCACGATGATCATATATGTATCTAGTGGAACCAAGGACTTCTGGATGCATACATTATGGATGCCAGGTGTTCCTTATGTACTGAGGCCAGTGCTAGCAGTAATAGAGTTAGCAGGTTTTATTTTGATTAAGCCGTTTTCATTGCTAGTACGTTTGTACGCGAATATTACGGCAGGTCACTTTGTGATTATGAGTTTGATAGCGCTCATGATCACGCTGAAGGCAGCGTTCGGTCCAGTTGCTTCTACTGGAGTTTCATTATTCCTAACGTTGTTTATCACAGTTATCGAACTATTAGTGGCATTTTTACAAGCATTTATTTTCACCATGTTATCCTCTTTATTTATTGGGATGGCAGTAGCAGAACATGATGCGCACTAAGCTTAATTAAGAACAATTTTTTGTCTAACTATAAATAAACTATTATGTACAATTTAATTGGAGCAGGTTTAATCGTAATCGGTGGTGGTATCGGATTGGGTCAAATTGGTGGAAAAGCAATGGAAGCAATTGCTCGTCAACCAGAAGCATTTGGTAAAATCCAAACAGCCATGATTATTATTGGCGCTTTATTGGAAGGTCTTGCATTCGGTGCTTTGATCTTAGGTAAAGGTTGATATAAAAACCTAAACATCTTTTGCAGCGATAGGCTGCAAAAGATGTTTTATTTAGAAAAGACAAAAATATTACATTAATAAAATCGCAATAAGATGGATCAATTATTAAATGATTTTTCGCCAGGATTGTTTTTCGTACAATCATTCATCCTACTTCTCCTAATTTTTGCATTAAGAAAATTAGCTTGGAAGCCGATTTTGGATGCTTTGAGAATCAGAGAAGATGGTATCAAAGAGGCGTTGGAGTCTGCAGAAGAAGCTAAGAATGAAATGGCTAAACTAACTTCTGACAATCAAAAATTGTTGGACGAAGCTAGACTAGAGAGAGATAAGATTATCAAGGAAGCTAGAGATGCAGGTGCAGTGCTTTTGGAAGTAGCTAAAACTAATGCTTCAGCTACTTCGACTAAGATGGTAGAGGATGCTAAGGCAGCTATCAACACAGAAAAGCAAGCTGCGCTCACTGAAGTGAAAAATCAGGTGGCCTTACTATCTCTGGAAATTGCACAGAAACTTGTCAAAAATCAATTGAACAACGACAAGGCACAGAAGGAAATGGTAACTCAATTTGTGAAAGATATCAACCTTAACTAAAGTAGATAGATGTCAGACGTAAGAGTAGCTTCAAGATATGCCAAATCACTGCTAGAATTAGCAGAGGAGAAAGGTAAGCTCGAAGAAGTACATAAGGACATGATGCTATTGAATACTGTCGGTGAGGAAAATTATAACCTCTCATTGGCAATGCGCAACCCCATCATTAAGAATGATAAGAAGAATGCAATTTTGAATAGCATATTCAAGGGTAAGGTCAGTGATATTACTCTCGCAATATTCAAAATTATTTGTCGTAAAAACAGAGCTTCGATTCTCCCTTTTTTAGGTGGAGAATTTCATAAGCAATACAATGCTTTCAAGGGAATTGAAAAGGCAACTGTTACTACAGCAATGAAGCTTGATAAGGAGTTGAGATCGACTTTCGAGAAGATTGTAAAACAAATCAGCTCAGAAAAACAAGTAGAGTTGGAGGAAGTGGTAGATGAAAATATTATTGGTGGCTACGTGTTGAAGGTAGGAGATCGTCAGTTGGACGATTCTATAAAAAGTAAAATTAATGCGCTTGAACTTAAGTTCAGCGAGAATCCATATATCAAAGAATTTTAATATTAAACATTTCATATAATGGCAGATGTTAGACCAGATGAAGTATCAGCAATCCTAAGAGAACAACTTTCAGGCGCTAAGACCGATGCTCAGTTAGAAGAAGTAGGAACCGTACTAGAAGTAGGTGATGGTGTTGCTCGTATTTACGGATTGACCAAGGCACAATCAGGTGAGCTTTTAGAGTTTGAAAATGGCTTGAAAGCGCTCGTATTGAACTTAGAAGAGGACAATGTTGGAGCTGTACTTTTGGGAAGCCCTGAAGGTATCAAAGAAGGAGCTACTGTCAAGAGAACTAAGCAAATCGCATCAATCAAAATTGGTGATGGAATGTGTGGTCGTGTGGTTGATACTTTGGGTAATCCAATCGATGGAAAAGGACCTATCGAGGGTGAGTTGTTCGAGATGCCTATGGAAAGAAAAGCTCCTGGAGTGATCTACAGACAACCTGTAACAGAGCCTTTACAGACAGGTATCAAGGCAATTGACTCAATGATCCCTATCGGTAGAGGGCAAAGAGAGCTTATTATTGGTGACCGTCAAACAGGTAAGTCTGCTGTGGCGATCGATACGATAATCAACCAGAGAGAATTTTACGATAAAGGAGAGCCTGTGTTTTGTATCTATGTTGCTGTAGGACAAAAGGCCTCAACAGTAGCCAACGTAGTTGCTGCACTAGAGAAAGGTGGGGCAATGGACTATACTGTAGTAGTATCTGCATCTGCTGCTGATCCAGCACCTATGCAGTTCTTTGCACCATTTACTGGAGCAGCTGTTGGTGAGTACTTCAGAGATACAGGTAGACCAGCATTAGTAGTATATGATGATTTATCAAAGCAAGCGGTTGCATACCGTGAGGTTTCTCTTCTATTGAGAAGACCTCCAGGACGTGAAGCATATCCTGGTGATGTATTCTACTTGCACTCAAGATTATTAGAAAGAGCAGCGAAACTCAATGACAGTGATGCCATTGCAGCTGACATGAATGACTTGCCTGAATCATTGAAAGGTAAAGTAAAAGGAGGAGGTTCTTTGACGGCACTTCCGATTATTGAGACTCAAGCAGGTGACGTTTCAGCATATATTCCAACGAACGTAATTTCGATTACTGATGGTCAGATATTCTTGGAAACTAACCTTTTCAACTCTGGTATTAGACCAGCGATTAACGTAGGTATTTCCGTATCTAGAGTTGGAGGTAATGCTCAAATCAAATCAATGAAGAAAGTAGCGGGTACATTGAAGCTTGATCAAGCTCAGTTCCGTGAATTAGAAGCATTTGCGAAATTCGGATCAGATCTAGATGCATCTACTAAATTGACCATTGATAGAGGTAGAAGAAACCTTGAAATATTGAAGCAAGCTCAGTATTCTCCAGTACCGGTTGAAGAGCAAGTAGCGATCATATATGTGTCTACTAAAGGAATGTTGGATACTGTTCCAGAAAATAGAGTGAGAGAATTTGAGACAGAATTCCTTGGGTTGATGAAAGCGCAACACAGAGATATATTAGACCTGTTGAAAGCTGGAAAACTTGATGATAACATCACTTCAACTTTGGCAACAGTAGCTACTGACTTAGCAAGAAAATACGCTAACTAAGGTTTAAAGTGTTATAGGTTTATGATCTCTAGAGACCATAAGCCAAAAGCTATTGACTATAGACTAAAACATAAATGGCAAACTTAAAAGAGGTAAAAGCAAGAATAAAGTCAGTAAGTTCGACTCAACAGATCACCAAAGCCATGAAAATGGTGGCAGCGGCTAAGTTGAGAAGAGCACAAGATAGTGTCATGCAGCTTAGACCATATTCTCAAAAGCTTACTGCTATATTACAAAATGTTTCTTCTGGCCTTGATGAAGATGATCAAAGTGTGTTTAGTGCTGTAAGGCCAGAAAACAATATTTTAATCATTCCGATTACTTCTGATAAGGGGCTTTGTGGAGGTTTCAATAGTAATGTATTCAAGACCACAAGTCAATTGATTGCTGATAAGTATCAGTCTCAGATGGATAGTGGTAATCTTACTATTTTACCAATAGGTAAACGATCATTTGATTTTTATCAAAAGCGTGGATATAATGTGAATGCTGACTTTGTAAACATGTTCACGGGACTATCGTTCGATTCTGCTAAGAAAGCCGCAGAGTATGCAATGAATGAGTTTGAGAAAGGAACTTATGACAAGGTTGAGGTTGTCTACAAC
>Ga0316189_10004174_pt1 | contig 13928 bp, 11 predicted proteins | sample LowCovwburrow_MG_FD_204930 | JGI IMG/M metagenome (GOLD analysis project Ga0316189, IMG submission 204930) | Coastal sediment microbial communities from Maine, United States - Lowes Cove worm burrow | ecosystem: Environmental > Aquatic > Marine > Coastal > Sediment | place: USA: Maine...
CGCGCTGGCGCGCGCGCTGGCGCCACGCCCCACCCTGCTGCTGATGGACGAACCTTTCTCGAATCTGGATATCGAGCTGCGCGAACGCCTCAGCACCGAGGTCCGAGACCTGCTGAAGGCCGAGGGCATCAGTGGCATCCTGGTTACCCACGATCAGCACGAGGCGTTTGCGGTATCGGACAAGGTCGGAGTCATGCGCGGCGGCCAGATCCTGCAGTGGGATACGCCGTATAATCTCTACCACGAGCCCAATCATCGCTTTGTCGCCGATTTCATCGGCCAGGGTCGCTTCATTCCGGGAATCGTGCGCACACCGGAGACCTTCGAGACCGAACTCGGTCTGCTGCACGGAAACCGCTCCTGCACCCAGGCCATGGGCGAGCAGGTTCAGATACTGATCCGGCCAGATGATCTGGTGCCGGATGAGCACGGTGAGATCGAGGCACAGGTCAAAGACAAGGCCTTCAAGGGTGCAGAAATCCTCTACACACTGGAATTATCCACCGGAACCCGCCTACTATCACTATTTCCCAGTCATCACGATCACCATTTGGGTGACACAGTTCGCGTCCGGATGGAAGCCGAACACTTAATCTGCTTCCCGGGCAGAGACTGACCCCACACACCAGCAGTACGGAATCGATCAAGTGAAGAAAATCATCGCCATCTTTTTTATTCTTTGCAGCACGACAGCGTTCGCCAAGAGCGCCTATGTCACCGACGAGCTCAAGATCACCCTGCGCACCGGTGAGAGTGCGACCCACCGCATCGCGCGCATGCTGCCGACCGGTGAAAAACTGACGGTCCTGTCGACCAATCCAAAATCGGGTTACAGCAAGATCCGCACCGCGGGTGGTGCCGAGGGATTCGTGCTCACCCGCCAACTGGTGGACCAACCGGTCGCACGCGACCGCCTGGCCGCCGCCGAGGCCGAGGTCAAAATGCTCAAGGCAGCGCCGGGCGAGCTGAGCAGCCGTCTGGCCAAACTGTCTGAGCAGCACAAGGCCTTGATGCAGGAACACGAGGCATTAAAACAGGCGAAAACGCTGGTGGATCAGCAGTTTGCAGCATTGCAGCGCACCTCCAGCAACGCCGTGCGCATTGCCAACGAGCGCAATGAGCTGCGCAAGCAGGTCGCGTCCATGACCCGTGAGGTGGAAGACGTCAAGCAGCAGAATCGCGAACTGGAGAACAAGACCGCGCAGAACTGGTTCCTGATCGGCGGCGGCGTGGTGGTCGGCGGCATCATCCTGGGTCTGATACTGCCGCATCTGCGGGTCAGACGCCGCAAGAGCTCCTGGGGCTCGCTTTAAACGCACGAGCAACAGGACTCGATTGAATTTCGGCCTGGGGGCAGTATCGCCACCAGGCTTTTTCATGCCTGCAGAAAGAATAAACCGCTAAGGGCGCAAAGAACGCAAAGGGTTCCGGTAGACGACAATAAGCTCCAACACCGGTTCCTTCGTGCCCTTGGGGGCCTTTGCGGTAAAAAAAGAAAACCACGACGGCCACAAAGTACGCAAAGATCAAGGCAAGGCCGCTTCCGTGCCGGCTCATGACCCCGAACAGCAATCGCCCGCAAGGCCACCCGCACAGCGGTTCTTCGTGCACTTGGTGACCTTTGTGGTTAAAAGAATAAACCGCGAAGAACGCAAAAGGTTCCGGTAAAAGGCAATAAGCACCCACACTGGTTCCTTCGCGCCCTTGGCGGGCTTTGCGGTAAAAAAAAGAAAACCACGACGGCCACAAAGTACGCAAACACCAAGGCAAGGCCGCTTCCGTGCCGGCTCATCACCCCGGCACAGCGGTTCCTCGTGCACTTCGTGACCTTTGTGGTTAACAGCAATAACGGCGAAGATTGCAGCAGGCACAAAGATCACGAGGACCCTCGCGCATGACTGAGGACGAATCCCGCTTTTCCAGCCACGCCGAATATCTCGACGCGCTCGAAGACATCCCAAGCAACCCGGATATCGAAGACACCCTCGGTGATGTCATCCAACGCCGCCTGAACCGGCGCACGGCGCTCAAGCAGATGCTCGGCATCAGTGCCCTGGGCGTCCTTGGCGCCTACCCACTGGCCGGTTCCGCCAGAACGGGCGCAGGCCGCCCCCAAACAATCAGTGATTCATCCACCGATGGGTTTCGGTTCGCAGAGATCGAACATGGCGTCGACCAAACCCACCATGTATCACCCGGCCATAGCGCCGACATCCTGATCCGCTGGGGGGACCCGGTGACACCCGGCGCCCCGGAATTTGACCCTTACCGGCAGTCCACCGCCGCCCAACTGCAGCAGTTCGGCTACAACAACGACTTCGTCGGCTACATCCCATTGCCCTACGGATCAAACAACCCGGCGCACGGCCTGTTGTGCATCAATCACGAGTACACGGATGCGGAGATGATGTTTCCGGCATCCGCTGAAAAAGGGAAGCCAGGCCGCCCGGATTTGGTGGAGATCGAAATGGCCTGCAATGGTGGCAGCATTATCGAGATCAAAAGGACCGCGGGTGAATGGGGGCTGGTCAAGAACAGTCGATACGCCCGGCGTATCAATGCACTCGACACCGAGATGCGCATCTCCGGACCGGCGGCCGGTCACCGGCGCATGAAGACCACCGCCGACCCTGATGGACAACGAGTGATCGGAACCCTGAATAACTGCGCCGGCGGGATCACGCCCTGGGGCACCTATCTGATGGCCGAGGAAAACTTCAACAAATATTTCCTTGGCAGCCTGCGCGGACACCCCGAGAAAGACAGCTTCACCCGTTACGGCATACCCGGCAGCGGCTTTGCCTGGGGGCGTTACCACCCCCGATTCGACATCCGCCGTGAACCGCTCGAGGCGAACCGTTTCGGTTGGATCGTCGAGGTCGACCCGTTAGACCCCGGTTCCACGCCAGTCAAACGCACCGCACTCGGCCGCTTCAAACACGAAGGGGCGGCCACGATCGTCAACAATGACGGACGCCTGGTGGTGTATTCGGGCGACGATCAACGCTTCGAATTTCTGTACAAATTCGTCTCGCGCGACAAGGTCAATATCAACGAGCGCGGTGCCAACCGTGACCTGCTCGACCATGGCACCCTGTATGCCGCCCGCTTTGCAGACGACGGTACACTTCGCTGGCTGCCACTGTTACATGGACAGGGCGGGCTGGACGAGACCCATGGTTTCCGGGATCAGGGTGATGTCGTGATCGAGGCGCGCCGGGCCGCCTCACTGCTCGGCGCCACCCCCATGGACCGCCCCGAGGATGTCGAACCGAGCCCGAGCAACGGCAGGGTCTACGTGATGCTGACCAACAACGCCGAACGCCAAGCGGAGAATACCGACGCGGTGAATCCACGCGCCGACAACATCTGGGGCCAAGTGGTCGAACTGATCACGCCAGGCGGCGACCATGCCGCCGACACCGCACACTGGGAACTGCTGATCAAGGCGGGCGATCCATCAAAACCGGACGTGGGTGCATCCTGGAACCCGGCAACCAGTGTAAACGGCTGGTTTGCCTGCCCGGACAACTGCGCGATCGACCCAGACGGCAGGCTCTGGGTCTGCAGCGATCAGGGCAGCAAATGGAAGCACAGAAGTGGCACGGCCGATGGCATCTGGGCCCTGCAGACCGAGGGCCAGGGCCGCGGTACCGGCAGGATGTTTTTCCGTGTACCGGTCGGCGCCGAGATGTGCGGTCCCTGCTTCACCCCGGACGGCAAGACGCTGTTTCTTGCCGTACAGCACCCGGGTACAGCCGGCACCCGGCACTTTCCCGGTTTCGAGCGCAAGTCAAGCTTCGATGACCCGGCGACACGCTGGCCGGACTTCGATCCCGAGACGCCGCCACGCCCGTCCGTGGTCGTGATCACCCGCGATGACGGAGGAAAAATTGGTGGTTGAAGGACACGGGCTGCAGCCTTGCAGCACCGTGTCCGATCGGATCAATGGAAAGAATCGGTGAACAGGTTGCTCGCCCAGGCGAACATCTCCTGGTAGCTCTCTCTGCTCCATTCCTCGGCCTCGCCACCATGCACCTTCATCATCCGGCCCGCAGCCGTGTCGTAGGCATAGTTCACCGTCAGCCATGAGGCCTCGTCGGAGGTGATGGGGCTGTAGCAGGCCGAGTTGGTGGTGATGTTCTGCTTGCGTTCGAGCGAATCGTTCGGCAGACCGGCCAGCGACCGGATAATCGCATCGGCACAGACTTTGGCCTGCGAGTTGGCCATGTGTGCGGACTTCGGCTGGTACGAGGTCTGCGAGTCACCGATGACGTGCACGTTCTCAAAACCTGGCACTGTCGAGGCATAGGTCAATGGATCGACCGGGGCCCATCCATCTCCACCCTTGGTCAGGCCGGCCTTGCGAACAAACCAGAGGGCACGTTGGCGCGGGATGATATTGACCACGTCGCCCGCGTAGAGACGCCCATCGGCACGGACCTCGTGATTGGCCGAATCCACGCTCTCAACAGTCGCGTTGGGCACATATTCGATGATTTCGCTATACAGTCCACCGAACGCCTTGCTGAAGGTGGCTTTTTCGGCCTGGATACCGTCGTTCTCGTCCAGCACGAATACCTTTCCTCCACCCTTTTGCTGCAGCATGTCTGCCACGACGCAGGCACGCTCATAAGGCCCGGGCGGACAGCGATAGGGACCCTTCGGAATCGTCATGACGAAGGTGTCGCCTGCGCTCAACCCACGCACCTGCCTCGCCAACAGTTTGGTCTGCGAACCGGCGATCCAGGCATGCGGGGTTTCCTTGTAGTTCACATCTCCTTGCGGCTTTTTGAAGGCGATGCCGGTGGCGATCACCACGCGATCGCAGCGGAGGTCACCGCCGTTCTTGAGTGTGACGCCCGCACCATCGGGATGCAGCTCGGTCACATGATCCCGGATCACTTCGACACCGTAAAAGGACCTCAGGCTGTCGTAAGACAGCGTCAGTTCGTTCAGCGTGATATTTCCATTGAGCACCAGGTTGCTCAGCACGCACGATGTATGGCTGGCCTTCGGGTCGATCAGGGTTACCCTGATCTTTTTATCACTCCACATGCGCAGATACTTGGCGGCCGTCGCACCGGCAAAGCCGCCACCGACGACCACGACATGAGTCCCCTGGGTGCCTTCGGCGGCCCCGGCGATGGAAGGGACAGCGGCAACAGCAGCAGATGCACCGAATGCCTGTAGAAAACGTCTACGATTAAAATTCATATCAAGATACTCCCAAGAGAAGGTTCAGTTGTTTGAGGGCGTCATACAGATGCTCAATCGTCATCCTTTTCCTCGTATTCCTTCTCGTCTTCCTCGTCCTCTTCCTCTTTTTTCTCCTCGCTGCCAAATTCCGGCACCTCGCCGGCCTTGCCCGAACGTGTACCGAAATACAGCGCGATGCGCCGGATCTGATCTTCGGTATAACCCAGCGCCTGGTGATCCATGATGTCCTCGGGACGGTCTTCCGACTGCATGTCCATCAGGTCTTCGTAGAGATCTTTGAAACTTTCATCCGACAGCCCATCCATGTCGCCCACGGCATGCCCATTGGTGCCATGGCACTGTGCACACTGCGAGGCCAAAAGGCGGTTTATGGTCGGGTCGTCTGCGGCCATTGCTGTCTGCGCGATGCCCACAGTAAACAGGCCGAGACATAAGGCCTTGATCGAATCTGTTGTCATTCTTCCATCCTTCGGTTTATTGGGCGGACGCTCGGAACCCCGATCGGTTCTTCATTGCCACCTCAGTCAAGGGGTTACGAATTCGTGGCCCGTCCTGAACGGGCCTGACAGGGTGATAACGCGCGGGACCTGTGTAACTATCCACGCCATATCCTGTTTTGTGCTGCGGGTCACAAAGCCTGGCGAACCGGAGGAGTGCCTGCTCTTGTTGATCTGAAGGGGGCAAAAGGAAGCCGGGGAATGACCCCGGCTGTCAGCCATGGAAGCGCCCATAACGCTCACAGGGATAGTCAAGATTCAGACACCGGCATAAAGTGTCATGCGTTCCACCTGCTGACTGGTCATATCCAGACGCTGCTCCATCAGCAATTCGTGGATCGACATTCCTGGAATGCGTCCGCGCGGGGATGCATGACTGGCCTTGATGCGACCATTGGACCAGTCATACACACGGGCTACATGTGCGCGGCGGGATATACCGCACATTACGCACTGCGGCTGCGGCAGGGCCTGCGCCGCAAGACCGTCTGTCGGCGTGCCGGGACCCACGCTCGCCGTAAACAAGCCGATATAAAAAGCACCGATGATTGAATTTGCCATGTTTGCATCCTCCACTTTCGGGGCGCTGTCTGCCGGCAACGTCTCGTTCGGTATTACATCCAGATTGAAAGCTGTCTGACTAAACCATAGTCAGCCGAAGGCACGCCATGGCGTGTCATATCGCGACACGTGACGCGGTGCGCTCCGCTTATGCGGGGGCATTCACAAAGTCGTTGTAATATAGGGCTTTAAGTCGCTCTGGCGGGACAAAAACGATCACCCGAAGGCGCCATGGGCGCAGCAGCTCACGGCGGCCTGAGCTGCGCTCGAACCACTCACGAATCGATCGGATGGTGTACGCTGGCTTGGCCGACAAACTGCCCCCCTGGATACAAGAACGCCGGCGCTCTCAGGGCGCCGGCGCAGGTACTCCGAACAGGGTTTTTCTCAGGCCCTTGTTGTCAGCCGCCGATCTGCGACAGATCGCGAACCGCACCGCGTGCCGCGGATGTGGTCATCGCCGCATAGGCGCGCAGAGCCTGCGAAACCTCACGCTGACGATCCACCGGTTTCCAGGCGCGATCAGCACGCGCCTTCATGGCCAGCCGGCGCTCGGTCAGGGCCTGGTCAGAGAGCGCAACCCGAATGGAGCGCTGCGGAATATCGATCTCGATGAGATCGCCCTCCTCCACCAGGCCGATGTTGCCTCCCTCCGCCGCCTCTGGCGAACAGTGTCCGATCGAAAGACCGGAGGTGCCGCCGGAAAATCGCCCGTCTGTGACCAGGGCACAGGCCTTGCCCATCCCTTTCGACTTCAGATAGCTGGTTGGATACAACATCTCCTGCATACCGGGCCCACCCTTAGGGCCTTCGTAGCGGATGAGTACCACATCGCCCTCCTTGATCTGATCCCCCAGGATCGCCTCGACCGCGGCATCCTGACTCTCGAAGATCCTGGCCGGGCCCGAGAACACCAGAATGGACTCGTCCACCCCGGCTGTTTTGACGATACAACCCTGCTCGGCGAGGTTGCCGTACAGCACGGCCAGGCCGCCGTCCTTCGAATAGGCATGCTCGATGTCGCGGATACAGCCTTCGGCCCGGTCGAGATCCAGATCCGGCCACTGGCTGTCCTGGCTGAACGCGACCTGGGTAGGGATGCCACCCGGACCTGCCAGATAACGTTTGCCAGCCTCAGATTCCCCGCCACGCATCACATCCCAGGCATCCAGGCCGGCACCCATGCTCGCACTGTGTACGGTGTGGCAATCGCGGTGAATCAGGCCCCCACGGTCGAGTTCTGCCAGGATGCCGATGACACCGCCCGCGCGGTGCACGTCCTCCATGTGGTACTTCTGGGTGGCGGGAGCCACTTTGCACAGATTGGGCACCTTGCGGCTCATGCGGTCGATGTCAGCCATGGTGAAATCGACGTCCGCCTCATGTGCCGCCGCCAGCAGGTGCAGGACCGTATTGGTCGACCCACCCATGGCGATATCCAAAGAGATTGCATTCTCGAACGCCTCGAAGTTCGCAACATTGCGCGGCAACACCGACGCATCATCGTGCTCGTAATAGCGCTTCGCAATATCCACTATCAGGCGACCGGCCTCCAGGAACAGGTTCCTGCGTTCCGCATGCGTAGCCAGCAAGGACCCATTGCCAGGCAGCGAAAGGCCCAAGGCCTCAGTCAGGCAGTTCATCGAGTTGGCGGTGAACATGCCGGAACAGGAACCGCAGGTCGGGCAGGCGGAACGCTCTATGGCTGCCACATCGGCGTCGCTTTCGTTGGGATCGGCGGCCGAGACCATGGCGTCGACCAGGTCCAGCTTTACCTCGCCCCTGTTTGCCAGGCTGACCTTGCCTGCCTCCATCGGCCCACCCGAGACAAACACCGCCGGGATGTTCAGTCGTAATGCGGCATTCAACATCCCGGGGGTGATCTTGTCGCAATTGGAAATACACACCAGTGCATCCGCGCAGTGCGCATTGACCATGTATTCAATACTGTCCGCAATCAGGTCGCGTGATGGCAGCGAGTACAGCATGCCGCCATGGCCCATGGCGATGCCATCGTCCACCGCGATGGTATTGAACTCCTTGGCCACGCCACCCGCCTTTTCGATCTCGCGGGCGACGAGTTGCCCCAGGTCCTTCAGATGCACGTGTCCGGGCACAAACTGGGTGAAGGAGTTCGCCACCGCAATGATCGGCTTGTCAAAATCACCATCCTGCATACCGGTAGCGCGCCATAAGGCGCGAGCGCCGGCCATGTTGCGACCATGAGTAGTGGTTCGTGAGCGGTACTGGGGCATCGATATCTCCGGACGGTGGTGCGATTGGAGGGGCATTATCGCCATTTGGATGCGACGAAGAAACCGTGGTAAAGATAAGCTTTGGTACGTTCATCCGGCATCCGGCTATAATCTCAACTGACCCTCAATAACTCGTACGTCCGTCTGATTAAAAACCGCCATGCCTAAGAAAAGCGAACGCACCCGTCAACGCATCGTGGAGGCCGCCAACCGCCTCTTCTATCACAAGGGTTACAACCAGACCTCGTTCAGCGACGTGGTGCAGGCCGCCGCCGTGCCACGCGGCAACATCTACTACTACTTCAAGACCAAAGACGAAATCCTGGTGGCCGCGATCAGGTATCGCACCGAACGCATCAGCCAGATGCTGGAGCAATGGACCGGCAGCTATCGCACCCCTATTGCAAGGCTGCATCGCTTTCTCGACATCCTCAGCAACAGCGCCGATGCCATCATGCGCTACGGCTGCCCGATGGGCACCCTGAACACCGAACTCGGAAAAGAACAGCGCGAACTGCAGGAGCAGGCCGAAAATCTGTTCAAGGTATTCGAGGTCTGGCTGGCCGATCAGTTCTCCGAACTCGGATACGCCGGACGCGCGCATGAACTGGCATTGCGACTGATGGCGCAGGGTCAGGGAATCAACGTGATGGCCCATGTCCACAATGACCCGGGGTTTCTACGGCGCGAAAAGCAACGCCTGGGTCAATGGCTGGATCAGCTGGCCGAAGGAAACGACGAATGCGCCTAAGGAACCTATGAACAAGCCATGACCCTCGATCTCGGAGCTAGAATTCGCGGTCTTTTACTTACTGACAGATGAGCCCGCCCGAGCCTGACGACATGCAGCAACTGCTGGAAGAAAACCCACTCATACTGATGGAGGCGGCGATCAATGAACGCCTGCGCCGATCCACAGACATCCGACTGCATCCAGACCTGGTCAATGCGCCGCTGATATATGACCCGGCCGGCAGGGCCGCGCTGGCCGCCATATACACGGAATACATGGACATTGCCGCTGCAGCGGATATCCCCTTGCTTCTGTGTACCCCGACATGGCGTGCCAACCGGACCAGGGTTCAGGATTCAGGCGTCAGTCACTCGATCAATGTCGATGCCGCGGAGTTCATGAAGGATCTGCGGGATTCCCGGCGAGCGAACGGGGACACTGTAAAGATCGGCGGCATGCTCGCCTGCAAGAACGACTGTTATGAACCTGCGCAGGGACTGACGGTCTCCGAGGCTGAGCAGTTTCATGCCTGGCAGGTTGATCAACTGGCGCTCGGCGACGTCGACTTTGCCCTCGCCGAGACCCTGCCCAACGTGCAGGAGGCCCTGGGCATCGCCAAGGCCATAGAAACGACGGGCCTGCCCTATATCATCAGTTTCGTGATCGCCCGCGACGGGCGGGTACTGGATGGCACCCCGCTGCAGGACGCAGTCAGGCTTATCGACTCGGAAACAAGGCGCAAACCCCTGGGCTTCATGGTGAATTGCGCCTACCCGGCGTTCCTGTGTGCCGACGCGCAGCCGGTCGAACTCTTTCAGCGCCTGATTGCCTACCAGGCCAATGCCTCTTCACTGGATCAGTGTGACCTGGACGGTGCGACAACGCTGGCGGCCGACAGCTTATCTGACTGGGGAGATCTGATGCTTGACCTCAACCAGACACACGGCGTCCGGATACTCGGCGGCTGCTGCGGCACAGATGGTGCGCATCTGCGATACCTGATCGACAACCGGCAGCGCGAGCCATCTGCCTGATCGGCAGGCATCGGTGCGCGGCGACGCACTTATAGGAATCTCTGAATAAGTCCGGGCCGAAGAGATCGGTGAGAAGAATTAGTCCCTTCGAGGCGCAAATCGCACGTAATTGCTGGCTGTCGCGAAGATTTGCACCGAAGAAGGGGCGAATTCCAGCGCCGAGATCGAGGGTCGTGACTTGTTCAGGGGTTCCTCAACGGTCGGCGCAGCTGGATACAGCTGATGTGTCTGCATCAGGCAGGGGCACGCACCCACGACCAAACCGCTGTTTTGTGTGCAGAAATTTCAGCTCCTGCAAAAACAGCCCCCCAGGTCAGGTACAATTCTTCGGAATAACGAAAAAAGTCGAAATACACGAAAGCAGCAACCAGCCAACCAATTAGGAGGAATCCCCAATGTGTCGCGCTTTAATCCTGGCAATCCTGTTCGCAGGACTGATGCATTCAGCCGCAGCAGAAACCCCGGCGTCTTTTGAATGGACCAAAGAAAAGTTTGACCTGGTAGCCACCGGAGACAGCAAGCAGGGCAAACAGCTGGCGAAAAAGTTCAAATGCAAGAAGTGCCACAACGCAGACGGCATCAGCGACGACGTAGAGGTCCCCAGCATCGCCGGCCAGCGCGCCACCTACATATACAAGCAGTTCCATGATTTCAAGACCGGTGTCAGGGAAAGCAGCGACATGAAAAAGGTGGCCAAAAAGATGTCAGAAGCGGACATGATTCACCTCGGCGCCTGGTTCTCTTCGCTTGAGCGTGCCGCCATGGTGGGCGGTGACCCTTTGTTGCAGGTAAAAATCTGCGACAGTTGCCACGACAAGGATATCGTGGAAAAAGATGATCGAATCGAGGTGGCGCCGATCCTCACCGGCCAGATCAGGCAGTACCTGGAAGCCAGCATGACGGCCTTCAAGGAAGCGGACCGCAGCAACGATATCTACGGCCGCATGCAGAGCGAGTCGCATAAACTGACCGATGAAGAGATAAAGAAGCTCGCAAAATACTACGGCACCGTGGATCTGCCCGAGTAACAGGCCAAAAAAGAAAAAGGGCGATCACTAGGATCGCCCTTTTTTGCGACTTCCGGGGACGCTAGTCTTCGGACAACACCATCAACACGTTGTCGTCCTGGCTGGAGAACCATGCCGCCAGGTCTTTCATATCCTGGATACTCAGCTCGGCCACCATGTTGCCCATCAACAGGTCCTTGCGCTGTCCCGACTTGTACCTTTTCAAGGCCTGCAACAGATAGGATTCGTACTGCCCGGCCAGTCGTGGGTTCGCACCAATGGTGCTGTTGCCATCGGCACCATGACAGCCGGCACACACAGCTGATTTTTCCTTGCCCGCCTGAGCATCGCCGCCGGCGAAGGTCGCACTGCCACTCAATGCTGTAGCCAACACAGTAAGATAAACAATCTTTTTCATTTTTTTATCCCACCTATTTGCCGGCTGTCGAGAAGAACGCAGCAATATCCGCGATGTCCTGATCGCTGAGACTGCTCGCATTTACGTGCATGGTGTCGTGACCGCGCATTCCCTTCCGGTAGGCCAGCAATGCAGCAATGACGTAGGCCTCATTCTGACCACCCACCTTTGGAACATGATAGTTGGGGTAGGCGTTGGAATAAGACGGGATTGCATGGCAACCCAGGCAGCTTTCGGCCTTGACCCTGCCTTTCGCCGGATCACCCTCGAAAGCATGAACAGATGAAACGGCAAGCACCGTCGACAACAGGGCCACCTTCACCCCGCACCTACAATTTGTCAGCATGACTCCTCCTTATAATGGTTCTTAACTGATAGTGTTTCTAATTATTGAATCCGAAGTATAAGCGGAACAGCCTCCCGATTCGCAAAGTCCATCGGTTCCGACGGCGTGTAGCCGCAGGCCTCACCCTGCGACCAGCCTCGCTTTTCCTTCCAATCCCTGAATTTCAGTCGAAATCCTTCGATTAAAAACCCAAAACCCGCATGGTTTTACCAAGATGTTCGAGCTGGACCTTGTCGGTCATCGGGTAGGTCGCCAGCCAATCGTGCAGGTCAAATTCAGGCGCCATGGCGTGAATTTCATTCACCTCCCAGTGCGCCGTTTCCAGATCATCGGCAGCGACAGCCGCGGCGCTGAGGTAGATCCGCGCCTCAAGATTGTCTGGATTGCGCGACAGGGACTCCCGAAGATTGATCAGGGCCTGCTCGTTCTGCCCCAGAAAAAAGTACGCGCGCCCAAGCAACAGGTAGTAAAGATAACCGGCATCCGGGTTCAGACGCATCGCTTCCCGCAGCTGGGGAATACTCAGACCAGGCTGTCCGCGGTAGGTATTGATACCGCCCATCAAGGCATGGGCATCCGCATAAAAGCGGTCCAGTTCCAGTGCTTTGTGCACATGCGCGATCGCCGCATCCATGTTCCTTTTCTGCGTATCGACATAAGCGAGTACCCAGTACACCTCGCGGATATAAGGATCGATCTGTTGGGCGGTGTTTGCTGTTTCCTCCGCCTGTCGGAGGGCCTGCTCCCGATCCTGGCCCCACTGGTTACGGTAGTCGGCCGCGTAACTCAGTGCGAGGCCGGCATAGGCACGTGCAAAATTCGGATCCTTTTCGATCGCGCCACGATACCAGCGACGCGCACTGTCATTTGCGGCCTGCTGACGCAACAGGAGCTCACTCTGGCCACGCAGAAAGTCTTCGTAGGCAGCGATGCTCAGCGTATAGCGTTTGGCCAGACGCTCGCGGTCGGCCGTCGAAACCTCAATCGCAAGCTGTCTGACGATTTCTTCACTGATGGCGCGCTGCACATCGAAAAGGTCATCGAGTGGGCGATCGTAACGTTCCGACCACAACTGGTGACGCGATTCCGATTCCAACAGGCGTACGTGCACATTGATACGCCCGGGTACGTGCTGCACGCTGCCTCCGATCAGATAACGCGCCCGAATCGTTGCATCAGACTCAACAGAGGGATTGATGACCCAGATTTCCGGCAGCCTGGACAGATCAGTGGAAAGATCGGCCGTTACACCGCGCGCAAAATTTCGGCCACGTGAATTCTGACTCAGATCCTCGAAAGGCAAGACGGCAATACTCGCCTGCTCGAACGGTTCATTGTCCGGGACAGAAATGGGATTGGAAGCCCCTTCATCAGTCCCACGGCCAACCAGAACATAGACTGCACCGGCCAACAGTAATCCGACCGCCAGCAAGAGCCCGTATCTGCCGGCAACCGTCCGCATCTTGCTATCAGCAGGCAGTGCCCTGACCGGGGCAAGCAGACGGTAGCCCCGTTTTGGAATCGTCTGGATGTACTCCGGGTTGCGCGAACTGTCACCCAGCGCCTTGCGCAGTTTGATGATGACTTGGGTCAGGGCGTCGTCGCTGACCACCACGCCCGACCATACGGCATCGAGCAGTTCCTGACGCGTAACCGGTTCCCCCGCACGTTCCGCCAACAGCCGCAGTATCGCAACCGCCTTGGGCTCCAGATGAACGATGACACCGTCGCGCTCGATCCGGTTCAGGTCGGGCCGCAGCAGCCATGCACCGATCAACACCGGTCCGGTCTGCCCGGAATCTTCGTCGTTCGACGATCCCATGTGGTTCTCATTGGGTTGGGGGAACAGGGTTTCCA
>Ga0316189_10004175_pt1 | contig 13928 bp, 9 predicted proteins | sample LowCovwburrow_MG_FD_204930 | JGI IMG/M metagenome (GOLD analysis project Ga0316189, IMG submission 204930) | Coastal sediment microbial communities from Maine, United States - Lowes Cove worm burrow | ecosystem: Environmental > Aquatic > Marine > Coastal > Sediment | place: USA: Maine...
AAAACAATGTCGAAATATGTAGCAAATAGCTTACTCAAATCCACGCTTATTCACAGTTCCTTGCTTACTACTTGTCTTTATCACGGAAACGTATTGAGCCAGCCTCCCAAAGATACCGCCGGGGCAGGATTTCTGGAGGAAGTCCTCGTTACTGCGCAAAAACGCGAAGAATCCTTACAGGATGTACCTATCAGTATGACTGCTATATCTGGCGCCAATATCGAGAAATTTGCCATCAAAGCTTTTGACGATGTTGTGGAAGTCATACCGGGGGTTTCCTCGGACAGTCCAAACAACGAAAGGGGCAACCGCAATATCGGAATCCGAGGAGTTCAGACACAGAGCGGTTCCTACTTCATTGGCGAAAACACGGTCGGTTTCTACATCAACAACACACCCATTAGCGTCAACGATCCCAGGTTGGTAGATCTTGAACGGGTGGAAGTGTTGCGCGGGCCGCAGGGTACACTTTACGGTGCCAGTTCACTGGCCGGCTTGATCAAGATAGTGACACGCAAGCCTATGTTTGAAGGGTACGAGGGCCATATCCAGGGAGAATTAAGTACCGTTGAGGACGGCGACTCAGGAACGGATTTTCAGGGAGCTCTCAATATTCCGGTAACAGATTCCTTTGCTGTAAGGGTGTCTGGGTTTTACGAGGAGATCGCCGGCTACATTGACGGGATTCCCGTCAACTTGTTCGGCATGCCCACGGGTGAATCCAGAAGTCGAGATTTCAACGATGGCACTTCACAGGGCGCAAGGCTGGCGGCTTATTGGGAAGCAAGTGATTCGTTCCGAGCTCATCTTTCCATCATGAGGAATGAATTTGAATCGAATGCATCGGGACCTACCGATAATTACGCACCGTCATTGTCCGATAGTGAGCTAACGGCGCTGTACCGATTTCCGGTGAGAAACAACAACGATGACAACCTAGCGAGTCTCGAACTGGAGTGGGACTTCCCGAACTTTCAGTTGCAGTCAACTACTTCAGTCTACGATCAATACAGAGAGACTGTTGGTTTCGATGTAACCAATGTTTTCGGCTTCATTGCGACACCGCAGCAGGAGGTCCCGGGATCCTATGAATTGACCAGAGATGAGCTCGTGCAGGAGCTCAGGCTATTGTCGAATTGGGATTCACCGCTGAATTTCATTCTGGGGGGATTTTACAGCAAGCGTGAGCAGGAGTTTGATACACGGTTCCCGATGCTGCCCGGTACCACGATTTTTGGGTTTCCCAACGCTCCCGAAGGAGACGTATTCCGTGGCGACTCGACGCGGGAAATTATCGAAAAGGCTCTGTTTGCGCAGGCCTCTTACGAACTGACTGAGAACTGGAAAGTGTCCGTAGGGCTGCGCGCATTTCAATTCGATTCAGAATCTTCCGACCGGTTCCGTGGTAATCCGCTGCTCGTTGATGGTGGAGACTTCGAGCTTTTTGGTAAAGCTGACGACTCCGGAGTGGTACCCAGGTTGAGTGTTGAGTACGACTCCAGTGACCGCTGGATGCTTTACGCAAGTGCTGCAGAGGGGTTCCGGGCTGGTGGCGCAAACTTGCCTCTTCCTTCAAATGATCAGTGTATCGCGGATATTCAAAACCGGCTTGGCACAAACAGTGCACCCTCATCTTACGAATCCGATGGGCTGTGGAGCTACGAAGTAGGCTTCAAGTCAACATCCGCAAATGGAAAAGTTTTCATCAGTGCCTCTGTGTTCCACATGGATTGGGAAGACATTCAGGTACAGGTCAGCCCGCTTTGCAATTTAAGCGGGACTGTCGTTAACGGAGGAGAGGCAACGTCCGAAGGCTTCGAGCTTGAGATCGACACCGTGGTTGCAGAAAATCTGAGATTGGGACTCGGTGTATCTTATATTGATGCTGAGTTTAGTGAAGATGTATCTTTTGGGGGTAGTTTTATTTTCGCGGCATCAGGTTCTCCAATACCAGATATTCCGGAGTGGTCGGGTAATCTTCGCGTCGACTACTCTCTGGAGCTTTCCCCGGGTATCGACGGATTCATCCGTGGTACCTGGACCTACCGGGGCGACAGGACTGCGCTACCCAATGTTAACGTAGGGGATGACCGAGTAAAGGATTCCTACGATATTCTGAAGCTTAGAATTGGCGCCTCCACGGGGCCCTGGACCGTTGCAATTTATGGTGACAATCTGACTGACTCGCAGCCCTCTTTCAAAGGCACGCCGCTAGCGGTGGACCAGTCGGATATTGCGGGTCTACCGGTGGACTTTACGCTGCCCCCAAGAAGCTACGGTATCAGTGTTCGATACGGTTGGTTTTGAATGGGTTGGGTTGAGCCCCGCATCGCTATAGGGTTGTCGATGTACTATTATGTGTCTGTCTGATAATGTCGGCTGGCTTGGCTGAAGAGGGAGGGCTGGTGTGATAAATGCCATGAAAGCTTGGTCCGGATGTTTGCGCAAGCTAACGGGAGTCGTCCTGGGCACATTGTTGCTGTCAGCTCAACCGTTAGTAATGGCGGGTGCGGAGCAAGGAGAAACGGCTGGCTATACCCCGTATAAACTGCAAATTGAGCAACCCTTTACCATGGCGGGCGGTGAATTTGATTATCGGCACCAAATTCAGGTGGCGTTACCTGCCTCTTACAATGAAAACCTGGCCCGGCGGTACCCGGTGTTGTGGTTAACGGACGGCTCCCTGACTTTTGACCTTGCGGTAGGATTACTCAATGCTCTTACCCTGGGAAATTCTTCCCCGGAAATGATTATTGTTGCAGTTGGTGCTTCAGGTACAACGGGATACGAGGGTTTTGTTGCACAACGAACCATGGAGTTTTCTCCCCCTGTCTCGTCAGACATTTCGGCTCAACATAATAAAAAGTACTACGCGGACCGGCCCGAGCTTGCGGCATTACTCGCACTACCTAAAAGAGCGGACAAATTCCTCGCCTTTCTTGTCGATGAATTAAGACCACAGCTGGAAACGAGATATAGGATGTCCGGTGATCACGCCCTGTTTGGTCACTCATTCGGTGGTGTGTTTGCCAGTTACGCGTTGTTAGTAAGGCCGGTGGCTTTTTCCAAGTATTTGATTGGCAGCCCTAATCTTAACAGCACATTTGGCGCAATTTTTGCGCTAGAGAAGCAGTACGCAGAGGATCACGCGGATTTGGACGCTGCTGTTTTTTTTGCCGCCGGTGAATTAGAGCTCAATAGTAAGATGATGGCCGCCGGCGGTGTAGTTGGAAAGATGGTGGAGTTGTCCGATGTTTTACGGCTACGAGATTATGAGTCCTTGCGAATAGGAACTCGAATATTTCCAGGCAAGGATCACTTCTCCGTTATAGCGGACGTTTTGACCTCTGGTGTAAAATTTCTTTGGGAGCAAGAAATCCAGGCGCTCGGGCCTCTGCTTAAGTAAGGGAAAGGTTAATATAAGCCTACAGGAGACGGGAGTAGTCGCTGCGTATCAACTAGCTGTACACTTGGTTCTCCAAACGACACAGGTCTAATGCTCGGAGTAGCTTATCAAGACCCTTTTTTGGCATTCAGGGGCTAACACCCCGAACTTTCGTAATGGGCTGTCGAAGGCAATACGGCATGAATTCTTCGACGGGGAGCTTACTATTGCCGATATCCAGCAGTGTACCGTGCTCTTCGAGCGATATATGGACTATCCATTTTCTCTCACCCGTTTTGAAACCAGTCTGGGCATGGCATTCAAGCGGAGCTATGCAAACATCAGAAAAGATCATGTGGGTGGGGCGCGGGTAATCTGGTTTGTTCGTGAGGGTACTTTGGAGGTCACGCGCTCTAGAAGATCTTACAAGGTTTCCGAAGGCGAATGGTGTGCTCTGAACGGTGATGAGCCAAAGACGGTGCGGCTGACGCCCAAAGCAAGAGGAAAATTTTCTGCACATCAGGCAATTCTGCCTGCACACCTTTTCCACTCACATATGGGTGGCGCCACCGAGTTGACCGAAGGGTTTCCAATTCAAGGTGAAGAAGAAGTTGTTGTTCTCAAGCAGTTAGAGCTTCTATTGGCTGTGGGAGATCGATTGAACAGACAGGCGGCGGAATACCTATGTCATGCATTTCTTGCGTCCATTGCTGAAACACTGCACGACCAGATATTAGAACTTACTCAGCATCAGAGAACAATTGACCGACGCTTCTTTCAAATCGAGGATTGTATCGTCAAGAATATGACAAATTCGGAGCTAAACCATGAGAAAGTGGCGGAATGTTGCGGCATTTCAACACGATACCTCTGCCACGTTATGAAAGTGCATGGGACATCATTTTCCAAAATGCTTTGGACCCAGAGACTATATAGAGCGCGTGACTGGCTACACGCTGAAGGTTATCGAAATCAACCTATCGGGCAACTTGCATTGATGGCAGGCTTCAAGAGCGGTGCCCATTTCAGCAGAACTTTCAAAAAAGAATTCGGGATGTCACCCAAAGTATATCGTGAGATAGCCATTGAATCGCCAGGAAAATTGAGTCACATAGGCAGAGAACAAAATCGGCTTGCACGATGAAGCCGTTTATCTGGGACAACCATCAATGTATGCCCTTGCGCCCGGATGATGTTTCATTCCTTCCACAACTACGCTCAATCAAGAATGGTGGAATAGATATCGTATCGCTTAATATTGGTTTTGATTCACTGCCATGGCACACCTGTATACAGATGTTGGCAACATTTCGAAGATGGCTGAAGCAGCACCAAGATGAATACTATCTGGTGGAATCAGTGGAGGACATAGAGACGGGGCTGGAGACAGAGAAACTGGGCGTTACTTTTGATATCGAAGGCGGAGGGGCTATCAATAATCACCTGCCAATGATTCAGCTCTATTACGACCTGGGAGTTCGCTGGATGTTGTTCGCCTATAATACCGCGAACTCTCTGGGCGGAGGGTGCAGAGAGATCGGTAGCGGACTTACGAGTTTCGGAGCCCAGGTCCTTGAGGAAATGGAGCGGGTCGGAATGGTCGTTTGCTGCAGTCATATTAACCAGAAAACTGCGATGGATATTATTCATGCGGCCAGCAATCCGGTTATTTTTTCGCACTCGAATCCCTGTGCACTAAAGAATCATTATAGAAATATCAGCGATGAAGTGATCATTGCCTGTGCTGGGATAGGAGGTGTTATCGGTATCACCGGAGTGGGTGCATTATTGGAAGACAGTAAAAACATTGTTGATTCGTATATTGGTGCAATCGACTATACCGTGCAATTGGTAGGGCCAGAGCATGTGGGCCTTGGGACCGACTACGCCTACGACAAGGAAGAACTATTCGCTTACGTGAGCAAGCATGCCAGCGTTTATGGATCGGAAGATATCGAAAATGTATTAACGCTATTGGAACCACGGCAATTGTCCCAGGTGGCCGAAGGGCTCTTGCAGCGAAACTACCTTGAGAACGATGTCAGGGCAATATTGGGCGGCAATTTTCTTCGAATTGCTAAGTCAGTCTGGCGTTAGACTTAAGCTAAAATATCAGACCCAGTATTGACTGAGGGTGAATAAGAAATTGATTTGATTTGTCATAAATGCGCCAATCACTGATTCACCCATTCGTATTCCGACGATCAGACTTTAGAATACAACATCATGAAACGCTGCCTATCGACTTTCGGAGCTGGCACAAGCAGGCAGCACGAGCAGCGGCACTGTCTGCGGGGACATAAAATATGTTTATCAGTAGGAAAATAACGAATTATCACGGAAGAACTCTGATGTTGTTATTTCTGATGGTATGGATACCCTGCTCCCTTGCCGATGGCACGGATGTAAACAGCAACTACAGCAGAACATCGCATTTTGTAACCACGCGCGATAATGTCAAGCTTGCTGTCGATGTGTATTTGCCCGCCGGGTCTGAAGGTACGCAACCCGGCTCCAGCCGTCTCCCGGTAATCTTCGAGTACACCCCCTACCATCGATCAGCATTGAATATGCAGTCTGGGATCGTCGAGATTCCACCGATCAGGCGCTATTTTCTGGATAACGGCTATGCCTATGTCGCAGCAGATATGCGGGGTACAGGCGCCTCCTACGGCTGGATGGTGGATATGTCGGAGCAGTTATGCAAGGACGCAGAGGTATTGATCGACTGGATAGCCGAGCAAAGCTGGAGTACCGGCAAAGTGGGAATGCACGGTGGTTCCTATGTTGGCTGGTCACAGATCTGTGCGGCATCTGAATCCCCGAGAGCACTCAAAGCGATTGTTCCAGACACTATCGGACTCAACAGATTTCCGCTTAAATTTGGGGGCATCTACAGTTATGCCATGGCTCAAATTTGGGGTGGCATGGTGTATGGCTTGCATCGCAACTCTCCCGCGCAGTTGACCTGGTCAGAGCATCGTGGTGTTGGCGCACCTGTGACCCCGGTCATTGATGAAGATGGTGATGGTGACCTGCGGGATGAAATCCCGACTGACCGCGACAACAGCGGTTATTTTAACGATGACTACACCTGGCCGGTGGATCCCAAAGACCCTCCCTTATACAGGGATAGCAGCACGAGGCAAGACCACCACTACTTCAACGCTGTTATGGAGCACGTTGCACACCCCGACGGCGCACCGGGTTCCTATGACATCCTTGATGTGGCGAAGCCCGGGGCATTCTTTGATACCCCACAGCCCGGAAATGGTGAGTTGATCGGTGATTCCAAATTCGGCCTCCTCCCGCGTGTCGCCGAATCCGGCGTGGCTATCTACAATCTTGCGGGTTGGTGGGATCCTGCGGTACGAGCTGGATTGCAGATGTTTGCGACACTGCGAAAGACCAATCCATCCCGTATCACCGTGGCACCCAAGTATCACCAGGGGCTATCAAAAGCTGCGTCTGAATATCTGGCAATTGATCCCATTGACCCGATCGCTGGAATTTACGATGAGAAGCAACTTCAAAATGTCCTGAGATGGTATGACCATTATCTGAAAGATGAGCCAAACGGGATCGATAGTGAACCCCCGGTTGAAATCTATGTGTTTAACGAGGGGTGGCGCTCTGAATCCGAATGGCCTCTTGCCAGGGAGGAGCGCAAGCGGTTATACCTCGCAAACTCCAACGAACTGAGGTACGAGCAATCAGAGAATACCGGGCGGGATTTTTACACCGCTGATCTCAGTCACGACTCCGGCTGGGGCCCATTACTGAGCACCAAAGGCGTGGCTGAGATCAACGCAGTGCGTGGTAAAGACGCGCCAACATCAGAATATTTTTCGCGAAATCGCTTTCAAATGATGGGCCTGCCTGACTCGGTTCCCCTGCGCAACCAAAAAGATAGCCTTGTTCTAAGCTACACTACGCCACCGCTGACGGAAAATGTGGAGGTTACAGGGCACCCGGTCGTTAGTATCTGGGCATCCAGCTCCGAGGATTATGGAGACTTCTTTTTCTATATCGAAGACGTGGGTCCTAACGGCGACACGCTACTGGTCACGGAGCAACCTCATCGGGCAGGTTTTAATCAGATAATCGACGACGATCTGGCAGTTCCGCGCAATCCGGGTCTCAATCTCAAACCCGACTTGATCTGGCATGGTTATCGTGAACAGGACTACACCGATCGCGTATTCGCCAACGCAGCGGTTATAGAAATACAGACCGATACTTTTCCTACCGCCTGGGTATTCAGGAAAGGGCATAGTATCCGCTTCAGTATAGCCGCCGCTGATTGGCCGACTTTTCAACTGCATCCAAAGTTGTCACCATCGAACAACCCCGACGCGCCTGATACAGTGGTGCCGACAATAACTGTACATCACGGTGGTAAGTTTCCTTCCTTCATTGAACTTCCAGTTATTCCTCACTCCGCGAATTCCTCGGGTTTTCCAGAATGAAACCAGGACCGGATCGTGGTGCGGTAGTTTTTGATTGGCTTTCTGTAGAAATTACTGATCAGTCTGGTAGGTACAAAGGAAAAGACTCTGAAAAACCACCGTACCGACGAGCACGACGCGATGATGTGCTGCCAATGGCTTTGCAACTGTGACGCAGGACAGTCAGCGACGAACCGTTGTCCTACTCGCGATGCTGGCAGTCTTCATTTGCTACATCGACCGTGTCAATATATCCGTCGCCATTATTCCAATGACGGAGATGCACGGTTGGGATTTGCGAACCCAGGGTCTGATACTTTCTTCGTTCTATTTGGGTTACATGCTGTTTCAGTTGGCTGGAGGGCTGCTGTCAGATCGTTTCGGTGGCAAACTTGTACTGGGGCTTGGTGTAGTGTTCTGGTCCATTTTCACCTTGCTTACCCCGGTATCAGCAGGGTTAGGGCTCACTACTTTGTTGCTTTGCCGAGTATTTATGGGTTTGGGGGAGGCCATTACCTTTCCTGCAATATACAGTTTATTCGCGCGCTGGATACCGATCGAACAGCGAGCGGGTGCCCTGGGACTGGTCAACTCCGGAATTCCTTTGGGTACCGTATTTGCACTCCTGATGACACCAGTGATCGTGACAGCTTATGGCTGGGAAGCGGCATTCTACTCGTTTGGCCTAGTGGGCATAGGCTGGTATCTCCTTTGGAACTACTGCATCCCCGCAGATCCGAACTATAGAGGCGCAAACTGTAACCCGCCATCCGCAAACACATCCGACATTGGCGCGGGAGCAAAGTCGGTACAATTCTCCACGTTGTTGTCTTTGCTGCGGCATCGTTCCATCTGGGCTATCATCGTCGCCCATTTCTGCAACAACTGGAGTATCTATCTTCTGTTGTCCTGGTTACCAACCTATATCAGTAGCCAATTTGGTGTGCAGTATTCCAGTCTGGGACTGTACGCCATGATCCCCTACCTCAGTCTGTTCATATTCCTTAATGTTGCTGGCCGTGCGGCGGATAAGCTCATTCGACGAGGTTGCTCAACTCTTAGAGTGCGCAAAACCATGCAAAGTATCAGCTTCGGTGGCATCGCAATGGCGTTTTTTACTCTTGGATTCGTCGAAGATGTTTGGATGGCAGTAATGACTGTTGCCATTGGAACTGGGTTGCTCTCCTTCTCAATGGGTGGTTTCGCAGCGAACCATATGGATGTAGCGCCGCGCTACTCCGGGTCTCTCATGGGTGTTACCAATACGATAGCAAGCATTCCTGGTGTTGTTGGCGTATATGCCACTGGCGTGATACTGGAGCATACCGGGTCCTGGGAACTTGTTTTCGATATTGCCGCTGTTGTGGCACTGATAGGATTGGTTTTCTACCTTGCCTTTGCCAGCACCGACGAAATTGCGGAGTAGAGCAAGCTAGGGCGATAGTGGAAGGTAAATTGATGTGGTCTCCTGACGCCAGGTTTACGCGGGAATAGAAATAAATACATTGCTTGGCTGAACGAGCAGAATGGAACGGTGGTGTACGGCAATCGGACTAGACTCGCCCCCGATCAGAATTACCGGACTAACGCGCTGGCGGAGTATCGTTCGGCTCCGGCGGGTTCTTCATTCCCAGCCGGTAGGTTTTCCCCGTATCTTTTCGTTTCCAGTTGACCACAACCGTTTGGTGCATTGGGTGAATCATTGCGATAGAACCCGGCTCTGGGCAGTCTTCGACACACACACCGCAGTACCAACATTCATCGGGATACAGGAGTATTGGTGGCTTTCCCTTCTCGGGGCTCGGCATCAACACATCCGTACGACATACGTGGACACAGATATTGCAGGCGGTACATCGTTCCTCGTCAAACTGGATAGCCTCATTCGGAGTCACCGGATTCGGTACCATATACGCTTTGTGTTCAATTTCTGATTTCATGTTCAACTTCCTCACCAGTGGTCAAGATCATGGGCCGTCAGGCTGGTAGTCGCCTCAGAATTTAGCTGACTTTATGCTTCACAGCGTATCTTTTGTAATTTTCTTCATAGGTGGAGGCATATGGCTCCTGCAAGTGGTAGTTCAATGGTATTCGCCTTGCGCGGGTGGTTTCATTTAACCGTTGAACAGCCACCAATTTATCCCATTCGGGAGGATCAATGTCGGGATAGTCCGACCTGGAGTAACCCATGTGGGTGCTGCTGGCTTTTCTGGCCAACGATGCCTCCATGACCATGTGCCCGACGGTAATCAATGACTCGCATTCCAGAATATGCGCCAGTTCGTGGGGGTTGTTCACGAACGCCTGTTGAAGCTCTGACTCCTTGATCTGCTCTAGGATTTCTCCACCTATCTTGAGAGATTCCTCATTCCTAAGCGCACCACAGTAGTCCTGCATTACCCTGGCTATGCCAATATTAAGCTCTTTCCAGCCGATGTATCCGCCATTCCTTCGAAGCCTTCCAAAAACCCTTTTCCTTTCATTGTCGACTTGGCTACTTTCCACATTGATTGTCTGTACATTCACTGCATGTGCTGCAGCCTGGCGTCCGACATAGCGCCCACTGCTCGCCGCACTGGCGTGTGCACCGCCCCCAAATACAGAACTTCCCGCAGCATAAAGCCCTGGTAAGTTGGTGGCGAGACGCCAATCCACCAGCAGCCCTCCACCACCGAAAGCGCGCAGATAAGGCGGAGGAACACCGGCCCACATGTTCATATTGGTATAGCCTTGCAAAGGCATCAACGGTACTTGCAGCATATCTTTTTCGGGATCAAACCCGGCCTTGGTATAAGTTTCGTATACCGGTATTCGTGTCTTGCCTTCATTGCCCACCATAAGTCCAAAAATGGCCCGTCTTTCTTGATAGGGTAAAGAAGTGAGATCTGAGTACAGTGGCAGCGTAAATTCACCCTTCTTGATACGCTCCGGAAGATCCGGTACCAGTACATTCCACGCATACTTGTAGTGGGCCGGGAATCCAGATGGCGTACCCCCTTTGTCCATATAGGTCTTGCGACCGCGAGATGTTATACCATTGCACAAGGTAAATAGTTGGTCGTCGGCCGGTCGAAACCTGTTTTGTACGTCTGATATTTCCAGATTGTCTCGATTCACCCACGGCACCTCTTTACCCCGTGCATCCACAATAGGGGTGCCGTGCCATGAATTATCCGAATTTCCGACACCGTAAGGAATATACTGATAGGGGCCTCCCCCCGGCTGCGACTGTTCCGTCATTGCAAACTCTGCTCCAGCATGCCAACCCATTGCAAGTCCGTCGCCGCAGTTATTGGGATCCATGAAGTTGGATGCCGCGCCGCTTAGTTCGGAAACGAATGACCAGAGGCGCTCCACTCTCGCCATTGCCATCACGGTCGCCTTTGCCTTGAAGACGTAGAATTCTCCTGTTCGCGTATTTACCCCCATAGCACCAAGAACACGATTCCCTGGCTTGCCATGTTCGGTGAGCAGTCTCGTCATCATTACGCGGTCATGAATCTTGACACCCAGTCTCTTCATTTCTTTATACAGGCGTCGTTTCATATTGTGGCCATGAACGCGAATAGTATGTCTATTGACATAGTCATATGCGAACATGAGTTTGGTCTTACTGTCCCTGAAGTCGGCACCAACAAATTCATCATTGAGATCGCGAATTTGCACACCCATGTTTTCGCAGTCCAGTAAGGTATCCCAGCTCTCCGTACAATGAATGTAGCGCAGGGCACCACAATCGTAACCTGAAAGGCTTTCGTGGACTGCATGGGCGACTTCATCGGGGGAAAGCCGCGAACAAGGGTTTGTGCATGCTAGCTGCCAATGATCCACACCAGCGCCACCGGAACCGCTTCGTACAGTCGGGCCTTTGTCAGTAACCACTACTTTAGCCCCCATACGAGCGGCATTGATCGCGGCATGGCTGCCGGCGATACCTCCCCCAAGCACTAACACATCGGACTCGATGACCCGGAGTGTGTCATAGCGCACTGGGTAAGGCCACGAGGGAAGCCCCGAGGCACTTTTCACTAAGCCTAGCCAGGAATTCACAGTGGTACTATGCTCCTAATAGGGAACAACATTGGCAAGACCAACTCCAATGAATGTGGCGATAGCATAGCCAAAAAGCCCAACCAACAAGGCCGGGGTCACCAGGTCGTACCAGCCACGGGAAGCGGCTATGGCGGCAGGCGCTACTGGACCACCGATACAAGCCAATGAGGCAATCATCGCTTCGACCAGATCGATTTTCAACAATTTGGCGCCAATGAGCACCACGCACAAATGGACAGTGATTACGACAGCAGCGTAGAGAAATACAAATAACCCTACTTCAAGCATCACATTTATGTTTGTTCCTGCGCCAATTGTGACAAACAGTACATACATCATTATTTTTCCCAGTTCAAAATCGCCCCGCAACTTTTCCAGTTGTGAATGAAAGAGATTACCGATAACAAGAGTGATAAATGTGATGAACAGGACATTGTAACCTGAGACCCCGAAAACATCGGTGAGATACTGGCTTACAAAGCATATGCTGAGGCTAATTGCTAACGCTATGCAGATATGTACGACGTTGAGCGGAACGATTGGCACTCCCTCACTGCTCTCGTCTTGTTGTTCTGCCTTTATGGGAAACTTCGAAGGAATCAATCGTCTCAGCAATGGTACGGAAGTAATCGCTATTGCCAGGAGCATGTGCAGCGACCCGGCGACGTTGTCTGCTGCTAGAGTAGCGGCCATCAACGCGTTGTCTTTAAAGTCCAGAGCTTGGGCGACCGCAGCAAAATTCACTGATCCGCCGATGTACCCTGCAGCAAAGACACCTGCGAGTTGGGCGCCGCTGTCGCCAAGTGGCAACGTCAGCAAGCCGGCGGTTACTCCCAGCAACGTACCAAAGGCAGCGAGCAAAAAAGCAGACAGCATAGGTCCGGCTTCACGTATGATTTTGCGTAGATTCATATGCAGTAAAAGGAGCGGCAGTGACACTGGGACGAGGTACGACCAGATCGACTCATAGACTACTGACTCATGGGGGATTATTTTTAAATTGCTGAGAATAATTGCGAGCACAAGCATAATTGCCACACCGGAAAATCTCCTGCCGATGCGGGTAGTATCTACCCAGAAGCCGAAGCCAGAGAGACCGATGATTACTGCTGAGAGAGCAAAATAGCTATTGGATGAAACAATGGACATATTCCGGTTCTCTGGGTTGTGGCCGGGACTGATGTCTGTGAAGACCAGTCAATCGGAGTGTATACGATTGACCTTCGAGAGTCCTGCGGTCACCAACTTGGCTGTGATACAAACGATGTGGTGCTGTCATCTTTATTTACATTCAGTTACACAAGTCCAGCCTTATCTGGTATTGAGGCTACGCTGTTCCCAGGCAGTACATCCACCCAGAGTTCCTGAAAAATCTTATCAGTTTATGAGTGATGGTGCTGCGTGCAGCTAACGGATATACAGCCGTAGACAAATAGATGTTCAGCACCAGACTAAGTTGGCTGGTTAGGGAGTGTGTTTGCTATTGCTCAATAAGGGCAATTCAATGGTTTTTTGTAAAATAAGCAGTCATTACTAGCAGAGCGCGATATTACCGCGCGCGGCGAAGTGCTTAGCAGTCTCCCAGTCCGTTTTAAGAAAAATCTGCCTGGACTTGCCTCTGAAAATACCAGCAAGGTAGGTGACGTGTTAGGGCAGTACGGCAGAGATCGCAAAGTGGCAGACCACACAATTTGCAACCGCCGTGCCCTCCATCAGTGGATGCGAAGCCTGTTGATGTCGCAGCTATCCCGATCTGCCAGTGTGGTGTCAGACCACGAAGCAACTGCGGCTTAATTTGACTCGGCTGCAGTTGCCGCTGCAGATTCAGCGCTAGCGTCAGCTTGGATATCTTCGCCCACAAATATCTGCTCGGTTTCTATATCAGCAAACCGGTCAAAATCATAAGCACTGACGGTGAACAACTGTGAGTAGCGGCTACTGCGGGCATAGTGCTCATCATCCAATTTATATAGCGACAGGCTTAAGTCGCCCTGCTCATCGGTGAGTGACAGTTCAATATCAGCGGCCTCTTCCTTTAGCTG
>Ga0316189_10004176_pt1 | contig 13926 bp, 10 predicted proteins | sample LowCovwburrow_MG_FD_204930 | JGI IMG/M metagenome (GOLD analysis project Ga0316189, IMG submission 204930) | Coastal sediment microbial communities from Maine, United States - Lowes Cove worm burrow | ecosystem: Environmental > Aquatic > Marine > Coastal > Sediment | place: USA: Maine...
AATCGCCACACCCGCCCGGATCTGGAGCATACGGACATGGTGCTCATGGTGGGTAAAAATCCCATGATGAGCCATCATTCCCCGCGTGCTCGAAAGCATTGGCCCGCGTTCAGTAAAGATCCTGATAACATTCTGGTGGTGGTGGACCCACGGCTATCAGAAACTGCCAAGCTGGCCGATATTCACCTGCCTATCCGGCCGGGTACGGATGCATTGTTATACCGGGCCATGATCGCTATTATCCTGCAGGAAGGCTGGCACGACCAGGCGTACATCGACAAGCATGTCAGCGGGTTTGATAAAATACGCCCGTTGTTCGAGGACTTCGACGCGCGCGCAGCCGTTGAGGTGTGCGAATTGGATTATGACGAAGTCGTTAACGTCTGCCATCTGTTCACCACCCGGGTTTCCAGCCACGAGAGCGATCTGGGCGTACTCATGAGCCGTCACAGCACGCTTATCTCCTACCTGGAAAATGTATTAAGAACCGTCTGCGGCCGGATCGGTGTGAAAGGTGGCAATCTATTCGGCATGGGTTTGATGAGTGGCGGCCCGACCAAGGTGCGCGACCGGGAACGAGAGAGCCGCGCCTGGCGCACAGTGGCTACGGACTTTTTCCCCATCACCAATCTCTACCCGCCCAATGCCATGCCCGAAGAGATCCTGAACGACCACCCGGAACGTCTCCGGACGATCATTGTTAGCGGAGCCAACCCCTTACGCTCTTTCGCCGACACCAGCCAGTACGAAGAAGCGTTCAGGGCCCTGGATCTCCTGGTTACGGTGGACATCGCCATGACCGAAACCGCTGCATTGTCGCACTATGTCCTACCTGCGCTCTCGGCCTATGAGTCGTATGACAACGGTACGGCGCACGGTTTTCCCAACGTGTTTATGCAGATGCGCCATCCGGTGGTAAAACCGGAAGGCGAACAGCTTGAGGCGGCGGAGATTTTTACCCGCCTGGCCGATGCACTCGGCCTGGTGCCCGAGATTCCGGATGCTTTGCAGCAGGCGGCGGACAGCGGAGACCGCCTGCGTTTTGGCGCGGAGCTGATGACATTTGTCGGTGAGAATCCAAGCGCCGGTCGGTCGATGCAGTATATTCTGGCCAAAACGCTCGGGGGCAGTCTGGGCTCTATCAACCAGGCCTCATTGTGGGCTCGGATGACCACACTGCCGCCCTGGGCCCAGGAAAAAGCGACCCGGGCGGGTTTCACTCCCGGACCCGCCATGGGCGATGACATGTTTCAGGCCATCCTCAACGCTCCGGGCGGATTGATTGTCGGCAGCGTGGACCCGGACGAATGGGATCATTTTAAAGTTATTGCCACAGCGGATGGGCGGATCAACCTGGATGTGCCGGAGATGCTGGAATGGCTAAAGGAAATCGAGCCCGCTCTTGAGCAAGAATCCTTAAAAGCGGACGAGGACGAGTACCCCTTGATCATGTCCTCGGGCCTGCACATGGACGGCAATGCCAACACCCAGATGCGCGACCCGGCCTGGAACGTAGGCAAAACATACCACTGGTTTCGCATGCACCCGGATGACGCGGCAGAACAAGGCCTGGAAGATGGGCAGACGGTACGGGTGATTACGGAGGCCGGTCAGGAACAGATCGAATTGAAAATAGATGCAACGACCAGGCCAGGGTATGCCCTGATGCCCCATGGTTTCGGGTTGGTGCACCAAGGGAAAAAATACGGGGCCAACGCAAATCGGTTAGCCCGGAACACCCACCGGGATCGACTCGCGGGAACCCCGTTGCATCGGTACATCAGATGTCGGGTGGAAGCGCTAATCTGACGCGTATCGCTGATAGAAGAAATCAAAGTCAAAGGATTAAAAATGTTTGGGGCTGCGATCATTTCATGCTGCGAAGCACGATGGCGTCTTCAGGACAAACCTCATGGCAACAGAAACACCGGATGCATTTTGAATAGGTTACCTCAGCCAGCTCACCCTTCACCATGATGGCAGCTCTAGGGCATATACTTTCGCAATCCCCACACGCTATGCATTTATCCGTGACAACGGGACTTTTTTTAGGTGCTTTTTCACCGGTTACTATATGTTCGGCCGTATTGGGCAGTCTGAATCCTTTATATGCCACATTCTCGGGTTTAAGGAGGGGGTAATTAATTTTCTTTGGCCACAAACCACGAACTTTGGCCCGTTTAAGCACTGGAATACTGACGGGTTCTATACCTAAAATCTTACACACAGCAATATCCATGGCCACACAATCGGTCGCGGCCAGTACCAGATTCAGTTTTACGGGATCTCCGCTTCCAGGTCCCTGACCCTGCATGCCTATAATGCCGTCCATGATAACCAGCTGTGGTTTCACGATGGCAAGGACATCCAGCATCATATCCGCAAAACTGACTTTGCGGGGAAACTGAGCATGGTATTTTGCCTTGGTGAGACCTGGAACCGCTCCATACATGATCTTGCAGGCCAACGTCAAATATTGAAAGGAGTGGGTTTTAAGTTTTGGCAGCGCGATGATCTTATCGGCATTTAACGCATAGTCACAAATAGGGATTCTGTGCAAACGTTTGCCTTCCGGATTATCTATTTTTTTTGTGCCTGTATCGAAGTTTAAAGAAATCTCTTCTTCTCCGGCCAAGTTTTCGAGTCCCGAACGCCTGTAGGCCTTGCTAAGTCCTCTTTTGGAAAAGGTTCCGGCCGGGGAGTCGCCGATATAGGGTTGCCCTCCAGCCTTGCTTGCAGCCCTGGCCACAGCTCTTACCAATTCGGGGTGCGTGGTCACGGCCTTTTCCGGCTCTTTGGCTGACAACAGATTAACCTTGAGCAGGACTTTCTCGTTTTTTTCTACAAACTGCTCCATTCCCCCAAGGGGCGCCAGGAGGGTTTTCAACTCTATATCTGCATAGGTTGCCTTGATGATGCTGACCGTTGCCATACCTTATCCTTTCAGCACTACCTAAAGTGAGTGTTATTTTGGAAAACTTCTGTGGTAACAATATACGGGAATTTCACGCGTGATGGCTGCCAGCCACCGGTTGTACGAAACGCATGACAGCTTTTCCATAATTATACAAATAGTTATGCACTTTTCAAAAGAAAGTTTTTTTTCTATCTTTGTTTGGAGAACAAGATTAAATCTGTCAAAATAAATAGCACCTCTATTTCCAGACCTGCCCCATCTTCATCCTTCTCCCGTACCCAAGCAGGTCATCCATCCATAGATAAAAACTGTCGAACCGGGGCAAATTCTTGACATGCCATCTAATAAAGCTATGAAACCGGGTATCCGGCTTATTGAACACACAGACCCGGATGCAGTTGGCGCAATCTCCCTTATTGCGCACCCAGAATTGAAAACATTTTTCAGGATTGATATACCATTTGTAAATCCCGTGGTTATTGGATATCGTGGGCCCCTGCGTGGTGGGTTTGTCAAAACTGATGGCCTGTCCCGGGCATACCTTGGCACACTTTCCGCAGACTGCGCACATCTCTCTGACGCCGATTTCAATGGGTTTATCCGGCACCAGCGGCAAATTTGTGAGTACTTTGCTGATCCGCACCCGCGGACCGAATCGGGGTGCGATTAAAAGACCATGACGTCCGAGTTCACCCAGACCGGCATCGACAGCCATCGGAATGCTCAGCGCCGTGTCATTACCGCTGGGGATAGCCTGATAGCCCAAATCTCGAATGAAGTGGGCCACCGAAGATGCCATGTAGGCCATCGTTGAGTATCCCCGGCCCGTGGCGGCATTCTCACCATAGGCCGGTGCCGTCCGCATTAAGGTGTAATCCATCTCGTGCAGCATGACAATGGCGTATTCAAACGTATCGGGGATATTATCAATGGCCGAATGATCGCGGGTACGGGGATCAAAACGATGAGAGTAAATCCAGCGTCGATCCAGCTTACAGATCCCAACCGACGAGGCACCCATGTAGATGGCCGCTTTTTTTACAATGCGCGTCATCTCCACCGGGTCTGAAACAGCCCACTTTTCTCCCGGCGGGATACGGTCTCTGACTGCGATATCGGCTGTGTCCGGGTACCATTCATACAGGCCCTCATTGCCGACCATGTTGCCAAACCCCCACCACCTCTCCAGATACCAGGAACCCATGGCGAAGGCCCAGTCCAGAAGGGTATAGCCTTCATCATCCTTGAAGTTGCGCACGCCATAGTGCTTTTTGCCCATCGCCAGTACTTCCGGATTTGACCTTTCCGGATCCTTCGGTCTTGAGAACATCGTATTTCTTTGATCAAAGCGTCCAACTTCTCCGGAGCCTATGTTCTGTTCGTGCTTTTTCATAACTTTTAATTAAATTTCCTTTTCACCTCTTATGAAACTTCACACATTTTATGTGGACATCGTTCTGACGCGTGTCCAGGTAAGGCTTCGCCTTGCTGTAGATCTCGCCGTAAATGGAATCAGATTGAGTTTTTATTTCCAAATATCCTCCATTTTTTTAGGCAGGAGTTCATGTTTTATTCGGTTAGTTAACTTTGAGTGTCTCCTCGTAAGCCGCCGTTAACGCTTTTGACAACGCTGCGCCTCCTTTGGTTGCCTCCTGTTCCAGTTTTTTATTCCAGGAGTGTAGGCTTCTGATTGTTTGCAGGACAGATTTTAATTCCCGGAGGTAAATTTCGGCGGCTTCGCTTCCCTCTTTGATCGACCGTGCAACGGAATCCGCGGCCAAAACCCCGCTCTTAAGAGCCGTGCCAATCCCCTCAAAAGTTATCGGAAACAGCAGCCCGGCGGCATCTCCAATGAGTAAAATATTTCCTTTGGCCGGGGCGAAAGATCCTGAAATCAAGGCTTCGTGGAGCCGTGGTATTAAGCAGCCGTCCTTCCAAATGGCCTTGCTCTTGGTATTAAAGCCATATTTAACTAAAATTTGATTGATCTCATCCCTGAGTTCTTTGATACCACTGCCTTCAATCAGAAAACAGTCACCTTTGTGGTTAAGTCCGAAGCGAGGGCGGGCGCGACATTTCGGAAAAAACCAGTGGAAGTAGTCCTTTGCCAGATCCAGTGCTCCGTCATAGCATTCCCGAAGCGGCACAGAATAGTGAACTTTGAGCAGGGGAAATAAAGATTTCCGGATAGCCGAAGCGCCACCGTCAGCCCCAATGACAAACCTTGATTTAAGCTCCTGCGGCGTCTTCCCCTGCATCATCGTAACGGTGCAGGCACCCGCCTTTTGATTCACCTGAATTACCTTGGCCTCTTGCCATATTGTGACACCGTCTTGCTGGGCCATCTGAATCATCCAGAAATCCAGATCTTTTCTCCAGGCCAGCGGTGTTTTAAACAAGATACGTTGCGGTTGCGTCCCGGGCACATGCATCATATGGCCAGATAATTGACAGGGGCCAACTAAGATCTCCTGCGGGATAGAGCCGAATTCCTGCTGAATGATATCGTTGGCCCATGGGCCCATCACCATGCCGGAACACACTTTATCGCGCGGCAGCTTTTTTCGCTCTAAAAGCAATGTTTTTAACCCGCCTTGAGCACACCTTTTAGCTGCCACTGAACCGCCGGGGCCACCGCCAACCACGATGACGTCATACATAATTAAATGCCTCTAAATTACGGATCTATAAACAAAAAGAAGGCTAATCCACCATTGGATTGTGATATTAGATTAATTTCGGAGTGTTGGAGTATTGGATTACTGGAGTAATGGTTGAGAAGCCAGCTATCTTTTTACAATACTCCAATACTCCATCACTCCATTTGGCTTACCAACGCGGGCGGCTACATAAAACACTATATTTCTGACTGTTTGTAGAAATTCCGAGACCTATTACCGGTCTTCAATTTCACGCTGCGGCTCGATCAGGCGCAAAAAATCCTGGGCCGTAGTTGAAAGATCCGCTTCTTTGGGGTAGACAATATCCGTCTGAACCAGGATAGGTCCTTCTTCGACATCGAAGGGTTTGAGAAACCCCATCTTGGCTTCAAGCTCAACTTCGGGTTTGTAAAGAAACGAAATACCATGTCCTTTGATAATATACTCCTTGATAAACTCTACACTTCCTGCTTCTACAAGCACAGAAGGTTTCACATCATAAGAATTAAGCATCGAAAGTATGGCATGCCTCGAGCCGGAGCCGCTTTCCCGGATGATGATCGGCTCATTTATCAGGTCACGCAGAGAGACGCTTTTTTTCTTTGCAAATCGGTGTTGGGGTGATACCACCAGACAAAACTCCTCGCGATTATAAGGCACGACTTTCAGTTTGCTTAAGCCCGGTAATCTGCCAATAATCCCAAGATCGTATTTAAAGACCATTAGCCCGTCGGCGATCTCCTGGGAGCTTCCCACTTTCAGAGAGACCCTGACTGTGGGGAACCGCTCCTGGAAACGCGAAAGCAGTTCCGGCATGAGGTGTCGCGCAAAGCTTCTGGTTGTGCCAATGGTAAGGGATCCCCGGTTTAGATCTCCCCAGCTTTTCAAGGCATGCTCCAGCTCACCGACAATCAGAAAAATCCGTTCGGCATAGCCAAAAAGAGCGGTACCGGCGTCAGTCAGCAGAAGCTCATTGCCGTACTTTCTGAAAAGCTGGATGTCAAGATTCTTCTCAAAGGACTTTATCTGCATGGTAACTGCCGGCTGGGTAACATGAAGCGACTCGGCCGCTTTGGTGATGCTTTTTTCTCTGGCGGCCAGGTAAAACGCTCTGAGCTGGTTTAGATTGATGTGCATATGCGGGACTCGGCGTAGATATAAGAAAATCTTATAGGCATATAAAATTAATTTGATTGACATGTCAATCAAAAAAAACTAACAAAAGTCACTACAATTGATTCAAACTAATGATTCTCATTCACCGAACTACCAGGAGGAGGAGATGGCTGAATACGATGGAATTATCATAGGTGCCGGACCCAACGGTTTGCTTACGGCTTCTTACCTGGCAAAGGCGGGCCTAAAGATTCTGCTGCTGGAGAGAAGGTTTGAAATGGGCGGTGGATTGTGTTCAGAGCATATCACCATTCCGAGCTTCATCCACAACACCCATGCCATCTATATGCCCATGGTGGATTACGCTCCTTTTTTTCAAGATTTCAAACATGAAATGGAGGAAATCTTTGACCTGAAGTTCATCCATCCCGATCCTGTGATGACCCTGACCTTGAAGGATAATCGCACCTTATCGGTCTATCAAGATGCAGAACGCAGCGCCCGATCGATCGCTCAGTTTTCAGAGAAAGATGCACGTACCTACGTCAATGCCGCCGCCAAATTCAAAGAATATATGGATGTGTTTATCGCACCGGCCACTTACTATCCGCCGCATCCGGCCATGGAAGCCATGACCAAAATGAAATCCCATGACGTCGGGCGGGATCTTCAGTCACTGCAGCCCATGTCTCCCCGGGCCATTGTGGAAGAGCTTTTTGAAAACGAACATGTCCGCACCCTTTTTCTCTATGCGGCCTGCATGTGGGGGTTGGATTATGATCTGGAGGGGCTGGGTTTTTTGGTTCCGCTATACTTCAACCGGGCGGCCAACTATCGCCTGGTCGTCGGGGGAAGCCACCATCTGGCCCACGTGATGAGCAAGCTGCTTTACAAGAACGGCGGGATGATCATCGGTCCCAAACCGGTCAGCAAAATCGTGATCGAAAACGGCCGGGCCAAGGGAGTGGAAACCGAGGACGGTTATTATTACGAGGCCAACAAGTTTATTGTCAGTAGTCTCAATCCGCATCAGACATTCCTGGAGCTGGTGGGCGAGGACCACCTGGAGTCAGATTTTGCAACCCGCATCAATGATTGGAAGTGGGAGAAAACCAGTTTTTTTCATGTTCACCTGGCCCTGACGGAATCCCCGCAGTTTAAGGCAGCTGAAAAAAATCCGGATTTGGCCAAAACCTTTATCCACCTCTTCGGCTATGACTCCTACCAGGAGTTGATCGACCATTATGACGCCATTCGCAAGGGTGAATTGCGCGATTCGGGATTCAACAGCTGCTACCCGACCCTGCACGATCCCTCCCAAGCGCCGGCCGGCAAGCATACCGGTCTGATATCCTGTCACGCACCGTATAACCTGGCCGACGGCGGTGCCGACCAATGGTATGACATCCGGGATGAGATCGCAGATCAATGTTTGAACAAATTGAGAGCGTATGTGCCCAACATCGATAAAGACACCATCATGTGGCGTTACATCACGACCCCGAAGGACATCCACAATAAATTTGTCGACATGCGGGAGGGATCCTACAAACAGGGAGCCTACCTGCCCCTGCAGATGGGTTATCTGCGGCCCAACGAACTCTGTGCCGAGTACGCCACACCGATCGAAGATTTATATATATGCGGTTCCAGTACCTATCCCGGCGGCACCATCCTGATGGCCAACGGATACAACGCCGCTAACCGGATTGCCGACGACTACGGCATCCAGAAATGGTGGAAAAAGCCGGAATCCATCGTACGGGCCGAGGAGCTAGGTTTGCTTTAGGGCCTTAAGGATTTTTTTCTGACAGCATGTTGTCAGGAACTCAAGTTTCACACGAGCGGCGCCGCTGGCCTGAAAATCGGCCAGTCTAATCGAGAAAGAAACTATGCCATTTTGGCGTAGTTTCATAAGAGGTTTTACCGAAAAGCTGAACCGTTGATTGATAGGTTCTGAATCAATGACGCAAACTTAGAATTATCAAAACATCTCGTAGCGGGGTGGCGGCGTTGCGTGAAAAACTTAAACCTCACGCGACGACGCAACGACGCAACGAACGGACAAGAATTTTTCTTAAGATCAATATTTCGTGGGAGCGGCGCCGCTGGCCTGAAAAGCCGCCAGTCTAATCGAGAAAGAAACTGATGAACATCGAACATCGAACATTGAACGTCCAACATCGAATAATGTATTCTGTCAATTTAACTTAAAGACTGAGCAAGACTACTTCGCCAGATTGGCTATGAAGGCCAAGAGCGAATATACCCTTCGAAATTTGCCTCGACTGCCTTCGACAGGCTCAGGCCCCCTGCACGTCGAGGGGAGTCGTTCGACCCTGAGTTTTTCAACCAAGAGCTCACGACCGAAGGGCTTATTGCAGGCTGCGGTTCGCAATTTTTAAAATAGATTAAGCGTAGCGCTATCAATATTGGACGTTCGATGTTCGATGTTCGACGTTCAATCTGTTTACTGTTCCGGCCAGGCGGAGTCTCATACGAAGTTTCACACGAGGTGTCAGGAAGTGGGGGTGCTGAACCTTATACCCAGCGAAATTAACAATACGGTATCCTCAAGAAGGAGTGATGGATCATGAAAGTTCAGTCTACCGGTCTCGGCAAAACAGTCATGCTGGCCCAGTTTAAAGAGCTTTTGAATACCGAATTCGACAACCAGCAGGTTTTACAATTAACCATGGTGTCCACCGAACCGTTGCACTGGACGATCAAAGTCTACATGGAGCCCAGTGATCTGCGCCAGGCGATTGTCATGGGACTTAAGCCTTCGGTACTGTGGAAGGCGTTGCTGGCGGTTGTCGCGGGTCGATTTTTATTATTTAAAAAACCTAAGTCAGGGGCGGAGGGACGCTCCACCAAAGCCAGGGCGCAAACGGCTGAATCATCCGGTGGTTCTGCGGAACAGGAGTCCGGGACATCCTCCAGTCCGCTGTCGGCTCTCAAGGAATCCGCAGACAGCAGCGTACCCGCCAACCCGTTGTCGAAGCTGAAAGGATAGCGCTTGGCATCAAGCGTGAATTAGAGACGAACTATAATTTAGAATTCTAACTCGGATAATAAGGAGCAACGATTATGGCCGACATGAGCTTTGACGCCGTCGTCGTCGGAGGAGGACATCACGCCACCATTATTGCCAACTATTTGCAAAACGCCGGACTTGAAACAGGTGTTTTTGAGCGACTTCAGGAGGTTGGCGGAGGAGCCTGTGGGGACGAGCTGCCGGCTCCGGCTTTTTTGCAAAATCCCTGCGCTCACTTCACCCGCATGTTCGGCCATCCCGCCTATCACGATTTTAATCTGAGAAAATTCGGGCTGCATTATGTCTTTCCGGAAGGCAACGAGGCCATGGTGTTTCCGGATGAGTCCTGTTTTGTGGGGTACACAGCCTTTCCCGTGGTGGATCCGGAAACGGGCCGGGAAGCGTTCTCCAATGAAAACTTCAAGAAAACCTATGACGAAATTGCTCGCTTTTCAAAACGCGATGCCGATATGTATGAATGGATCACCGAGCGGTATGAAAAACGCTGGCGAATGGCATTCCGCAAATATCGCTACAGCCCGCCGACGCCGTGGGGGGTGCCGAATCCGCTGGAAGAATTATTCACGGATGATAAATACGGCTTCGATCCCGTCTGGCATTACATGAACGGCATCCAGGTGGCCCGGGATCTTTTTGAAAGCACCGAAATGCGGCTTCTTTTCATGCGGGCGATTGCAACTTCTTCGGGCTCTTTCCCGGTGGATGCCATGGGCGTCTACCAGGTGGTTCATATGCTGGGCCTGGTGCTCTCAATGGAATCAGCCTCGATTGTATCCGGAGGGACCCATGCCATCACCCATTCCCTCCAGCGATCATTCAGCTCAATGGGGGGTCAGTTTTTTGTAGAAAGCGAAGTGGACAAGGTTCTCCTGGACGGAGACCGGGCAGTGGGAGTCAAGCTGGTCAACGGGGCTGAGATCGAGGCCCGCAAACTGGTGGTCAGTGACCTGGGCGTGCCGCAAACCATGCTGCGCATGCTGCGGGACACCAAATTGGCCGATCGACTCGCGCACCGCATCCAAAACATCGATTACGATCGGGCCCAGATATTCTGGGGCAATGTCGCCCTGCATGAACTGCCCGACTACAAGGCCAAGAGTTTCAACCCCGATCTGGGAGAGCAACCGCGACTCTATATGGGGCCCAAAGATGAGGACTATCTGTCCTACAATTATATGTCCGAAATCTTCATGCACGGTTTTCCCAGCCCGGGGAAAATGTTTCTGCTGGCCGCCCCGGACAGTATCTGGGACAAGAATCGAGCCCCCGAAGGCAAGCACACAATCCTACTGGAAGAATTTGCCGCACCGCTGCGATTTTTCTCCGAGAGAGAATGGCTGAAAATGAAACGGGAAGTTGTGGACCACATGCTCAAGGACTGGCAGATTTATGCCCCCAACATGACCTGGGACAATGTGATCGCCCATAATATCCAAACGCCCCTGGATGTGTCCTACCGTCATCCGGACATGAAGGAGGGTGGCTGGGCGGAAGGCGCCATGATGCTCTCGATGCAGGATCGCTTTCGTCCGGTTCCGGAAATCGCCAATTACCGCATCCCGGATGTAAAAAATATGTACATCTGCTCTTCCAACCTGCATTCCTGTGGAGGGATCGGCCGCGGCAGCTCCTACAATTGCTTTAAAAAAATTGTTGAAGATTTTAACCTGCCCAAGATTTGGGAGGAAAAAGGCCGGGAATATTAAACTGAATGCGGAATTGGGAATGCGGAATTGGGAAAGCCGAAGGTGGAAAGAGGAATTCGGAAGTGGGAATGAGGAATGTGGAAAAAATAGGCATAGAGCAGAGAGCATAGCGCATAGGGTATTTATAAGTTAGCTCATTGGTCATAGCTCATAGTAAATTTTAGGATTGAATCCTTTTGAAAAGGCTAAAATCAAACACATCGCAATAAGAGGATAGAATGCGCCTGAAAGATAAAGTCGCCATTGTGACCGGCGGTGCCAAGGGCCTGGGCCGGGCGTTTGCCGTTAAAATGGCCGCCGAGGGCGCCCGGGTTATGGTTGTCACCCGCAAAGATATGGACAACCTCAAGGAGACGGTCCGGCAAATCGAAGATCTCGGTGGGCAGGCCGCCTTCTTTCAAGCCGACGTTTCCAAAGAAGCGGATACGCTGGCCATGGCCGCAGAAGCCGTCAAGGCGTTTGGCCGGATTGATATTCTGGTCAACAATGCCGCCGTCTATGACGGAATAACACGCAAGCCTTTTTATGAAATCGACCCGGCCGAATGGGACCTGGTGATGGACGTCAATGTAAAAGGCGCATTTCTGACCGCCAGAGCGGTCTTTCCTTGCATGAAAAAGCAGGGTTACGGTAAAATCGTCAATCTGGCCTCCGAGGTCTTCTTTACCGGTTCCTACGGTTTTGCCCATTATGTATCTTCCAAGGGCGGTATTATCGGCCTTACCCGGGCTTTGGCCGTGGAATTGGGCCCGGACAATATCTGTATCAATTGCTTGGCACCCGGCTTTACGGATACCGAGGCCAGCAGAGGTCTGGCCGACGTAAACAAGTACGACACGTCCAAAACACCGCTTCGCCGGCTTGAAAAGCCGGAAGATCTGACGGGTGCCGCCGTCTTTCTGGCTTCGGCTGAAAGCGATTTCATGACCGGCCAAACCCTGCTGGTGGACGGCGGCCGAGCCATGCATTGAACAAAGGCGAAAGGGAAAATGGGCCAGGCTGGAGAAAAGCATGCTTTCTTTCGCATCGTTACTTTAAAAAGTGATCCCACTTTTGTTCCCCTTAAATTTGGGATTTTGGATTTTAGAATCTGAATTTGAGGTACGCCTCTCTCAGAGTCGGAAGCCGGCGGATCCATTTAATAAAAAATGATAAAGCAGAGCGATACAACAAATCCGCAATCCAATATCAAAAATCTAAAATTTTATCTAGGTGCTGGTTTAACGGAATAAAATTAAGATGCACTTTAAAAGCCACGTGTAAGGCAGTAAGACAGGATGGCACCATGACCGTAAAATTCATTCAGTATTGGGATGTGCTTTCCGAACGGGAGGACGAATTTAGCAAGTTCATGGCGAAGAGCTACATCCCCGGAATTAATGAAACCGGCTTTATGAGGATGGTGGGCTCCTGGCATGTCGCCTCCGGCGAAGGCCCCTACTACATCATGGAGGGTGTGGCCGACTCCGTAAAAAATATCCACAGCCTGCTGCAGCTGGATGAATTCAAGAAACTCAGTCATCTGCTGCATTTCTTAATCACAAATTACAAAAGCAAACTTCTGGTGCCGAGCGGGCCCATCGAGGGGATCGTTCCCGAAGACAAAAACTATCGTTTCAACCACCATTATGATGTCATCTACGATAAATATGATGACTATATGGCGTTTATGAAAGAGGAACACCTGCCGATCATGGAAGAACTTGGCGTCAAAATGATCGGTGCCTGGTATGTGGCCATCGGCCCGGGCCCCAATTTAGTCGTTGAGGGTGCCTGTCCCGGCGCTAAAATAATTATGGACACCATCGGCAGTGAGCGCTATCGCCGGCTCACGGCGAAGTTGCTCACCATGGTCGACGGATTCGGCAGCAAGATTCTGGTTGATACCGGACTCCTGCACTGAAGAGGAAAAACAATGCCGGTCAAACTGGTCCAATACTGGAACATTCTGCCCGCCACCAAATCGGAATTCGATGCCTATTTCATCCGGGAATATGTGCCCCGCATCAATGCAACCGGCTTTATGAGGGTGGTGGGCTCCTGGCATGTCGCCTCCGGTGAAGGCCCCTATTTTATCACCGAAGCTGTTGCCGGGACCGTGACCGAGGTCGAAAGCCTGATCATGACACCGCTCTACAGCGATCTTCGCAACCGTCTTTTGCAGCTGGTAAGAGACTGCCAGTCCAAACTCCTGGTCCCGATTGAATCAATGGAGCCGGATGTTCCGGATGTCGAGCATGGATATAAATTTAACCAGCACTTTAATATCAATCCCGCAGATTTTTATGCGTTTCTGGCTTTCGAAAAGCAGGTTCACCTTCCGGAGATGAAACGCTTTGGTCTTACACTGGTGGGTGGGTGGAATGTTGCGGTGGGCGCCACCCCTTACATGATTGATGAAACCCGGGCCGACAACCTGGCTACGATCGGTGAAATGCTGGAAAACCCGGCCTACCAGAAGTTAACACT
>Ga0316189_10004178_pt1 | contig 13925 bp, 10 predicted proteins | sample LowCovwburrow_MG_FD_204930 | JGI IMG/M metagenome (GOLD analysis project Ga0316189, IMG submission 204930) | Coastal sediment microbial communities from Maine, United States - Lowes Cove worm burrow | ecosystem: Environmental > Aquatic > Marine > Coastal > Sediment | place: USA: Maine...
TCAACCGGTAGCGGCTCACCAATAACACCCGTGGAAAAAGGCAGTGTTTGTTCGGCAGCGGTCGCGGTGTGCCTGGCGACCTCCATCACACATTCCCTTGCATCCAGCAGACCCTGTTCCCCGGTACCCGCATTAGCGTTACCGGTGTTTATCATCAGGTAGCGCGGTTGTGCGGTTGCCAGATGAGCGCGGGCAATTCGCACCGGCGCGGCACAAAAAGCATTGCGGGTGAACACCGCAGCCGTTTGACTACCCTGGTCCAGCTCTATCAACACCAGATCTTTGCGCCCGGGGGTTTTGATGCCTGCACTGGTTGTCGCCAGACGTACGCCAGGAACCGGTATCAGTGCAGAACACTGGTAGTTACCTACAGCCATATTACAGCTTCCCGTGACACTGTTTGTACTTCTTACCCGACCCACAGGGGCAGGGTTCATTGCGACCCACTTTGCGCTCCGGCCGGGTATACGTTTGGGGTGACTCACCCGCTTCACCTTCTGCTGCATCTTCATCAGACATCGCACTAGCCGACGCATGCTCAAATGCCAATCGCTCGCGCTGCGCAGCCTCGCGACGTTGACGCTCTATCAATTCAGCTTCGTCTTCGCGCTGAATTTGCGCGTGGCACAAGAACTTGGTCACTTCGTATTTGAGATTTTCCAGTAACTCCTCAAACAGGGCAAACGCTTCGCGCTTGTATTCCTGCTTGGGATTCTTCTGTGCGTAGGCACGCAAATGTATGCCCTGGCGCAGATGATCCATGGTCGCCAGGTGCTCTTTCCACAAGGTATCGAGTACCTGCAGCATAATTTGCTTTTCGATACGCCGCATTTCAGGGCCCACCTGGTCACACTTGGCGGCATAAGCATCACCAACTGCTGCTTTAATTTTCTCCCGCAGCGCTTCTTCGTGTAGCTGACTGTCTTCATCCAACCATTGTTGCACCGGTAAGCCAATGGCAAATTCAGCCTCCAGCTGCCGTTCCAGTGCCGGTACATCCCATTGCTCTTCCACACTCATCGGCGGCACGTAGCTGCTGATCGCTTCATTGACCACGTCATCACGAATGGCAGCAATGGTTTCTGAGACATCGTCTTCTGTCAGTAAATCGTTGCGTTGCTGGTAGATAATCTGGCGCTGGTCGTTAGCAACGTCATCGTACTCCAGCAATTGTTTACGGATATCGAAATTGCGACCCTCAACTTTTCGCTGGGCTTTTTCAATAGCATTGGTCACCATGCGGTGCTCAATGGCTTCGCCTTTTTCCATGCCCAGTGCCTGCATGAAATTTTTCACCCGGTCCGAAGCAAAAATACGCATTAAATTATCTTCAAGAGACAGATAAAAACGCGACGCACCGGGGTCACCCTGGCGCCCGGCCCGACCCCGCAACTGGTTATCAATACGCCGCGACTCGTGACGCTCAGTACCCAGAATATGCAGTCCTCCGGCCTCAATGACCTGGTCATGGCGCTTCTGCCAAGCTTGTGTGACCTCGGCTTTTTGTTCATCGTCCACCTGACCAAGTGCCGTCAATTCAGCTTCAAGGTTACCCCCTAGCACAATATCGGTACCGCGCCCTGCCATGTTGGTGGCAATAGTCACTGCCCCTGGACGGCCCGCCTGGGCAATGATCTCCGCCTCCTGGGCGTGGTATTTGGCGTTCAGTACCTTGTGCTCTATCTCTGCTTCCTTAAAGCGTCGCGACATCTCCTCGGAGGTTTCGATAGACGCGGTGCCCACCAGTACCGGTGCATCCTGCTCCAGGGAATCTCGAACGTCGGTGACAATAGCGTCGTACTTCTCATCGCTACTTAAGTAGACCAGATCATTCATATCGTTCCGGATCTGCGGCTGGTTGGTAGGAATGACCAGCACCTCCAAGCCGTAAATCTGCCTAAACTCAAATGCCTCGGTATCGGCGGTGCCTGTCATACCGGCCAACTTGCCATAGAGCCGGAAATAATTCTGGAACGTGGTTGAAGCCAGGGTCTGGCTCTCGCTTTGAATGGACACCGACTCCTTGGCTTCAATGGCCTGGTGCAGCCCTTCAGACAAACGCCGGCCCGCCATAGTACGCCCGGTGTGTTCGTCAATCAGTACCACCTGGCCATCCTGGACAATGTACTCAATATCGCGATTAAACAAGATGTGCGCCCGCAGTCCCGAATGCACATGGTGCAGCAGGTTGAGGTTGGTTGCGGCATACAGGGAGTCACCTTCCTCCAGCAGCTTCACATCTGTTAACAGCTGCTCAACATACTGATGCCCCTCTTCGGTAAGCTCCACCTGACGCTGTTTCTCATCCACCGTATAGTGACCAGACTCCCCTTCCAGGTCTGGCTTGAGTTTTGGTATCAGGCTATTGACCTTTTTATATAGCGCGGAACTATCTTCAGCGGCGCCGGAAATAATCAGCGGCGTGCGCGCCTCGTCAATCAGGATCGAATCCACTTCGTCAACAATGGCAAAACTCAAACCACCCATTTGCCGATCTTCCAAACGAAATGCCATGTTCTCGCGCAGGTAGTCAAAGCCAAACTCGTTGTTGGTACCGTAGACAATATCCGCGTCATAGGCCTGGCGTTTCTCCTCTGGGCTTTGCCCTGATCGAATAACCCCAACAGAAACTCCGAGAAATTCATAAACCGGTCCCATCCAGCCGGCATCCCGCGCCGCCAGGTAATCATTGACCGTGATCAGGTGCACGCTGTTACCCGTCAGGGCATTGAGATAGGCAGGCAGCGTGGCAACCAGGGTTTTACCCTCGCCGGTTCTCATTTCGGCGATCTTGCCTTCATGCAGGGCCATTCCCCCAATCATTTGCACGTCGAAGTGACGCATGCCCAGCACCCGTTTACTGGCCTCACGCACCACCGCAAATGCTTCGGGCAGCAGTGCATCAAGAGAGTCACCTTGCTCCAGACGAGCGCGAAACTCGGCGGTTTTGGCTGCCAGTTGTTGTTCTGAAAGCCCCTGCAGTTGGTCCTCAAAGGCATTAATTTTACCCACCGTCTTTGACAGCCTTTTAAGCTCGCGGCTGTTGCGGGTGCCAAATAGTGTTTTTAACAGCTTGCTAATCATGTTTATTCCAGTACACAGCAATACAGGTTCACCACGAATAACCGTGGTGGTTAGGGTGTTTCGGGGGATGGAGACTCAGCGCCGGTTGCGGCGCACGTAGCTGGACGGATCGACCGAGCGTCCGTGTTTATAGACTTCAAAATGCACATGGGGGCCCGTGGAGCGGCCTGTTGAACCCATCAGCGCTACGGGCTCACCTTTTTTGACAACATCACCAGCGGCAACCAGGTTATGTTTATTGTGGGCATAACGGGTCACATAACCATCACTGTGAGTCAATTCCACCACTTCACCGTAGCCGCTGCGTTTACCCGTGTAGGTAACCACACCCGCCGCGACGGCAACCACGTTTGAGTCTTCCTTGCCGGCAAAATCCACACCGTGATGAACAGCGTACTCACCGGTAAATGGGTCGGTGCGGCGACCGTAGGGAGAGGACACCCAGCCCCATTCCACAGGCCTGCCAGACAGCTGGACCTGTTCACTAAGACGACGTTGGGCTAACAGGGACTGCAGCACCTCTAGCTGTTGTTCTCGATCTGACAGACGAGTTTCAAACAGGGCCATCTGCAGTTGCAGATCGCTATCTTCAAGTACTGCAAGCTGGCCAGGCACGGTATCACTGCTAACCGGGCCGCCCAGCGCCGGCGGTTGGCTGAAATCGAACTCACCGTTGGTAAGGCCACTCAGACCCGTCAGGTACTCACCGAGGGCATCCAGCCTCACCAACCGCGCTTGTAGCTGCGCCATGGACAGGGTTAACGCCTGCATTTTTTGGCGCGCCTGCTGGCGTAGAGCAGCCAGCTCGGAGGATTGCGCCTTAAGCTCCTTGTGCATGCTCTTGAGCGACTGGTCCTGAAGTTGCCGGTCACTGGTGTCCAGGCCAAGCTGATAGCCGGCCGCCACCAGGCCCAGGGGCAACCCCAGACAGCACAGGGAAAGTAGCGCACGGGACCAACGCCCCAGCTCTAAAGAGCGAGAGCGGCCATGCCTACTATTGATCAGAATAACTTTCATTGACAGTCGTCAGAGCCATACAGGCCGCGCACTATGCCACAAAACCGGCGGGTTTTCCATGTGGCCTGTAATACGCCGCTAACAGCTCAAACAGCTACAGCTTGGGAGGTACAATAGGAGATAGGTGCCGTATCGGCATCTTCAAAGGTGACCAACTCCCAGGCATCGGGGGTATCGATTAAGGTCCTCACCGAGATATTGTTCAAGGCGTGACCCGATTTGTGGGCACGAAATTCGCCAATCAGGCTGTTGCCAAGCAAATACAAATCGCCGATGGCATCCAGTACCTTGTGTTTGACAAACTCATCTTCATAACGAAGACCACCCTGGTTAACAATGTTGTGCTCATCAACCACTATGGCATTGTCGACACTGCCACCGCGCACCAAGCCCTGAGACCTCATGTATTCAATGTCGTGGGAAAAGCAGAAGGTGCGCGCCCTGCTCACCTCCTGGACAAAAGAGGAGGCCGAAAAATCGACCTCCGCATGCGCTTTGCGATCGCGAATCACCGGATGATCAAAATCGATAGTAAAGGAGACTTTGAAGCCATCAAAGGGGAGGAAGCTGGCTATCTTGTCTCCTTGCTCGACTGTCACCGGGTGTTTGATACGGATAAAACGTTTGGCCTCTTCCTGCTCCAGTATCCCTGCGGATTGGATCAGGAAAACAAACGGCCCTGCGCTACCATCCATGATCGGCACCTCGGGCGCCGACACGTCTACATAAGCGTTGTCTATACCCAGGCCTGACATAGCCGAGAGTAGATGCTCTACAGTGGACACACGTTGCTGGCCACACACCAAACTGGTATTGAGTGTGGTATCACCGACGTTATCAGCTGTGGCGGGTATTTCCACCACTGGGTCAAGATCAACCCGCCGAAATACAATACCGGTGTTAACGGGTGCCGGGCACAATGTCAGGTAAACCTTCTCACCTGTATGCAAACCCACACCTGTCGCCTTAATAGCATTACGCAATGTTCGCTGTCGTATCATAACTCTCCGTGCTCAAGCCGGTCTCGAGCGTTGCTAGCAGCACCGGCTTACCATCAATCAGCCTGGCGGCGCAAAAAAGCGGGAATATCAAAGTAATCCCCATCTGCGGTTGGCGTAACTGACTCAGCTGCCGCTGCGCCACCCGCCGCCCGACGGCTGCTGCGGCGCATCGCCGGCTGCCGGTCCAGCTGACTGTAATCGGGCTCTACGCCGTCCAGCATTTCCTGGGCGCTGGCAGTGGGCTGACTGTCTACCACCTGCAGCGGTGCACGCACCGCTTCGCTACCCAGACCTGTTGCCACCACGGTGACTTTAAGGTCTTCACTCATGTCCGGATCGATGACAGTACCCACCACCACGGTTGCCTCATCGGAAGCAAACTCTTCAATGGTATCACCCACCTCAGAGAACTCTCCCAGGGACAAATCCAGCCCCGCAGTGATATTGACCAAAATGCCACGAGCGCCCTGCAAATCAACATCGTCCAACAGCGGGCTGTTGATTGCGCGTTCCGCCGCTTCGCGAGCTCGGCCTTCACCGCGCGAGGAACCCGTGCCCATCATCGCCATGCCCATCTCTGACATCACTGTTCGAACATCGGCAAAATCCACATTGATCATACCCGGGCGAATAATAAGATCCGCGATACCCTGAACGGCGCCCAACAATACATCATTGGCTTCTTTGAAGGCATCAAGCAGACTGGTATTTTTGCCCAACACCTCCAGCAACTTCTCATTTGGGATGGTGATCAGACTGTCCACATGCTGTTTTAGTTCAGTCACACCGTCATCAGCAATCGACAAGCGCTTGCGACCTTCAAAGGGGAACGGACGAGTGACCACCGCCACCGTCAGAATACCCAGCTCTCTGGCAACTTCAGCCACCACCGGTGCACCGCCGGTGCCAGTACCACCACCCATGCCAGCGGTAATGAACACCATATCGGCGCCACGCAGCGCATCAGCGATACGATCGCGATCCTCCACCGCTGCCGCCCGCCCAATTTCAGGATTGGCACCAGCACCCAAACCTTTGGTGATGTCACCTCCCAACTGCAGCACTGTCTTGGATTCGATATCCGACAGAGCCTGAGCATCGGTATTGGCGCAGATAAAATCCACACCTTCTACCTGGTGCTCAATCATGTGTTTGACGGCGTTACCGCCACCGCCTCCCACACCGATCACTTTTATTACCGCACTTTGTGGAATGTTATCGATTAGTTCAAACATGGTACTACTCCCCTTTGCTTCAAAAAAACCGTGCTATGCACGGCTGCTAAAAATTGTTTTGGACCCACGCGCTGATCCGCTCCCACCAACCGCGGCCTCCGTCGCCAGAGCGACCACCCACCGAGCCGCCTTCGCGTTGGTGCTGCACACCGTATTGCAGTAAACCTACCCCGGTGGCATAAATTGGATTGCGTACAATGTCATTGAGGCCCGATACCGACTGTGGAGACCCAACCCTCACCGGCATATGAAAAATTTCCTCAGCCAGCTCCACCACACCTTCCATTTTTGAGGTACCGCCCGACAACACCACACCGGCGGGAACCATGTCTTCAAATCCAGCGCGACGGAGCTCTGCATGAACCAACGTGAGCAGTTCGTCGTAACGTGGCTCCACCACCTCCGCCAGCGCCTGGCGCGACAAATTACGCGGTGGTCGGTCGCCCACGCTGGGTACCTTGATGGTCTCCTCGGCACCGGCCAGCTGTGTTAAGGCACAGGCATACTTGATCTTAATTTCCTCGGCGTGCTGGGTGGGTGTACGCAAGGCCATAGCAATGTCGTTGGTTACCTGGTCACCGGCGATAGGTATGACGCCGGTGTGGCGAATGGAACCATCGGTAAACACAGCGATATCGGTAGTACCCCCACCAATATCAACCAGACAGACACCGAGCTCCCGCTCATCCTCAGTCAACACCGACAGACTGGAAGCCACCTGCTCCAAAATGATTTCTTCCACCTCCAAACCGCATCGGCGGATGCACTTTTCAATATTCTGAGCCGCGTTGACCGCACAGGTGACCAGGTGAACTTTCGCCTCCAGGCGAACACCCGACATCCCCAGCGGTTCCTTGATACCCTCTTGATCGTCAATCACGTATTCCTGGGGCAGTATGTGCAGCACCTTCTGGTCAGCGGGAATAGCTACCGCCTGGGCGGCCTCTATGACCCGATCAAGATCCAGGCCGTGCACTTCCTGATCCTTGATCGCCACAATGCCGTGGGAATTAAGCGAGCGTATATGACTGCCGGCAATGCCGGCGTACACCGAATGAATCTGGCAACCCGCCATCAATTCAGCCTCTTCCACCGCGCGCTGTATAGACTGCACCGTGGACTCAATATTAATCACCACACCCTTTTTCATGCCCTTGGAGGGGTGTGAGCCAATGCCGACAATTTCAATGCCACCACTGGCATCAACCTCTCCCACCAGCGCCACTACCTTTGACGTGCCTATATCCAGGCCGACGATCATTTTGTTGTCCGGTCCACTGCCCATGGCAGTTGCTCTCCCTATCTAAATCTTTTGTATGCCTGCAATTTGTCCCGGCGTTGAAAAGCTCACCGCCAGGCCGTTGGGGTAACGCAAATCAATCACGGCCAACTCCGCTTTTCGATGTTGCAGTTTTTGTTGATACACCAATGAAAACCGCTGAATTTTTTCTACCAACTGGTCACTTCCCACCATCAGTGAAAAGCCCTGATCCAATTGCACCCGAATTTGCCCACGCTGATCTTGCGCAACCTCTGTAAGCGTCAATCCCAAAGGAGCCAACAATTCGCTCATATGCAGGTAGTGGCGCATCATCTGGCGCTCGGCACCCTCGGGGCCCAACAGCCGTGGGAGCTCAACCCAATTTGTAGTGCTTCCCGATGAAAATCGCGCGCCCTGATGGTTCAGCAAACCACTATCCCCCCAACGGGCAATTGGCAGTTGCTCAACAATGTGGATTTCCAGCCTATCGGGCCAACGGCGACTGACCCGAGCACTGTAGACCCAGGGCAGCTGCTCAAGCTGTTGCTTGATATGCCCTAATGCCACCTCCAGAAATCCATCCACTAAACCGGCCCGGACCAACTCCTGAACACTATCTGTTGAGGTATGCTCCAATTTTCCACTGACCGCGATATGCTGTACCGGCACCCGCCGCAGCTCCATCACACCCCACCAAGCAACTGCGGACACAGCTATACATGCCAGCAGTACGGCGACTGGACTCAACCACCGCTGCAACAGAGTCATCAGGTAATGGGGTTTTGCTCGTGCCCGACCCCGAGTTTTGCGACCGACGGCGGCACTTTTCCGGCTTGCTCCAGCAGCGGCAAGTTGCGGTCTCGGCCCGTTCAGTGTGGCGGTAAAACTGATCATCCGCGCAGCTCCCTACTCAAGCCCATCACCCGATCAACCAGATCGGGAATTTCCATTCCATCCGCCAGCGCTGCCATTGGCACCAGACTGTGTGAGGTCATGCCCGGCACCGTATTGACTTCAAGCACGTAAAAACAACCGTCGCTGTCACGCATCACGTCAACCCGACCCCAGATACTGCAACCAAGGGAATGAAACGCTTGCAGCGACAGCTCAGCCAATTGATTTTCTTCACTGGCACCCAAGCCACTGGGGCAAAAATAGCGGGTATCATCAGACTCGTACTTCGCCTGGTAATCATAAAATCTGTTATCGGTCTCCAGACGAATGGAAGGCAATGCTGCATCACCTAAAATCGCGACGGTGTATTCAGGGCCCTCAATGTATTGCTCATAAATAACCGTGCTTGCATAACCGGCAGCCAACTGCCAGGCCTGCTTCAGCGCCGAGGCGTTGTCCACAATCGACATACCGATACTGGAACCCTCAGTGGCGGGTTTGACAAAAACGCGACCATGAACGTCAATGATTTTTTGCCAATCGCTGTGCTCCCCAAGCACACCAAAATCACCGGTAGACACGCCTACCCCCTGCCACAACTGTTTGCTGCGCAGTTTGTCCATTGCCAGCGCAGACCCCAGTACACCTGAGCCGCTGTAGGGTATTGCCAGGGTTTCAAGCGCCCCTTGAAGTACACCGTCCTCTCCCCCGGGGCCATGCAGGGCATTAAAGACAAAAGACACCGCGCCGAGTTTGCTCATCCACCCTGACTCAGCGGGATCAATCTGAAGCACGTCGTAGCCTTTGGCTTTTAAACCCGCAGCGATGGTGGCACCACTTTGTAATGACACCTCTCGCTCAGCCGAGGTACCACCGAGAATCACCGCAACGATCTCAGTCATCTCTTACCCTCTTTGGAAAAATCCATGGTACGTAAGATCTGGGCCAGCTGACCCACATTGCCCGCCCCCTGGGTAATGACCACATCACCATCGCGAAGCAATGTGCTGAGCACAGCCGGCACGTCATCGACGGTGGGTGCAAATACCGGCTCCACCGCACCGCGCTGTCTGATACTGCGCGTCAAACTGCGCCCATCCACACCGGGAATTGGCGACTCTCCTGCGGGATAAATGTCCATCAATACCAGTACCGGGCAGGCGGAGAGAACGTGCACGAAGTCCTCGTATAAGTCTCGTGTCCGGGTATAGCGGTGGGGCTGATAAATCATCACCAGTCTTCTACCGGGCCAGGCCTGGCGCACCGAATCCAGTGTTGCCATCACCTCGGTGGGATGGTGTCCATAATCATCTATCAGTAATGCACTGCCGGCCGACAGTGGTATCTCACCCAGCTGTTCAAAGCGCCGGCCCACACCCCCAAAATTGGCCAGCCCAGCCTGGATGGCCGCGTCGTCCAAACCTTCATCCGACGCCACCGCAATGGCCGCAGTGGCATTAAGCACGTTGTGCCGGCCGGGCATATTCAACTCTATCGCGAGGTCAGCCCGACCTTGCGGGCGATGCACTGTAAACCGTGTTCTAAGCCCTTCGGGCTGCACATTGCCTATGCGGTAATCCGCATTGCTGCCAAAACCATAGGTCACCACCGGACGGCTGATATCGGCTATCAGGCCCTCCACTGCCGCATCATCAACACACAGCACGGCGAGACCGTAAAAGGGTAAATTGTGCAAGAATTCCAAAAAGGTGCGACGCAACTGGGCGAAGTCGCCCGCGTAGGTTTCCATGTGATCCGCTTCAATATTGGTCACCACCGACACCATGGGCTGCAAGTGCATGAAGGACGCATCGCTTTCGTCAGCCTCAGCAATCAGGAATCTGCCCGCGCCCAGGCGGGCATTACTGCCGGTATGATTGACCAGACCGCCGATGACAAAGGTAGGATCAAGTCCAGCCTCTGCAAAAATTGCCGCTATCAAACTGGTGGTGGTGGTTTTGCCGTGAGTTCCCGCCACCGCTATACCGTGGCGGTAACGCATCAGCTCTGCCAGCATTTCTGCCCGTGGTACCACCGGTATGCGCTGCTGTCTCGCTGCCACCACTTCCGGGTTATCAGCACTGACCGCGCTTGAACTGACCACCACATCGGCCGCACCGATATTGACGCGATCGTGGCCAATGAAAACTTCGATACCCTGCCCACGCAGGCGATCGATAACCGGCCCTTCGCGCAAGTCAGAGCCCGACACCTGATAGCCAAGATTGCCAAGCACTTCGGCAATGCCACTCATGCCGGTACCGCCGATGCCAATCATGTGAATACGACGGATGCGACGCATCTCAGGCACACTGTAGGGTGTCGAATCATGCATGTGGACAAACCTCCTGCACCGCTTGGCAGATATCCGCAGTTGCCTGGGGCCGTGCTTGTCTGGTCGCTGCCGCCGCCATGGACGCCAGCTTGGCAGGGTCGGCAATACAGTTGACGAGGGTTTCTGCCAACAACTGCGGCTCAAGCGTTCGCTGACGCAACAACAGGGCACCGCCGGAGCGGGTCAAACTCAGGGCGTTTTCGGTCTGATGATCGCCAATGGCGTGGGGTAGAGGCACCAGTAATGCCGGCCTACCCATAATGGTCAGCTCCGACACAGTCAGTGCCCCAGCCCGGCACAACACCAGATCAGCCCAGGCGTAGGCAGCGGCCATATCCTCGATATAGGGCTCAATGCGCACCGGCCCCTGTAATAACTCACCATAGCCGTGCTGCAGCTTGTCCAGATGCATCTCGCCGGACTGGTGATACACCTCTAGAGCCGTTGCGCCCAGTGTGTGTTGCAGCTGTTTAAGGGTCTCGGGTAAAACTTCATTAATAGGCTGTGAGCCCAAACTACCACCCACAACCAACAATCGCAGGGGGCGACCACCGTGGTAATCCCACGGTGCTTCTAACGCCTTGTGTATCAGCTGTTCGCGTACCGGGTTACCAACCGTGGTGACATCCGTCCGCTTATCAAAGGCATTGTCAAAGCCAGCAAAAATACGGCTGGCAAGAGGTGCCAGCAGCCGATTGGTGGTACCTGCCACGGCATTTTGCTCATGAATGATCAGCGGTACGCGCAGCAACCAGGCCGCCGCAGCCGCCGGACCTGCTGCATAACCACCCATGCCCACGACACAACCCGGGGCCAGCCTGTGAATGAGCAGGAGCGCCTGTAGTAGCCCGCCTACCACAGCCACCATGGCCAATAATTTATCCAACAGACCTTTACCACGCATTCCCCGGGCAGAGAGCGCGTGTAAGGTGATGCCGTTGGCAGGAACCACACGCGACTCAATGCCGTGATGGGTGCCCACCCACTGCACATCGTAGCCACGCTGTTGTAGCTCAACCGCTACGGCTAACGCCGGATAAACATGACCACCTGTACCACCTGCGGTTATTAACACCAAAACCCGGGCGCTATCATTCACATTGTGGCCCTCCGTGGCAGGTGGTGAAGTTCGTAGTGGCTGCGCAACACCAAGGCCAACATGATGCAGCACACAATGAGGCTGCTGCCGCCATAGCTGATAAAGGGCAGGGTCAGGCCTTTGGTGGGCAGCAGCCCCGAACTTACGCCCATATTGATAAACGCCTGCCCGGCAATCACCAGGGAAATGCCATAGCAGACATGCCCACTAAATTGTTGACCCGCCAAGCAGGCCCCACGCCCGAGGTGCAATATTCGACCCACCAAGCCGACGTACAGGGCCAGCACCACAGCAAAACCGATGAAACCCGTTTCTTCCGCCCAAATTGAGATCACAAAATCGTTGTGTGCCTCAGGCAGGTAAAACAACTTCTGCACGCTATTGCCAAGGCCAACCCCAAACCATTCACCCCGGCCAAACGCAATCAGCGACTGGATGACCTGAAACCCCGAACCGTAAGGATCTGCCCAGGGATTGGTATAAGCCAGAAGACGCTCAACTCGATACTGCTCGGCGATTAACAAGGGCACCAGTGCAGCAACACTTCCCAGCAGTACCAGCATGAAGTGACCGAGCTTCACCCCAGCCAGAAACAGCATGCCAAAAGCCGTTCCCACTGCGATAACAGTGGCACCAAAATCAGGTTCCACCATCAACAAAAGTGTGACTGCAAATAGCACCACCATAGGTTTGAGGAATCCGCGCCATTCATTGCGCACCTCGTGTTCGCGTCGCACCAGGTAACCCGCCAGATAGACAATAAGCGCTAACTTGGCAAACTCGGACGGCTGTATCGTCAGCGGCCCCAATGGCAACCAACGCTGGCTGCCTTTTACATCCAGGCCAACACCGGGTACCAGCACCAGTGCCAACAGCAGCAAGACAAGAAACAATACAAAACCACCGCTGCGCTGCCACACCTTCAGTGGCACCAAAAATACCGACACTCCCACTGCCGTGGCCACCAACAAATAACTAAAGTGGCGCAGGGTATGGAACCAGGGATCCCCGTAGTTTTGCTCCGCTACTGGGATGGAAGCTGAACTAATAGCCACCAAACCAATGCACATAAGAGCACCTGCTAGCAACAGCAGGGTTGGGTCCAAGGCGGGCCTGAGGGTTGATGGACGGGTGACCTGAGCAGCGGCGCTCATCTACCCTCCTCCCCGGTTTGAGACAGAACCTGACTGGCAAACTGGCGCCCGCGATCGACAAAACTGTCAAACATGTCAAAGCTGGCGCAAGCGGGTGATAGCAATACGATGTCGTTGGCCTGCGCCACCGCCCGCGCCATGGTTACCGCCTCGGCCATTGACTGCGCTAACTGGCAGTCCACCACATCGGCAAAAGCGCTGTGCATGTCCCCGGCAGCCTCCCCAATGAGGATGACCTGCTTGCAGGTCCGACCAACCGGTAACGCCAACTCGCCCAAATCAGCGCCTTTGTTGCGACCACCCGCTATCAGCACAATGTTGCGACCCGTGGCCAGGCCATCGAGTGCAGCAGCTGTTGCCGCCGGATTGGTCGCTTTAGAGTCGTCAATGAAGCAAACACCCTGCACACTGGCAATGGTGGCGCAGCGATGTGGCAAACCGGAAAAACTCCGCAAGCTGTCAAGCATTACTGTCATCGGCAGCTTGGCTGCAAAACCCAGGGCCAGGGCAGCCAGGGCATTTGATATATTGTGACGTCCCGCCAGTCCAATCTCTTCGACAGCAATCAGTTGGTGCGTGCCGTGGTATAGGTACTGTCGGCCTTCGATGGTGCCAATACCAAATTCGTGACGGCCAGGCTGGCCCATTCGGTAACCGATGACCTCAACCGATGCCGGTACCAGCGGCTGCGTCAGCGGGTCATCTAGATTAACAACCGCACGCTGACATCCTCTGAAGATACGATGCTTGGCCTGATGGTATACGGGCAAGGAACCGTGCCGATCCAGATGATCAGGGCTGACATTCAGCACCGTTGCCACTGACAGACCCAGTTCACCCGCACG
>Ga0316189_10004180_pt1 | contig 13923 bp, 10 predicted proteins | sample LowCovwburrow_MG_FD_204930 | JGI IMG/M metagenome (GOLD analysis project Ga0316189, IMG submission 204930) | Coastal sediment microbial communities from Maine, United States - Lowes Cove worm burrow | ecosystem: Environmental > Aquatic > Marine > Coastal > Sediment | place: USA: Maine...
ATTTATCACCATGTAGCTGCCTTCACCCAGTCGGGTTAAGAACATTTTCATCTGCTGGCGGGTGGTGTTCTGGGCCTCATCAAGAATAATGAATGAATTGGCCAGCGTGCGCCCGCGCATAAAGGCCAATGGGGCGATCTCAATTGTTCCATCTGCAATGTCGTGCTCGACCTTGGTGTGGGGCATGACATCATAAAGCGCATCATAAAGCGGGCGCAGATACGGATCGACCTTTTCTTTCATGTCGCCGGGCAAAAAGCCAAGGTTTTCGCCAGCTTCAACGGCCGGGCGCGAAAAGATAATCCGCTCGACCTTGCCCTCAAGCAGTGCCTGCGCCGCACAGGCAACCGCAAGATAGGACTTGCCGGTACCGGCAGGACCGGAACCAAACACCAGTTCATTTTGGCCAATTGCCGATATATATTTTGCCTGACCGGGCGAGCGCGGAGAAATGACCTTGCGATGGGTCTTTATCTGAATAAGTTGGTCGGGTTGGTGGTGTTGAGCAGTGTCCATAGACATGCGGATGGCTCCTTTGACGTCTCCAATTGTGACGTCCAGTTGGTTGGAGATGCGGTTTACAAGGTTGTCGAATACAAAGAGGGCGCGTTTGCAGGCCAATTTGCTGCCACGGATGGCAAGCTTGTTGCCCCGCGGTGTAATCGCGACCTGTAATTGGTGTTCAATAATTTTGAGGTATTCGTCATGCTGGCCAAACAGCAGCGGCAATCTGCGATTGTCATCAAAAGACTTGATCACGCTAAAATCATTAGCGTGGGTGGCCGCTTTGGCTTGTAATGTGCCGGTCGAGTTTACCGGTGGCAATTGAGAATTCTCCTTAACGACATGATCGCTTACCCTTCTATTATATGAGCAGAAAGGCTGTTAGGGCCAACACTATTCACACATACACGAACAATATCACCAATTTTATGACCATTTCCATCAATATGCACAGATTGCAAATAGGGAGAGCGGCCAACTAATTGTCCTTCTTGTCGTCCCGGACGCTCTAAAAGCAAATCGAACTCGCGATCAAGGAAGGTCTGGTTAAACTGCATTTGCTGTTCATTGAGCAGGGCTTGCAGCCTTGCCAGTCGCTCAGACTTGACCTCTTCAGGCACCTGGGTCGCCATATCTGCCGCCTTGGTGCCGGGGCGAACCGAATATTTAAACGAATAGGCCTGCGCATAAGTCACCTCACGCACCAGCGCCAGCGTGTCTTCAAAATCAGCATCTGTTTCGCCGGGAAAACCGACAATGAAATCACCTGACAGGGCAATATCAGGTCTGGCACTGCGAATTTTGCCAACCAGATTGATATAGTGCTCTGCAGTGTGTTGGCGGTTCATGGATTTGAGGATAGAATCAGAACCGGCCTGAACCGGCAGATGCAAATAGGGCATGACCTTGTCATTGCTGGCGATCGCTGCAATTAATTCATCGTCCATGTCCCGCGGGTGGCTGGTGGTAAAGCGCAACCGCTCAATGCCGTCAATGTCTGATAAATCCTCAAGCAAGCGGCCAAGAGAATAGTTCTCACCATTTTCGCCTGCACCGGAATAGGCATTGACGTTCTGACCCAATAAAGTGATTTCACGGACACCGGCAGCGGCCAGTTCTTGCGTTTCGGCCCGAATTTGGGCAACGGGTCGCGAAAATTCGGCACCGCGTGTAAAAGGCACAACGCAAAAGCTGCAAAACTTGTCACAGCCTTCTTGAACCGTAACAAATGCACTGACACCACGATTGAGGTGTTTGCCGGTTTTGTCATTCTCCAGCGCTTCAAATTTATCTTCAGCGGGAAAATCTGTTTCGACAATCTTTTTACGCTTTAAAGAGCCATCGGCGGTAATCGACTGGATCAGTTGCGGCAAGCGGTGGTAGGTTTGCGGGCCAAACACCAGATCAACAGCCGGGGCGCGTCGGATAATTTCTTTTCCTTCAGCCTGAGCCACACAACCGGCCACGGCAATAACTGCCTGTTTTCCCGCATCAATCCGCGCCTGCTTGAGGGGGCGCAAACGACCAATCTCTGAATAAACCTTTTCAGCTGCTTTTTCGCGGATATGACAGGTATTGAGGATGATCAGATCAGCGTCTTGCGGAGATTGCGTAGCGCCATAGCCCAGCGTGTCGAGCACATCATTCATGCGCTGTGAATCATAGACATTCATCTGGCAGCCATAGGTTTTGATAAAAACCTTTTTTGCGGGTTCAGCGTTCATAATAACCGGTCAATAATTAGAAATTTGTCGCTTCTTATAACTTTTTCAGTTTGATTGATACAACCAATTACAGATCAGTCGCAGTTAGCCAGCAGGTTAGCCAGTCCGTCCTGAACCTGTTCCTCACAGAGTTTGGACAAGGATTTGCGACAACCGGCTTGGCTGATTGTTGTGGCCGGATGAAAATGAATTGCCACATCCAGCGGCCCGCTTTTCAGATTGCGCCACAAATGAGATCCAAAACCGATATCACCGGGCCAGGCAAATAATGTACGCCGGGCGCGGCTCATTGGCAGGCCCCAAACCTTTTGATAGGCAATGGAAACCGGCTGAACCTTGAGGGCTTTGCCATTAATTTCCAGTTGGCTGGCGCCAAACAGTGAAGATTTGAACGGTAGAACCTGATTACCGTCATTGGTGGTGCCTTCGGGAAACAACACAATTGTTTCACCAGACTCCAGCCGCTCCTGCATTTCATTCTTGGTTGTCCCGGCCGCATGTCGGCGGGTACGGTCAATAAAAAGCGTGCCGCCCAGCTTTGCCAGTGTTCCAATAACAGGCCATTCAGCAACATCGCTTTTGGCAACAAATGAAACCGGCATTGTCCCGCCCAGCAGCAAAATGTCCTGCCATGAGGCATGGTTGGAGATCAGCAGACAGGGCTCACCGGATATGGGAATCCCGGTAACCGTAACCCGGGCTCTCATCGACCGGTTCAGCCATCGATAATAATGGTGTGGAAACTGTTGTGCCATCTTCGGCGATATTTTCCGCAACACAGCCTGTGTCGCCATCGCCGGCAAAATGCTCAAGCCCACCTTAGTCAGAACATATCCGGCCTTAACTCTCTTCATCGGCTTTAATCTTGATAGCGTAAAGTTCAAGGCGGTGATCAATCAGCTTGTAACCGAGTTTTTTAGCCACACTTCGCTGTAATTCTTCGATTTCTTCGTTGTGAAATTCAATAACGTCGCCGGAATTCATATCGATCAGATGATCATGATGTTCTTCTGTTACCGGTTCATAACGCGCCCGACCCTCGCGAAAGTCGTGCCGCTCGAGAATACCGGCATCTTCAAACAACTTTACGGTTCGATACACTGTGGCAATAGAGATATTGTCATCAACACTTGCCGCGCGCCGATGCAGTTCTTCCACATCAGGATGATCCTCAGATCCAGCAATCGCCTGTGCGATCGTCCGCCGCTGTCCGGTCATCCGCATGCCTTTTTCAAGGCAGGTTTTTTCTATATCATTCATTACAGTCCCTCATAAATGAAGATATAACCTCTTGCCGCGCGATGCGCAAATCATATGACCCGTTACAGGTCACGTTGCATGAGTATCGCATCATATTTTTGTCCATCGTTCTCAGTATAATAGCCTTTTCGCTTGCCAGACTGGCTAAAGCCGGCTTTTTCATAGAGGTTTTGCGCGGCAAAATTGTTTTCACTGACATCAAGAAAGATTTTGCCAATACCTCGCTCCACAGCATTGGCTGTCATGGCATCAAGCAAAAATTGCGCAATTTTACGCCGCCGGGCATCAAGCCGCACAGCCAGTGTCAATATTTCACGTTCACCGGCGACATCTTGAAAAATGATAAACCCGAGCGGTTCTGTTTCTCCATTGTCATGGCAGGCCAACAATGCGCTTGTTCCCGGTGTTGTCAAAGAACTGGCAATGTTTTGCGCCGACCACGGGTTTGAAAACCCCTGAGCATGAATCGCAGCCAGAATGTCACAATGGGCCGCAGATGCTTCTATCAGAATCAATTTGCCCGGTTCAATGTGCAAAAGCGGTGCTTGGGCCTTGGCATCAGCCTTGCGCAGATAAAGTGGCTGAACCGGGCCTTGAGAAGCGCGGTCGCTGGCAAGTTGTGCAATGATTGCAGCATCGGGCAGGGCAGGCGCCGGGCTCAAGGTCAAATTATTGTTTAATTGCCCGAGCATTTCGCTGGCAGTGCCGACAATTTCAGCGCCGGTTTCGCTGGCCAGACTACAGGCATCATCTATGCTCAAAAGCTGTGGTGGTGACGTGGGCTGACCATTGGCAAATATCTGCACATAGATCTCACCGCGCCGGGCATCACAGGCTGCCATTACGGTTTTGTCTTGATAATTTTCAACACCGGCGGCAATGGCTTCCAGCGAATTGACCCCGACCAGCGGCAGATCAAGCGCCAGCGCAAACCCGCGAGCCGCGGCAAGACCGATCCGCACTCCGGAAAAACTTCCCGGCCCGATGGTGGTTGCCAGTTTCCCAATGTCACTGAACGAAAGCCCGGCCTGTTTGAGAACATCGCTGACCATACCAGGCAGCGCTTCGGCATGACCGCGCGTCATCTCTTGCCAGATGCGCGCCCGAATACGCTGGCCGGACATATCATAAATTGCCGCCGAACAGGCCGCCTGCGTGGTGTCAACGCCAAGGATATACATAAAAGCTGATCATTTCGAATAAAAAGTATGATTCTCGTATCTGGTTATAATTGAAACGCTCAAGGTCGCGACTGCGGCCCGGTGCCGTCGTGTCGAAGACGCGCTTTCAGCACGATGCCGCTCCCGCGAAGCATTGCGCAAAGCGCAATTTGCGTGAGCGAAATAAATCTGGACTGGTACAGTCTAGAGAATTTTGGCCAGATCATCAAATGACGGACGCGGGCTGCGTTCAAATACCGTGTCAGGATCACCAACGCCGATACCACAGATGAAATTTGAGCGGATATTGCGATCAGCGTCAGCGCCAAAAAATTCCTTATCGACACCAGCATTGTCAAAGCCTGACATCGGCCCGCAATCAAGACCAAGCGAGCGCGCCGCCAGCATCAGATAAGCCCCTTGCAGGGTGCCATTGCGAAATGCAGTGGTTTTAATCAATTCGTCATTACCAACAAACCAGCTTTTCGCATCGGTGTGCGGGAACCATTTGGGCAGATTGTCATAAAACGCCAGATCATGACCGATAATTGCCACCACTGGCGCTGCCATTGATTTTTCAACATTGCCTTCAATCAGATGCGGCTTGAGGCGGTTTTTAGCCTCCGCTGATTTCAAAAACACAATCCGCACCGGCTGACAATTGGCACTGGTCGGTGCCATTTTCATCAGGTCAATAATGCATTGCAATTGAACTTCGCTAACATCTTCATCGCGCCAGCCGTTAAAAGACCGGGCCGAGCGAAACAATTGATCAAGCGCTGTGTCACTAAGAACAGATTTGGACATTAATATTCTACCGCCTGAACTTCCTTGATTTCCGGAATAAAGTGCTTGAGCAGGTTTTCAATGCCGTGCTTGAGCGTTGCCGTTGAACTTGGACAACCCGCACAGGCGCCCTTCATTTGCAGAAAAACAATGCCTTCTTTAAAACCGTGGAAGGTAATGTCGCCGCCATCTTGCGCCACAGCCGGACGCACCCGCGTATCGAGCAATTCCTTGATGGTGGTAACGATTTCACTGTCAGCTTCATCAAATTCACCAGTGCTGTCTGTGCCACCATCGGCTCCATCCATCACCGGCGCACCAGACATGTAATGCTCCATGATAGCACCAAGAACAGCAGGCTTTAAATGCTGCCAGTCGTCATTGTTCTTTGTGACTGTAATAAAGTCAGCCCCGAGAAACACCCCGTCAACGCCATCAATCTCAAACAGCCGTTGGGCAAGGGGAGAAGCAGAAAAGTCATCATTCTTGCGAAAATCAACCGGGCTTCCCGACAGAACGGTTTCACCGGGTAAAAATTTCAAGGTCGTTGGATTAGGGGTCGCTTCGGTCTGAATAAACATGTGCTGACGTGCTCCATTGTAAATTATGCGGCTTAAAGGCCTGTCATATAGGCAAAAAACTAGAATGAATATAAAGTAAGCATCTGTCCCCGTCATTCAAGGGTCTATTCTGCTTTGTGGCGATTTGGCGGGTTCCATCGTCTTTTTCTAATTCTAGCGGAGAATCCGCAGAGGACGAGCGCAGCAAGGACTGGGCCATTGCGGCCCCGGCGCATAATTGCGCCGCGCCCGCGCAGGCCCGAGCAAAACGAGGATACACCGTGAGCGATATCCAAGACTTTTGCACGCCCTGAACTTTGATCTGACATCAAAGCGCGACGGTGAACTTCAAAGGGAAAGCAGACACTTTCGGGGGTTGTTCAGAACGGGGAGTTTTAACTCATTGCAGAAGTGGGTGACCTTTTGGAAGGACATTTTCAGGGACGCTTGGCAACCATATCAATCTCGACCAATGCCCCAACAGCAAGGCCAGTTACGCCAACACAAGTACGAGCGGGAAGTTTTCCTTCTTCAAAGTAACTTTGATAAATATCGTTCATTGAAGCATAATCACGTTCAAAATTGGTTATATATACGCGCGCCTGGGCAACGTTGGCCAGCGTAAGCTCCATTCCCTCAAGAACGATAATAAGGTTGTCCATAACTCGTTGAGTTTGAGCTTCTATACCTTCGGGCAATGCTCGATCTGGTTCACCTGGCCACGTGGGCATTTGTCCTGTTAGAAAGACCCACCCATCGATTTCAGAAGCATGGGAAAAGGTTGCAACTGGCTGCGGTGCTGCGTCGATCATATGAAATGTTGGTAGTGGCATAGTTGCTCCAATATGAGTGAGGGGCTCTGATTTGCTTGCTTGGCGAAACGCTGCCCAGCTTAGCATTTGTCTTCTTGCTAACCTAACATGGCTCGCAATTCCCCTCAATATGACCAGACTAATTATCTCCTTGTGGCACATATTTACCGTTTGACACACCAGCTTGATTGGCGCGTTTACTTCGCCTGGATAAAACCGACAATCCGTTTAACATCGTCCATTATCGGCTCGGCAATGGCCCGGGCTCTGGCACTACCGTCGGCCAGAACCCCGTCAATATAGGCCTTGTCATCCATCAGCCGTTTCATTTCGCTGCCCAATGGCCCAAGTTTTTCCACCGCCAGATCAACCAGCGCCGGTTTGAAAACTGAAAACTGTGAGCCACCATATTCGCCCAGCACATCAGCCACGCTTTTATCGGCCAATGCGGCATAGATTGAGACAAGATTGGCAGCTTCAGGCCGCTCTTTAAGGCCGACTTCTTCGCTGGGCAAAGCATCAGGGTCGGTGCGGGCTTTTTTGATTTTGCGGGCCACCGCATCGGCATCATCGGCCATGTTAATGCGTGACAAATCCGAAGGATCAGACTTGGACATTTTTTTCGAGCCGTCTTTGAGCGACATCACCCGCGTTGCCGCTCCGGTAATCAACGGTTCGGGCTGTGGAAAAAACCCGTCCTTAAAACCAGCGCCCTTGATGCTTTTGGCAAAATCATTGTTGAACTTCTGGGCAATATCGCGCGACAGTTCAAGGTGCTGCTTCTGGTCTTCACCAACTGGCACATGGGTAGCGCGATAAACCAGAATGTCTGCCGCCATCAAATTGGGATAGGCATAAAGACCAACCGATGAGTTTTCAGCGTTTTTCCCGGCCTTGTCCTTGAACTGGGTCATGCGGTTGAGCCAGCCCATGCGGGCAATGCAATTAAAAACCCAGGCCAGTTCGGCATGCTGTGGCACTTGGCTCTGGTTGAATACAATATGCTCTTTGGCATCAATGCCGGCAGCCAGATAAGCAGCGGTCACCTCACGGGTGTTGCGGGTCAGCTCGACCGGGTCCTGCCACACGGTAATGGCATGCATGTCGACAACACAATAAATGCAGTCATATGTGTGCTGCATGTCAACAAAGCGTTTTATGGCGCCAAGATAATTGCCAAGATGCAGATTGCCGGTTGGTTGAACGCCGGAAAACACCCGGGGCTGATGAGAGGACATTGACTTTCTCCATAACAGAATTTGCCGCTCTATATGCCGCAAACTGTGCTGCTTGCAAAGCACTCAATTATTTAGCGCGACGAAAAGCCTGCTTGAAGGTGCCCCAGCGAAAAACTCCGGTAAAATGACAAATGATGAAATAAGCCCCGGCCCCGGCCACAACAATAAGCCCCAACAGGCCAACCCGCAGCAAAAGGACCGTTTCGCGGCTGAAATAGGAATGGGCGAAATGATTGGCAATAAGCAGCAAACCGCCCATCAACAAGCTGTTGATGATAATTTTTACAAGATTGCGTCGAAGTCTTTGATCAGTCCGGAAAAACCCGCGCGCCGTTAAGGTGATGCCAAGCAATCCGGCATTGACCCAGGCAGAGATAGACACAGCCAGAGCGACACCGATATGATTGAAATATTGAAACAACACAAGCGCCAGAACAACATTTACTGCAACCCCGACACCGGCAAAATACATCGGCGTTTTGGTGTCTTCGCGTGCAAAAAACCCGGGTGAGAAAATCTTAACCAGCACAAAGGCAGGCAACCCCAATGCAAAGGCGGCAAGGGCATAGGCGCTGGCGCTGGTATCAGCTGCATTAAAAGCCCCGCGCTCAAACAACACCTGAATGACAGGGCGTGGAATGGCGATGAGGGCAATGGCTGCTGGAATGGTCAGGAACAGGGCAAATTCCAGCGCCCGGTTCTGGCTGCTATCAACTCCTTTGTCATCACCGGCCCGCAATTGTCGTGAAAGTTCTGGCAGCAATACAATACCAATGGCAACCCCGACAATGCCCAGCGGCAATTGATAAACCCGGTCGGCATAATACAGCCACGGCGCCGCCCCGTCCTGCATTGAGGCAAAGGCGGTCGAGATCACCAGATTGATCTGGGAAATACCACCGGCAATAACCCCCGGAATGCCAAGTTGAACAAGCCGTTTGACACCGGGTGTATAGCGTGGCCGGGTGAGTTTAAGTTTCATACCGGCGCGACGGGTGGCAACCCACAACATAATCAACTGGGCCAGACCTGCCGCTGATACGGCCCACACCATTGCCCGCCCGGTTGCAGGCGTATTGCCCCAACCAGCCAGCGTTAGCCAGATCATTGTAGCGATCATGATGATGTTGAGCAAAATAGGCGCTGCGGCTGCGGCACTGAACCGGTGCATCGAATTCAATACCCCGCCCAGCATGGCGGTGATCGACATGAAAATCAGATAGGGAAAGGCAATACGGCTCATCAAAACCGTCAGGTCGAACTTTTCCGTATCATCAAAAAATCCCGGGGCCTGAAGATAAGCAAGAGCGGGCATAAACAACTCAGCCAGTGCAGAAAATATCAGCAGGACAAACAACAGACCGGCCAGCGCCTCATTGGCAAACCCGCGCGCAGCATCTTTTCCGTCACTTTCAAGCTGTTTGGCAAACAGCGGTACAAATGCAGCATTAAAGGCACCTTCGCCAAACAGGCGGCGGAAAAGATTGGGAATGCGAAAGGCAATCACAAAGCTTTCAGCAATTGGTCCGGTCCCCAGCAAGGCAGCAATAAGCACGTCACGAACAAAGCCGAGAACCCGGCTGATCATGGTAAAGCCACCAACTGTTGCTGCTGATTTAATCATCGAGGAACTGATTACCCTGCCTGGTTTGGAACAATTGCATCATCTGCTGACAATGCATCTGAAAGTGTTTCGGTGATGGCGATTTGCCGGTCAATATTGAGAATTTTGGATCCGGTCAAATCACTGACATAAAAAACGTCCACGGCCCGCTCGCCATAGGTCGTAATGTGAGCCGAGGCAATGTTGAGATTTAACGTAAACAATGCTTCGGTCAGGTCGTGCAACAGCCCGACCCTGTCAAGCCCGGTTAATTCAATGATGGTATGTTTGTTGGAAGAATCGTTGTCAATGACCACGCGCGGATCCACGCTGAACGGTTCAAGACGAGCATCACTTTTAGGGCGTTTTTTGAGAATATTGCTTAACCTCTCATCGCCCTGCAGTAATTTTGGAATGAGTGTGCAAATACGTTCTGCCCGTTTGATTTCATCACTCTCATCAAAGGCGCGCTGTATAAGCAAGGTATCAAGGGCCATACCATCGGTTGTCGTAAAAATCTGCGCCCCGGCGATATTGGCATCAAGGGCCGAACAGGCACCGGTAAGCAAAGAAAGCAAGCGCGGGTGATCGGGTGCATGAACCGTCAGTTCGGTGATGGCCGTAAACTCATCGGTAGAAAAACGCGTTGCAACCTGTTGGCCGGCCTTATTGGCTTTGGTGACAAATTGCGCATGGGTTAATTGTGTTTCAGTATCGAGTGTCAACCAATAGGGTTCGTAATGAAGCTCTATATAATTTTTAGCATCTTTTTCAGATAACTCGCCTTTTTGCTCGCGGACCTGGCTCAGGAAGTTTTCATGAGCTCCTGCGATGCGCGAGGTCCGTGATATTTTACTGTGTCCGCCCGTTACGACCGGTTCAGCTTCTTCATAAAGTGTTCGCAGCAATTGACCTTTCCAGCCATTCCATACCCCCGGACCCACGGCGCGGATGTCAACAACGGTTAAAATCAGCAACAGTTTCAGGCGTTCAGGCGATTGCACAACGGCGGTAAAGTCGAGAATCGTTTTATAGTCATTAAGGTCACGGGTTTGGGCCGTATCGCTCATAATTAGATGGTTGCGCACAAGCCAGGCAACAGTATCGGTTTCTGCGGCGCTCAACCCGAGGCGCGGACACAAATATCTGGCCACCGTTTCACCGACAACAGAATGGCTTTCCTGCCGTCCTTTGGCAATGTCATGCAACAACACAGCAAGATATAAAATCCGTCGTGAAGAGGCAGAAAAAGATTTAATCAACTCGCTCGAGGTTGGATGATCCTCGCTAAGGTTGCCATGCTCAATATTGGCCAGAATGCCGACGGCTCGTAACAGATGCTCATCAACCGTAAAATGGTGGTACATATTAAATTGCATCATGGCGACGATTTTGCCAAAATCGGGAATAAACCGGCCAAGTACACCTGACATATTTAACCGTCGCAGAATGCTTTCTGGATCATTGGTATCAAGTAATATGCTCATAAATGACGCATTGGCTTCTTTGTCAAACCTTACGGTGTCATCAATTTTGTCCAGCGATTGATGGATCGCTTTATAGGCATCGGGGTGGATAGCGGTGTTTGAATTGGCCGAGACCTCAAACAACTTGAGCATGGAAACCGGGTTATCTGTGCATTCATTGGGGTTGATAAAATTCAACCGACCGCGATCAAGTTTGAAAGCATCATGACCCGATAATCGTTTCAGATTGCCGGTGATACGTTTGAAAATCTCATTGAATCCAGGCGGTGTTTTAACTTCCTGTTCTTCCAGAACAGCACATAAAATCCGGGTCAGGTCACCGACATCCTTAGCGACAAGAAAATATTCACGCATGAAAAGTTCAACATGTTTCACCCGCCCCTGTGATTTAAACCCCATCCGTTCTGCTACATCGGATTGCTTGTCAAAGCTCAACCGGTCATCACCGCGTTTGGTTAAAAAGTGCAAATGACAACGTACGGTCCACAAAAAGTCTTCGCACTTGGTAAACAGGTCTAACTCTTCCTGTGAGAAGGTTTTTGTTTCAACCAGTTCGCTGGTGTTTTTGCTGCCGTAAACAAATTTGGCAATCCAGAACAATGTGTGCAGATCACGCAGGCCGCCTTTTGAATCCTTGACATTGGGTTCCACCAGATAGCGTGATTCCCCCGCACGTCTGTGTCGCAAGTCGCGTTCGAGCAGTTTTTCTTTAATGAATCCTTGTGATCCACCGGCAACAATATCGTTGTCAAAGCGCGTTACCAGCTCGGTGAAAAGGGTTTCATCACCGCACAAAAGGCGTGCTTCCAGTACAGAAGTTAAAATTGTTGTATCGCTCTTTGCCAGCCGAATGCATTCATTCACACTTCGCGTTGCATGGCCAACCTTGAACCGCAAATCCCACAAGATATAAAGCAGGAACTCGACAACACTTTCCCCCCACGCGGTTTGCTTGTAGGGCAACAAGAACAACAGATCGATGTCGGACCCCGGCGCTAAAGTCCCGCGTCCATAGCCACCAACAGCAACTATCGACAAATGCTCTGAAGTTGACGGGTTTGTTGCAGGATAAATGTGGGTCGTTACCAGGTTATGCAGGGCGCAAATCAGATTATCCTGAAAAACCGACAAATTGACCGCGCATTCAGTCCCCTTGTTATCAGCAACTAGCTGTTCTTCGAGCCGGGTTTTGGTTTCGGCGATCAATTGTTTGAGCATATCCAGCAAGGCAGGCCGAAAACTTGAGCTTTGTGGACCATGTTCATCAAGCAAAAGGTCTATTTTTTTGGTTATGTCATTGGCGCTTGTTATCATGTCTTGTCACCATCATCCAATAGAGCTTTTAGCTGATAAAGTGCATCCAGAGCCTGGCGTGGTGTCATCTCATCAGGGAGGGTTTTTGTCAGTTGTTTTATAGCGGCATTTTCACTAGCAGGCTGGCTGGTAAAAGCATTTGAGCGCGGTGCATTAAACAGGGGAAGGTCGTCGATGGTTTCAGTTTTTTCTGTTTGTGCCCGTCTTTCTTCAAGGGCTGCTAGAACATCACCGGCCCGTTCAATAACAGCAGGCGGAAGTCCGGCTAGTCTGGCAACTTGAATGCCGTAGGAGCGATCAGCCGCACCGGGGCCAACTTCATGCAGGAAGACGACATCACCTTTCCATTCACGCACTTTCATAGTGGCATTGCCAATACGAACCAATTGCGCTGATAATGCGGTCAATTCGTGGAAATGGGTTGCAAATAAAGCCCGGCATTTGTTGACTTCATGAAGATATTCAACACACCCCCAGGCAATCGACAGCCCGTCAAAGGTCGCCGTACCGCGCCCGATCTCATCAAGAATAACCAGTGAGCGTTCGCTGGCCTGATTAAGAATTGTTGCGGTTTCAACCATTTCAACCATAAAGGTCGAGCGACCACGAGCCAGATCATCAGCCGCCCCGACGCGGCTGAACAGGCGGTCGACAATGCCAATATGGGCATGCTCTGCCGGTACAAAAGACCCCATCTGCGCCAGCAGCGCAATAAGGGCATTCTGGCGCAAAAAGGTTGATTTACCCGCCATATTAGGGCCGGTCAGCAACCAGATGGCTTTTTCATCACTGTCAGCGTTGCCCGAAAGGTTACAATTATTGGCAATGAAGCTGCTTTCACCAGCCTGATTGAGTGCGGCCTCAACAACCGGGTGCCGTCCATCTTTAATGTCAAAGTTCAGGCTGTCATCAATGACGGGCCTGTTGTAGCGACGTATAACAGCCAGTTCAGCCAACCCGGCAAAGACATCCAGCCCGGCAATTGCCGCGGCTCGCAAAGAGATTTCTTCGCCCTGTTGGTTCACCGCAGCGACCAGTTGAGCAAAAATTTCAAACTCAAGTGCAATGGACTTACCGGCTGCCGCCTGTATGGCACTTTCCAGCTCGGCCAGCTCTGTGGTGGCAAACCGCATGGCATTGGCCAGTGTCTGGCGATGAATGAATGTTTCATTCAGCGGCGCCCCCATAAGCGCACTGCCATGTTGGGCCGGGACATCAACAAAATAACCCAGAACATTATTGTGTTTTATCTTCAGGCTTTTGATGTTGGTTTTTTCGATATAGCTATTTTGTAATCCGGCAATAACTTTGCGGGTTTCATCGCGCAGCTTGCGGTTCTCATCAAGCTCGGGTGAATAACCGGTGCGGATAAAGCCGCCTTCACGAATGATGCCGGGCAGTTCATCATCAAGCGCACTGTTTAAAAGCTCAACAAGCCCCTGATCACTGGCCTCTAATATTTTTGCAATACCATT
>Ga0316189_10004181_pt1 | contig 13922 bp, 11 predicted proteins | sample LowCovwburrow_MG_FD_204930 | JGI IMG/M metagenome (GOLD analysis project Ga0316189, IMG submission 204930) | Coastal sediment microbial communities from Maine, United States - Lowes Cove worm burrow | ecosystem: Environmental > Aquatic > Marine > Coastal > Sediment | place: USA: Maine...
CCTCCCGGTAAAACTTGGCGTAACGCGGTTTTTCATAGGAGCCTTTGACGAGCGAACCCTGGCATCCGGTATTTGTGCCCGCAGCCGCGTCCGCGTGCGCCAGGGTATCACACCAGCGAACATATGCAGGATATGTATACGCTCCGGTCGCTACTGGCGAAGCAATACAGGTAGTCAAATTCTTATCGCTGCAGTACTCCCGGGGAAGCATCGCATAATAATAGGGGTTAGTGTCCACATTACTGTTACTGGTGTATGGGTCAGAGGGAAGGCCGTGAACCACAGGGTCTTCGCCTGTTGGAGCGGTTCGGTACTCAAATGGATTGTCGGTATCGATGCCATTCCTAAGACAAGTGTTCCTGGTAGCCGTTTTTGTAATTGGGCCCCCCGGCCTCTCAATCTTGCATCGCCGGTCTCCCGTTCCACTTCCCTGATCGACATAGTAAAACCAGCTGCTATTGGATCTAGTGACCGTGATATTCGTACCTTGATATGAACCATCACAGCCAACTCCACCCCCACTGCTGACATTGATAACGTCACCAGTACTCAAGCCATGGCCTGAATCGAAACGGGCCCAAATATTATCGCCATATTGTTGGATACTCCTGTTACCGGAACTATTGAGTTCATATGAGCCGTCAAAAACCGTCAGCGGTGTTTGAGTCACCGTGTAAGAATACGGTATATCACCGCACCACTCTTTATCCCTGAATTCGTCGGTAATATTAGTTGAGCCGGACTCCACACCAAAAGCATCATTGGCAACGGATGTCCATGGTGAGCCTATATCCCCTTTAGAAGATCCATCGGCATTCACTGCCGGGGAATAGGTGATCGCGGGATTATAATAGACCGTATTCACATGGTAGGCATGGAAGGGAGGCTCTCCCTTATTGCAAAACCTGCCCTGCTTGCACATTTCAATGTCACGATTTACGTAGTCCTGATAGACAATCTGATCCGGCATGTACTCCCAAGCCATTGATCCGGAATCATCGATTGTGAAAACCACATTGGGAAGTGCCGTGTTGCCCAGATACATCGGCTTGGTGCTGAGCGTCAATGGCGCTGCAGTCAGTGCAACAGGCCAGGCCACCATCATCGCTATCGCCAATGCTTGCAGCGTAAATCGTATCTTCATCCAGCTTACTTTTTGCATAACAGACTCCTACAACACCATGCCATCAGCTTTTCTATGCCGCTTACAACCCGCAGGCAGTAACCTGCATCACTAAAAACGGCGGGCATAAACACTCTGCACAACAACCTGTGCATTATCCGTCATTCCTGTTCCACGTGCAGTAACACGATAAAAATCACTTCCAGGAATGCTCCTGCCTGTACCGACCCCCAGTGAACTGTTGGTATCGGGCAGGTTTGTATCGTATTCAACAATGTACTCCGGATCGGTTTTAACCTCGCCATACCCAGAGGGGAAAGTCGAAGCTGAAAAGGTATAGATATCTCCCCAAGGCAGTGTTGCACTATTGGCAAAAACACCACCATTCACACTGTTAATCGTTGATATGCATGGGGCAGAACTGGCATCACAGGCAGCTGTCCCCCGGTTTATCGATGCCAAACCTTCAACAACCGCCTCACCCATTCTTAATCCTGATTCAGCAGCCTGAAATGCCTGATCCTGATCAAGCAGGTTGCCGGACATTCGCTGCTCAAACATTGAGGTTGAACTTGCCGCCAGACCAATCGCGATCAGAATCAGCAATATAAACAGGGAGAAGACAAGCACCACGCCCTTCTCATCTCTACGCGCGTTCAAACCTGGCACTGCTGCCCTCTCCATTGCAATCAGATCACCTGCCATCAGAAACTCCTGTTTCTCAGCGTGATCGTCGTGGTAAACACGCGCCGCTGATATAAATCATTAAATGGCCCATAATCGACTCCCAGCAGGGAGTAGACGTTCGTATTTGAAGCTTTCACTGTAGGGTTTAGCGAAGCTACAAGCAGGGATATACGCACATTAACCACGTTGCCCCACGATCCTGCTGTGTTCACCTGTGCAGCTGTCAGATACTGATTGGCGGAAGTGTCGGTATTGCTGGTCACACCATAAAGAATTTGCATACCATCAATACCTTCTATCAAGGCAAGAGGATTGGAGCTCCCGTCGGTGTTCTCACCCTCCTGAAAATAGAGCGCCCTCGTGCCCGCTATAGCGGCACTGTCTCGAACAAAAAAGGAGGTGGTTGCCACTTTAACAACCATATCATTGGCTTCATAGGCGCTGCCCAGACTGGCACTGCCGTTGCGCCCTGTTGCTGCATGCGCAATCGTTGTAACCGCAAGGCCTCCTGAGTCGGTCTTTTCGAAAACGTCCGCACTGCCCTGGCAGCTGACAGCCATCATAAAATCATTGGCCACAAACGGGCTTCCTGCCGGCACGCTCAGGCTGCTGGTTACACTGCCCATATTGGCGGTAAGACTAACGCCGTAACCAACAGGACCGCGAACAGTAAGAACATCTCCACCCGCCCATAACGGACTTGAAATGGTGGCTTCCATAGCTGGATCCCATGTATTCGCCGTAGCTGTCGCATCAAAGCCCTCAATGGGCTGAGTGAAATCCCGGACATAACTGGTATTGTTGTTCAACACGTTATTAATCGTAACGCTCTTCCTGCAACCGGTATAACCCGCCACCTGAACAGCATTTTGCAATATTTGAATCGCAATCCGGCCGCGCTCCTGAATAGATGCCAGACCTTGCAGCCGACGATAACTGTCGCTGCTCGAAATAAACACGCTCGTCACTCCCGTCATCAACACCAGGCCGATCACCATCGATATCAGCAGCTCGACCAGTGTAAAACCGCGCGCCGTGTGCTTCTGCTTCATGCCCACCTCTTTCATGGCACCACCGTAATCCGGTGACAAGTCAGATCGGCTGAATTGTTCTGGTCACACCCTGTGCCGGTTGCACCACTTCGCTTGCCATCCCACATCACCGTAATCCGATGCTGAGAGCCAACAGCACATGGTGAATCCAGACATGTCACCGTGCCCCGGGCGGAAAGCAGGTCATCGTTGTCTGCCAGTGAACTAAGCCAGGTGTAAGCATCATGGGCTGCCATGGCAGCAGCCAGACAGTTGCTGGTAAGGCAGGAAGTAGGCGCTGTCCCAGCCGGGGGGCTGGAAATAGCTTGATACTGCATGGTATCGACGCCTGTTTTGTTTGCCCGCATGCGCTCGGCCATCTCCATCGCAGCAATGCCGGCCTGAGTACGCACATACGACGAATACGTACTGCGCAAGGACGCAGACTGTAGCCCTGCCAGCCCGAGCAGGCCAACAGACAAAACAATCAACGCTACCATCACCTCAATAAGGGAGAACCCTCTCTCAATACGGCTCTGCGAACCTTCCATTGCCACCGAGGTGGCAACGCGATTGATGAAAGCGGGTTTCAAAGGGATGCTAAATCGTACTGACACGAATACTCCCTGCGCGGCTAACCGTGACGGTTCTACCCGGATCGGAGACGGTGTCCCCTACCCTGCGCACTGTAATATTTCCGTTCCACCACGAGAAACTGCTGGTTTTCGGCATGCCCGATGATACAAAGCTCAGATAATTCACCTGAGGAGCCCCACTTAAGGTGATAGTGAAGCCAGTTGTTGCAACGCTAGTCGATGATGTGGCGGCGGCTGAAGTTTGAACAATTGAATCTCCAGCCGTTACAGTGCAGGTATTGTCAGCATCCACAAACATGATCCAGCCTTGCTCCCAGTTGCGATCGCCTGCGCAACTGGTTCCGTTTGTGCTACTGCAAATGGTTACACGCAAACCCCGTTTTGCAGATTCACTACGTGCATGATTCAGCAGGCTTGCAATACTGTTGGCTTTTGAAGTCAGCTGGTAACTCTGGACAGCGCCTTTTAAATCCGGAAAAGCAATGGATAGCAGAATAGCCATAATCGCGACCGCTACCATAAGCTCAACCAGCGTAAAGCCGGATGCACCGGCAGCTTGACGAGTCCCGGCTTGTCGACTGTCAGCATGCCTTTGCAAGCTCTTACCAATGCAGATTTTTTCCATCATTTCAAAATCATCCCCTTCACCAGCTGTTTTTTCTGTGACTTCGGTCACAACCAACGTAGCAATTGAATATAAAGTAACTTCTCACAAATGCAAAATTAAACATTTTTGAATAATTTCATCAACACTTGCGGTCTACACCCATGAAAAACTAGCATTGCCCCAATGCGCACTTTTTCCATCATTATGAAAATAGCATTTGGCGGCCTGGTCTTTGCCCTCCTCTGCGGAACGGGTGGCTACCTATATTTCTCCAGCAACCTGCCTGAGCTGAACAAGCTTTCAGCCTACCAGCCGCCACTGGTCTCTCGTGTTTATAATACGGATGGAGAGCTGCTGGCGGAATATGCAGATGAGCACCGGATTCTCACACCATTCAATGAAATCCCTGATCAACTTCGCAATGCATTTCTAGCAGCTGAAGATCAACAGTTTTATGAGCACCCCGGCATCAACCCTGCCCGCATTGTCTCTGCAGCACTGGCAAACTTAAGGGCTGGCCGTGCAGTACAGGGCGGCAGCACCATTACTCAACAGGTGGCAAAAAACTTTCTACTGACATCGGAGAAAAAACTTTCGCGAAAAATCCGTGAGGCAATTCTCTCCTATCGTATTGAGCAGTCCTTTTCCAAGGATGACATCCTCTATCTCTACCTGAACCATATCTATCTCGGGCGCGGCGCTTACGGCGTCACCTCTGCGGCATGGCGCTATTTTGGCAAGCGCCTTGATGAGCTGACCCTGAGTGAATGTGCCATGCTGGCAGGACTTCCCAAAGCACCGAGCAAATATGCGCCGCATCTAAACCCTGAACTGGCCAAAAAACGCCGCGACACCGTGCTTTACCTGATGGAGCGCAGCAGTTACGGCAATCCGGAAAATATCCAGGCTGCACTGAATGAACCACTATCGGTCGCTCCTCTTCCGGGCAATCATCTAAAAGATGCTTATGGCAATGAGATTCATCGGCAGCTTGTAGAGCATTTCGGCCTCCAGACACTCAGAAAACAGGGTTTGACTATTACCGTGCCTTACCGGGTCGAGGCTGAAGAAGATGCCATTCGCTCCATCCGTGAAGGCATATTGGATGTGGAGCAGCGGCAGCCCTACAGACTCCCCAAACACCATATGCCGGAAACCTGGGAACCTCTTCTCCAGAGCTGGGCAGCACTGCAGTCAGACCCATATGCAGTACTGCAACGTGATGAGATCATCCCTGCACTGGTGGAAAACATTGAGCCCAATGGCGGCCTGAAGGTTAATGACGGTACACATCAGTGGATTCTTGGCCGATCTAAATGGTCATGGGAGCCGTTCCCTGAGGATCTTCCTGAAGATGCCGAACGACGCCCTCGCACGTGGATAGCAGGTGATGAAATTGTTCTGCAGGGTGATGGCAAGGGCGGTGTCAAACTCAGCCAGATGCCATCCATTGAGTCTGCGCTCTACAGCATTGATCTGAAGCGTGGCACAGTGATTGCCCGTGTCGGCGGCTTCAATTTTAAATTTGGTGATTTTGACCGGGTCAGTCAGGCCAGTCGTCAGCCTGGCTCCGCCTTTAAACCCCTACTCTATGCAACAGCCATTGAAAGGGGACTAACTCCCGCCACCATTGTCATGGACACTCCCGTGGTTTTTGATAGCCAGTCAACCGACAACTTCTGGCGCCCTGAAAACTACAAAAACAAATTTGCCGGGCCAGTCACGCTGCGTGATGCACTGGAGCACTCCCGCAACCTGGCATCGATCAAACTGCTTCAAAATATCGGCATTCGGGCATTCACCGACAAGCTTCGTGACTTCCCTTTCAACCGTGATTTCCCCAGACAGCTGGCGCTTTCACTTGGTGCAACTGAGGCCCCTCTGGAACAGTTAACCGAGGCCTATGTAACACTGGCCAGTAGCGGCCAGCAGTGGAAGCCTGTCTCCATTCAGCAGGTACAGGATCGCAACGGCAAAAGCCTGCACCGCTCGGTAGCAGGGCACCGTTGTCAGGTTTGCCATGTTGACCCTGTACTCTCTGTAGGTGAAGGGATGCGGCCGGCCGAACGGATTCTTCAACCCGATAGCAGTTTCCTGATCACCAATATGATGAAAGGTGTTGTTGATCGAGGCACAGGACGTCGGGCCAGAGCCCTGAAACGCCCTGCAGCTGGCAAAACCGGCACCACCAACAATCAGGTCGATGCATGGTTTATCGGTTATACGCCACAGATTCTGACAGGTGTCTGGACCGGCCGTGATACGCCCACCCCAATGGGCAGACAGGAGACCGGTTCCAGAGCAGCACTTCCGACATGGCTCTCATTTATGAAAAGTGCCCACAGAGGCAAGCCGGTTGAAGAGTTTGTTCCGCCTGAAGGGATTGAGTGGGCCGTTATTGACCGGAAAACCGGCAAACTTGCCGGGCCTGATACCAAAGATACCCTACTTGAGGCCTTCAAGCAGGGGTCAGCCCCTACGGAAGTCACCGACAGCGAACAGAAACCAGCGCTGGAGAATAGTGACTTCTTTGATTCCGATCTCTGATTCCTGAATAGAATCAGGCCCTGAGCAGGTACCACCCCTCTTTACAGAACGTCCAGAGAGCACTCGTCAATAACCTGAGACGTTTACGTATGAAATTGCACTTCACACAGCCGCTTCCTGCTACCTGCTGGCGCACCTCATAACGCGGATAGATCGTTTCGCGCCAGAATTCAAACCAGAGCTTTCGATTAGGCATCATGCGTGAAAACAGGCGTTCGGCCAGATAAGGAACTATCTGATGATTCATAAAGCGCCTGAAAATTCGACGCTCCATAAATCCCATCTCAGGCCTGATCGATTCAAGCATCTCCTCCGGAACAGCGGCATCCAAATGTGCTTTCACGTAGGAGAGCGCATAAAAGCAGGGGCGCTCAAGTCTGTACTGGCGAATGGCTTCAAACACCTCACTCCATCGATTCTCTGCTCCAACTTTGTTGGCAAGCAGGGCAATATCATAAAGCCAGATCAGCCGCTCAAAGGAGTGTTTCATCGCATGAAAACAGAGATAGGGGAGATTGACCTGCGGCTGAAGAAACAGTGCGGCTTCACCAGCAATCTCTCCCGCATCACTATACTGCCAGAAGTCAGACAACCGTAACGGGGTCAGGTGTTCCCAGGCCTGAATCCGCTCAATACCGAGCGGTTCATGATGCAAATCAATGTTAATATCACCACGTGAGTAGATATTGCGATAGGTCTGATCAGGGCGAAAACCGATATCCCAAAGCGCCTGTTTGGCATCAAGCATCTGCTCCCTATCCAGCAGAACATCAATATCACTGATTGGCCGAAGCGGAGCCAGGTCGCCGTACAATGATTCAACAATCGCAATACCGCGCATGCAGACAAATGGAATTTCCGCACGATTAAGAGCCTCAAATACCTGTCTTCCGGCATGTTTGATCCGCAGTGACCATGCGGCCTGCTCACGCACAACTTCCTGCATATAATCGAGTACATCTCCGGCATCTTGCCGGTCACCCTGCTGTAACACCCGAAACGAGAGCAGTGACCCCACACCCTCTATCTCAGCTGCAACCAGCATGGTTCCGTCAACACGCTCCGGTATAATAAACGCCTCGCCAAGAGCGCGGCAGAACAGCTCCCGGAAGCCTGATTTTTGTCCTGTATTCATGCCCCTGATACTAGTCATTCCCATCACATCCGGCTACCTTATCCCACATTAGAAATATGGTCAGACTCTGGAAAGATCCCTATATTTCCTGTTGAGGCGCAAACATGGGCAATACAAAGCAGACAAAAAAGACAACCGAGCAGATAGCACGCCGCAGGCTGTTGAAGATGGCCGGCTATGTACCACCGGCTCTATTAGGCACCATGCTTCTTAACAAACCTGCCATTGCAGCTGCGGTGCCACCCGGACAGTGCGCTATCGGTGGTGGTGGTTTTGTCTCTGCCCCTGCCGGAAGCTGCTGCCCATGCGTTCCGATAGCCACCCAGTACAATGCAAGAACATGCTGTCAAAATACTTGTGACCCAGCAGGGTGTGATGCCTATGTGAGGAATGGAAGTTCCAGGCGATGCAGAAGAGTGAATGGCTGGTGCGGATTTGTTCCTGCATCATGTAACTGCTGCATAGACAGAAGAGGCCGCTTCAAATGTGTCCGCCCAGGCCGGGTTTGCCGCTAATCTCTCCGAATCGCCCGTTTATCGCCACACACCGGTCGCCCTAACAATGGGGGGCTTCTCTCAAACCGTAACTGCAATCGGTCATATAACTATTTATTGAGAAAAATATAGAACCATGCCTATACTCCCTGTTGAGGCGCAATATGAGTGATAGTGAATATCCAAAAAAGACAACCGAGCAGATAGCACGCCGCAGGCTGCTGCAGATGGCCAGCTATGTACCACCGGCTCTATTAGGCACCATGCTTCTTAACAGACCTGCCATTGCAGCTGGAGTGCCGCCCGGAATGTGCTCCCTTAGTGGAGGTGGTGGATTTGTCTCTGCCCCTGCTGGAAGCTGCTGCCCATGCGTTCCCATCTCAACCGAATACAATCCAAGAACCTGTTGTAGAGACACTTGTAACACAACTGAGTGTGATAATTATGCAGCAAGTGGAAGCAGCAGACGATGCAGAAATGTGAATAGCTGGTGCGGATATGTTCCTGCCACGTGTAACTGCTGCATAGACAGAAGAGGTCGCTTTAAATGTGTGAGCCCGGGGCGGGTTTGCCGCTGATCTATCCGGATCGCCCGTTTATCGCCACACACCGGTCACCCTGACAGTAGCCACTTCTCTCAAATCCGACTACAATCACCGATAGAGGCACAACTATTTATCACCGCCGAGGTGCAATATGAGTGATAGTGAACATCAGGAACAGACAACCGAGCAGATAGCACGCCGCAGACTGCTGAAAATGGCCAGCTATGTACCACCGGCTCTATTAGGCACCATGCTTCTTAACAGACCTGCCATTGCAGCTGGAGTACCGCCCGGTCAATGCTCTCTTGGTGGCGGCGGATTTGTCTCTGCCCCTGCCGGAAGCTGCTGCCCATGCGTTCCCATCTCAACCGAATACAATGCAAAAACATGCTGTAAGGATCATTGCGACTCCGCCGGATGTGATGCCTACCTGATAAGCAAGGGTTATAGCGGAAGGGCCTGCAAAGATGTGAACAAGTGGTGCGGAACGACTCCTGCAGGGTGTAACTGCTGCATAGACAGAAGAGGCCGCTTTAAATGCAAAAATCCTGGACAGGCTTGCCCCTGATCTCTCCGAATCACCCGTTTATCGTCGCACACCGATTGCCCTGACAGTGGTCATCCCTCTCGAATCCGATTAGAATCACTGATATAGAGGCGCAATATGAGTAACAGTGATCAGGCAAAACAGACAACAGAGCAGATAGCACGCCGCAGGCTGCTGCAGATGGCCAGCTATGTGCCGCCTGCACTGCTTGGTGCCATGCTTCTTAACAGGCCTGCCATTGCTGCAGCAGTACCACCCGGACAATGCGCTAGCGGTGGCCTGTTAATTTCCGCCCCTGCCGGGAGCTGTTGCCCATGCCTGCCCGCAGCAGATACCTACAATCCGAAAAAATGCTGTAAAAATCATTGCGATCCCGCCGGATGTGATGCCTATGTGCTAGCCAACGGATATAGTGGAAAGACCTGCAAAAAGGTCAATAACTGGTGCGGATATGTTCCTGCTGGATGCAACTGCTGTATAGGCAAAAAAGGGTTTACATGCAAAAATATTGGCCAGGTTTGCAAATGATATATTCAGGCAGACTCTCCACGCTTTAACATCAATTGACGCCACCATCCCCACCCCAACTGCTCTTTCTGCCGGACGGTTCTTCCGTTCTGGCATCCATTGAGTCATCGACAGTCACAATTGAGACCGCTTCCGGCCCTATCATGCTGGAACGCAACTTTGCCGATTCCGTCATTCGGCTGATCAACAGAATCGCCACTGAGGAAGATATCAACCGGATCGGCTTTATTGAAAGGCAGTATCCACAACTGAAGGGGATAGCCGGCTTCAAAACCACCATGCAGCTTTCAGAGCTGGTAAAAGGTGATGCGCTGAGCATGCTGTTTATTGAGATGACCAGCCAGTGTAATGAGCGCTGCATTCACTGTTATGCTGAATCAAGCCCGGAACGAAACGAAAGCCTGACGATTGATGAGATCCGGGCAGGGTTAAATCAGGCAAGGACACTGGGAAGGGCCTATGTGCAGTTCACCGGTGGTGATCCGCTCATCCACCCACAACTTGTTGATGCTGTTGCCCATGCTCACCAGCTCGATTTTGCCGGTATTGAGGTTTATACCAACGGCCTTCTTCTTACCGACAAAATGGTTGGAAAACTGAACCCCTTCTCTCCCACTCTCGCCTTCTCGCTCTACTCGCATGACGCCACAACCCACGACACCATTACCGCCCTGCCCGGAAGTTTTCGGCGGACAATCGAAGCGGTAAAACGTGCCAAAGCAGCCGGCTTTGATGTTCGAATCGGTGTGGTTTTGATGAAAGAGAATAGTGCGCAGGTAGCAGAAATCCGTGATTATATTACCAGCCAGCTTAAAATTGATGAGGCGCATATCCGCTTTGATCCGGTGAAAAAAACAGGGCGGGGTATTGATATTGAAAACAGTGAGGGGATCGCCTTTTCGGTTGCTCACCTTCCAGACCGTGAAAAAACCACAAGCCGCAACGGAAAGCTCGCTATCGCCTCTGACGGCACCATCTATCCATGCATCTTTTCCAGACAAAACCGGCTAGGTAATATCCGCCATAACAGCTTGCAGGAGATCATGGAGCGTCTGAGTCGGCAAACCATTGCCAAACCTTCTGTCAGCCGCTGGCAATCCTGTCAGGAACGCTTAAGCTGCGTGGATTGTCAGATGATCAGCTACGCATTGGGAGAAGAGAGCCGTGGATAACATTCTTAACATATCCGTACCGGAAAAACCGATAAAAAAAGATGGTCTGACATGTGAAGAGATGGAAGGCATGGATGAAGTGATTTTTGTTGATGATGAGACCGGCTCAAATTTTTCGGTCAATCTGGTTGCCGCCGCCGTACTCGACCTTTGTGATGGAAACCATACAGCTGAAGATATTGCCGGCTTTATTAGTGAAACGATGAATACGGACAGGCAGCGTGCGCTTATCGATACACAAGCCATTCTCTCTGAGTTTGCTGCCTACGGAGTGATCCAGGCCGACTGATGCAGTGGCAATCGACCTTCCATATTGCAGATATCTGCTTTGAAATCCGTGCCAATACCGATCTCTGCAGAAGTGAGATGCAGAGCATTATTTCACTCTATGAGCCAAGCCCTGCCACTCCCGATACCGTCTTCACTTTTGAGAAGCAGAATGACACGTTCACATTAAGTGCTGATGGTGAAACTCTCTGGCAATCTCAGGATAGCCGTGATTTCCCGCCTGCATTTGAAATCCATCTCTATCGCCTGGCTGTTGAGCAGATGGCTCCACGGTTGCTTTCGCTGCACGCATCAGCCGTCTGCGTTCATGATCGGGCATGCATCTTTGCAGGTGTTTCAGGTGCCGGGAAAAGCAGCATCTGTACTGCCGCACTGCTCAAAAGTGCCGGCTACCTTACCGATGAGTTCACGCTGCTTGACAGCAAAGGCATGGTGCACCCTTTCCCGCGCCCGTTGCAGTGGGACTCCATTGATCACCCGGCCTTCACACAGAGTGATCTATTGAAGGATGATCTGTTCAGTAAAAGCCTGTACAGCTTTCCCGATCCGGATGGAAACATCGTCACTTCGCATCTCTGGCTTCCTGCCCATCTGCAGCATCAGGCTCTGGAAGCTGCATGGGTTGTTCTGCCGCAGTATGATGCGGATGCGCCTGCAGCCGAGCTGCTTCCTTTGCGGCGCAGTGAAGGACTGATGCAGCTGCCTCAACACCTGCAACAGCATCTCTCGCCAGCAGAGAGCCTGAAGGAGTTAAATCGTCGCATCCCCAACAGTGTCGAATTTTTTAGCGTCCGTTTCTCTGATGTACATGCTGCATGGGAAGCGGTTTTTCAAACCATTTCGAAGTAGCCGAACCTACACCCGTTTCGGCAACCTCCAGGCCAGCAACATGCCGAAAAGTGCAACCAGCGCACAGATAAAAAACGCCTGCGAATAACCAGCACTACTGACAATCAGACCGCACCCCATGATACCAACGGTACTTCCCAGACCAAAGCCACTGGCCGAATACCACCCCTGTGCTGTGGCATGCCGATTTGCAGGTGCGAGCCTCTTGACCCATGCAATGGCAGAGAGATGAAAGGCAGCAAAAGTTGCCGCATGAAGCAACTGCCAAAAGAGCAGCCCATACCACACTTCGGTAATGCCAATCCCCAGCCATCGCGCTGCTGCAAGAAGGAGGGAAACCGACAATACCCAAGCAGGTGCCATTTTTTGCAGAGGCTTTGACCACCCCCACATCAGAATAATTTCGGCTACAACGCCAAGCACCCAGAAAGCACCGATCTGCCAACCCTGATAGCCGATATCAACCAGATAGAGGCTATAAAATCCATAATAGGCTCCATGTGATACCTGCATCAAAAAACTAACGATAAGCAGTGTAATAAAAGGCTTTCCGAATCTTTCCACATCGACGGACGCATGTTGATCTGAAACCGACTGTTGACTTGGAAATCCCCGTGCAGCCAGGGCGAGCATCAACATCAATCCAAGAATCCACCAGGGGAATTGCCCCATATTTCCATCCACAAGCCAGACACCGCCTGCCAGTGATGCGGCCACAAAACCGATGGAACCCCAGACACGCAGGCGCCCATAATCAGCTAGTGCCGCCTCGGATACAGAAACAGATAGCCCATCAGTCAACGGCAGGATCGCCGCCCACAGTATACCAAACAACAACACAATCGCGGCCAGCCACCAGACATCAACCACATAATCCATAGCAACAGCAAAGAGTGCTGCAAACAGTGAGGCGATCACGATAAAGGCGCGGGAGTGACCGGATGCACAGCGATCTGCCAGATGTCCGATCCAGGGAGGAGAGAGCACCTTGGCAATGGCAAGAAGCCCGGTCATCACACCGATCATCACCACATCGAGTCCCCGTTCAGCCAGATAGATCGGAAAGAAAGGGAGAATAAGCCCCATCGCTGCAAAGTAGGCCGCATAGAAGAGGCGGATGGAGTGCAGTGATGCAGTAGTAACCATAGCTGCAAGCATAGCGCTCTGCCCTGTAGTGTCACTGCTGCTTGCACCGTCCCATCTGATCGACAATGATCATCACATGATGCGACAACTCAGACTAATCACACTATTTGCCATAATACCGCTATTGGCCTCATGCACAGAGGGTATCGGCCTTATCACAGCTCCCGGTTGGAAGGTTGAATCAATTATGGAGTGGGATGATGCACTGCCCGATATGCTGCTCCTCTCCAGAGATGAGAAGCTGCTCTACGTCACCTGTGAAACCAACGCCAACATGCTCGCACCATCACTGGCCAGAGTTGACCTGGAGAAGAGAACCAATGATATCCTGATCCTTGGCCTGGCGCGCGCTGATGGTCTGAAAATGGACAGTAGCGGTAACCTATGGCTGGGAGAAGAGACGCCGGATGGGCTGGTTATTCGCATAACCTCACCAGACTCCTTCCCTCCGGGGCAGAGACTGGATCGAGACCGGCTGGTTAGCAGCCATCCAGATATCACCCCGATACTACATGCAGGGCGCTTCTCTCATGAAGGGTTGGCCTTTTCAAAAAACGGTGAGTTTCTCTATCTGGCCGATGAGTGGATTGAGGGATGCCTCTATCGCATGTCGATCGCATCAGGAGG
>Ga0316189_10004182_pt1 | contig 13921 bp, 13 predicted proteins | sample LowCovwburrow_MG_FD_204930 | JGI IMG/M metagenome (GOLD analysis project Ga0316189, IMG submission 204930) | Coastal sediment microbial communities from Maine, United States - Lowes Cove worm burrow | ecosystem: Environmental > Aquatic > Marine > Coastal > Sediment | place: USA: Maine...
GCGCATTGCATATTGCGCTCCATGCTCAGATAGATGGCATCGGCCGCCAGGCCGCGATGGTGCAGGTCGTTCGCGGAGGCATGCATCATCATCTCCGGGCCGCACAACATGGCGATGGATCTGCGCGTCTGGATATTCAGCTGGTTGAAAAGTGCGGTGACCAATCCGACATGGCCTGTCCAACCGGGTTGGGCGACATCGGCGGCAAGGTGTACCTCGATATCCGGCAGTTCGGCCCACGCATCGTACTGGCTGCGCCAGATAAGATCGTCGGTATGTTTCACGCCCTGCAGAATGTTGACGTGGCCATAGTGCTCACGCTGGGTGAGTATGTGGTGGATGATCGATACCGACGGAGCACAACCGAGCCCCCCGGTAACAATGATCACATCGCGACCTTCCGCCTCGCGCATCGGCCAGCCTCGGCCGTATGGGCCGCGCAGACCGATCCGTTCACCGACCCTCAGTGCGGCCAGGCCATTGGTGATACGCCCCAGGGCACGGATGGTGTGCGTGAGCACCCCGGTGTCGTCGGCGTCGGCCACGATCGAGATGGGCACCTCACCGGAACCGTACAGATACAGCATGTTGAACTGGCCCGGTTCGAACGCATAGGGGACGTCATCGGTCAGGCGCAACTCAAGGGTGAAGGTGTTGGGAGATTCCTGGGTCCTTCCCACTATGGTGGCTTCACGTGGCAGGTAGGGGTTCATTGTCTGCCCTCCTGTGCGTCGCCACCGGAACAGATCGTCTCGGCCTCGGCGGTGATATCGATACCAACCGGGCACCAGGTGATACAACGCCCGCAACCGACGCAGCCGCTACGACCGTACTGCTCGTGCCAGCTACCAAGCTTGTGGGTCAGCCACTGGCGGTAGCGCTGGCTTGTATCTGGACGGACCAAAAAGCCATGCAGGTAACTGTGTCCTTCGCTGAAGCACGAATCCCACTCGCGAATATGCTGACTGGAGGCACCGCCCAGTTCGGGGGCGTCCTGCTCGGCGTGGCAGAAACAGGTCGGGCAGACGCTGGTGCAGTTGCCGCATGAAAGGCAGCGCGCGCCAAGCTGTTCCCAATGCGGGTGTCCCAAGCGGGCGAACAGGGTGTCTTTCAGGTTGCCGGAGGGTAGTTCGCGGACTTGCCGACGGGTCGCTTCTGATATCTCCTCTTCTGCCTGGCGGCGTTGGTCGGGTGCCGCGGCTTCAAGTGGTAGTTGCAGTGCCACCGACTTGCCACGCTCGCTGCCCACCTCGAGCAGGAAGCCATCGTCCAGTTCACTGAGTGCCAGATCGAACCCCTGTGTGGCACGTGGTCCGTCGCCGGTGGATGCGCAGAAACAGGTGTCCGCTGGGTGCGTGCAGTGCACGGCTACGATAAACAGATCGTGGCGCCTTGCTGCATACGAGGGATCGCGGATGTTGCCGAGAAAGTGCTGGTCTTGCAGCTGCAATGCGGCGAGGTCGCAGGCGCGGGCCCCGATGACCGCAAGCGCCTGTGGTTCGGGTTGTTGTGCCGAAAAGCTGAGTGCGCCGCCGGCATCGCGCTGGCTGTGCCACAGGGGCTCACGCGCACTGAACAACCAGGGTTTCAGGGCCTGTGGTCCGGTGGCCCAGCTGAAACAGCGTGCCGAATCACCTGGGCTCAGCCGGTAGCTGCCGGGTTGTTGTTCGTCTGTCCACCCCTGGGGGAACTGTTCGGTATCGTTCAGTTCCAGATATTGGATGGCCCCATCGCGCACCGCTGGCCCGAGAGTGCGGAAACCCTGGTTGCTGAGGACGTCGATCAGGGTCTGGAGTGCTTGGCGAGGTAAAAAACTACTGTCTTCCATGGAACCTGCGGCTGGTTGGTTCTCCTTTAACAATGTAGCGCAGTGCACGGAGATCGGCACCGTTGTGTGGGGCGTTATTTGACCTGCGTGGGATTTTCAGTTGAGTAAGACGTTTTTGTTACCAATAGACGACTTTGTCGTGACCAGTCTGAGGCACTGGATTAAGCTCGGGGGATCGGACAGTTTTTCCCCACAGCCGGGGGAGGGAGAGGTGCATGGCTTTTCGCCATATCGGTTTGGCTTGTGGGTTGCTGCTGTTGACTGCCTGTGCAGGGGTGGAGTCCTACCGGGACCCGATCCGGGTCACCGTATCCGAAATCCAGGTGCTGGAGTCGACGCTGCTCGAGCAGCTTTATCTGGTCACACTGAGAATCCAGAATCACAATGATCAACCCATTTCCATCACAGGTGGCAGTTTCGACCTGGAGATCAACGGTAAGGATTTCGGCTCGGGCGTGACCGACCAGGCGGTGACGGTCCCGGCCTATGCCGACGCCAAGGTCGACGTACGGATGGTCAGCACGGTGTTTGGGGTCCTGCGTCTCATCCAGGGTATTCGCGAACGTACCGACGGGTCGCTGCAATATGAGATATCCGGACGGTTGTCTGCGGCAGGGACCCTGGGCGGCCTGCCTTTCCGCGAGGAAGGCGAGATATCGCTGCCGGACAGATCTGCCCCAACCCCAGTGCAGTAATAAGCAGGGGCGGCAGGCGCAGGCGAGCGGCTTTTCCGTCAACCTGTACCCGCATTGCTCGAGTCATCGGGCCGCGCGCGGCTTCTCTGATGTTACGACAGAGACCCCGAGCCCCGGTCAAACCACGGTGTGTCCGACGAACTTGCTCATATCGTCGAGTATCATGCCGCCACGCCGGAATCCCAGGCCGCAGGCCTCCCAGACATGAAATACACCGGCCTGGTAGTTGCGGCCGCTGGCGTCCTGTGGAAAATGCGCGCGCTCCTGGTACACCGCCTTTTGGTGTTCGTAGGGGCCGTCGGTGCTGGCGAGGACTGAGCCGTCTGCGGCATACAGCGTCGTATTCGCGCCCTCTCGACCGAACAGCTTCTTGCCGAACTGCTCGACGCCCGGGAGGGGGCTAAAGTCGGTACGCAGCAGATAGGGTGACTCGGGGAACATGTCGAACAGCACCTTCAACAGGCCTTTGCTCTGAAACAGCAGTGTGTAGGCCGGATTGAGCATGCGCGTGCGTCCCTTCCGGGTCATCTTTCCCAGCATGCGTGTCAGCTCGAGTTCTTCGGCAGCGATATCCTCCCAGGGGAACAGTTTGAACCAGAAGTCGGCCAGCTGGTTGTCTTTGTTGAACACGCCTTCCGCATCGGTAAACCCGGCCTCGTGCATATAGCAGAAGTCGGTATACAGGCCGGCCTCATGCGCGACCTGTTGCAGATAGCGCACGGTACCCTCGTCTTCCGGCAGGCCGCCTACGCTGGAAAACAGGAGTTTTTCGCCACCGTAGCGTTCTTTGAATTCCTCGAGCGGCTTGTCGCGGGTGATCAGGCGGCGGAAGTTTTCTTGCAGCATTTCATGCAGGTTGTTGAACTGACGGGTTTCGTCCATGCCGTTCGATTTCAGCAGGGCCCACTGGATGATCGAGGTCTCGAACAGACCGGTAGGGGTGTCGGCATTGAACTCGATCAGTTTGATCGGCAGTCCATCCAGCCCGCCGGCCAGATCGAAACGTCCGTAGAGATGCAGGTCCTTCTTGTCCCAGCTGTCCTCGATCTGGCCGACCAGATTCGACGGAATACCGAGTTCGAGATAGAGCTGCTCATCGATGACCCGCTGTGCCGCCTCGACGAACATCTCATACAGGCTGTTGGCGGCGTCATAGTAGGCTTCGGCGGCGTCCTCCGTGATCTGTACCAGGTCGGGGCTGATATAACTGCTGCCATCGGTATCTGTGTGCCAGGCCAGGCCGATCTCTTCCATCATCGCGTCTTCCAGCGGTTCGACGGTCAGGATATCTACCATGCTTCAGCCCCCAAAGGAGCGAGAGCCGCCAGATGACGACGTGCCGCTGCTGCTGCCGAAGAAGCCGCTGCGTGGCTTGCTCGTGCTTGCGGACTGCCGGTTTGCCGGCTGCGAGATGCTGGTAGTGGGGCGACCACCGCCATAACTGCTCTGAGTGCGTTGAAAATTCCGGTTCGAGGCCAGGCGGTTGGCAAGCATGCCACCGACCAGGGAACCGGCCGCCGCGGCCAGCAGGACCTCGCCGAGAGACAACCCCCCTTCGTGCATCGAAGGCTCCTGGGTCAGGCGCGAGGTGCCCGCTTCCACACGAGCCGCTTCTGCCTCTGCGATTTGCTTCAACTCGCTCTCGGAGAGAAAACGCTCGCTACCTTCGGGAGTGCGCAGGATAGCGCGCGTCGGACCGCTGGTCGGATGCTTCTCCACCAGCCTGAAGGTGTCCGGATTGCTGCCAGTCTGCTCCAGAACGAGGAAATAATCCTGATTCACCACGTCGTCCTGACCGGCGCCGAAGCCACTCATGTTCGATTGGGAGGGACCCTGGTCACCGCATCCCTGCAGGCTCGCGATTACCGTTAGCCCGAGACTGCCGGCAATGGAATAGGAGAGGGCTTTTTTGATATGCCGCATCTTGATGTTGTCCTGTAAGCGTAGTCAGGCAGGCAAGTTTAAGGGAGAAGCACGGTCGGATCCCTCCGCATTTATAAGGGGACAATATAGGCAGGCAGCCGATCGGCTCCAGGCCTGCCAGGTCGTTGCCCAACCGTCTGTACGCATGATTTTTTTCCCGCCGTGTCGGATTTGCGGCATAATCCGCCGCTCAGTGGTGGCCCCGTTGGTCTTCCGCGACAATAGATTGTGAACCCGGTCAGGCCCGGAAGGGAGCAGCCGCAGCAGTTGACTTGTGCGCCGGGAATCGCTGGCGGGGCCGCCGCCCTTCAAACACATAAGGTTTACCTGCCTTTCTGTCGTCGTCCCGGAGCATGGGGTAGACTCTAGCGACTTTTCAGTCGGATTTTCACGGCCTCGATGTCATACCAGGTTCTTGCCCGTAAATGGCGCCCGCGCAACTTCGCCGAGATGGTCGGTCAGGAGCATGTGGTGCGTGCCCTGAGCAATGCGCTCGATCATGACCGGCTGCACCATGCCTATCTGTTCACCGGTACCCGCGGTGTCGGTAAGACCACGCTCGCGCGTATTCTGTCCAAGTCACTGAATTGCGAGACCGGGGTCAGCGCTACGCCCTGTGGTGAGTGCAGCGTCTGTCGCGAGATAGATGAGGGCCGCTTTGTTGACCTGCTGGAGGTGGACGCCGCCTCGAAGACCGGTGTGGATGACACCCGTGAGCTGCTCGACAATGTACCTTATGCACCGGTGCGCGGACGCTACAAGGTGTACCTCATTGACGAGGTGCACATGTTTTCGGGACACAGTTTCAACGCCTTGCTGAAGACGCTCGAGGAGCCGCCGCCGCACGTAAAGTTTCTGCTTGCGACCACCGATCCGCAGAAGGTGCCGGTCACGGTGCTCTCGCGTTGCCTGCAGTTCAATCTCAAACGCCTGCCGGTGGGACAGATTGAAGGGCAGTTTCGGCATATTTTAGAGGCCGAGCAGGTCGCCTCAGAACCTGCCGCACTTGGTGTTCTGGCGCGTGCTGCGGATGGCAGTATGCGCGATGGTCTCAGTCTGCTCGATCAGGCTATCGCCTTCGGCGGCGGCGCGGTAAAAAGTGCTGACGTGCGCACCATGCTCGGCGTGGTCGCCACGGAACGTCTGCCTGCGATGATCTCGGCTGCACAGCGAGGCGAGGCGGCGGGGGTTATGGCGGAGATCGAGGCGATCTCTGAACATGCACCGGATTTCACCGGCCTGTTGCGTGAAGTTGTAACCCTGCTGCATCGTACTGCCGTTCTGCAGCAGGTGCCCGAGGCCGCACAGGCCAGTTGGGGAGACATCGAACGCCTGAGCGGACTGGCGGCGCAGATACCACCCGAAGAACTGCAGCTTTTCTACCAGATCGCTTTGACCGGTCAGCGGGATCTGCCCTTGGCACCAGACGAGCGCAGCGGCTTTGAGATGGTCATGTTGCGCATGCTGGCATTTCGACCCGATGCGAACGAGGGGACTCTCGGCAGCGGCGGCAGGGCGGGCGGTCGCAGTGCTCCGCCGTTGGATGGACGGTCTGAACGCCCTGCACACGGGTCCGCACCAGCAATGGAAAGGCAGTCTCGTGCAGCACCTGAAACAGTGGTATCGGACGTGCCCGAGCCGGCGGCTGCATCTGCCGGGGATACCGGCTTTTCGGACTGGCATGACTTCGTGGGCAGGCTCGGCCTCAAGGGTATGGCCGCACAGCTGGCCGACAACTGCGTGTTCGAGGCCTGGAACGGCAAGCAACTGGCCTTGCGTGTGGATCCGGTATGCAGTGGCCTGATCGGCAGTCTGGCGGAGCAACGCCTGCAGGAGGCCATTTCTGCAGCAGCTGGGCAGGCCGTGGCGCTGCAGTTGTCAGCCCAGGTGAGTGAAGAGGAGACGCCGGCCCAGCGCGAGGCACGTGAGACGCGTGCCCGCCAGGAAGCAACAGAAGCGGATATATCCGGTGATCCGCTGGTGCTGGCGATGCAGGAAACATTTGATGCGGAGATAGTCCCCGACTCCATTCGCCGTATAGAGTAGTCAACACATCCAGAGGATTCAGAATGAAAGGACCGATGGGAAACCTGATGAGACAGGCGCAAAAGATGCAGGAAGACCTGCAGAAGGCGCAGGAAGAACTTGCAAACGCCGAGGTGACGGGCGAGTCAGGCGGTGGCCTGGTCAAGGTCACCATGAACGGGCGCCATGAAGTACGTCGTGTCGAGATCGACGATAGCCTGGTCGGCGACGACAAGGAGATGCTGGAAGATCTGGTCGCAGCGGCATGTAACGATGCAGCCCACCGCATCGATGCGCACTCCAAGGAGCGGATGTCCGGTGTCACCGCCGGTCTGAATCTGCCGCCGGGAATGAAGCTGCCGTTCTGATGGTTTTGGAACAGGTAGTGGCAGATGTCTGAGAAGCCGCTGCTCGAAGAACTGATCGACAGTCTGAAGTGCCTGCCGGGCGTCGGCCCCAAATCAGCTCAGCGCATGGCCTTCCATATCCTGCAACGGGACCGGGCAGGCGGCGCGCGTCTGGCTGCGATTTTGGCCGAGGCGGTGCAGTCGATCGGCCATTGCCGGGTCTGCCGCACTCTCAGCGAGGATGATGTCTGCGTCCTTTGCGGCAACAGCCGCCGAGATGATTCCGTGCTCTGTGTGGTTGAAAACCCGTCAGATGTGATCGCTCTGGAACAGGCAACCGGTTTCCGGGGCCGTTATTTCGTACTGGGCGGGCGGCTGTCTCCGCTTGATGGTATTGGGCCGGCGGAGTTGGGGATCGAACAACTCAGGCGACGTCTCGACGAACTAAAGCCGAGTGAGCTGATTCTGGCGACCACCACCACGGTTGAGGGAGAGGCCACCGCACATTACATCGGCGAAATGGCCGGCGAGCGCGGTATCCCAACCTCACGTATTGCGCATGGCGTTCCGCTGGGTGGCGAACTCGAATACGTGGATGGTGGCACACTGGCGCATGCCTTCGCCGGCCGCCGTGGTCTGGATAAATATTGAACCGCTCGCGCGGACCGGTCTGAAAAATTGTAAAGGCGGGGTGAAATCGGATGGAAGACTGTATTTTCTGCAAGATTGCGGCTGGAGATATCCCGGCTGACAAGGTTTACGAGGACGACACCGTCGTGGCGTTCAGGGATCTCAGCCCCCAGGCGCCGACGCACGTCCTGGTGATTCCCAGGAAACACATCGCCACGCTCAATGATCTGCAGCCTCAAGACGAGGCCATCATCGGCCGAATGTACGGTGCGGCACGTGAGATAGCGGTGCAGGAAGGTTTGGCGGAACCGGGCTACCGAACTGTGTTGAACTGCAACGAGGCGGGGGGTCAGGCGGTGTTCCATATCCATCTGCATCTGCTGGGTGGCCGGATGATGCATTGGCCGCCGGGTTGATCGTCGCGGGCTTCGCATCGTAAAATCAGCGACTTATAGTTGGTTTCTCTTGTGAAAGCTGACTATAATCGCCAAAAGGGAACCAAATTTATGACAGCTGTCTATTATTAGTGAGTTTTTTAGACCCAGAATCTTGACTTACTGACGTGAACATCACACCGGCATTACCGAATCCCTACCAGCCGTCCGCCACACCGGACCAGTCCAGCGTGGCTGCGGTTCGGGCCCCGAATCGTGCGCGGGACGCAGCCGATGAGTCCGAACGTCGGGAGCAGCCGGTACGTCGTATCGATCCATCCGAAAGAGAACGCCTTGCAGCCCAGGTGGAGGCTCTCCCCGACAGGCAGCACGATGGTTCAACACGTGCCAGTCGCGCACTCGCCTCCTATGCTGAGGTCGCCGAGGGAGGCGAACGCAGTGGTCTGCGCGACCTGCTTGGCTTTGACGCATACGCCTGATCCTCCCATCCCTCCTTCCGTACGTTCGCCAAAATCCGTGGCATTCAAGCCATCCGTCAAATGAGCCATACTCGAAGTCGGACCAGCTGGAGCGTATCCACTGAATAGGGGGACCTGACCATGCTTTCTCAAGAAGCTGACGGTAGTGCCGGATCGGGTGTTCCCGAACCCATCAACCTTAGAGATCCCTCTCTTTATCTGAACCGCGAACTGACCTGGCTGGCGTTCAACCGCCGGGTGTTGAGCGAGGCCGAAGATTCCCGCAATCCTCTACTTGAACGACTTAAGTTTCTCGCCATCGTCAGCGCGAATCTGGATGAGTTTTTCATGAAACGTATCGGCGGCCTGAAACAGCAGCTTGGTGCCGGCGTGACCATGAAGACGGTAGATGGTCGGACACCGAAGGAACAGATCACCGAATGTTATGCGGTGGTGCGTGAGCAGGAGATTGCGCAGCATCAGGTGTTCTTGCAGTTGCGGATCGAGTTGGGTCAGCACGGTATCGAGATTCTCAACTACGATGCGCTCAGCCGTGATGATATCGATTATCTTCGTGGCCACTACCATGACAATGTGTTTCCCCTGATCACGCCACAGTCGATCGATCCGGCGCATCCGTTTCCGTTCATCTCGAACCATGCACTGAACGTGCTGGTGGAGGTTGGTTTTCCGGATCAGGAGGGACGCAGATCACTGGCGAGGGTCAAGGTGCCTACCAGCGAGCATGTGCCGCGGTTTATCCAGCTGCCGGGGCGCAACCACTTCGTGGCGCTGGAAGACGTGGTGCGTAACAACCTCGATATGCTGATGCCCGAGATGGATGTGATCAGCGCGCATATGTTTCGTGTCACCCGCAACGCCAACACCGAGCGCAACGAGGATCATGCGGACGACTTGTTGTCCATGATCGAGTCGGAACTGCGAGATCGGCGTTTTGCACCAATCGTGCGCCTGCAGGTACAGGGTGACATGGATGAGACCAGTCGCGGCATGCTGGCAGCTGAGCTCGGTCTGGATGAACGTGAGGACGTATTTGATGCAGGGGGTGACATGCTCGCCATGCGCGACCTGTTTCAACTTGTCGGAATCGCTATCCCGGAACTCCACGACGAACCCTTTCAGCCGCTGGACCATCCCGGACTCGTCGAAGGCATCAATATCTTTCATCTGATCCGCGACCAGGGGCCGTTTCTGCTGCAGCACCCTTATGAATCGTTCGGCACCTCGGTGGAGCGATTTCTGAAAGAGGCCGCCTATGACCCCAAGGTCCGCGCTATCAAGATGACGTTGTACCGGACATCGAGTGGCACCAAGGTAATTGACCATCTCGTACGTGCAGCCCGCAATGGCAAACAGGTGGCAGTAGTCGTCGAGCTGAAGGCGCGTTTCGACGAAGCGGCAAATATTCGCTGGGCGGCCCGCATGGAAGAGGCCGGCATTCATGTCACCTACGGGGTTGTGGGTCTCAAGACCCACTCCAAGATCGTCCTCGTGGTGCGTAATGACTACCCGGGTATCCGGCGTTATCTGCATATCGGGACCGGTAACTACCATGCGGGTACAGCGCGCCTTTACTCGGATCTCGGCATATTGACCAACGATCATGACCTGGGGCGCGATGCCACGGAATTGTTCAATTATCTGACCACGGGTTATACCCCGGAGCGTTATTACGGCAAGCTGCTGCCTGCACCCAAGGTATTGAAGGCCGCGCTGCTGGCACGTATCGAACGGGAGCGTTCTTTGCACAGCGAGGCTAATCCGGGTCTCATCCAGTTCAAGATGAATGCACTCGAAGACGCCGATATCACGCGCGCGCTCTACGAAGCCAGCCGTGATGGCGTGACCGTGGATCTGATCGTACGTGACACCTGTCGTTTCCGGCCGGGTATCCCCGGTCTGTCGGATAGCGCCCGCGTGATCAGCATCGTCGGCCGTTTCCTTGAACACACCCGAATCTATTATTTTCAGAATGCCGGTGATGAAGAGTATTTCATTGGATCGGCCGACTGTATGAAGCGTAACCTGGAGTCGCGGGTGGAGGTGGTCACGCCGGTGGAGGCGGAAAGCCTGCGTGGGGACCTTCGCGAGATGCTGGACAGTCAACTCGGCGACTACCGGAACGGTTGGGAGATGCAATCCGACGGCAGCTATCTCAAACGCACCCCACGCAACGAGTCGGAACAGACCGGGTCCCAGCAGCGTATGATGGACCGTGTGAAACAGCGTGTGCTCGAGGCAACAAGGTATCAGCGTGGCAAGGGACACCGTCCTGTAGCGGGTAGGAACCTGCGCTAACCGTGCAGATTGGCTGGGCGCATGGTTTGCCAGTAATGGTTTTCGGATGGACATATGACGGCAGAGATACAACAGACTGAGAGCCCCACGCGCAGCGGTGGGTTCCGCGGTATTCATATTCTGTGGATCGTACTTGCCACCATTGTGCTGACGATGGCGGTGACGTTCTGGGTTGTTCGCACCTACGTCTACGCGAAGGATTTTCAACCGGTCGAGTTGAGCGCAGGAGAGCAGCAGAGGCTTGATGCGAAACTACGCGTGCTGGGCTACGAGCCGGGACCTGCGGCCAGTTCACGGAATGGTCCTGCATCGCGCGAGACCGATGAAGAATGGCTCAGGTCAGAACGTTATAATGAAGCGGGTGCCAGGCGTGAGGTCAGGTTCAGCGAACGTGAATTGAACGCGATGGTGGCCAATAACCGCGATCTGGCGAAAAAGCTGGCCTTGGATCTGGGCGATGACCTCGTAAGTGCTCGCCTTTTGGTCCCGGTGGATCCGGACTTTCCGATCCTAGGCGGCAAGACCCTGCGTGTCTCCACAGGCGTGGAAATGGCTTTTCGCGATGCCAAACCGGTAGTCATTCTCAAGGGGGTCAGCATCATGGGTATCCCGATCCCCAATGCATGGCTGGGTGGTCTGAAGAATATTGACCTGATCAGCGAGTTTGGCGATGAGAAAGGATTCTGGAGTGCCTTTGCCGGTGGCGTGGAAAATATCCGCGTCGAAGAGGGGCAGCTGAAGATCGAACTCAAGGAATAGCCTTGCGCGCCGTGCGACAGCGCAGATATCTGCTGACACATTGGATTAACCAGCCATTATAAGGAACGCCGTTTTATGGAACCGGATGACGAGGTCGCCACATCACCTGTACTGACATTTCTTTCAGGTATTGCAACGGTCCTTGGATTGATTCTTATCGGCTTCGGAATCTGGGCGCTTGCGGGGGGCATCTATGCCGCCTGGGGATTGTTCCGTGATCCGGACAGCATCGTCTATTTCGCCAAATACTTTCTCGATACGACGAAGGTTGCCGCGTTTCTCGAGACTGGCAGCGAGGGCCTGGCTCATTATCTGTCCTGGCTTGCCGTGGTGTTGTTGCTGCTGGTACTGGGGAAACTGGGTTTCTGGGCGATTACCGCAGGTGCCCAGCTGATGCCATTGTCGCGGGGCCGCAGATAACAGCCAGCGGGATCAGTCGTGGTTGCCGGCCCGAACGGCATCCTTGTCGGTGACATATACTCAGACGACGGGCTTGCAGATCGTCGGAGCGGATATGCTTCACTCAGTACTCACCAGGCAACGATTGGTTGGGATCTTTCTGACAGGGCTTCTGCTGTTGTATTCGCCGGCAATGACCCTGTTCGACCGTGCTGCGGAATGGGGCGGCATACCTGTCAGCTATCTCTACCTGTTTGGGGTATGGCTGTTGCTTGTCGTTCTCGCGGCAATCACGGTTGAGGCGGATAACCGCTAGTCGATGAGTGACGTATGCTGAGTACGAAACTGATCGTCGTTTACTCCCTGCTGTATCTCGGGTTGCTGTTCGCGATCGCTTACTGGGCTGATCGGCGGGCGGATCAGCAGCGCTCGGTGATCAGCAGGCCGACGGTCTACGCTCTGTCACTGGCCGTCTACTGCACGGCGTGGACCTTTTACGGCAGTGTCGGGCGAGCGGCAGCGACGGGCGTGGGGTTTCTTCCGATCTATCTTGGTCCGACCCTGATTGCCGCACTGTGGGGCAGTTTGCTGCTCAAGATGGTCCGGGTCAGCAAGACCCAGCGAATCACATCCATCGCCGACTTCATCGCCTCGCGCTACGGCAAGAGCCAACTTCTCGGTGGCATCGTAACCGTGATCGCGGTGCTGGGGGTCGTGCCTTACATCGCGCTGCAGCTGAAGGCGATCTCGCGCAGCTTCACCATTCTGCAGAGTCACCCGGATATTGATCTGCCCGCCATAGCCCAACCCATCCCTATCCTGCAGGACACGGCGTTGTACGTCGCCTTGTTGCTTGCAGCATTCACCATCCTGTTCGGGGCCCGCCATCTCGATGCCAGCGAACGACACGAGGGCATGGTTGCCGCGATAGCCTTCGAATCGATCGTCAAGCTGGTGGCGTTTCTCGCGGTAGGTATATTTGCCACTTTCTATCTGCACGATGGATTCGCGGACCTATTCGACAAAGCGGAACTGGCGGGGTTTCTCAACCCGAAGATCGCCGATGACGGTGGCGACTACGGAAACTGGTACTCACTCACGATTCTCGCTGCGCTTGCGGTGATGATGTTGCCCCGTCAATTCCAGGTCTCAGTGGTCGAGAACAGTTCCGAACACCATCTGCGCCGGGCGGTATGGATGTTTCCACTCTACCTGTTGTTGATCAATATCTTTGTCATACCCATTGCACTAGCGGGGCAGCTGACGTTTTCCGGTACCAACGTCGACGCGGACACCTTCGTATTGACCCTGCCGATGGCACACGATCAGGGTGGACTCTCACTGCTTGCGTTCATCGGTGGTTTGTCGGCGGCTACCGGGATGGTGATCGTGGAGACGATCGCGCTGTCGACCATGGTGTGCAATGACCTGGTCATGCCCGGTTTGTTGCGGCGTTGGAAACGGATGCCGCCCGAGGCCGATCTGAGCCAGTTACTGTTGAAGATCCGACGGGGCGCGATCATCGGGATACTGCTCCTCGGGTACCTTTATTTTCATTTCGCCGGAGAGGCCTATGCGCTGGTGAGCATCGGCCTGATAAGTTTCTCTGCCGTTGCCCAGTTTGCTCCGGCCATGATCATAGGCCTGTACTGGCGAGGCGGGACACATGCAGGGGCACTGGCCGGGCTTCTGGCCGGCTTCGGGATCTGGATGTATACATTGCTACTGCCATCTTTTGCCAAGTCGGGCTGGTTACCTGCAGGTTTCCTGGAGCATGGGCCATTCGGGATCGACCTGCTCCGCCCGCAGGAGTTGTTTGGTCTCACCGGGATGAACGAGATCACCCACTGCCTGTTCTGGAGTATGGTTTTCAATATCGGCGCCTATCTGTTCTTCTCGTTGCGGCGGGCCCCCAACGTCAATGAAGCGACGCAGGCGACCTTGTTTGTCGATGCGCTCAAACACGAACGTCCGCTGGGAATCGGTCTCTGGCGCGGCAAGGCCGAGGTCAAGGAGTTGTTTGGTCTCGCCGAACGCTTTCTGGGCGGAGAAAGGGCCGGGCATGCATTCAGACAATATGCGGCGAAGCGGGACGTTCAGGAACTCGACGGCTTGCCCGCTGACGCAGAGACGGTGCATTTTG
>Ga0316189_10004183_pt1 | contig 13921 bp, 8 predicted proteins | sample LowCovwburrow_MG_FD_204930 | JGI IMG/M metagenome (GOLD analysis project Ga0316189, IMG submission 204930) | Coastal sediment microbial communities from Maine, United States - Lowes Cove worm burrow | ecosystem: Environmental > Aquatic > Marine > Coastal > Sediment | place: USA: Maine...
TCACTCACCGGTGTATCAGAGCGCAACCGTAAAAGGATCAATGCATTGATAAGCACCATCACCAGCAGGATTGTGAAAACGGCCAGCGATGGAAACTGCATGGCTTCAGACAAGTGAAACCAGAAAGAACCCGCCAGCAGCACAACAAGCAGAATACTGCGAATCACACACAAACGCAGCAGGTTCTGTCGTGACGGATGTATACCCTGTTTCAATTTACCAAGTGGCATTTAAGCTAATGTAATAGTTTCTGCCCATGCTGTACAACCTCTCTCTCAACGGCACGTCACTGCCGGCCACGCGGTTGTATCCGCCCAGGTGATCCTGGTAGGCCTTGTCGAAGATATTTTCAACACCAAGACTTAAATCAAAGGCTTTGCCCAGGCTGAAACCACCTCGCAAATTTGCAATCCCCCAACCCGCTGTTGGTTTCTCGCTATTGTAGGCTGAGACCTTGTTTTGCTTTGAGGCTGCAATGCTTTCAAGCGAAATAAAGTAGCTGTCACGGTACCAGGTCAGCTCGATGAAAGAGGACAAGGGCGCAATTCGGTAGAGGTTATCGCTAATATCCGTGCGCTTGCCACGCACATAACCGAGGTTTCCCCTGAGTAACCATGCCTCACTGATTTCAAACTCATAACCCAGATCCACGCCGTATAGTTTCGCGTCCACGTTGGCAAACTGGAACGGCAATCTTCCGCTTGCCATCATAGCAAACATATTGGCGGTCATATTGGTGGAAGGTACACCCTGGATATAATTATCGACATCCCGGTAATAAACTTCCGGTGTCAGTTTGAAGCGACTGGTCGACCAGTCAACACCTGCGGTCAACTCAATACTCGTTTCCGGTTTGAGGTTGATATCACCGATATAGGTATATCCATCCGCCAGTCCGGCCGTGGCCTCCATCGGCAACCACAGATAGCGCTCCTGGTAGCTGGGTGAACGCACCTTTCTACCCAGACCAAGGTTTATCCTGGTGTTCGCGCCCGCCTGAGTACTCGCCTTGAGCATCGCGCTCCACTGATTGTCTTTTTTATTCCGGTCAGATTCGTTAAAGGCGTCAGCCAGGGCATCAAGCCGGTCCTGCTGTGTTCTGTTACTACCCATCAGCGCAAGATTTCCGCCAACATCAGCCGCATCCATACTGACACGGTTGTACCTTAGTCCGGCTTCAAGATCCCAGCCTCCAAGCGACCGCGTAGCCTCGGCAAAAACACCAAACCTGTGTCTGTCCACATTGTTAAAGTTGGTGATGTAGAACATGGCATTGGCCGGGTTGCTGATATCAGCGTCATGCTGTTCCCATTTACCGTCAGCGCCAAAAACAAACCCAGTGTCACCCGTATTCCGGCCATAGGTCAGCTTGAAGCCATCAGCGTCGCCAAGCGCCAGTGTTTCACGGAACATTTTCATACCATTCATGGCGGTGGGTGGCGGACGCAATGTAAAGTTGTTCATCACGTGGTCAACCGACAAGGTGTTGACCTTGAGGGATAACTCACCATCGCCTATCTTTGAATCAAGACCCAGCGCATATTGCTGACTATCAAAGTAAATGATGTCCATCGGCAAAGCCGGTGTGCCACTCACACCGGTTCTGTTAATCACCGCTGCAAGACTCAAATCGACACGGTTAAAGCGATGGCCATACCCCACCCGATACTGTTTACGGTCATATTCGGTTGCTGCGACCGTGCCACCATCAAATTCGTAGTCATCACCTTTATCAAAGCTGGCAGCCACATCCAACCAGTTGGCCTGGTTATTTACACCCGCATAGACCGAACCACCCCAGCTATCAGCATTGTTTCCGTAGCCAGCTTCGACCCGGCCAAAAGTACCCCATTGATCGCTCTCCGAGAAATCACTTCTCCGCGCAGAAATGGCAATAGCTCCGCCCAGGCCTTCCTCAATTGTTGCGACCGAACCAAGACCGCGATACAGGGTGACCGATTGAGTGAGTGCCTGTGGAATAGAAGAGAGCGGCGAATCCATCCAATTCGGACCACCGGAGGTATAGCCCATGCCATCAATCGAGACATTATTCTGCGCACCAAATAATCCACGATACTGACTGATCCGCGTCACCGGTCCATTGCTGTTGCGATTACCGCCAGGGAAAACCCGGAGCAGATCACTGTTATCAAGACCGGTATGCGAAACCTCACTTATGCTTAAATCCAGTGAATCATTCGACCTGACCCCGGTGACAACCACGACTTCAATGTCGGAATCATCGGCGTCATCCGTCATCTCCGTGGTTCCCGCAAAGCTTGTGAACGGACTTAATAAAAGCAATAAGTAAAATGCAATTGTTGTGCGTCTTTGCACCTGAAATCTCCGACCTGAAAATAAAGGCCGAACTATACACAGGGAAGGGAGTTCTGAGGATGTGACTGATTGTCGCAGGACGTGGACGGTTCATTCTATTGGGCAACTGTCCCGCCCAGTTTTTTAAAACCAGTAGCCTTAAAGTTGGCACTGAGCCAAGGGGGTGTAGTGTCCTGGGTCAGGACCGTGCGAGAGGAGGTGAGACCGGAAATCGGTCGAGAGGCCGGCCTGGGCCGCAGGAGTCGAGCCCGCGCCCCCATGGATGGGTTCACGGCATGTCCTGAATGAAGGCAATACACCCCCTTTGCGGTCTTAACAGACTAGCACCCAAACTTTGACAGGCCGTTCACCTTGTATTCAGCGAAGCAGGTTTATATTGACCCTGAAGCAATCCGTTACACCAATGGATTGCACTGAACTTCGATATTGACCGAAGAGGATATGAACATGAACAGACTGCTGCTAAGCGTATTTTGGATCCTGCTGACACTGGCCAGTCTACCTTCCTTGTTCGCACAAGAAAGTGACTGGCCCCGGACCGTGCCGATGGGACAGGGCATGGTGACTATTTATACGCCACAAATTGATGCGATGGAAGACAATGTTATTCAATATCGCGCCGCGCTCGCCTACCGCGCAACGCCGGGTTCAGAACCCGTATTTGGGGCGGGTTGGTTTGAATCACCCGCCAAAATCGATTCTGCAAACCGGATTGTCTCGCCCTCCGGCTTTAACCTGACCGAAACACGCTTCCCGGCCGGAACAAAAGATATCAAATCAGAACTGGCGACCGTGCTGGTACAGCAATCATCCGCCTGGAATCTCGATTTCTCACTTGATGAACTCGACAGTGCGCTCAAACTGGCTGAGTCAGAAGCAAAGGCGGTCAATACAACACCACCGAAAATTATTTATCGCGATCATCCTGCGTTATTGATATCCATCGACGGTGAGCCGGTCCTGCGCGAGATCGAAAACAGTCCCTACCAGGCGGTGATCAATACCCCCTACCCGCTGATTTCAGATGGTAAATATTATTACCTCAATGCCGCCAAAGATGTCTGGTATCGCGCCAGAAAAGCAACCGGACCCTACCAGTTCGCGCCCACACCACCGACTGACATCGCAGCCATGGTCAATCCCGACGATGAGTCTACGGCCGAGTCGGAGCCAGGCGAGCCGATCACCGCTGCCAATGCACCGGAAATTGTGGTGTCAACCGAGCCAGCCGAGCTTGTGGTTACCGAAGGCCCCGCTGCCTTCGTACCGTTGGTTGATGACCTGCTGGTGCTGCAGAACTCGGATGATGACGTATTCATGCATGTCAGTACGCAAAAATTTTACATCGTGCTTGCCGGGCGCTGGTACCAGGCAGATTCACTCACCGGTCCCTGGGCCTACCAGGCCGCAGATAATTTGCCAAAGGCATTTGCCGATATCCCGAGGGATTCGAATCAGGCAGACTCACGTGTTTATGTTGCCGGCACCGAGGAAGCAAAAGATGCCGTACTCGATGCGCAGGTACCGCAGACCGCCGCTGTCAAACGAGGTGAAGTGGATCTCGAGGTGAAGTATGACGGCGAGCCCGTTTATCAAGCTGTCGATGGCACAGACCTGGTCTATATACAGAACACCGGCTCCACCGTACTCGTTTCGGGCGGCCTGTACTACCTCGTTGAAGAAGGTGTCTGGTATGTGTCTTCGAGCCCGAATGGTCCCTGGCAGGTATCCGACCACCGGCCGGAACAGGTGGATACGATTCTGCCCACTTCACCGGTTTACAACACCAAGTATGTGCATGTTTATGACAGCACCCCAAGCGTGGTCTACGTTGGCTATACGCCGGGTTACACCGGCAGTTACGTCTATCACAATACCATTTTCTACGGCACCGGCTGGTATTACCGGCCCTGGGTTTCACCCTATTATTATTACCCGCGTTTCAGCACCTGGGGCTTTAATGTCAGCTACAACTCATGGAGCGGCTGGAACTTTGGCTTGAGCTGGGGTTGGGGGCCTTTCAGTGTGGGTTATTACACCGGTGGTTACTGGCACCACAACCATTATTGGTACCACCCTCATCATGGCCGCTGGGGACCGGGCAGATACCGGCACCGGCCCGCGCACTATCGCGCTGGTGGCGACCGCTATGCCCATAACGGCAATCGCCGCGGCGGGCATGACGGTGGGCGCAATGGCGGAGGCAATCGCTACGATGGACGCTATGATGATAACCGTTACGACAATAGCCGTGATCGTGGTGGTAACTCCCGTCCACGTGACAACGGTCAGAACAACAATCTCTACCGTGACGGATCGCAACGCGCGAAGATCGCCAGTACACGAGACAAGCAAACACGTCCGTCGAATCGTTATGCTGACAATACCCGTGTGGTACAGAACACGGGCAGTGACGGCAAACAGGTTCGAAATTACGCAGGTAAAAGCAAGGCAGGCAAAAGCCGGATCGCGCCCGTGACCCCATCCGAACTAAGTTCCAAAGCCAGGGTTCGTGATATCAATCAGCAGGCTAACCGCAACAATTTGCTGGCCGACAACAGTGGCAACGTTTATAGCAGGGCCGATAAAAAGTCGAACCGCTATTCCAGCCTGGGTGGTGCAGGGAGCCGCGAGAAAACGACCAAACTGGCCTCAGCACAACCAGCCAAAACCCGCACCTCAGGTGAAAGGGCTTATCGTCAATCCGCTTCGGTGAACAAGACATCCGCCCGCCAACCACAACAAAGGGCCAGTACCAGCAAACAGCGGACAACATCAACAAGCAAAGACCCCGTGCGTTGGTCGCAATCAGCAACAGCGGGTAAAAGCACAAGACAACAGTCACCCTCAAAGGCCAGTGCGGCCAGGCAATCATCACAGCCCCGTAACCCATCGGGTTACAGCAAACAGCGGTCACCGGGAACAGCCAAACCTGTCGCAAGACAGCCAAGGCAGGTGAGTAGCGAGCGTAAATCCGGTCAAAAATCGTATCGGCAAGCCACTGCACCGGTACAAAAACAGCGCAGCTCAAGGTCTGTACCTCAAGCTAAAAGCTCAAAAAGCAGCAGACCCGACAACTCATCGACCGCGCAAAAAGCACCGCGAAGTAACTCACAGAAGAGCAGCTACCGCTCAAGCGGATCAAGTTCACGTAGTAGCGGAGGAAAACGCAGCAGCGGACGACACTCAGACCGGAAGTGAGATTGAAAACCGTGGGTTCAAATAAAAGACGCCGTACCGTGGCACGGCGCCTTGCCATCGTCAACATTCCAGTAATTTCCAGCTGCTGACGTTGAGGAGACTAAATACCCCTCATTCAATATGTTCGGGTGGCGAGAACATGGTTAATAAATACCATACACATGCTTAAAGCGAGCTGAAAATTGCTTTAAGCGCGGGTTAAGTTAGCGTCACAAACCTCTTGATGCACGATCAACGGCTGTGATCAGCGCACGGCCTTTATCACGTGTTTCCTGCCACTCCCTTCCCGCATCTGAGTCGACAACGATTCCCGCACCAGCCTGAACATGCAACTTGCCGTCATGAATCACTGCAGTTCGAATAGCAATGGCCAGGTCCGTGTCATCATGCCAACTGATATAGCCCACGGCGCCCGCGTATATATTACGTTTCACCGGTTCGAACTCATTGATGATCTCCATCGCGCGGAATTTTGGGGCTCCCGATAGTGTCCCTGCCGGAAAAGCAGCACGTATGGCATCCATGGCGCACAGGTTCTCAGCAAGATCGCCCTGCACTTCCGACACAATGTGCATGACATGAGAGTAGCGTTCAATGATCATCTGGTCGGTCATTTCAACGCTGCCGGTCTGCGCCACGCGGCCCACATCGTTTCGACCCAGGTCTATCAGCATAAGGTGTTCAGCACACTCTTTCGGGTCATTCATTAACTCTTCTGCCAGCGCCTGGTCTTCGACTGCAGATTTACCACGTTTGCGTGTACCGGCAATCGGCCGCAATGTAACCCGGCGATTTTGTACACGTACCAGCACCTCCGGTGATGAACCGACAATCTGGGTTTCACCAAGATCAATAAAATACATATAAGGTGAGGGGTTGAGGGCCCGCAATGACCGGTATACATCTAATGGCCTGGCCTCGAACGGCACACTCATACGCTGTGACAGCACCACCTGGAAAATATCACCCGCGAGAATATACTCCCTGCATTTTTCGACCGCTGCGATAAAATCCCCGCGATCAAAGCCGTAAGAAAAATCTTTCTCTTTTACCGGATCACCCGAAACCCGTAGACCATAAGCGGTGCCTGAAGAGCGCAACTGGTGTTCGATTTCATCCAGTCTTTTCTGTGCACTCCTGAAGGCATCCGGCACCTCCGGGTCGGCATGGACGATCAACCACAAGCGGCCTTCCAGGTTATCCAGAACGGCAACTTCTTCCGATAGTAATAGCTCGATATCAGCGGTGCCGAGATCATCTCTTTTATCCAGGCACTTGAGTTTTGGTTCGATCAACTGCACGGTCTCGTAACCGAAATAGCCAACCAACCCGCCACTGAATAAGGGTAGTTCGTCAATAACCGGCACACTAAAGTGCTTTTGTAGCCTGGCAATATGATCAAGTGGATCTGAAACCGTTTCCTCGCTGATCTGCTGACCATAGTCCGAGCTTATAAAACTGTTTCCACGGACCGTATATCGACGTCGGCAAGGCAGGCCGATAATCGAATACCGTCCCCAGGTCTCACCACCCTCAACCGATTCCAGGAGATAGGAGTTTGTTCCTTCCGCCAGCTTCAGATAAACCGACAAGGGGGTATCCAGATCGGCTAAAACGGAGCGAAAAACCGGGATGCGGTTATAGCCTTCAGAACGCAGTTGTTCAAATCGTTCGTTATTCACCCAAAGGTATCCCTTTTGTCAGATGCGCTGGAAAAAAGCGATTCTAACAAGAATCGGACACGGGAATCAGCCAGTAAGCTGCAATCGGGAAGATTTGGCAGGCAGCCAACGCTGATGACCGCGATGAATACACCCAGACTTCTATTCCCATTTCTGTCAATTGTGCTGGATTGGGCTAAAATTAACCTGAAGATTGCCCACTTCTTTCGGAGATTTGAAGATGAAAAATTACCCGCGTCAGATATTTCTGCTTTGTTCAGGTCTGACCCTCTTACTCCCGATGCTTGCATCCGCTGAAACCGCCAATACTGAGTCATTCGTCAACACGCTGACAGAAAGTGGTAGCTGCGGTCATGAAAATATCGGCAAGTTGCAGTACCTGCAGAACCCTGATCAAAGTAACAGCTATGAAGTGACGGTGAAAACCATCGAAATGCATGAAGGGAAAGAGAAGGAAACACTGAAATCATTCCACATCAAGGCCGGTGACAAAAAACACCTGGGCTGCAGTCTTTCTGATGTTATGCCGTTAACCAGCTACAAGCGGGTGATTGTCAAAGAAGCCCAATAGCCCCCTGTTAAGAGTAAGTGACGTGTTACCCGGGTAGGTGAATGGTGAATTCAACGCCCTTGTCTTGCGGTAAATTACAGGCACTGACCTGACCGCCATGTGCCTCGGCTACCAGCCGGACAATATGAAGGCCGAGACCAAGGTGTTGGCCTTTTGCTTGTTTGTCCCGCAAAGACACCAGTGAATCGAACAGTTTTTCGTGCAGGACATCGGGCAGACGGGTGCCACTATTGGCCACACAAAGCAACCAGGCCGCGTCTCCATGGCGCAATGAAATATCGATCACACAATCCTCTGTCGTCAGGCTGATGGCGTTGTCGACCAGTTTATCCAGCGCCTGGGCCAACAGATCCGGGGCGCACCGGATTTCACAGTTTTCCACCGGCAAATTAAGATTAATCGTCCGTTGTGTATGGACCGCGCGATAGGCCTCAACACTGTGTTTCAACATGTCACCAAGATCGATAATGGTCCAATCGGCGGTTCTGACCGATCCCTCCAGACGTTGAGCCTCGCTCATGGCGGAAACAATGGCCGCCTGGCGGTTCAGTCCTTCCTGTGCCCTGGCGAGGTATTGGCGGGTAGCGGGATCGAGGTCCTGACTTGAAAGGTTTTCCAGTGACGAGCGGGTGATTGCAATCGGTGTCTTAAGCTCATGGGACAGCCGCCCGGCAAGCTTTTGCAGATAGTTGGTATATTCGGCCACTGATCTGAGCAGTTTCTCTGTATTGCGCGCGAGTTCGCCCAGTTCATCCGACGAAGTGGTCATCGGCAGGTCAGAAACACGTCCGTTGTCATCCATGGCGCGACTGACCGCACCACTGAGCTTTTGTACGCGGTGTGATAAACGTGAAGCAAATAACCATAAGCCAGCGGCAAGCACCACAACCAGCAACAGGGCGATTAACGAAAAACGACCCAATGCCCGGTTGGTCATCAACAGCAAGCCTTCGGATCGGGTTTCAAGAACCACAGCACCAATGACCTTGCCACCTGCACCAGCCGTAGCCTCATTATCAAACACCGGCACGGCCACCCGGTTGTACACGGCGGCACTTTCAGCATCCCGGTTCCACAGGCTGTCAACGCCGCCAAGCAACGTTAATTTAAGCAGCCCTGGTTCAAAACGAACCGGCCAAAGAGGTGGCTTTTCACGCAGCGGCATATCCGAATCCGCAACCGCCTGGTAAAGCACACGCTCTGCCCAGGTCAGTTCACTGTTAGTGGTAACCGCCGGGCCCGAATCAGCAACAACCCAGCCATCGGCCTGCACCAGCCAGGAACGGGTATTGCCGGGTACAGTTTTTGCCAACCAGCGCGACACACCGTCATTGCGGCTAAGCAGTTCCAGCCAATCGCCCTGCTGCCTGCCTTTCAGGGTGCCGGCAGAACGTTCATACGATACGCCTTTCATGGTAAATGCCGGTGCCACCGCAGCCACGCTGATTCGTTCAACATCACCGGGCAGACTCAATTCAACGGTGTAACCTTCCGCATCATCCATCCAGGCAGCATTCAGCCGGGTACCGCTGCCACCCATACTGCTAATTACCAGGGGTCCGGGAGCCTCGGTTGAAATCATGTAACTGAACTGGCCACGGTTACTTTGCAGGTACAACATCACACCTGCCCTTTCGCTGATATCGCTGGTGCCGGTGTTGAATGTGGTGGCGCTGATCTCACCCGGGTCGAATACCTTGAGCGCAAGGTAGAAGTGAGTTGCGTAACGTCCGGCAAGAATGTCGAGCTTCAATTGCCCGCCCCCTGACTCAAAGGAAAGACTCTGGTCGACCTCGGGCCAATCCGTTAAATAACCATCCGCAATCGGCTCCTCCGTCAGTTGACGTAATGGCAGAGCCTGGCCACGGGCGAGTTTCAACTCAGCATGATATTCCTGTGGTAAAACTTTGCTTAGCGTCTGTGCAGAATCCAGCAATGTTTTTTCCTCGGCCTGGCGAAGAAAATTTTCAAGTTCCTGCACCAGTTTCCAACCGGACAGCGGCAGCAACAGGGTTAGTAGCGATAGCGCCAGTAGCTGGTTTCTTAAGCGCATTGCAGTCGCCGGCGCTTAGCCTGCGGAGCCATTCCAGCGATAACCTGCACCATATACGGTATCCAGTTTGTCAAAGGACTCATCGCTTTCTTTAAATTTCCGCCGGATTCGCTTTACGTGGCTGGTAATGGTCTGGTCATCAACCAGTATATTGGCATCGTCCATTAATTGCTGACGTGAGCGGACATTGCCGGGGTGACGGGCAAGCGAGCGTACGATCCACAATTCGGTCACGGTCAATGGAACATCGTGTCCGTTCCATTTCACCTCCATTCGATCAGTCGACAACTTCAAGGCACCACGATCCATCCACGGGTTGTTGTCTTGCCCGCCAGACAACATTTCAACACGGCGAAACAAAACAATGATCCGGGCCATCAGGTGCGGCAGACTGATATCCTTGGTGAGGTAGTCATCGGCGCCCAACCTCAGACCGGAAATCACATCCGGGTCGGAATCCCTTGCAGTCAGGAACATGATCGGCAATGTGCGTGACATTGACCTTAGTTCACGGCACAACTCAAACCCGCCTTCAACGTCATCACCCAATCCGACATCGATGATAACCATGTCAGGCAGACGGCTTTGAAATGCAGCCATTGCAGTCTTGCGGTCTCCGTAGCCACTCACCAGGTAACCCTGGCGACGCAGCGCGTCCTCAAAGTTTTTGCGAATGGCAATTTCGTCTTCGACAATAGCAATACGTCTCGGCATATCGGTTCCGGCTGTTCCTGTCCTGGTGCGGCCTAGTTTAAGGCCTCAGCACATGGGTATGCATCCAATACGAAAGCATTGCCATATTTTTGCCCTAATCAGGTCTGGTTTCATCATTTTTCAGCCACGGCAAACGCATTTTGGCACTGTTTAATAGGCCGTGAACCAGACAGGGGAATCAGAGCATGTCCAAACTTTCAAGTACAAGAACCCGCAGCAACCAATCTCATACCAGGTCAATCCGTGACGAACTCGAAAAACGGGCCTGGATTCAAAACCCAAAACTGGCTCTGCGCCTGCGTAACAGGCAAGCAGACGAAAAACGTCACAACATCAGCTGCTTTGAAAGCACCCGGCGTATCAGGAGCTGGCAGGACCGCACACTATTGACAATCATAGCCGTTCTACTTCTGCTGTTTGTGGTGCGAACAGAAACCGCTATTGCTGATGAGCAGACATGGGGTCTCGAAATGAAGAGTGATTCGGGCGTGTTCACCGAACTGGCAGTCAATACCGATATTCAGCTTGATATTACCGGCCTGGTGGCACGGGTCGAAATCACCCAGAAATTCACCAACCATGGCAGTCATTGGGCCGAGGGTATCTACCGTTTTCCATTACCGGCCGATGCAGCCGTGGACCGCTTGCGGATCAAGGTGGGTGAGCGGTTGCTGGAGGGTGAGATACAGGAAAAAGAAATCGCAAAGCAAACCTACCAAAAAGCCCGCAAAGCAGGTCAGACTGCCACCATCGTTGAACAACAGCGTCGCAATCAGTTTGAAACACGGCTTGCCAATATCGGCCCGGGTGAACTCATAGAAATCACCATTGGCTACCTGCAAAACATAAGCTACAGCGACTTCAGTTACCACCTGCGTTTACCCATGACCTTCACGCCTCGCTGGGAACCCGGCCATATATCACCTCCGGTGCCTGGCGTTGTCACAGCACCGGTACCACGTCTCGTACCAGCAGCCTCGGCTACCGGCCACCAGCTTGCCTTGCAGGCCAGGATCATCAGTACAGCAGAATTTGCCGCCATAGAAAGCCGATACCACGATGTGGACATCCGGCAACTTGAAAACGGCTATACCATAGAGTTGCTGAACCCGGATGAGCTGAATGACCGCGATTTCGAGCTGAGCTGGACACCTGCACTGCAGACACAACCCAGCACATCGTTAACCACCTTCAATGATGGTGAATCAGTCTATGCCCAGCTGATGCTGGCACCCCCATTGGCAGACTCGATCACCCCACAGGCCAGAGAGGTGATCTTTATTATCGATACCTCCGGCTCCATGGAAGGCGCTTCGCTGGCACAGGCAAAGGCGGCGCTTGGGCATGCTCTCAGGTCATTGGGAAGCGATGACCATTTCAACCTGCTGCAATTCAACTCCAATACTGAGCAGCTTTTTGATCAGTCCGTACCGGTCACACAGCATAGTATTTATCTCGCACAGAACTTTATCACTGGTCTCAACGCCAATGGTGGTACAGAAATGGCTACCGCGCTGACAACAGCATTAAGCCTGCCGGATATACCGCAATTGATGCGCCAGGTTGTGTTTATCACCGATGGCGCCGTGGGAAATGAAACCGAACTCTTACAGATGGTCGCCCAGGACCTCAACAACAGCCGCATGTTCACCGTTGCCATCGGGCATGCCCCGAATAGCTGGTTTATGCGCAAGGCCGCCGAGATTGGGCGCGGCAGCTATGTTCATATCGCCAAACCTGAAGAGGTCGCAGAGCAGATGAATGGACTCTGGGGCCGTATCCAGCTGCCAGCCCTCACCGATATCTGCGTCGAGTGGGGTGACTCCGCCGAGTACTACCCTGAAATCATCCCGGACCTTTATGCAGGTGAACCCTTATGGCTGCTTGCCCGCCTCCCTTCAGAACCCACCTTAATAGGACTGTGTGGCACTCTCAATGGAATGGATTGGACCCTGGATATCAACGGTTGGGATGCCGCCAGCAGCGCACCGGGTGATGATAACCTGGCCAAGCTGTGGGCCCGTCAGAAAATCGAGGCGCTGGAGGACAGCCTGATGTTTGGCGCTGATCCTGAGCTGACACGTCTCGAAATTACCGGCGTGGCACTGGATTATGGTCTGCTGACCCGTCACACGAGCCTGGTCGCCGTTGACAAGACGCCTCGACGCGACACAGCAGACGCGCTGGCACGGACCGATATCCCTGGCCTGCTGCCACCTGGGAGCAGTACACAGCTTGCCGCTTATCCGAAAACCGCAACCGGTTGGCTGGCTCAGCTCTTTCTCTCAGCGTTTGTCCTGCTGCTGTCTTCAGCGATGCTGTTGTTCAGCGGCAGCCGTTTACCAATGACGAAGCACTCCACCACTTAGCCGTGAGCCTCCTCCACATGCTAAGACGTCACTGGTTATTGGCGGCGGTGAGCTTCACCGCCGCAGTTTTTTCATTCGATGCCCTGTGGATTCCGGTCAAAGCCGAGCTAGCCCAACACCTGCTGGAAAGGGCCTGGCTGCGCACGCTGGCGGGTGAGCCCAATGCAAAACCCTGGCCCTGGGCCGATACCCGCGCTGTTGCAGTTCTGGAAGTACCCCATCTTGGTTTACGTGAGGTCGTGCTGGAAGGCAGTTCAGGTCGAAATCTCGCCTTCGGGCCGACACTGGTTAATACAAGGCGGCTTGAGGAATCATCGGATCGCGTGCTGAGTGGTCACCGCGACACTCATTTTAATTTCCTGAAGGAACTGAAAACCGGTGACCTGTTACGTCTGCGCACCGCAACGGAAATACGTGACTACCGGGTAAGCTGGCAGGAAGCTGTTGACAGCCGCCATCAGCAACTGGTCATTGATAACAACATGGATCGTTTAACCCTGTTGACGTGTTACCCATTCGAAGCCCCAACCGCCGGTGGACCACTGAGGTGGGTGGTTACCGCACTACCTGAATCCTGATAGTCGTAATATCATCCACTCGAAAGCGGGAACCTCCCAACGCTGGCAGGGTGTCAAACATTGGAACCATGTTCCCGGCGCAGGCCGGAATCTCCTGATGATGTCATGCTTCCGGAGATTAACCGCCGATATTTTTCCTCATCTTGGCAATGGTTGCAGCATAGTCATCGGTGCCAAAAATCGCTGAGCCGGATACGAAGGTATCCACACCCGCCTGGGCCAGGCTGCCGATATTATCTACGGTGACACCACCATCAATCTCAAGCCGGATATCCTGTCCCGTCGCATCGATCAATGACCGGACACGGGCTATCTTTTCCATCACATAGGGGATAAAACTCTGTCCGCCAAAACCGGGATTAACCGACATTAGCAAAACCATATCGAGTTGCTCCAGCGACCAATCCAGAATATTG
>Ga0316189_10004184_pt1 | contig 13920 bp, 13 predicted proteins | sample LowCovwburrow_MG_FD_204930 | JGI IMG/M metagenome (GOLD analysis project Ga0316189, IMG submission 204930) | Coastal sediment microbial communities from Maine, United States - Lowes Cove worm burrow | ecosystem: Environmental > Aquatic > Marine > Coastal > Sediment | place: USA: Maine...
GTCTTCGAAGCTTTGGGGAGAATAGATCTGAGAGGAATAGACTTTTTTTTCTTTAACGTAGACGCGATAATCGTTTTCGGAAGCCGTCGGGGCGTTGGTGAAATGGACCACCCCATCCCGGTCGACATACATGTAAATATCGGCCCGAAGGGGTGTAGATGACAATATGACCATCACCATCGCCACCAACAGACCGAAAAAAGGGTTAAGATACCTGAGGTTGTTACCCGCCATCATATGTCGCGTGTTTCCTCGCTCCGTATCCTTCCGATAAAAGCGCCCCCGTGGGTGCGTCATAAAAAAAGCCTTCTGCCCCATCGGTGCGATCGGTACGGCCTCAAACTCAATAAGCTATAATGATACACAATTTATTCTCCCGGCTCAAGTAAAATTACGGAGATTCCTTTGAGTTGGGCCGCAATGTGCAACTGCTCAAAATCACGCCTTTTTTAGGTTGCACACAGGAACCGGGAATGGATGTGAAAATCGGTGGCGAAATTCATCGGCATCTCTTACCCACGAGCAATAAATATCTTGTCTTCAAGTGATAAACACGCTATATATATTTGTTTTTCGGTAATTGACCACAATTTGTTGGTGTTACGCTTTGATGAACTCGTAAAAAGTCTCAATTCAGACGGATTCGTAAAAAGCCCGAGATCAAGGCTTGCGAATTTCGAGGAATGAGGCGTACTTATGGTACGCCGCAGTGACGAGAAATGAAGCGTAACGCAAATATCGGACTTTTTACGGATCCGTCACGCTTTAAACCGATTCTTTTCAGGATACTTCTTTTATGGGTTTGCTGTCACAGAGTGTATCGATCACACGCTACCGCGTCCAAGGACAACTGGAAGAACCCGTCCTTGATACAATTGTCCTTGCACTTAATCGGCATGCCGTTTTGGACATTGACAACGATGCCGCTGAAAAATCTTGCGGTTGGACCTCTTTTGAAAATCCGTTTGCACCAGATTTTGAGGGATCTAACCATCTCTTCGGTTCATATCTGGTATTTTCGCTGCGAGTCGACAAAAAAAGTATTCCAGCTAAAATATTAAAAAAACATTTTACCATCGAAGAAACAAAACGATTGGCTGCAAGCGGGCGTCGATTTTTTTCTCGAAACGAAAAAAAACTGGTTAAAGAGGAGGTTCTGCACCGCCTGAGCCTGCGTATTCCGGCCACCCCCCATATTTACGATCTGATATGGAATTACGAGGGCGGAAAATTGTGGTTTTTTTCGAACCTCAAGGCCGCCAATGAGGAACTGGAAACCCTTTTTTCCGAATCATTCAACCTTTCACTCATCCGGATGTTTCCGTATACCGCCGCCGAGATGGATGCCGACCTATCCGATTCAGATCGAGACCGGCTCAATCAAATTTCACCTGTTATTTTAACGGGACAAACTTAGACCATGCTCGACGTCGCCATCGCTTATAACCGCTACGGCTTCTTGGGAAATGAATTCTTAACCTGGCTGTGGTATACGCTGGAAAACCACTCGGCTCAACTCGCAGAGATCGATGCCGATTTATCAGCTCTCGAAATCGGCAACCGCATGGTGTTGGAAAATCGCCGTAATGAAGGCCTCGAAACCATCACCATCAAGGGTGACGATGCCGGTCTCGAGGAAGGCCTTCTGGCCTTAAAAAAGGGGGCCCTGGTGACCGAAATGAACCTCCTTTACCGCAGCGGCGACAATACCTGGCAGTTCAACCTTAAAGGCGAAAGCCTGAATATCAGTAGTTTAAAAACACCGGAAACAGCCGGCACCGAAACAAAAGAAGATATCGAAGGTGCGGTACTGGAAAAAATATTTCTCTATGAAAAGGTCATTCTTTTCGTCGAAGGCGCCTTTCGTCATTTTGTGGGTCTGAGGATCTCGGAAAACTGGGATAAAAAAATTATCATTCAGATGAAAAAGTGGATTAACAAGACATCTTGAGTCGGATCAATACACGACAAAGGTGACCGTTCACAGGGTTGCAAAGTCCGATGCGCTTCAAACCACCTGATTGTAAGCGTTTATAGGGTGCCGCAGATGCAAGGCGTCGGGCGCGCAGACGTACTTTTGTACTTCAAGTGCCCGACAACAAAGCAGATGCGGTGCCCTGTGAACGCTTACCGACAAAGAGGTGACGCTGTCAGTAATACTGATCATAATTCGTCAACTCTCTGTCAATAAAAAACGTCTTTATGAACATATTTTTTTTTTTGTTCATATATCAAAAAATACAGATCGGTTCCGGTGGTTGTTATCGATAACGAATTTTAGTAAATTACGTTTGTATTCAAGGTATTTAAAAAGTTTTTAATCTTATTGTCACCCCTTCCTTATCAACATCTTTAATTTTTAATAAAACAATATATAAGGAATGAGGTCATGAACTTTACCATAAAAAGAAACGCTATTCTAAATACGTTGGCAAAAGTCCAAGGTCTGGCCGGACGGAAAACCAGCCTTGCTATAACCACCAACATCCTTATCGAAGCAACGGGATCCAACATCATTATTCGGGCCACCGATCTTGAAACCGGATATGAGGGAACGTTCCCCGCCGAGGTGGAAGCAGAGGGGACCATTGCGATCAATGCCAGAAAATTGTTTGAGATTGTCCGAGATTTTCCGAGCGAGGAAATCAACATCAATGAGATTGAAAACCATTGGATCGAAATCGGCCAACAGACTGTCGAATATCACCTGGTCGGTATGAATTATGAAGATTTCCCCAAAATTCCTCGTTTTGACACGGTCGACTTTATCACTATCGACAGTACTGCTCTTGCGGCGATGATCGATAAAACCGTTTATATTGTCGGAGCTTCAGACGACAAGCGGGCCCACATCATCGGAATATACTTTGAGACCCTGCAGCAGGACAGCATTAAACAAGTGAGGATGGTGTCGACGGACGGCAGCCGGATGGCAAAAATCGATCGGAATTACGAGGATGAGTTCATGCTTCCTGCCGGAGAAGGTATCCTTATTCCCAAAAAAGGTCTGTACGAAGTCGCCAAGTTTCTCGACGCGGACGGCTCGGTCCAGGTCGGTATAAAAGACAACAATCTTATCATAAAGAAGAAAAATGAAGTTCTCATCATTCGCCTTTTGGAAGGTGAATTTCCTGAATATCATGATATATTGAAAAAAAATGAGGATTCCGTCTCGGTTAAGTTCAGCCGTCAACTCTTCTTGATGATGCTCAAAAGGATGTCGATTCTATCCACCGAAGACTATAGAAGTGTTATTTTCAAATTCAAGGAAGGCCGATTGGTCATTAACTCCACCAATCCCGATATCGGTGAATCCAAAGAAGAAATGAACATCGATTATAATCACGAACCGATCGAGGCGGCATTTAATCCGCGCTATTTCATCGAAGCTCTGAACGTCATTGAGCAGGAGAATGTGATTTTGGATCTCGTCAATGATGAAAAACCCTGCATACTTGCAGGGGAAGACGAGCACAACTTTATAACCGTCATTATGCCGATGAGAGTATGAACAAAAAAAACGATAATTTCAATTACACGGAAGACAACATTAAGATTCTGGAAGGACTTCAGGCCGTTCGCAAGCGTCCTTCCATGTATATCGGCAATGTTGACATTGCCGGTCTTCATCATCTCGTTTACGAAGTGGTCGACAACAGCATCGATGAGGCCATGGCGGGTTACTGTGACCTGATTAAAGTCATTGTCCACCATGACAACAGTGTCACCGTCGTCGACAACGGCCGCGGGATTCCGGTCGGAATCCACAAAACCGAGAAGATTCCGGCGCTCGAAGTCGTTATGACCAAATTGCATGCCGGCGGCAAGTTCGATGACCACTCCTACAAGGTATCCGGTGGATTGCACGGTGTCGGCGTATCGGTCGTCAACGCATTGTCCTCGTTTCTGGAAGTCGATATATTTTCCAACGGGAACATATACCATCAGACGTATGAAAAAGGGATTAAGTCCAGTGAATTGAAAGTCACCGGAAAAACCCGCAAACGGGGTACCAAAGTTCACTTCATTCCCGATGCGGAAATATTTACAACAACCGATTTTTCTTATGAAATTCTTGTTCGCCGGCTCAGGGAACTGGCCTTTCTCAACAAGGGCATCAAGATCAGCATCGAGGACGAACGCGAAGAGAAAAAAGAAGAATTCTTTTTCAAGGGCGGCATCAAGGAATTCGTCGAGTATCTGAACCGGCGACACGCTCCGCTTCACAAACCGATCATCATCGAAGGAGAACGCAGCGACGTTCAAATAGAATCGGCGATTCAATACAATGACACTTTCAATGAGACACTGCTTTCGTTTGCCAACAACATTCATACCACAGAGGGTGGCTTTCATCTGATCGGATTCAAGGCCGCTTTGACTCGGACCATAAATCAGTATGCTTCCAACGGCAATTTGCCCAAGAACCTGCAGGCTAAAATCACCGGTGATGATGTGCGCGAGGGCCTGACAGCCATCATCAGTATTCGGATCAAAAACCCGCAGTTCGAAGGACAGACCAAAACCAAGCTTGGCAACAGTGAGGTAAAGGGCTTGGTCGAATCGCTGTTGAATGAAAAACTCACCACATACTTCGAGGAAAACCCCACCGTTGCCAAGAAAATCATCTCAAAGGGGGTCGATGCCGCCCGTGCCCGCGATGCCGCCCGACGCGCCCGTGATATTGCCAGAAGCAAGGGATCGCTTTTGGATTCCACCTTGCCGGGCAAACTGGCGGAATGTCAAAGTCAGGAACCAAAGGAAAGGGAACTCTTTCTGGTAGAAGGTGATTCGGCCGGCGGTAGTGCCAAACAGGGGAGGGATCGTAAGTTTCAAGCCATTTTGCCGTTGAAAGGAAAAATTTTAAACGTTGAGAAGGCCCGCTTCGACAAGATACTGCGCAGCGAAGAAATCAAAAATATCATCACTGCGCTTGGAACCGGTGTCGGTGAAGAAGAATACAACATCAACAACATCAACTACCACAAGGTCATCATCATGACCGACGCCGATGTCGACGGTTCCCACATCCGCACCCTTCTGCTGACATTTTTCTATCGCCAGATGCCGGAGCTGGTGGACAATGGTTATCTGTACATCGCCCAACCACCATTGCTTAAAATAGGCAAGGGTAAAAACGAAGTCTATCTAAAAGACGAAACCGAATTCAACGATTTTATACTCAAGCGGTTTTGTGAGAAAATGATCTTAAATACCGGATCCGGTGAAAAAGTGAGCGGTCACAAGCTCTACCTGCTGCTGGGAAATCTTTCCGAATATTATACCATCATGGAAAAAATGGAGCGCCAGGGAATTAATCCGAATTTTGCTGAGTTTCTCGTTAAAGAGGGAATTGAAGACAAAAAATTTCTGGAAAGCAGGGACCGCATGGTTCTGTTGAGAGAACATCTGAAGGACGGAGGGTTCGATGCCGGCGAGGTGATATGGAGTGAAGAACGCAGTGCCTATAATATAGAAGTCAAACTTCCTCGAAAACTAAAGCATATCACCACAACGGTTGACGACCCGGCGAATGACGCTATAAAATTGATTGTAGGGCGAGGCCTCATTTATTCCAAAGCATACCAGGATCTTGTGGTTATCGGTAAAAAAATCTACAAATACGATGTGGCGCCTTTCACGATTTCGGATAAAGCAAAAGAATCTAACACGGAAGATGTCGTCATCCAGGATAAAAAACAACTTCTGATTCAAGTGCTCGAAGAAAGCAAGAAGGGGCTGGCGGTGCAGCGTTACAAAGGTCTGGGTGAAATGAATCCCGATCAACTCTGGGAAACCACCATGAACCCGGCCAAACGAAACCTTCTCCAGGTCAAGGTCGAAGATGTAGTGGACACGGATGAAATATTTACAATTTTGATGGGAGAAGAAGTCGAGCCGCGCCGGGAGTTTATTCAATCCAATGCATTGGAAGTCAGCACACTCGATATTTGACGTTAAATTTTCTTTGTCCTATGTGAAATGCCATTCAAGATGAGAATCCTGCCATACCGCTTGAGAATTCTGCCAAATCCATGAGAATATTGCCATAAGCGTGAGAATATCCGCCACCGGGTGAGAATATTTGTCATGGCATGAGAGTTTTTGCCATAAGGTGATAATAATTGCCATTTCTTTTTAACCTGGTCATGTAAAACTTCCAGGATCTTTTTTAACCTTAAGCCAAGGAGGTATCACATGACCGAAATGCATAAAAATGATCTGGGCCATGGCGATGAAGAACCATTTATCCGTGATTTCGACTCGATAAACAGCAATTTTAAATTCTGTTGCCAACCGAAATTAAAACCAATATTTGCTGTTGGGGCAACCGATGCCGTGCTTCCGAAAGCTCAGGACCTGAATATGGCCTGATGGCGCTTGACGGTATGGCAATGGATATCAGGCCAGTACACATTTTATAAGATGACGGCAGAATATTGGTCTCGATTTTATTAGACTACTACAGTTCCTCTGACCCGCACAGTGTACCGTTGCTTGGTATATCACACTGCGGCTCAATACCTGCATCTCTCTGCTGTTGATTAAGTTCGTAAACTGCTTGATTTGTCGGTTCATTTATATTGCTGCAGCCGCAGACCTGGCTCGCACAGCAACTGCATTCAGCCAGCGCTTCAACCAAAAGGATCTGACTCATGCCGTCCATGTCCTGGATGCCGGGGCAGGCGTTGTTTAACAGTTCGATTTGATCGATAGGCTTAGGATTAAAAATGAAACCCTGTCCTATACCAAGGGTCGTGCACAGCGTCGCATCGCAGGTATAGCCTATCTGTAATTCATCGCCGTTGACCGTACTGTTACCGTAAAAAGAGCAGACTTTTTCACAAAGAGCGCCATCAGGATCAATTTTTGAATAGTCCTTGTCTTTGTCATAGAGTCCACATCCTGAACTTCCCGGAAGATCGGGTACGCAGGCTCCATCGGGAAGTTTGATTGGACCGCCATTCGGGTTGTATGCGGCAGACCAGACATTGCCCTTAGGAACACGTTTTTTGCTGTGCAATGCCGCTGTCGAGGGAGGCGGTTCATTTGCATCACAGTTTTGGTTTGCCTGGCCGATCTGAAATGCTCCGTCATAAACTGGGCATTTGCACTCCATCAAATTGCGTCCCTGAGAATCTTTTTCGCCGGTCCGATAACAGGGTGCCGTCATGCAACCAGCATAAAGGCCATCACAGAGAGTTGAATTATCGCCATTGACATCCTCAACTGTAAGGTAATGCAGGGCATCTATCGGAGAAAATACGGATATCGCGTCGGCACCTGGAACCAGCAGATTTGTATTGATTGCTTCACACACCGGGGGAACTCTGTCGCTCTCGGCACATTTAAGACCGTCTTGACCACAGGTTTCGACGGTTTTCTGGTAAATGTCCAGATTCGATATCGCATGAATATCCACAAAATAAGGTATCATTGGGGAATACACATCGGTTGAAATTTCGTAGCAGGTACAATTCGCTACAACGCCGTCGGGTGATAGTTTGCACGGCAGAGAAGGATTATCCGACAGACTGTTACCGGTCGGCTGGTCAGGCCCGGAGTAGTAGCATAGCGCATAAGAAAACGCTCTGCCCCGTGGTGGCTGACACGCTAGAAAATTTGATTGTTCCAGCCAAATATTTGCGTAGGCCGGTAACGGCCCAAGACCTGGAAGGAAGGTGGTATAGGTGTCATTGAAGGTGTAAACATCGCTGAGCTTGACGCCGCGTAATATATCGTTGCTATAACGTTTGCCGTAGATACGGTTTTTTTTCCAAAAATTTCCAAAATCGTGTTTTTGAAAATTTTTAGCGGATAAATCACTGCTGACAATTCTATTATTTTGGCGCAGTGGAAATCCTTTATAGTCTCCGAGGTCGCTGGCATATAAATAATTGCCGAACATAAAGGCCATAGCCAAGTGGATACCCAACCACAGAACCAGATGACGCGCTGGCGGTAAGCGTAAGCATCTGATGGCAGTGTTATTCACGATTGCCTCCTTCCCGTTAAAATTTGAAAATTGCATTTAATACAAAATATTGTCTAATTTATAGGGCCGCTTGTCATCACCTACCCTTCATCAATGGGTGTTATAATTGATATTTGTTTAACCAGTGAAAATTTAGGTTATCCAGTCGGCTCGTTTTATCGGGGTATCACCTCCTTTCATAAAAGAGTTACGAATAGATACTTACCTACAGTTGAAGCAAAAATTGGGTTACTAGGGCAGAGAGGGAAATTGGCAAAAAGATCTTGCAGATAGAGGCGGCAATTGGAAATTAGGGCAGGATGATGAATAGCGCACCAGTTTATTGGTGTAATCGAAACTGGTTTTGCTCAAATTTTCCCCTATAAACGCATATTATAAAGTAAACAAAAATGTCAATCAAAATAAAGGGCAATTTCTCAACATTTCTTGATATTTGTAATGGTTGCGAATTCAAGGTACCTCCAATCGTGTATCTCAATTTGTCAGATATTATCCCGTTTTTTACATTAAATTAAAAAAATGTCGCAATATATTGATATTGCATTAAAAAATTTGTTTTTATACCTTCCAAACTGTAATCCCACTCCGATGAAGCTCTTCCTTACGGGTCGGTAAACTAAAAATGATCGCAAAGGGCAATACTAACCCGGTTTTTCCGTGGTCAGCAGCCGTAAATTCAAATAATTGTATTTAAAATATACGTGATGGAAATCGCGAGATAAGTTGGTGGAACGGTACCGCCGCGTCGGCATTAGTTCTTAAAGGACTGTTTAGATTGGCACAATTAAAGATGGTGTAACGGAATTTAGCCGAAAACTGATGAAATGGGCTGCTGAGGATTAATTGGGGCTGCAGGGTAGGGAACTGATCATTGATTTTTGTCGCGGCGATAGTCGACAATTATCCTTGGCTTTCACCCAGCTTCAAAAACCTTAGAACAATTTGTTCATCAACTCCTTTATCTGTGCTAATGAAATAATTATACAGCAAAGCGATGGCTTCAGATTTTTTTTCTAAGGAGATGTGGTCGATGTAATCTGCGATCAATATTTCGACATTTTTTAAAATATCAAGCAGCAGGTCATAATTAATATTCTTTTTCTTTCGAACTTTTATTGATTTTTCTGTGCCTACCCCCCCCTCAATCATAATTTCTGAGATAATCGTTTCCTTATTGATTTGTGGGTCCCCTTGTCCGGTGATCATCCATCGCGGATCATAGCCATATACATAAAATAAACCAACGATCACCGAGCCTTTCACATCGCCTTTTCCTTTTTTATAAGCCGCAACGGTGTTCTTATTGATCCCCAAATTTTTGGCAATTTCTTCAATGGTTTCAGAGATCTGATTTAATGCCCAGGCGATTCTAGATGAAAAATCATTATATTTCATGGTAAATATGTAATTTTTTAAGCATTTACCCTTAATATTATATATAATACTAAATAATAGGCAATAATAGCTATTAACTAAATTTAGCACACCAAATTATATACATAATACCTAAATTTAGGTTTTCAGAATAACATTTATTTCAAATCATCGCAATTATAAACGACCAAAATCACGCTCTTTCAGTCCGCCTATTAGCGAAAGGAGTGTTCTATGAATGATATCCAAATCTTTGAAACCCCTGTCAGAAAAATCAGTAACAGAGGCGTTAGAAAGGTTATTGGTCATTTTGCCAGTCTCAAGAATGGCGGGCCGGTGCCTTGGGAATCGCAATTGGAACGCGATAACTTGTATCTCACAGAGTTCGACAAGGATGTCATCGAATATCGCACCCAGACGGTTCGAATTTATTACCGGATGAAAAATACGAAGAGCAGTTTTCTCTCGTCCAGGAAATTTGCCAGGATAAAGGCTTTGCGTTCAGGGTAGTGACTGAAGATCAGATCCGCGTTGAACCTATATTGTCAAATATCAAGTTTCTTTACCGTTATGCGCGAAAGCAAATGAAGCAGGACCATTTCAGGCAGATCATGGATCTGTTTGCCACTAGCAACGGTAAAAAGACTTTGAATGAGGCAGAGGATGTGCTGAGCCCGGCAGGTTTGAATAAAGGCGATATCTTCCACCTAATCTATCACGGCTATCTGTCTACGGAACTGAAAAAGCCCCTTGCCGCTGATTCTGAAATCTGGGCAACCGCCTATCGCGATTTTTCCTCTGGCTAAACGGAAATGTCGAACTGACGCTACAAAACCGTTGTGACCCGCTTCCTGTACCGAAGATTACACACAATTCATCGGAACCGAAACTTCACCCGAAATTAATCCTCCTTCGCAGCTAAAAATAGCCTGTCTCCAGTACATCTTTGGGCAGCGGTATTATCACCGCAAATCCATTGGTCGGGGTTTAAGCCTCGGAACTTCAAAAACAAACAAGGAGGGTAAACGTCGAGACCAGTGCCATAAGCGTGAGAGTATCTGTCATAGCATGAGACTGGCTGCCACTGAAATTTCAACATAATAATATCAACGCTAAATAAAATAGGGCGCTACGCCCTATAAAAAGAGTAATACCCTCCTTTTTCGAGTGTCCGCTCGGGCCCGACTCCAGTTTCCGGGGCCGCGATCCCCGTCTTCGGCGTCCGGCCCGAGACCGGTCGGGGAGGTTTAATGGGGATATAGGCCCATTTCATAGATTTCGTATTCGGTTTCGCCGTCGAGGAACCTCTCGATGTTGTCGCCCTCCATCTTTCTCAGCTCGCTGTTTTTCCAGACATTCCATTCCTTCGTCGACCGCCAATTCGACGCCACCACCACGCGGTACGGATCCTTGACGTCCCACAGTGTCTCCGAGGAGATATAGCCCTCCTGGTCCATGGCACCGTAGCGCAGTTTTTTGATCATTTCGTTAATCTCATTAAAATACTTCTCCTTGAAGCGACGTTTGATCAATACCTTGACTGCCATGTCGTCCTCCTTTCACACGGGGTTGAGAGTATCCGGTAATTACGACCGGGAGAAACACATCCTCTTCCCAAGGGGGCGCCGGATCGCAAATACCCATTAAATATACAAACTAAACATATCACTGTCAACGGAGGCGGCTGAAGTGGAGGACTATCAGCGAGTTAGGCATTAGTATGTTACAACTTGCACGTCAGCAGGCTCTGTCTGTTACCGCAATCAGTCAGTCCGTGGAACGTGGTAAACGCGTCGCCCCTGAGTAAATAAATCATTTAATAACGCAAAACTTTAAAAGATGAGAACGTTATATATGCTATTTTACTTTAGTCTCCTACACTTTACCGATAACTAATATCTGCCTTTATCCATATTAACGCATGAAAACATAGAATGTCCCATAAGACCCGATCTGGATATATGGTTCTATAACTGTGGCTATGCCTATGCCGCCCGACCCTGTTCAATAAGTGATACTCTCTTTCATTTCGTAGTGTTGTGATCTGTCATCATGTTTTGCCAGCACTTTTTTCGCTTTTTCGGGTACATAGGATTTTTCGTATTCCTCACCAACGAATTGCTTCACTGCATCCAAAGAATCAAATTGCATTATTGTAATGAACTCCACCTCGTTGGCTAATTGTCGTCTTAAAAGCTGAATTCCACGGTAGCCAAAAATATTTTTAGATGCAATTCCTTGAAAAATTTCTTCTTTAAGGAGATTTTCATAAATATCTGCATTTTTTGGTGTCGTCCAGCCATGCCAGATTCTAAATATCATTTTTTTACCTCTTTAGATTAAATTTTACGAATGATCTTTCTTTTCATTCTATCGAAAGCTTTGGCTTATCCGCAGTAAAATAATGATTAACGACTTCCTGGACCCTTATAAGCCAGCCTTGCCGCTGATCATATGTGCTTGTAACAACAATGGTAAACATTTCACGATAAAACATTGAGAATCCGCAAAGATCGAAAATACAGTTTTTCCAAAGAAGTTGTAAAGGATCACCGAAAACCTCATGTTCCCTTTTAAAAGGTGTGTTTGCCGTATTAAATACAATCGCTGCCTTCGCCTTCAAAAGGCCGATAGGTACCCCTTCACCTTTATCTCCTTCAAGGAATCTGTAAGCAACCCCAGGCCTCATAACACGATCGACCCATCCTTTAAGAATTGCAGGCGGTTGTCCCCACCAGTTGGGGTGAACGATGATGATGCCGTCTGCAAGGCGAAGCTCATCGCAATGTTGTTTAATATCTTTAGGCAATGTGATTTCTGTGGGAATTTCCTTAAACGGCAGGATTGGATCAAATCCTTCAGCATAAAGGTCGTGAAAAATGACGCTATGCCCGTTCCTTTGCAACTGTGCGGCTGCGCTAATTGAGATTGCGTGGTTGTAGCTCTGATTGTTTGGGTGAGCCAATATTAACAAAATTTTCAATTATTTAAACTCCTCATAAAAGATGCAAGCCCTAAAACCAACCTCAGCGGCGATGCTCTGCATAATGCCAGCATTGGGAAATGTTTCTCCGATCCAAATTATATATTATCGTAAATTAGGACAACAGAATATGTAGTGCCCAGGCGGATTCGATTAAAATTGAAAAACAAATATCAATATATACTGGCCAATTTAAACTGTCTTGTATGTTTCTTCGACGATTTCTTTACCATATTTTCGTTCAAGGCGTCGGATTATAAAATGACCACGAGCCATATCCTGAAAGTGATCGATAAATAAAGTATTAATAATAGCCCCTCCTGCTGCTCCAATTGCAGGAACTGCTTGCGCTGCAGCTTTCTCTGACACTTGAATACTAAAGCGCTCTGAAATTTGAATTATTAAACGAACAAGGGCTGGAGCACTTTTTTCAGACAGACCTCTATTTGTAATGTATTCTGCAGCTTTCGAAATTGATTGTGCCAAGGCTGCCCGAACTGCAAAATATCCGGATTCAGAGGCATCATCACTCGTCTTTGGCCCACCTAAAGCAAACACTTCGATGCATGCTATTTTGGACTCGATTTTATGGATATCTTCATCTTCGCTTCTGGCAATATCAGCGATAGAGCGCAACATGATTGTCGTTGATATTGGTAGCTCTATAGCCAAAGCGGGTAAACCAAATAAGCCGCCTATGCCACCTGTTGTTGCAACAGCCAATTTATGCCAGATATTGGATGCTTCTTCACCTGGCGAATCTTTCATTGTAAGAACTGCAGCCTGGACAGCCTTGGATAATGCTGTCCGGGTCAATTCACCGACTTTCAGGTTCCAATTTTCCGGTAATAAGGAGAATCCTTTTTGGATGGGTGTACCAAGAAAATTCGTAATTTTCGCTGCAAGGCCTGGGTGTTCAAGATGCGCCTTCGCTTTTTTTAAATCATTTAAATCCTGCTCTTGAAGAGTCATAATAATTCCGAGAAACTAATAATCATGAAAACGGATGATAAGAATGTCACAATAATCTTCTATTGCGTCACAATACCAGTAAACAAAATTCGATCGAACAAATTAAAGATAAGCTGTCAGTATCTGTAATTTCATCAGGCCTTCATTCCTTGAGATATTTGGACCATACCACAATAGCAACAATCAGAAATGGCTTAGCTCTAAATAGGCACTTCTTGTTTATATTGCAATTGACCGCGCCGTTTAAGTCAGAATTTCTTGAAGACCGTGGTTTCTTATCAGTTTTTTCATTCATTAGTCGTGATTAAATCATCAGCATTTCAATTTAACCAAATCCAGGCTTACCGGCGTTTCCTCAAGAATAGTGCCTTTGTTGGTTTTTCTCAGCACGACATTTTTTATCCAATTCTGGTTATCTTCTTCCGGGAAATCCATACGGAAATGCGATCCTCTGCTTTCAGTGCGTTCGAGAGCGGCCCGACAAACCATTTTCGCTACACATCGCATGTTTTGAAACTCCAGTCGTCTGATGAGATCTTTTGGATTTAAGACGGTGGCCTGAGGATAGGGTTCCCGCAGCTGATCCAGCGCTTCC
>Ga0316189_10004185_pt1 | contig 13919 bp, 2 predicted proteins | sample LowCovwburrow_MG_FD_204930 | JGI IMG/M metagenome (GOLD analysis project Ga0316189, IMG submission 204930) | Coastal sediment microbial communities from Maine, United States - Lowes Cove worm burrow | ecosystem: Environmental > Aquatic > Marine > Coastal > Sediment | place: USA: Maine...
GCTCGGCCTGGTCGCGGGCGCAGGTGCGGTCCTCATCGGGATCGAGCGGGGTAAAGGTAGAGCAAACGGTCGTCTCGGTGGGGCCGTAGAGGTTGGCCACGGATTCGGCACGCTCCAGCAGCTGGGCGCTTAGCCCGCGAGGCAAGGCTTCGCCACCGGCAAAGACCTTGAGCCCGCTATCGGGCCAGCCGCAAGCCATCAGCATGCGCCAGGTAGACGGGGTGCCCTGCATAGCCGTAATACCCGAGCGGGTCAGGCCTTCAAGCAGCAGCGCGCCGTCGCTTGCCATCTCACGGCTGCCCAACACCAGCCGTGCGCCGGCAAGCAGCGGGACCAGGATTTCGGCTGTGGCAATATCAAAAGAGATCGTAGAAAGGGTTAGGAAGCGATCCTCTTGATCGAGGTTGTAGACCCGATCCATCGCCAAGAGCATATGGTCCAGATTGGCGCGGGTGACCTGCACGCCCTTAGGCCGTCCGGTAGAACCTGAGGTATAGATCACATAGGCCAGGTTCTCGTCGTGGAGGCGTGGTGGAACCAGGCTGGCGCTGATTTGTTCGTGGACGCAGGGATTGTCCAGGTAGAGAGTGGTGGCCCGATGCTCTGGCACAGGAACGCCCCTTTGCGTGATCAGAATAGAGACATCGCAGTCTTCTAGCATATAGGACACGCGTTGTTCGGGCAGGGCGGGATCAATTGGCAGATAGGTGGTCCCCGCGCGCAGACAGGCCAGTATGGCAAACACGGTTGCAGGACTTCGATAGGTGCAGATAGCGGTAAGTGAATCGGGACCGGCACCCATGGTTTGAAGCTGTGTGGCCAGCTGGGTGACGACGGCGTCCAGCTCTGAGTAACTGATGGATGTATCGTTCCAGGTCAGCGCGGTGGCGGTGGCACGTCGCGCGGCCTGGGCCCTGAAGCGGGCGTCCACATCGGCGTCTGGCGCGGCAAGGGTGGAATGGTTCCAAGCGACCAGCTGCGCTTGGAGCTCGGCCTCGGTGTGGATGGGTAGGCGCGAGACCGGGCTGTGCTCAGCAACACAAATGGCATGCAACAGGACCGTGAAATGGTCCGCCATGCGGGCCATGGTCTCGGCATGGAAGAGATCGTGGTTGTAGAGGAAAATCGCGTGGGGGTCATTGGGATCGTCAACCATCTCCAGCCAGAGATCAAAAGGCACGCTGGTGGCGTGGACGGGCAGTGGCTCCAGCTCAAGATCGGCCAGACCCGAAGAGAGCGGGGCGGCAGGCAGCAGGGTAAACACAATCTGGACGAGCACGGGGAAAGAGGGATCGCGCCGGGGCGAGAGCATCTCGACGATTTTTTCGAAGGGGACCACCTGATGGGCATAGGCGCCGACGGCGGCATCGCGCACTGCCGCAAACAGGTCGGAGCGCTGCATTTGACCGTGGACGCGGCAGCGCAGCGGCAGCATATTGGCAAAACAGCCAATCAGGCCCTCCAGCTCGCGGCTCTGGCGCGAGGTGATCGGGGTGCCCACCAGGAGGTCGCCCTGGTGGGTATAACGATAGACCAGTGCCTTGAAAACGGCCAGGCCGGCCATGAACGGGGTGACGCCCTCAGCGCGCGCGGCCAGCTTGAAGCGGCGCAACAGCTCAGCCGAGATCGGGAAGCGATAGCGCGCGGATTGGAAGGACATGGCAGCAGGTCTCGGTTGGTCCGCAGGCAGCTCCAGCAGCTCGGGAACCGCGTTCAGGTTCTTCTTCCACCAGGCCAGCTCGTTGACCCATCGCCCGCTCTCCAGGCCGGTGCGTTGCCAGAGCGCAAAATCGGCGAATTGCAGAGGCAGCGGTTGCAGATCATCAGCCGCGCCCGCGTAGATACGCGCCGCCTCATCAATGAGAATGGCAATCGAGAGACCATCGGAGATGATGTGGTGTACCAGGAAGACCAGGACGTGCTCTTGCTCATTCAGGCAGGCCAGGGTCATGCGGATCAGCGGGCCTTCCGCCAGATCGAAGCAGCACCCCATTAACTGGTTATAAATCTGTCGCGCAACCTCAATGGGCTCGTGCGGGGCTTGTGCCATATCCTGGCGGACCAACCGGGGGAAGTGCTCGGGATCCACGAGTTGATAGGGCGTTTCGTCAATCACCTCGAAGCGGGTGTGCAGGATCTCGTGACGTGAAACCACGGCCAGCAGCGCCTGCTCCAGCCGCTCGGCGTCCAGGTCTCCGCGTAACAGAAAAGCGCGACCGTCGCTGTAAAGCGTACTGTCGGGCTCCAACTGGTTGAACAGCCAGATGCCGGTCTGAGCCGGTGAAAGGGGCAGGTGTTTGGGTCTGGGCATGGCACCCAGGCTTGTCTGACTCTCGGCTTCGATCAGGACCAGCAAAGCCTCTTTGTTGCGGCCCATCTCGGCCCGTAACAACGGGTTCATCACATCTTTGGGTGCACGGTAGCGTAGTTTACCCGCCGCAGCCCATAGGACAACCCCTTTCTCACGCAGGCGGTCATACAAAACGTTGGCGCTCATAAATTTACCTCTCGATCTTAATATGTTGATTCTAATTTGAATCATTTAAGCGAAGTAGGGCACCACTTCTTCCATAAACCAGGACATGTTCTGTTTAACAGATGCTGGGTCATGATTATGGTAGTCGAACCAGGTCATCAAGCGATCCTGGGGATGGAAGGATTCGTGAATCTGGTCGCGGATCGATTCGGGCGAACCCACGAGTTGGTTCTTCACGGCATTTTTCATGCGCTCGGGATCGACCGTCTTGCTCATGGCCTTCCAGAAACTTTGCATGGCGGCTTCGGCCTTTTCTTGTGCCCGGCGGTTGCGTTCCGCATCGCTGATCCCCGGCGAATTATCGATGAAGACCATAACGGTACGCGGCAGGTATTCGCGTTGCCAACCGCCCCCGCTCGGGTGGTAGGCGTGCTGCATGCGCCGATGCGTGTCTTCTATCTCCAGGTTCGGCGTGATGGAAAGGTTGAAGACGCCACAGGGCATAAACTGATTGGCCAGGACCTGGTTTTCGGGCTCGTGGGTGCCGATGATCAGCTCCAGTAGATCGAGGCGCGCCTCGTTGGGGATGACGCCCGTCTTCTCGAAGGTCCAGAAGGGAGGGAAGCCCACCTGATCCACATGCTCGCCGTACAGCTTGAGCAACAGTTGCCAGTCTTGCTCGTTGCAGAAGTCCTGTCGTTTCAGGTGCTTTTGGGCCACGTCTCGCGAGGAGAAGGCATCGCCGCGAAGAAAGCGCAGAAAGATCTCGGTGGCCTCGGCCAGCAGTTTACCGCGCAGGGCCGGCCAACAGGCCCGTTCCAAGGCATTGCGCGCCTCGGTGCCGTAGGGCCGATTGCTGAATGGGAAACGGCCACGGCCAAAACCAACGTGCAACTTGCGTTTCTCGGTCGGGTCCAGGCCGTGTAGCGTGAGGAAGGTCTTGACCTGTTCGGCCCGTGCAATGGGGCCACCATTGCACAGGATGTTGAGAACCGCGATGCCCACCTCCAGGCGTTCGGTCATGGCAAAAATGCGATGACCCATTTGAAAAGTGTCGGTGTTGAGGCTGATTTCGCCCTGGAACTCGGGGACAACCGGGTTCGGATTCCCTTGTTGGATGCTGGTAGAAAGATGTGATTCACCAAGCCAGGCGCAACTAAAACCCAGCTTGTCGGCATGGCGCACCTGATCGAATAAATTGATGAACATCTGGCGTTCACTCGGTAGGTAACCGTCGACCGCTGTTTGACATAAGGAGAAGAATAAATCAAATTTCATAGAACTTTTCCTGGGGCTGATTCTTTTGCTTTGGCTCAAATTGGCGAGAGTCGAACGGTTGTGATATGGCTCGGATCTCCTCATTGCTGGGGCGAACCGGATGCGGGCAGATTTTTTGAGGCATGGAAACCGTGGATTTCTCCAAGAAGGCAATGCCTCTTAAGCTAAAAGCGTGAGTTAGACGGAAAAGGGTCCATGTTTTTTTTAAAAAGATAGCCGCGTCTCCGCAAGAATAGATTTATTTCGGTGCCGTGCGGGCAGAGACGGCAACAACAAAGCGGTTATTAACGTGACCCAAAGTGTGGTTCGCGTGAAGGGGCTCGTTCATAAGCCGGGGATATGAAGGTGAAAATGGAGGAATCACTGAGTGGAGGAATTAGGCCAGCCAATCGGGCTGGCCAAGCTAGCGCGTGTGTGAGTGGTTCAGGACCGCTTACAATTCACCTTCCTCCATGTCGTCATCGAGCGTGATTCTCCAGCCGTAACCCTCGCCTAGACTCTGGGCCTCCGTGTTACGGGAGCTATCGACCATGCCGCCGAGAAACGAATGGGTCAACACGTGGTTCTCGTTCAAATCAAAGAGATGGCGGATCAAGTCAAAGTCTACCACACCGATGGCGCATAACCCGAGCGCGTGGCGGGTTGCGTGAGTCATCAGTAATTGGCCCATGTAACCGGCCTCGAGATCACAGAAGCGTCGGGACTGATCACCGTAGATGGGTCCGATGGAGGCTATGTCGGCGATCAGGAAGATCGAGAATGCAGCTTCTTCGAAGATGGGCTGGTTCACAAAAGGATCGTGGGGTGAGGGCTCCAGGACAGGGGCATCGTAGAGCTTGTAAAGGCAGTGATCGTCGGGGTGATGGTAATAGGTACCACCAGTCAGGCCGGCGACACGGCCCTCGACGACGTGCAGATAAACCTGGACGGGGTAGAGCGCACCGGCGCTGGGGTAGTAGAAGCGAGTCTGGTTGCCGTCAACCCGCTTGCGGCGCAGGCAGCTGAGGAAGCGCGAGAAGGCTTCCAGCGCAATCGGATCTTTGAGGAAGTGGCGACGTGTGACGCGGTCCCCGTAGAGCCTGTCCAGCTCGGGATCGTTTTCCAAGGCGATGGCCTCGCCATGCACGGGGCGCAAGCTTCGTCGCTCGTGCTTGAAGCGTTCGCGTTCATCGGGATCGAGGATCATCTCGAACTCGGGGTCCGGGGCCGGGTGATTGAAGTGATCACCATCCTGATCCTCCTGCTCGGCATAGAAACGGACCAGGGCCGCGACGGTGGGCTCGTGGTAGAAGTCCTGGACCGAGGGCCGTTTCCCGAACACTTCCTCGAGCTGGTTGGCCAGGCGGATCACCTCCAGAGAAGTGGCGCCCAGGGCCAGCAGGTTGGTGTCTGGATCGAAATTGTTGGGGTCGATCTGCTCGGCCTCGAGCAGGCTCGCCACCATCAGGGTGATGCGTTTGACCAGCGGTGCCTGCTCCTCGAGCGGGGCCCCGTCGCCGCTTGGCACGGCCACGGGCTCGGGTGCCTGTTGGGCAATCAGCTTACTGCGGTCGATCTTACCGTTGGCGGTCAAGGGGAAACGCTCCATGAAAACGAAAACCGAGGGCACCATATAGCGCGGCAGGTGCTGCTCCAGGTAGTGGCGCAGTTTCTCCCTGAGCGCGGCTGTATCAGTCTCGTCGCTGAGCACGTAGGCAACCAGGTGGCGCTCTCCGCGCGGGTCACCAGCTACCGTCACGATGGTCTCGCGAACCTGGTCGTGGCCCATCAGGGTCACTTCAACCTCGCCTAGCTCTACCCGGAACCCCTGGACCTTGACCTGGAAATCCTCACGGCCAAGGAACTCGATGTTGCCGTCGGGTAGGTAGCGGCCAAGATCACCGGTGCGGTAGAGGCGCTCGCCGCTCCGGGGATGGTAAACGAAGGCGGCGTCTGTCTTCTCACGATCGTGCCAGTAGCCCTGGGCCAGCCCGATTCCGCCGATGAAGAGCGGGCCAGCAACCCAGTCGGGCCGAGGTGTATAGTTTTCGTCGAAGACGTGGAAGCTCTGATTGACCATAGGTTTCCCGTAGGGGATCGAGGGCTGGTTGGTATCGACCTCGCCTATTTCGTAAATGATCGACCAGATCGAGGCTTCCGTTGCCCCCCCCATACTGATGATTTGTATGCCTGGCGAGAAGTCACGCAGGCGGTCCGGCAGGCTGGTTGGAATCCAGTCGCCAGACATGAGCACCAGGCGCAGGGTCGGTGCCGACAGCTCGCGGTGGGCAGCGTGGTCCACGTAGAGGTCCACCAGGGCCGGCACAGAGTTCCAGATGGTCACGCCCTGCTCCACGACCCAACTGGCCCATAGGGCGGGGTCGAGAATCGCCTCGGGCGGTGGGAGGACCACCACCGCGCCAGCGGCAAGCGTGCCGAAGATGTCGTAGACCGAAAGGTCGAAGGACAAGGCCGAGATCGCCAGGATGCGGTCGGAGCGGCCCACCTGGAAGCGGGCGTTGATATCGACACAGGTGTTGAGCGCGCCGCGATGATCGATGACTACCCCTTTGGGGTTACCGGTGGAGCCCGAAGTGAAGATCACGTAGGCGATATCCTCGGGTCCCTGCACGACGGGGATCGGGGCCTCGCTCTCGTCGCTGAAATCGTCACAACACAGAACCTCCACCGTATCGGGCCAGTCGATGGCATCCCGGTGGTGGTTCCGGGTCAGCACGAAGCGGCATTCGCCGACCCCGAGTAGGTGGCCAATGCGTTCCATGGGCAGGGCCGGGTCTATGGGCAGGTAGGCGGCCCCGGAGATCAGCACGCCGTTGGTAGCAGCCACCTGTTGCCAGCCCTTCTCCATGACGATGGCGACCAGGCTGTTGATCTCGGCACCGCGACGGCGCAGACCGGCACCCATACGGCGACTGATCGTGGCCAATTCGGCGTAGCTCAGGACAACGCCGGCCGCGATCACCGCCGGATTATCCGGGAAACGTTCCGCCATGGCCAGGAAAGGCTCGTGTAGCAGGCCCGTCGGGACCGGTGCTGCAGTGTTGTTCACGTCCAGGTAACGGTTCCGGCGCGACTCGGAGAGGAGGTTGTCGGCCAGTTCGGGGAAGGGTCGCGTCCAGGCCTGCTCGGCGGAAAGCTGGTCGAGCAGGCGGCGGAAGGCGGCGAACATCTCGTCCACGAGACCCTCGGGGAAGAGCGCGTCGACGCCGTCCCAGTTGGCGACCAGGGCACCGCCCTCCTCGCTAGCCTGGAAGTCGAGCCAAACCTGGGAGGTCTGGGTGATGCTGTGCACCACCTCGCCGGGCAGGCGGCTCAGGTCCAGCTCCTCGTCGAGGCCCAGGGTAGAGGTGAAGACCACCGGCATGGCTACGGGTCCACCCTTGATGCGGGCCAGATCACGCAGGATTTGGATACCGCTCTTGGTGCTGTTGTCCAGATCGGCGAACAGCTGACCCTGGACCGAACGGGCACCGTCCTCAAAGCTGCCATGACCCGACATGTCCATTTCCAAGAGGGTGAGCGAGGTGAAGTCGCCTACGATGCGATCAACTTGCGCGTGCAGGGGCAGCCGTTGGAAAAGGGTCAGGTTCAGGGTGAAGCGCGGGCTCTTGGACCACATGGCCAGGATCCGACCGAAGGCGGCAGCTAAAAGACCGGAGGGTCCCAGACCAGCGCGTGCGCCGCGTTTCACCAGTGCTTGCCAGCGCTCGGCGGGCAGGCGCAGGGTGCGGCGCTTAAATAGTGAATGGTCCAGGCTGGACGGGTTGACGGCCAGGGGCAAGTCAGGGGCCGGGGCCAGGTTTGGCAGGCGCTGCTGCCAGTAGGCATCGGCGCGATCGTAGACAGCCCCGGCGATCTTACGCGAGGTCAAGACGTAGTCCCGGAAACTGATGTCGATGGGCTCCAGCTCTTGTTCCGGCTCCCAGTAGAAGCTCATCCACTCGCCCAGCAGGATGTGCGCGCTCCAGGCATCGTAGATCAAGGCGTCCAGGCAGCAGTGCAGGTGAATCTTTTCCGCGCTGAGTCGCGTGGCGCGAATCTCGAACAGGGGCCATTTTTCTGCGGGCAGGACATGATGAGACATGCGGTCGCGGACCTTGAAGAGTTCATCTTCCTGGACCCGCTCATCGGCTCCGGTCAGGTCGAGCTGTGCGAACTCATAGGCCGGCACGGTTTCCAGCACCTGCTGCTCGCCGTTGGGCAGAACCACGGCGCGCAACATGCCGTGCCGGTCGATCACCCGTCGCCAAGCCGCTGCCAGCCGGTCCAGGTCTACGTCTAGCATGGCCAGCTCAATGTAACTCTGGGTAGAGACACTGCCCAGATCGAACTCGCCCGAGCGACCAATCCAATAGGCCTGCTGGATCTCTGTCAGCGGGAAGGGCTTGTGGCTGTCTTGCGGTAGGCTGACCCAGTCGGGCAGGACAGAGGCGAAAGCGGCCTCGGTACCGCGCAGGCTCGCCACCGTTTCGGCAAGCTGGGACACGGTGGGTCCCTGAAACAGTTTTTGCAGCGGGACCTTGACCGCGAGGTCCTGTTCCACGCGGGCAACCAGCTCGGTGGCCTTGAGGCTGTGACCGCCAACTTCGAAGAAGTCGTCGTTGATGCCCAGGCTCTCCTCGCCCAGGATTTCCTTCCAGATCTGGAGCAGACGGGTTTCGTCGGCGTTGCGCGGTGCCGCGCTCTTTGCGGCCAGGACGCGCAGTTCGCCGGGCTCGGGCAGGGCGCGGCGGTCCACCTTGCCGCTGGCCGTAACCGGCAAAGCATCGATGAAGACAGTTGTGTTGGGCAACATGTACTCGGGTAACACCGTGCGCAGGTGTTGCTTGAGCTCGGCGCGTAGCGCGTCCTCATCCTCGTTGTCGGCGCGGGGCACCACATAAGCGATGAGCCGCGTGTCGCCCGCCGACTTCTCGCGCACGGTCACGCAAGCCTGGGCCACGCGCTCCGAATCGGCCAGGGCCGATTCAATCGCGCCCAGCTCCACGCGGAAACCGCGCAGTTGCACCTGATGGTCCATACGGCCCAAGTACTCCAGCTCGCCGTTATTGCGACGACGGGCCAGATCACCGCTGCGATAGAGCCGCGCCCCGGCAAGGCCGGAGAAGGGGTCGGGCACAAAGCGTTCGGCGGTCAGGGCAGGGCGACCCAGATAGCCACCGGTCACGCCAGCGCCGCCAACCAGGATCTCGCCGACGACAGCCGTGGGAACCGGGCGACCCTCGCGGCCGAGTAGGCTAATGCTCAGATCGGCAAGCGGCTCACCAATATAAGCGGGCGACAGGCCAGCGCAGTCGGCCTCGGTCACGAACCGGGCCGTCACGTGTACGGTTGTTTCGGTGATGCCGTACATATTACACAGGCGGGTACCCTCACCGACCCGTTGGAACCAGGGTCGTAGGGCGGTGAAGTCCAGTGCCTCGCCGCCGAAAATGACCAGGCGTAGTTGATCCAGTGATTTGTCTGTGGCGACCAGGGCGCGGTCCAAGGCGTAGAAGGCCGACGGCGTTTGGTTCAGCACGGTCACGCCCTCGGTGAGCAGCAACTCGCCGAATTCCTCGGGCGAGCGGGTTACCTGGTCTGGCACAATGATCAGGCTACCGCCATAGGCGAGTGCGCCCCAGATCTCCCAGACGCTGAAGTCGAAGGCGTAGCTGTGGAACAGGGTCCACACATCTTCCGGGCCGAACCCGAACAGGGACTCAGTAACCGAGAGCAGCCGGGTAACATTGCCGTGACTGACGGGCACGCCTTTCGGTTTCCCGGTCGAGCCGGAAGTGTAGATGATATAGGCCAGATCAGCGGTGCCAACAGTGCGTTCCGGGTTGCTGTCGGGCCGTGCCGCGATGGCCAAACGATCATCAATGAGATCGATCCGACGGGTAGACTCGGGCAGGTCCAAGGGTTCGGCAAAGCCGCCCTTGGTAATCACCAACGGTTGCTCAGCGGCACCAAAGGCATCGGCCAGGATGAAGGCAAGACGACTGCTGGGGTAGTTGCGGTCCAGGGGCAGGTAGCCCGCGCCGGCCTTGAGCACGGCCAGAATGGCCACAATCAGCTCGGGTCCGCGCTCCAGGCAGATGGCAACGGGTTGCTGGGGTCCGGCGCCCAGCTCGGCCAGGTGATGGGCCAGGCGGTTGGCCGCAGCGTTGAGCTGAACATAGCTGAGTTCGTCGAGCTCGTGGATCAGGGCCGCGGCATGAGGTGCCTCTGCTGCGCGCGCCTCGAAGAGCTGGTGTAGAGCGGTCTTGGGGATCGCCGCTTCTTCAAGCGGTGCGGCAATGCGAGCGCGCTCGGCCACGGTCAGGAAGTCAAGATCGGCGACCCGAGCCTGCGGCTGCCGGGTAATCGCATCCAACAGTCGGGTATAGTGGGCGAGCAGACGGTTCGCCGTCTCCCGTTCGAAAAGATCGGTATTGAATTCGAGGCTGAGGGCCAGCTCGTCATCGCGGCGCGCGAGCAGGAACATGAGATCGAATTGCGAACCGGGATGCGGTAGGCGCAGTGATTCGAAATCGCAACCCAGCAGGTTCATAAAGGCGCCGGCCTGACCCAAGGCAAACGGCGAGAGTCCGCGCTCGTGGAGCAGGCGCGACTGCTCCATGACAAAGAAGACCTGGAAAACGGGCGAGCGAGAAGGATCGTGGGCCAGTTGTAAGCGCTCGGCGAGGTACGGGAAAGGCATCTGTTGGTGGGCCGTGGCGGCGAGAAGGCAACCGCGTGTACGCCGCAACAGCTCGGGGAAATCTGGATTCCCCGCAGTATTGGCGCGCAGCACGACCGGGTTGATAAAGTAACCCATCACCCCATCCATAGACGCATCACCGCGCCCCGTGGTCGGTGTTCCAACCGGAAAATCGTCCTGGCCGCTATAACGGGACATGAGGATCTGGAAGGCGGTCAGCAAGACCGTGTACAGGGTGGTGTTGTGGGCACGGGCCAGAGCCTCAAGCCGGGCCATAACGGCCTCTGAAAGCTCGCCCGTCACAGCATCACCGCGCGATGTTTGCAGGGCGGGCCGAGGCTTGTCGAGGCTAAGGTCCAGGGGTTGCAGATCATTGAGCTGCGCCGACCAGTAGTCCCACAAGCGCTCGCCGCGCTCGTCGCCCAACAGGTCGTTCTCCACCTGAACCTGACGGGCAAAAGAAGGCGCGGAATTCAAGACAGCGGTCGGACCGCCCGTCGCTTCGCCGTAACAGGCTTCCAACTCGGTGAGCAGCAGGCCAATCGACCAGAAATCGGTGATCAGGTGGTGGATCGCCAGGAAGAGCACGCGCTCGTGCGCGCCGGTCTCAAGGGCGCCCAGGCGCAGCAGCGGGCCGTTGGCGAAATCAAAGGGTTGATGGGCCAACTCCTCGACGCGACGGACCCGCTCGGCCTCGCTCAGCTGGCGGGCGTCTTCGATGTGAATCGGCACGGTCAGACAGGCTTGGACCCGTTGACGGGCCTCGCCGTCCACTGTAACAAAGCAGGTGCGCAGGGCCGGGTGACGGTCAACCACGCGCTGGAGCGCAAGGCCGAGAGCATGCAGATCAAGCCTGCCGGAGACGCGGGCCGCGCCCAACAGGATAAAGGCGGTGGTCTCTGGATTGAGCTCCTGCATGAACCAGAGGGCACGCTGCCCATAGGTAAGCGGAAAGTCGCTGGGCTCATCTTCCAAGCTGGTAACGGCTGCTTGGATGGGTTGTTCCAATTGGCAGAGCAGCTCGGCGGTAAGCTCCTCGATGCTGGGTCCTTCCAAAAGGCGGGGCAGCGCCAGTGAAACCGAGAGGGCGGTCTCCAGCTCAGTCTTGAACTCCACGATGGAGAGCGAGTCGAGCCCAATCGCGGTTACCGACCAGGAGGGGTCGATGGCGTTGGCATCGAGCCGGGCCAGGCGGGCGGCGCGGGCCAGCAAATCGGCGCACAGGGTCGCTTCGCGTAACTCGGGAGCCAGCTCGGCCAGGCGCTCGCGGCTCAGTTCGGCCAATGCCTCGGGCGCGTCGTGCCGGGTTGTGGTCAGAGCACGCACGATGCGCAGTTCGCCCGCGAGCCAGGCCTTGCGGGTCGCCGCGCGACGCACCTTGCCGCTGGTTGTCAACATCAGCGTACCCGAGCGAATCAGCACCACCTCGTGCACGCTGACCTCGTGGACCTCGGCCACGGTCTGACGTACCGCGCGCATGGCGATGTCAATCTCGTCACCGCTTTGCGAGCGATGGACCAGCTCGGCCACAATCACCAGTTCCTCGCGGTCTCCCGTCTCATGGGCGAAGACGACGCCGCGACCCGGTACCATATCGGGGTGCGCCTGCTCAGCGGTCAGCTCGATGTCTTGGGGGTAGTGGTTGCGACCGCGAATAATGATCATGTCCTTGATGCGACCGGTCACGTGGAGCCGGTCCCCGTGCAGGAAGCCCAGATCGCCTGTCCGCAAGAAGGTTCCAGCAGCCTCGTCGCCAGCCAAATGCGCCCCAAAGGTGGCCTGGCTGAGCGCTTCCTGCTGCCAGTAACCCGATGCCACGCTGGCGCCCTGAACCCAGATCTCACCCACCGAGCCAGCCGGCAGCTGTTGGCCACTATCGGGCCCAACAATGACAACCCTGGCCCCTTGGGCTGCGGAGCCGCAGCTGACCAGACGACGCCCCCCTTCATGCACGACAGCGCGATGGGCGGCGAGCGCATCCCCGTCGAAACTATGGGCGGCAAGCGGCTGGCCGGGAGTGGTGGCAGTCACAAAAAGTGTGGCTTCGGCAAGACCATAACAAGGAACAAATGCGCTTGAGGGAAAACCATATTCGCCAAAAACATGGGAAAAGTGCTTGAGCGATTCGGCTCGAACCGGTTCGGCACCGTTAAATGCCACACGCCAACTGGAGAGATCGAGACCGGCTCGTTGTTCGACGGGGATGCGGCGCGTACACAGGTCATAGGCAAAGTTGGGACCGCCGCTGGTGGTCGCAGAATAGTTGGAGATGGCGCGCAACCAGCGGATCGGCTTCATCAGGAAGGCCAGCGGCGGCATGAGGTAACAGCGCGCACCGAGCAGGAGCGGTTGCAGCACGTTGCCGATCAGACCCATGTCGTGGTAGAGCGGCAGCCAGCCGACAATGATAGAGTGTTCGTCCTGTTGGAAACCGTCCTGTATCAAGCGTAGGTTGGCCAGCAGGTTGCCATGACTGATTAGCACGCCCTTGGGTTCCGCAGTAGAGCCGGAAGTATACTGTATAAAGGCCAGGGAATCGGAAGTGGAAACCGGGTGCCGCCAATCCTTGACGGTGGCGGCATCCTCGATGGCCAACCAGTCGGCCCGTTCCAGTTCGGGCAAGCCCCGGCGAGTAACGCGGACGGGAATCTCGCGATTGCTGAGCACCAGAGTAGGAAGGCAGTCGGCGGCAATGGCGCACAGCCTGGGCAGGCCACGACGTCCGCGCGGGGGCTGGGCGGGCACGGCAACCACGCCGGCGCGCAAGCAGGCCAGAAAGGCCACGATGAAAGGCAAGCCGGGAGGCAACACCAGCAGTACGCGATCACCGGGCGCCGCGCCGTGCCCTGCCAGCATGGCGGCAACCGCTTCGACGCGTGTGGCCAATTCGGCAAAGCTGAGCCGATCGCTCTCGCGCTCACCGTCCTCGAGGAAAGTATAGGCGATGTGATCGGGCCGGGACTTGGCCCAAACGTCGAGATAGTCAATCAGTGGAAGGGCATCTTGGCCGGACATGTAATTCATTATGTGTTACCTAACCCAGACGAGCTGGAAAAATTTATGACAACGTTGAACTCCCGCTCGGCTCGTCTGGGAGCTGGTCAGGTCTCCGTTGGCAGGTCTCAGCAAAGAGGGCATAAAGTCCGATTTTCTGCGAACTCGGGTCTACCTGCTGTTGCACAGACAGCTGACACCTGACAGCGGCACTTACCAACAAATTCCTGGCAAAAATGGCAAAGACGTCATTGGTAAATGCTTAATACCATCAAGATGGCGGCCATTACTTATACGGAAACCCGCAAAAGAACGTTTGCACAAAAGTGAAATTAAATTAAGCCGATGCTCCGCCATCAACCTCGAGAACCCGACCGTTGAAGAAGTCGTTTTCGAGAATAAAGCGGACAGCGTGCCAGATTTCGTCGGGTTTGCCGAGCCGACCGACGGGGATGGCAGCGGTCATCTCCCCGAGCCGCTCGGCAG
>Ga0316189_10004186_pt1 | contig 13919 bp, 14 predicted proteins | sample LowCovwburrow_MG_FD_204930 | JGI IMG/M metagenome (GOLD analysis project Ga0316189, IMG submission 204930) | Coastal sediment microbial communities from Maine, United States - Lowes Cove worm burrow | ecosystem: Environmental > Aquatic > Marine > Coastal > Sediment | place: USA: Maine...
ATTGGGTGTTATTAGCGATTACCGCTGGTACAGGAGGAAGTATACTCATCATCGGATCAGCTGCTGGTGTGGCTGCAATGGGACAAGTGAAATCACTCACTTTTATGGAATATTTTAAAATCGGATCGTTCCCTGCGCTCTTGGGATATATTTGTGCAGTGATGACCTGGTATTTCATGTTTATGTTCTAGTGGACTATGTCCGTTTGAATATAGCTCTTCAATTGTTTCAAGACGACACCAATACTAATGTTGACATAAGTAAATTATTGATTTTTTCAATGATTATACAAATTTGAAATACCAAAATTCAGGAATAAATTAGCGTAAAAAGAAGTAAGCATCCATTTCATTTTCCAAAACAATCATTCATCTTTGAACCCAACACAAAAGTAATATCATGACAAGTTTTATCATTTGGAATGCCAATCCTGAAATTTTCAGTTTCCTACCCATCAGGTGGTACGGATTAATGTTTGCCATGGGGTTTATTTTGAGTCAGCAGGTCATGTACTACATTTATAAAAAAGAAGGTAAGGATATTAAGGATATTGACACCATTACCATCTTTATGATTATTGCCACTATTGTTGGAGCGAGGTTGGGTCACGTCATCTTCTATGAGCCAGATATATTATTAGAAAGACCGCTAGATGTTTTCCTACCAGTAAGATTCACTCCAGAGTTTAGGTTTGTGGGGCTTCAAGGGTTGGCAAGTCACGGAGGTGCGATCGCTCTATTAATAGCACTATGGCTATATTCTCGATATGACATCACTTTTAAGAAATTGAAATTCAAAGCGAAGAAAATAGTCCGTCCAGGACAAAGCTATTTGCAAATATTGGATCGCCTTGCGATTGTAGTGGCATTGACAGGCTGTATGATCAGAATGGGCAATTTCGTCAATTCTGAAATTGTTGGTAAGCCAACTAATAGTGACTATGGAGTAGTGTTCGCACATAATGCTAATCAGGTTTTGACCAATAGTAATAGTCCAATAGAAACTATCAATTTCTCTCATAGAGAAGGTGATGCATTAGACGGATATGAACCCATTTCGATGAAATTGACCTTTAAAGATGGCGGCTACAAAGAGGATGCTCTAGCCAGTTATATCGAAACGAGATTGAAAAACACACTGGCTACAAGTAGTTATGTAACTGAAAACATCTATCAACCATCAAATGCAGAACTAAACTATCAACTCACCCAGAAAGGTGGAATATTTACTGCAGATGTGGCCACTTTTGGAATTGTCCGTCACCCAGCTCAGGTCTACGAATCAATTTCCTACATAATTATTTTCATAATCCTTTTCGGTATTTGGTGGATCAAAAAAGAAAACACGCCTAAGGGTCGCATCTTTGGTCTCTTTCTAACAGTTTTATTTGGGATGAGATTTGCCATCGAATTTCTGAAAGAAAATCAGGTGGCGTTTGAAGACAATCTTCCATTAAACATGGGACAATGGCTCAGTATCCCTTTGATACTTGCAGGTGTTTTTATTTATATAAGATCATTTAGACAGACTGATCTAGCTCCTACTGACAAATAAGACAAACCATGATGGTCTTTGCTCATCTAATATAGATTAGATGGGTTTGTTGATGTATAATCATCATCAATACATTAAATTGCATGTCCTTTTGATTTGAAATGACCAATTCCACACCAAAATATTGCCCTTTTATCATTATCATATGCCTATGGTGTAGCGCTAGTTTTGCTCAAGAAAAAACGAGTACAGACACCACCACTGCTAGATATGTCACGATTGACAATATTTTCATAATTGGCAATAGGCGGACCAAAGAGACCATTATCCTAAGAGAACTTACCGTCAAGAAGGGGATGTTGCTTTATCAGCCTGATCTAGCCAAACATCTTGTAGCTGACCAACTTAAAATATATAACACACGTCTTTTCAATTCTGTGAAGATTTCGACTCTAGACCTTAGTCCAGACAAAGTAGACGTGGTGGTACAGGTAGATGAACGCTGGTACACTTTTCCTATCCCTATTCTGAAATTTGCCGATCTCAATTTCAATGATTGGATTCAGACTCAAAATCGTGATCTTTCTCGCCTCAACTACGGAATGAAATTCGCCCAATATAATGTCCGCGGTCGCAATGAAAAACTTAAGCTATCTGCACAGTTTGGGTTTACTCGCAACTATGCCTTGTCTTATAGGATTCCATACATTGACCCCTCACAAAAAAATGGACTTGAAGTAAATGTAGGATATTCTGAAAGAAAATCCACTGCATATACCACCGTGGATCATCGACAAGTTTTCAGCAAGTCTGACAAACAACAATTTCAGGAATTATATGCTGTAGCCACTTATACTAGAAGAAGTAGGTTTTACGATTTTCATAATGTGCTTTTTGAGTTCAACAAAAGTGAAATCAGTGATTCACTTAACTTATTGAATCCCAAATATTTTTCTAATGGAGAATTAAGACAACGCTACCTTGCTCTAAGGTATAGGTATACCAAAGACAAGCGAGATGTAGCGGCCTATCCACTGAAGGGGTTTCGTGTTCAAGCTGATATGATAAAAATCGGACTAGGGATATTCAACGAGTTGGACATCCTAGACTTGAGATTGGCTCATGACCGATACTTTCATATAGGCAAGAATTACTACATTTCCACCTACACTAAAGGAGTGATAAGCACTCCAAACAACCAATCTTATAGCCTCTTTCCAAGTTTGGGCAGACAACGCGACTTCGTAAGAGGATATGAATTGTATCTAATAGAAGGAAGTAGCTATGCACTGAATAAAATATCCTTTAAGAAACAGCTCTTAAAAGGAGTTGGCAAGCTCAATATTTTTGGCGTAAAACAATTCAAAACATTCCCTTATGCCATTTACTTGAAAACTTACTTTGACGCTGCATATGTCAATAATTTTAATCAATATGAACAAAGCAATCGTTTTACAAACCGAATAATTCACGGTGCTGGTATAGGATTAGATTTCGTAACATGGTATGACTTTGTTCTTAGAACCGAATACTCGATAAATGACATGAGCGAGCATGGTTTCTTCATTCACTTCAAGAAGGGTTTTTAACTTTTTTCCTCTTGCCTTTGGTTGTAATCTCATACCATACACCTACTCTTTTACCGTCTCGATAATTTCCATAATATGATAGTGAGCCATCATTTTCATAAAACCTCCATTCTCCAGTCTCCTTTCCTTGATGATATGTCCCTTCTTGAATAATAATACCCTGATCATTATATACCTCCCATTTGCCATGGGGCATTCCATCCAAGTATTCTACATTTCTTTGAAATTCGCCATTGGGATGAAAATATTTCCAAGACCCGATATATTGGCCATCCAAGTACATACCAAGCTTGTGCAACTGACCATTTTCATGATAATAATAAGCAGAGTCCTGAGGTAAATCAGCAATCCATTGCTCAACACCTACCAGCACCCCTTGCGAAGAGTAATACTTCTGCTCTCCATGAAGCAATCCGTCTTCATAGGATTCTTCAGCATTCAGCTTTCCATTAGGGTGATAGTATTTCCATACGCCAATTTTCAAATTATCTTGAGTTATGCCCATAGACTTCATAGCCCCATTTTCATGAAACGTTTTGTTCCATTGCGTATACCCATTCCGTGAACACAGAAAAGCAAGCAATAATAAAATGGAAAATACATGTTTCACAGGAGTGGATTCATTGTTATAATTCCATAAAACTAGTATATTATTCAGGCTTATGCGAATATACATTTTCAAGACTTTCATGGTTATTTTTCTATACTGCTTGGCAGATACATGCAATGCCCAAATCAGAATGGGTGCAGGGTTGGAAGCAATGGGAAACACCTCGAGTACTATAACTAATACATGGAGCGCTTGGCACAATCCTGCCGGTCTCTCAGGAATAGATCAAAAGTCAATCGCCTTATCGTACAGGATTCTTCAAGACATTGAAGGTTTCAACAGTGTAGGAATAGCCTATGCTCATCCTTTGAAAGTAGGTACCTTAGGAATAGGTATCTCACGTTTCGGAGATCAGCTGTACAATGAGCAACAAGTAAGTCTCACATATGCCAATAAATTTGGGATCACTGAACTTGGGGTAGAGGTGGCCTATCACCAATATCACTTTGAAGGTTTTGGCAACAAGGCAGTTCCTGTTATCAGCTTTGGAGGCATCACAGAATTGAGCTCACAATTCTATATTGGTGCCTTCATTCAGAATATAAACCAAGCAAAACTGTCAGACTTTCAAGATGAAAGGATACCTACGATCATGCAACTAGGTGTCTCCTATCGACCATTAGATAATATCATGATTAATATCGATCTACAAAAGGATATTGATTTTGACACATCAGTACTGATAGGACTATCCTATGCGGTCATAGACAATTTGAAGATCATGACCGGTATCAATACAAGTCCTAACAGACAGTTTTTCGGTTTGACATTTGATCCACATAACATCAGGGGGGAAATCAGTTATACGCTGTCCAATCAAGAGTTTACCGGACTATCTCATCAGATAAGTCTCCAATATGGGCTCACAAAATAAAATGATCAAAGCGAGGACCATATTAGTTTTGAACGTCTTTTTTTGTACGTTTTGTGTTGCACAAAGTCCTCCAAAAACTGAGATAGATATTCAATCTTTTGTAGAAGAATACTTCGCAACTCAAGATGCAGATGTCAACTATGAAGACTTATATGAGTCTTTTTTTATGTTGTATTCCAATCCAATGAATTTGAATACAGCCTCGCCTGAGCAGATCAGGTCACTTAATGTTTTATCAGAAGCACAAATTAATGCCCTTTCCAATCATATCAATTCTTCTGGAAATCTACTATCCTTATACGAACTGCAAAGCATCCAGTATTTCGATCAGGCAACTATAGATCGTCTTTTGCCATTTATCAAGGTTGATAATGTAATCGACAACCGTACTTTATGGCAAAGAATCAGAGCCGAGGAAAACAATTATTTGATCATCCGATATGAACAGAATCTTCAAACTAGAAAGGGTTTCATTGCCAAAAATGACACTATTCCGGCCAAATACATGGGAGATCAAGGGAAATACTATACACGATTCCGTACTAATCATTTCAATGACTATAGCATCGGATTTACCATGGAGAAAGATGCTGGAGAACAATTCGCATGGGACCCTTCCAAAAGCAAATACGGTTCAGATTTCCAATCATTTCATGCCCAAGTCCAAAACAAAGGCATTTTCAAAAATCTAATTATTGGGGATTATCAGATGCAAATTGGCCAGGGTTTGATCTCTAGTGCTGGATTCAGCATTGGTAAGGGTGCAGAAACTATCAACACAGTGAGAAGAAATCACCTGGGACTGCGTCCATATACCTCAGTGGTAGAATCTGGATTCTTTAGAGGAGCTGCGGCTACTGTCACTCACAAATCTTTAGACATTACTGCGTTTTACAGCACACAAAAGAGAGATGCTATCCTGAGGACAGATACCGTGGAGCAAGAAGATTTCATCAGTTCACTCCAATCTTCTGGACTTCATCGTACCGTTTCTGAACTCGAAGCCAAAAACAATATCAACGAACAAGTGATCGGCACAAATATCTTACACACAAGCCGAAATAATCAATTTCAATTCAGTATGACTGGAATATACACGCAATATGAGGTGCCCTTGAATGTCACACGTAGGTACTACAATCAATTTGATTTTAGTGATGATCGCAACTTGGTGATCGGTACTTCGACAAGCTATCAATGGAATAATTTCAGTTTCTTTGGAGAGGCAGGAAGATCTCAAAGTGGTGGTATTGGTGCTTTAGGTGGACTTCTTGCAAGCCTTACTCCAAAACTTGATTTCTCATTTCTTCTGAGACATTATGATACTGACTTCCATAGTTTCTACGGCCGAGCTTTTGGAGAAAGTACCATTAACAAAAATGAAAATGGAACATATTGGGGAATCAAATACAAACACAGTCGCAAGACAACATTCTCCGCATATTATGATCGATTCAGGTTTCCTTGGTTGAAATCAGGAATCAAAGCGCCATCAAATGGATACGAATACCTGATGAGACTCCAGCACAAACCTTCTAAAACCGTGAATCTATATGTGCAATATAGAGAAGAGCAAAAATCAAAAAGTGAACTGGATGAAGCGAATAAAGTAGATATACTGAAAGTTGGAACCAAAAGGAATCTGATACTTAATGCTGACTACCGTTCCAATGCATTTCTATCAATGAAGACACGGTTTCAAATGAGCCGATATCACTTCGATACTCAATCCACTCAAGGTGCTGCACTCATCCAAGACGTGAGTTTGAAGAGGGGCAAATTCACTGTGAGTGGTAGATATGCGCTCTTCCAAACGGATGATTATGAAAATCGTCAATATGTCTATGAAAAAGATGTGCTTTATGCGTTTTCCATACCTGCATATTCTGGACGTGGGAGTAGAAATTATCTCCTATTACAATACAAACACAATCGCAATTGGCACTTCTGGATCAGATATGCAGTGACTCACTTCAGGGATAGAAAAAAAATTAGCTCAGGATCCGAGGAAATTGATGGAAATACGAATTCAGCCATTAAATTGCAACTTCGAATCAAGCTCTAAAAATGCACGCAACTGAACTCTTTACTCCTGGTAACGTCCTTGCCCTAGTCATTGGAGGAATTATCTGCGTAATTGTATTTACAGCTATTTTCAGAAAAAGTAAATAACCAATACAAAAACCCATAGTAAAAATGGAAATCAAAGGAAAACTAGTCGAAAAATTCCCAACACAACAAATCACTGACTCTTTTAAGAAACAAGAATTTGTGATAGAGTTTGCGGAAAATCCTCAATACCCAGAATTTGTCAAATTTGAAACCATCCAGGATAAGTGTGGTCAGATTGATGCATTCAAAATCGGAAGCGAAATCTCTATTTCTTTCAATTTGAAAGGCCGTAAATGGAATGATCCAAAGGGAGGAACAAAATACTTCAACACGCTTCAAGCTTGGAAACTACAAGCTGGCACAGCTGCTGCGCCTGCACCATCAGCACCTGCTGCCTCTGCTCCAGCATCTGGCGGTATGGATCAGCAAGAAGAACCTGCTTGGAACAATGCTGACGAAGGTGATGGAGATGATCTTCCCTTTTAAAAAGAACATCATTTAGGAAAATTGAGTCATTATCATAATTGAACTCAATTTTTCCAGAATCACATAGGATTAATAGTTACAAATTGCTCAGGACACAATCCGATTAGATGAAACTCATATTCATATCGCTACTCTGGCTTAGTACTTGGAATCCCAACGGTGAGAAAGATAGAATCATCACCTATGAAGGCCAAGAAGTCAATACGACTTTTGACGTTGAAGTAAGATTCATTGGCACCTACTCTGGCAATAAGACTGGATACCTCCAGCTCAATGAAGATGGGACTGGTCTTTACAAATATGATATTTTTGGATTTGCTCCTCAAAACTGTAAGAACCAGGTCATTCAGATCGAATGGGGCTTCTTGCGCAATACAGAGGGCGGTATTGTCAAATTCGAGCGAGAATATGGGTACTCATACCCCATCTTACTCAAAAGCATTGGAGAGACCAGCTTTCAAGGCTGTAGAGAACCGATATTGCTGGACTTTCTTCTGGAATATAAAGATGGCTCTCTTGGGGTCTCGTCTTCTGATAATTGGAAGAAGTGAAATCCAGTATGCAATTCATGAAAACTCCTGTGCCTTGGCTCGTGTCCTCACGAGACAACCATTTATAAGTAAATTGCTATTGGTTCGTGAGGACACGAATCAAGGGTTAGCGTTATCGGGAATGAATCGAACTTCATGAGCAAATATATTTCATCAATAATCTGGGGGTTCTTACTAGTAATCGCCATATTTTTTGACAATTATCTCTGGAACAAACTATGGGTTTTTCAATACATAGTTTACTTCATTTTAGGTTTTGGCTGTTTTTCAATTTTATCTATTTCAATTAAAAATAAAAAATGGATATCGCTTATTATTATGATTACCTCCGGACTAATATCTAGCCTTTTCTATTTACTTGATACAGAACTCTTCAAAAGTGAGCCCGTTTTAAAAGCCACATTAATAGACGACTTAAGTGGGATAGATCTTATCCTAAGAGAAGACCACACGTTTGATTTACAATCAAACTCTTTCATTGGGACATACGAAAAATTTTCAGGAGACTATCTATTGGACTCAAACAAGATTATATTTTTGGACAGACCTTACGACAATAATTTCATTCCAGACACCATTTATATTTATGATGATAAAATAGTCCTAAACCATGTCCTCGCTAAACCTGACACTTCCTTTGCAAACTATTTCAACATAAGGTTAAATAAGACTGAAGAATCCAGACAATAAAGTCCTGTACTAGAATTCAAAAGAACATTAATTATTTTCTGTTCTTTATTCCACACCTTGCTTATGTCTTCACCAGTCATTTTTATTATATTGTTTTTTGATTTCTGAGGACACGAAAGAAGGGATAAGGTATTATTCAAAAAGAAGTGACAAAACATTCTATAGAAAAATAAATGACTGACTTCACACACCTCGACAAAAAGAACAATCCCCAAATGGTAGATGTATCCAACAAGGACATCACCAAGCGCACAGCTAAAGCGCAGTCAATCATCGAAGTGAGTCAGGAGATCACAGATCAGCTGGTCGATGGGGATATCAAGACCAAGAAAGGACCAGTCTTCCATACCGCGATCATTGCTGGCACGATGGGCGCAAAGAAGACGCATGAACTGATCCCATTCTGTCATCCACTGGGACTAGAGAACTGCAAGATCAACATCAAAGTAGACGGAAGGCAAATCGTCATCAACACAGAAGTGACGGTCACCGGAAAGACTGGCGTGGAGATGGAGGCGCTCACCGCTGCTTCGGTAACTGCGCTGACTGTCTATGACATGTGCAAGGCACTCTCTCATGAGATGGTCATCAAGGAAGTGAGATTGATCGAAAAGACCGGAGGTAAAAGTGACTTCAAACAAAACTAACCTCGCTCCGCTTTATGGACTGATCCTTTCTGGCGGAAAGAGCTCCAGGATGGGGCATGACAAGGCAATGCTCCAATTCCACGGGACTTCACAGCTCGATCATCTGACATCAATATTGAGTGCTTCCTGTCAACAGGTTTTCATCTCTTCGAAGCACAGGACAAACTATCCCCATCATGCTATCATAGAAGATCAATATGATCTAGAAAGTCCGCTCAATGGCATATTGTCTGCCATGACATTATTTCCAGAATATGCGTGGCTTGTTGTGGCTTGTGATATGCCCTTCATAGATAAAGAGAGTCTAGCTCACCTTATTCATCGTAGGTCCACAGACCATTTAGCAACTTGCTATCATAACAATCAGAATATGATCGAACCCCTTTTTAGTATATGGGAACCGCATGCTTTAAAAGCACTCATAGAATTTCAGTCGAAGGGAGAGTTAAGCCCAAAGCGATTTTTAGAAACTCATAACACCAATATAGTTACGCCATTAGACTACAAGGTGCTTACCAACGTAAATACTGTTGAGCAATTCAAAAAATTAAGAAATATTAATTGAGAATAACCGCAAAGCGCGCTAAGTTGGCGCAAGGGTCGCTAAGACTCATTGCGTTCTCTGCGATTTCTTTGCGTCTTTGCGTCTTTGCGTTAAAAAGGAATATTATCTCAATCAGATTAGGTGATTTGCTAATAAGGATAAAATAGAGAATAATGACTCATTATATGAAGAATAATGAATGTTGAAGTTGACTTCATGCATTATTAGCTATTCAAAATTCTACATTCGAAATTTTAACATTAAGGATGTGCGGCAACCCAGACTTCCCCATCTTCAAAAACTTCCTTCTTCCAGATCGGAACAGTTTCTTTGAGCATATCAATGGCAAATTCACAAGCTTCAAATGATGCTTTGCGATGTGGTGTAGACACCGCAATCACTACCGCAATCTCACCAACATTCAAGATTCCTTTGCGATGATAAATGGACATTTTCTCCACAGGCCATTTAACCTTGGCTTGATCGATTATTTTTTGGATTTCTTTGATGGCCATTCCATCATAGCTCTCAAATTCCAATCGCACCACTTTCTTGCCCTGAGTACTATCTCTCACTGTGCCAATAAACATATCTATAGCTCCTGCACGATCTGATCGCACGAGCCTCGAAATCGCCTGAATATCAAGCGGCTCTTCGGATATATGAACCAACTTATCCACCGCTCACAGGAGGGATTAGTGCGACTTCATCTTTCTCAGTAATGATCACATCATCATTGGCATATTCGCTATTGACAGCTACCATGACACTTTTCAAATCACCCATCTTAGGATATTGTGTCATAATTGCACTTCTCAAGTCGGCTACAGTCCCCTGTGACAGCTCAAGTTCTAGGATGCTATTTTTAGCTATCTCCTTAGCAATTCCGAAAAGTTTGATATGAATTTTCATCATGACAAAAATAGAAATTCTATCTATTCGGAGTAGGGAATACTCTAAAACAAATGTTGTAATTTGTCCTAGTAAATAAATTCAAATGTTTAGAACTGAAATTATTCCGCAAATCTCGACTGATAAAATTGATCTAAAATCATCAATAATCAGTATGGGTTCATGCTTCTCAGATCATATAGGTGGTAGATTGAAGGATAATAAATTCAATATTCTTACAAACCCTTTTGGTGTCATCTTCAATCCTATCAGCATCAATAAGCTGTTGAATGTCTCCAGTAAGAAGGGGAATCTGAACACTTTAAATTGGATCACTTCGCAAGATATCCACCTGCATCATGATGTGCATTCAAGCCTTGGGGATATGGACAAACAGACCGCTAAAGATAATGTTGACAGTGCCATATCCGATATGCATGATCAGTTGAAGCAATCGAAGTGGCTCATGATCACATGGGGTACCGCAATTGTTTATGAGCACAAAGTGTCTGGGAATATAGTGGCTAATTGTCACAAAGTCCCGGTTGATCAATTCAACAAAAGACTACTCACCAAAGAAGAAATAATAGAGAGTTTTGAGTCAGTGATGGAGACACTTTCTCCAGATTTGAATATAGTTCTTACCGTAAGCCCAGTTCGGCATTTGAAAGAAACACTAGAACTCAACAGCGTAAGCAAATCAATACTGAGAATTGCATCCCACGAACTATCAAATCGAATTGAGCAAGTGCAGTATTTCCCGGCCTATGAATTGGTCCTCGATGACCTGAGAGATTACCGCTTTTACAAACCCGATATGCTCCATCCAAGTGACGAGGCGATCGATTACGTATGGCAGAAGTTTACATCAGCATACTTTGACACAAGTACTTTCTCCTTTCTTGAAAAATGGAAAAAAATAAGAACTGCTATTAATCACAGACCTTTCAACCCTCAATCTGACGCACATCTGAAATTTGTACGTTCGACCATCAAAACGTTGATCGAACTAAAAGGTGAAATTGATGTTTCTAAAGAAATCGATTTACTCGAACAACAGTTAATAAAATCTTGATGCATCGGAACGTTTACATCATACTCATGAGTATTATTGCAGCCGCTTGCAGTGCACAAGAATCTACCAATCAATCCGATATGCCACACACCAATAGACTAATAGAAGCCTCAAGTCCATACTTGCAACAGCATGCCCACAATCCAGTTGATTGGTGCCCATGGGGCGAGGAAGCATTACAAAAAGCCAAAGATGAAGACAAACCCATATTGGTAAGCATAGGCTATTCCGCTTGCCATTGGTGCCACGTAATGGAGCGTGAATCTTTTGAAAATGATAGCATTGCAGCAGTGATGAACAAACACTTCATCTGCATCAAAGTAGACCGAGAAGAACGCCCAGATGTCGATCAGGTCTATATGGATGCCGTCCATGCCATGGGACTCAATGGCGGCTGGCCACTCAACGTCTTTCTCACGCCCGACCAGAAGCCCTTCTATGGTGGAACCTACTTTCCCCCTGAGCAATGGACTCAAATGCTTGAAGGAATCGCTAAGGCATACGCTGAAAATAGAGACAAAATTGAAGCTTCAGCAGAGCAGTTTTCTAAATCATTGTCTGCAAGTGAGATTGCCAAATATGGTCTCAACACCACAACTAGTTCATTTGATGCCAAACTGATGGATGAAATGTACGCTCAAATGGAAGATAAGTTTGATCGCAAAAAAGGAGGCATGGACAAGGCTCCTAAATTTCCAATGCCTTCTAACTGGAGATTTCTGCTGAAGTATCACAATGCTGAGAATAATCGTCCCGCACTGGATCAAGTCATCAAGACACTCGATGAAATGGCTTATGGTGGAATCTATGATCAAATCACAGGTGGATTTGCTCGATATTCTGTTGATGCGGATTGGTTTGCTCCTCACTTTGAGAAGATGCTTTATGACAATGGCCAATTGGTAAGTTTGTATTCAGAAGCTTTTCAGGCAACTGGCAAGTCTTTGTATAGAGATATAGTTTACCAAACTGTCGAGTGGTTGGAAGCGGAAATGACCAGCCCAGATAAAGGTTTTTACGCAGCACTTGATGCTGATAGTGAAGGTAAAGAAGGTAAATACTATATATGGACTGAAGAAGAATTGAAATATATTCTAGGCACAGAAGCAGACTTCATCCAAAAATATTACAACACCCAGTCAAATGGAAACTGGGAAGATGGCGAGAACATCCTTTTCCGTAATATGTCTAATGAGAAATTTGCAGAAAAAAATGGGCTTACAGAATTTGAATTACAGAAAAAAGTAAGGCACGCCCATCAATTATTGAACAAAGCCAGATCAAAAAGAGTGAGACCAGGTCTTGACAATAAAATACTCGCAGGATGGAATGGTATTATGATATGTGGGCTTGTAGACGCTTATAATGCATTCGGGGAAGAACGATTTCTCCAAATAGCATTGAGTAATGGTGAGTTTATTGAGTCTAAAATGCGCAATGGTGATGGTCTCTATAGAAACTATAATGCTGGTATTGCCAATATTGATGCCTACTTAGAAGATTATGCATGGGTAATCAGTGCTTACTCTTCGCTCTATCAAGCTACATTTGACGAGAAATGGCTGCGGAAAGCAGAAACATTGACGAATTATGTGATGGACAATTTCTTTGATCAAGCAGAAGGAATGTTCTTCTATACAGATCAAAATGGAGAGAAGCTCATCGCGCGTAAGAAAGAGATTTTTGATAATGTAATCCCTGCTTCGAATTCTGTCATGGCCAACAATCTGCACGTCTTGGGTATCTTATTAGACAATGAGCAGTTCATGTCTACATCAGATCAGATGCTTGCTAGAGTAGAAAGTCTTCTCGCAGAGAGCCCAAACTACTTGACCAACTGGGGAATGCTATTCACGAGCAAGTCCTCTCCTACAGCTGAAATAGTGATCGTTGGGGAAGAGTTTGAATCATTCAGGAATCAACTCGCTGCACAGCATATTCCAAATAAAGTATTGATGGGTGCGGAGGTAGAAAGTGACTTGCCTTTGATGGAAGGTAAATCTGTATTGAGAGGTGAAACGACTATTTATGTCTGTTACAACAAGACGTGCAAGCTCCCTGTTAACTCTGTAGAAGAGGCACTGGAGCAGTTAAAAAAATAACTCCACTAGAACATTATTAATGACAATAGCGGAGTTACTTAAGGTTAAATATTTTCTTATTAGAAATTTATTTTTCTTCTGAATCCACCTCAGGTTCTGATACTGGCTCTGGCTCGATATCTTTGATCATTACACCACTTGCTTCGAAAGCAATTTCTAATTTTGGTTCCGTGATCGCTGCAATCTCTTCTTCGGATGCTCCACCGTCTTTGGCAAAATGCTGTAATGATTCTACACTTGTCAAATTCTTTTTG
>Ga0316189_10004187_pt1 | contig 13915 bp, 12 predicted proteins | sample LowCovwburrow_MG_FD_204930 | JGI IMG/M metagenome (GOLD analysis project Ga0316189, IMG submission 204930) | Coastal sediment microbial communities from Maine, United States - Lowes Cove worm burrow | ecosystem: Environmental > Aquatic > Marine > Coastal > Sediment | place: USA: Maine...
ATGAGCCACGAGCTGCGGACCCCCCTCAACGCGGTGATCGGCTACGCCGAGCTCGTCCGCGAGGATGTCGCCGACGCCGGCCTCACCGGGGCCATGGAGGACCTCCAGCGGATCCGCATGGCGGGCGCCCACCTCCTGGCGATCGTCACCGAGATCCTCGACCTGACCAAGATCGAGTCTGGCACCCTCGATCTCGACCGCCAGACGATCGACGTCGCAGCGCTCCTCAGCGACGTCATCGACGTCGTCACCCCGGAGATCGAGAGCAAGGGCAACCGCCTGCTCGCCGAGCACGGGGCCAACCTCGGCACCCTCTTCGCCGATCCGATCCGCCTGCGGCAGATCCTCGTCAACCTCCTGACCAACGCCAGCAAGTTCACCACCGAGGGAACCGTCACCCTCCGCAGCAGCCGCACCTCCGAGGAGATCGTGCTCGCGGTCGAGGACACCGGCATCGGCATGAACCCCGACCAGCTCAAGCGGATCTTCGACCCCTTCACCCAGGTCGACCCCTCCTCGACCCGCCGCTACGGCGGGGTCGGCCTCGGCCTGACCATCTGCAAGCGCCTGTGCGAGGCGATGGGCGGCACCCTCAGCGTCGACAGCCTGCTCGGATCAGGCTCGACCTTCACCGCCCGCCTGCCCCTGCGGCTCAGCGCCGAGTCCCAACGCAGCGGCTGAGCCCGGAACACGACCTCGCAGCCCGTGACGAGAGCCCCGCGCTCTCGCGGCGCGAGAGCCCGCAGGACCTCAACCACAAGCTGTGAGGGGCCGCAGGGGCTCCGTCGCCCGCCTCGGCGACCTGTCTGCTACCCTCGCGCCGCCCCGACGATGCTCCCCGTAGCCACACACGCCCCGCCGACCACCGACGCGAACGCTGACGCCCCGGCGCTGACGTGCGTCGTCCCCGTCTACAACGAGGTCGGCTCGATCCCGGAGCTCCACAGCCAGCTCAGCGCCGGCTGTGTAGCCTGCGCCCGCAGCTACGAGATCATCGTCATCAACGACGGCAGCGACGACGGCTCGGCCGAGCTCCTCGACGAGCTCGCCGCCGCGGATCCGCACCTCATCGTCCTCCACTTCCGCCGCAACTTCGGCAAGTCGCCGGCCCTCGCCGCCGGCTTCACCCGGGCCCGGGGCGAGATCGTCATCACCCTCGACGGCGACCTCCAGGACGACCCCGCGCTGATCCCCGCCTTTGTCGCCAGGATCGACGCCGGCGCCGACCTGGTCTCCGGCTACAAGCAGCGGCGCCACGACCCGCTCGGCAAGACCCTGCCCTCGAAGTTCTTCAACGCGGTCGTCCGCCGAGTCAGCGGGATCCAGCTCCGCGACTTCAACTGCGGCTTTAAAGCCTACCGCGCCGAGTGTGTCCGCGAGATCAGCGTCTACGGCGGCTTTCACCGCTTCCTCCCGGTCCTCGCCGGCAACCGCGGGTTTCGCATCGAGGAGCTGGTGGTCAACCACCGCGCGCGCAAGCACGGGAGCTCGAAGTACGGCCTGCGCCGGCTCATCGACGGCTTCCTCGATCTCCTCACCGTGCTCCTGGTGACCCGCTTTCGGACCCGGCCGCTGCACTTCTTCTCGCTGCCGGCGGCGCTCCTCGGGATCCCGGGCTTCGTCATCCTCGCCTATCTGAGCGTGCTCTGGGCCCTGGGCGAGCCTATCGGCACCCGACCGCTGCTCACCCTCGGCGTGCTCCTGGTGATCACAGGGATCCAGCTCCTCGGCCTCGGCCTCCTCGGCGAGCTCCTGGTCCGGACCACCGTCCAACCCTCCGAGATCTACTCGATCCGGCAGCCCCGAACGCCCCGCGGACGGCCCCTCGCTCGGCCCCTCGCCGCTCAGCCCCTCGCCGACGCAGCCCAGGCCCCCTCACCTGCAGCTCCCTCCGCGGGGATCCACGAGGCAAGATGAGCGAGACCCGCGGAAACAAGCAAAAGCACGAGAGCCGCAACCCGATCCAACGGGCGCTCATCGGCAACTTCACCCGGGCGATGCTCCGCCTGATCGCGACCCACAAGCCGCGGACGATCCTCGACGTCGGCTGCGGCGAGGGCTACATGCTCGGGGCTATCGCCGACGCAGGCGTCGACGCCGAGCTCGCCGGCCTCGACCTCAACCCCGAGGCTATCGCCGACGCCCGCGCCCGCCTCGGCGACCGCGCCCGCCTCGAGGTCCGCGACGCCCGCGAGCTCGCCGACCTCGGCGAACGCTTCGACCTGGTGATGATGCTCGAGGTCTTGGAGCACCTCGACGATCCGGCGGCGATGCTCCCCCTCCTCGGCCGCCTCGCCCACAAGCAGGTGCTCCTCAGCGTCCCCTGGGAGCCCTACTTCCGCAGCCTGAACCTCCTCCGCGGCAAGAACGTCCGCGCCCTCGGCAACGATCCCGAGCATGTCCAGCACTGGAGCCGGCGCGGCTTTCGGCGCTTCGTCGAGGGCCGCTTCCGACCGCTCGCCACGCCCCAGGTCTTCCCCTGGGTGATGGTCCTGGCGGCCAACGATCGCCCCGGCGAGTAGACCGCCAGGGCGCATCCGGCCGATCGCCGAGCGCGGCAGACGAAGGCCGATGATCTGCTATCTTGCGCGCCGAGCAACCATGGACGCCGAAAACCCGCTCCTGCACATCGATCCGAGCATCCCCTTTGACCGGATCAAGGTCGACCACATCGAGCCCGCGATCGCGATCCTGATCGAGCGTGCGAAGGCGGCGATCGCAGCGATCGTCGCCGCGCCCGGTCCCCGGACCTACGCCAACACCCTCAGCGCCCTCGAGGACGCGACCGAGCCGCTCGAGTTCGCGATCACGATCGTCGGTCATCTAGAGTCGGTGATCAGCAGCGATCCGCTGCGCGCGGCCTACAACGCGGTCCAGCCGGCGGTCGCCGAATTCTACGCGTCGATCCCCCTCGACGCGGGGCTCTGGAAGGCGCTCCAGGACCTCGCCGCGACCCCCGAGGCTGCCGCGCTGGAGCCCGCCCGCCGCCGCCTCCTGGACAAGACCCTCGACGACTTCCGGACCCACGGCGCCGAGCTCGACGAGACCGGCAAGACCGTGCTCAGCGAGATCAGCGTCGAGCTGGCGGAGCTGACCACCGCCTTCGCCCAAAACGTGCTCGACGCGACCAACAAGTTCGAGCTTGTGATCACCGACGAGGATCGCCTCGCCGGCCTGCCGCCCTCGGCCAAGGACGCCGCCCGTGAGAGCGCGAGCAAGCGCGACCTCGAGGGCTGGCGCTTTAGCCTGCAGGCGCCGAGCGTGATGCCGGTGCTCACCTACCTGGGCGATCGCGAGATCCGCGAGAAGGTCTACCGGGCCTACAACCGCCGCGGCGCCGACGCGCCCCACGACAACGAGGCGAGGATCGCCCGGATCGTCGAACTGCGGGCCGCCAAGGCCGCCCTCCTCGGCTTTGACACCTTCGCCGATCTGGTTCTCCACGACCGTATGGCGAAGAACGGCGAGCGAGCGGAGAGCTTTGTCCGCGACCTCCGCAGCCGGGTCGAGCCCTTCTTCAAGCAGGAGAACGCCGCCCTCGAGGCCTTCATCGCCGAGCAGGCGGGCGCCCCCAAAAAGCTCGCCTCCTGGGATCTCGGCTACTACGCCGAGAAGCAGCGGCACGCCCGCTACGATTTCGACGAGGAGGCGCTGCGCCCCTACTTCGCCGCCGACGCGGTGCTCCGCGGGATCTTTGGGATCGTCGAGCGCCTCTACGGGGTCTCCGTCATCCCCATGCCCGGCCTCCCCGCCTGGCACGAGGACGTCGAGGTCTACGCGCTGCAGGCCAGCGACGGTCGGGTCATCGGCACCTTCTACGCCGATCTCTACCCCCGCGAGAGCAAGCGCGGAGGCGCCTGGATGAACGCCTTCCATACCGGGAGAACCCGCGAAGACGGCACCTGGGAGCCCCATGTCGGCCTCATCTGCGCCAACGTGAGCCCCGCCGTCGGCGACAAGCCGGCGCTCCTGACCCACCGCGAGGTCGAGACCCTCTTCCACGAGTTTGGCCACCTCCTCCATCACCTCCTCTCCGAGGTCGAGGTCCGCTCCCTCGCCGGCACCAACGTCGCCTGGGACTTCGTCGAGCTGCCCTCGCAGATCATGGAGAACTGGTGCTGGGAGCGCGAGGCGCTCGACCTCTTCGCCAAGCATTGGCAGACCGGCGAGCCGATCCCAGACGACCTCTTCGCCAAGATGATCGCCGCCAAGAACTACCGCAGCGCCAACGCGGCGATGCGCCAGCTCAGCTTCGGCACCCTCGATCTCGCGCTCCACATCGACTACGACCCGGAGAGCGACGGTCAGCCGCTCGCCTACACCCGGGGGATCGCCGCCGAGTTCTCGCCCGTCGAGCTCACCGCCGACTACGCGATGGTCACCGGCTTTACCCACCTCTTCGCCTCGCCGGTCGGCTACGCCGCGGCCTACTACTCCTATAAGTGGGCCGAGGTGCTCGACGCCGACGCCTTCAGCCGCTTTCGCGACGAAGGGATCCTCAACCCCGAGGTCGGCGCCGCGTTCCGCCAGACGATCCTCGCCAAGGGGGATAGCCGCGACCCGCTCGATCTCTTCGTCGACTTCATGGGTCGGGAGCCCGATCCGGAGGCGCTGCTCGTCCGCTCAGGCCTCGCCCAGGCGGCCTCCTAGGGCTGTGGCGAAGAGAGCCCTCTGTGCTCTCGCGCCGCAATCGTCGCTCCTCTCAGCACCGACGAAACGCCGCCGTAGCGCGCCAGTGGGGGGCGAGCGAGAGCGCGTGGGACTTTTGCCACGGCCTCCTACGGCCCATCAGGTCGGATCGCGTGGGCCGACGACGGGCTCATCGAGGGCTTTGAGGCCGACGACGGGCGCCTCCTCGACGGCGTCCGACGGCGCCCCGAGTGGCTCAGCGACGACCGTCCCCGCAGCCGCGATCGGAGCCGCGGCCAGACCCGGGTCCTTCTTCGCCGAGGTCCGCGCCACCCGCTGACTCCTCTCGCGACCCGGCTCGCCCTTGTCTGCGCAGCCGCGCGCCGATCGGCTATGGTCACGCCATGGTTTGTCGCTCCTTGGGCCTCCTCTCCCCCCTGACCGCCGCGCTCTTCGCCCTCGCCGCCTGCTCCGGCGACGACACCGGCAGCGAGAGCGCCACGGATGCCACTTCGCTGACAGCGACGGCTACAGCCACCGCCACCGCCACCGCCACCGCCACCACCACCACCGACCCGACCACCGGGACGACCAGCGAGGCAAGCGGAGGTGAGAGCGACTCTGGACCGACCACGACCGCCGGGCCGACCACCGACGCCACCATGGGCAGCACCGAGGATCCGACCACCGGTGACACCACCGGCGACACCACCGGCGACACCACCGGCGGCGACGCGGTCCCCGGGGCGCTCTGCGATCCGATCCCCGACTGCGACGCTGTCGCGCCGCCCAAGCTCGACGACGATCCGACGCCGACCGACAACAACCATCGCGGCCGCGACATGTTCTACGTCGAAGGTGAGGACCAATGGGTGCTCGCCAAATTCGCCGACGCCAGCGTCCTCGACCTCGACCTCCACGGCGACACCGTCCGGATCTTCCTCAACCGCGACTGCGCCGGCGAGTGGGAGGAGCTCGGCTCGGCGATCACCTCGGACGACGGCGACAACCCGACCATCGAGGGCGTCGAGGACACCGGCGGCCGGATCTACTTCAAGATCCCCGCGGACAAGCAGCTCGCGCCCGGGCGCCACCGCGTACACATGATCGTCGAGACCGACAAGAGCACCGCCGACCAGTACATCGACGTCGTGCCGATGGGCGCGCCGATCTTCGTCAGCGACGTCGACGGCACCCTCACCACCTCGGAGAACGAGGAGTTCTTCGACCTCCTGCTCGGGACCACCCCCGACGCCAACGCCTTCGCCGCGAGCGCCTTTGAGGTGCTGGTGTCCAAGGGCTACCGGCCCATGTACATGACCGCGCGGCCAGAGTTCCTCTACAAGCGGACCCGCGAATTCGTCAACGAGCGCGGGTTCCCCCACGGGATCATCCACACCACGCTAAACAAGAGCGGCGCACTGGGGGGTGAGGCCGCGGCCTACAAGACCGGCGAGCTGGCGATGCTCGAGGCCAAGGGTCTGGTCCCGCTCTACGGCTTTGGCAACAAGGCGAGCGACGCTGAGGCCTACGACAACGGCGGGATCGAGCCCCTCGATCACCGCATCTTCTTCCAGTTCGACGATGCCGTCTACGGCGGTCGGACCATCAACTCCTACGGCGAGCTCCTCGAAGAGTTCGACGCCCTCCCGGATCTCTGCGGCCGATGAAAGCCCCACTCCTCAGCCTCCTCGCGCTGACCACCCTCGGCCTCGTCGGCTATGCGATCTACACCCTCAGCTCCGCGGAGCCGGTGAGGCCTCGGGCCCGCAAAACGGCCGACGTCCAACGCCCGCAAAACGCCGACCCGCGCCTGCGCGATCGGCCCAACCCGGAGGGCGGCACTCCCCTCACCCGGATCGCCCGCGCGATCCAGGACGAGGCGAGCGCGCCGCCTGGTCCGGCAGGACCGCCCCCGGGCTACGACCCCAACATCCAGGTCGAGGAGCTCCCGGAGGATGTCCCCGAGGCGGCCCTGCCGATCACCCGCGCCGTCGCAGAGGCCACCTTTGACCGCCTCCTGACGGACCTCGAGGAGGCCGAGCCGGAGAACCTCGCCGACAGCGATCGCGACCGCCTCTACCGCAACGTCAACGACGCCTTCACCGCCCTCTCCGCCCGCCTCGGCGAGGACGACATCGAGCTGATGGAGGACTCCTACCAGCGAATGCAGGCGCAGATGAAGCGGCTGAAGATCAAGCCGCCGACGATCGACGGCCGGCCGCAGATCGACGGCTAGGACGATCATCGTCGGGCAAAGTCAGCGAAGTCGCGACGACAAGAGGGGAAGCCAGGGCTCATCGCCCATGACTCCCCCTCTGCAGCTCGGGCCTCCGCACTCTGCGGAGTCGCCGGGTACGGCCCGTAGGTCGCGACCCTAGTAGGTCTGCTCGTCGACCCGGTCGAGGAAGGTGATGTCCGGCGCAGAGCACACGCCGATCGCCCCCATCTTCTGCTGAAAATCCGAGGACGCGAAGAGAGCGCGGGCGCGTGCAGCGTCTGCGACCCCACGCACCATCACGACCACATTGTTGCGGTCCTCGACGTCACAGTGGACGTGGTGACCGGAGGCCCCTGTCTCGCCAGCGAAGGCTCGTACGAGCTGCTCAAAGCCCGGCTTGAAGCTGTCGAAGTCCGTGACCCTGTGCTTTACGATGATGTCTGTTGCCATGCGTACCGTTCCCTTTTGACACAGCAGTTGTCTCGAACACTGACTGTGCACGAGCATCATAGTTGTAGATGTCTTCACCGTCATGCTGCGCGTCTCCCGTGCTTGTACAAACAACTGGGGTCGGAGCCCCCCAGCGGTCGGACGAAACACCGATGACCCCGCGAGCTCAACGCGGTCGAGACGACCCTGACCGAAGGGCCAGACGCCCCCGCACAAACGACAAAGGCCCCCTCCCGGGGGCCTCCTCTGACGTCCGCGAGCAGACGTCACGACGCTAGCGGAGCGCCGGCTAGCTGGCGGTCGAAGCTCCGCCGGCCATCGCATCCAGGGTCGCCATCAGCAGCTGACGCTGGGCGTGGAACGCCGCCGGCAGGGTGTCGCCGAGCTTGTCGAACCACTCCTGGAGCGCCTCCAGCTCAGCCCGCCACTCGTCGGGGTTGACCTCGGTCGCGGCCTCGAACTCCTCGGGCGTGATGTCGAGGAACGAGAGGTCGAGGTCGCCGCTGCGCGGGACCCAGCCGACCGGGGTCTCGCGACCACCGACGCGACCCATCGAGCGATCGATGACCCACTTGAGCACCCGCATGTTCTCGCAGAACCCGGGCCAGAGGAACCGACCCTCCGCGCTCTTGCGGAACCAGTTGACCATGAAGATCTTCGGCGGCGACTTGATCTTGTCCTGCATCGCCAGCCAGTGGTTGAAGTAGGTGCCCATGTCGTAGCCGCAAAAGGGCAGCATCGCCATCGGATCGCGGCGGATGATCCCGACCTTGCCGGTCGCGGCGGCGGTGGTCTCCGAGCCCATCGTCGCCCCGAGGAAGGCGCCGTGGGTCCAGTTGAAGCTCTGGAGAATCAGCGGGATCGTCGTCTCTCGGCGACCGCCAAAGATCATCGCCGAGATCGGCACGCCCTTGGGATCGTCGGCCTTCGACGAGAGCGCTGGGTTGTTGCTCATCGGCGCGCAGAAGCGGGCGTTCGGGTGGGCCGCCTTCTCACCGGAGGAGGGGTCCCAGGGGTTGCCCTTCCAGTCGATCAATCCCTCCGGCGGGACGTCGGTCTTGCCCTCCCACCAGACGTCACCGTCGGGGGTGAGCGCGACGTTGGTGAAGATCGTGTCGCGCTGGGTCGAGATGAGCGCGTTCGGGTTCGACTTCTCGCTGGTGCCCGGGGCGACGCCGAAGTAGCCAGACTCAGGGTTGATCGCCCAGAGCCGGCCGTCGTCGCCGACGTGTAGCCAGGCGATGTCGTCGCCGACGGTCCAGACCTTCCAGCCGTTGAACCGCTCCGGCGGGATCAGCATCGCGAAGTTGGTCTTGCCGCAGGCAGAGGGGAACGCGGCGGTCACGTAGGTCGTCTGCCCCTCGGGGCTCTCGACGCCGAGGATCAGCATGTGCTCCGCGAGCCAGCCCTCCTTGCGGCCGAGGTAGGAGCCGATCCGCAGGGCGAGGCACTTCTTCCCGAGGAGGACGTTGCCGCCGTAGTTCGACGAGCACGACATGATCGCGTTGTCCTCGGGGAAGTGGCAGATGTAGCGCTTCTCCGGGTCGATATCGAGCTTGGCGTGGAGCCCCCGGTTGAAGTCATCGCCCTGGCCGAGCATGTCGAGGGCGGCCTGCCCCATCCGGGCCATCACCCGCATGCTGAGGACGACGTAGATCGAGTCGGTGAGCTCGATGCCGATCTTGGAGAAGGGCGAGCCTAGCGGGCCCATGACGTAGGGCACGACGTACATCGTCCGGCCCTTCATCGAGCCCTCGTAGAGGCTGTTCATCTTCGTGTAGGCCTCGTCGGGGGCCATCCAATTGTTGGTCGGCCCCGCCTCCTCGCGGGTCGGCGTACAGATGAACGTCCGGCCCTCGACCCGAGCGACGTCCAGCGGGCTCGAGCGGTGGAGGTAACAGCCAGGTAGCTTCTCCTGATCGAGGGGGAGCAGGATCCCCTCGGCGACGGCCTGCGCGGTCAGGGCGTCTCGCTCCGCCTCGGAGCCGTCACACCAATAGATGCGGTCTGGCTGGCAGAGCTTGGCCTTCTCGGAGACAAAGCTGGTTACATGGGGGTTGTCGGTGAGAGCGGTAGTCATCGTCATCCTCCGGCGCGGTCCGGCGCGGCTACGGTCAGGTGCGCATTGTCCGCAAGCCCCGACTTGCGGGGACACTACCATCGAGATCCGTCCAAGACCGCCCCTCGGCCACGGCTAGGCGCCTCTCTCACGGGAGAACACTCACCGCGATCGGCCTCTCGCCGCCAGCATCAGACGGGCCATCGCGGGCCTACGCTGCGCATGATCGCCCCTGGCGTGACGACGCCCTCCCAGCGCCACGAAGACGCACTTCGGACCTGGAGATCCCGCTCATATCCGAGCTATCCTCGCGCGCCCGCGCCCTGGCCATTGACGAGCACATCCTGGGGCTGCGCCGGAGTCAACATGCCTGAAGTTCGTGCACATCGTTCTGGGACCTTCTGCTGGGCAGACCTCCCGACAACCGACCTCGATCACGCGATCGCCTTCTACAGCGAGCTGTTCAACTGGAGGGCCGTCGACGCGGAGACCCCCGAGGGCTACGGCCGCTACGTGCTCTTCCAGAAGAACGGCAAGACCGTCGCCGCCGCCTACGCGATGGAGGAAGAGCTCGCCGAGAGTGGCGTCGCCGCCCACTGGGAGAGCTTCATCGCGACCAAGGCGGTCGACGAGCTGAGCGCCCGCGCAGCGGAGCTCGGCGCGACCGTCGTCGCCCCGCCCTTCGACATGCCGGGCGTCGCTCGTATGGCCGTCCTCGCGGACCCCGAGGGCGCAACCTTCACCCTCTACCAGGCCACCCCCGAGATCGGCACCCAGCTCCTCAACGAGCCCGGCGCGCCCTGCTGGTTTGAGCTCTACGCCCGCGACCTCGAGACGAGCACCGGCTTCTACGCGAACCTCTTCGGCTACGAGCTGCGCAACGCCGTCGGCCTTGGCGGCGCCCCCTACGTCCAGTTCGGCATCGGCAAGGGCGCCGCCGCCGGGGCCATGCAGCTCCGCCCCGAATGGGGGGACATGCCGCCGATGTGGGCCGTCTACTTCCAGACCGACGACCTCGACGCCGCGATCGCCCGCGCCGAGAGCCACGGCGGCGACCTCCTGATGGCGCCGACCCAGGTCCCCGGCGTCGGCCGCTTTGCGATGCTCTGCGACCCCCAGGGCGCCTCCTTCATGCTCATGGAGATGGGCGCCCCGGCCCGCAAGAGCCCGCCGCCGGCCCCGGCCCTCGAAGCTGTCGAGGAGATCGAGGCCGCCTCGGACGAAGCTGACGCCTCGGACGATGCGAGCGCTGAGCCTGACGCCGACAACAGGAGCGCTGACGACGACGACGACGACGACGACGACATCGCCGGTGAAGTCGAGGCTGGCCTCGTCGACGCGGGCACCGGCGGCGAGGTCGAGACCCCCCAGGGCTAGCGACGGGCTCGCTGGCAAGGCCCCGGGCGCGCCTCCAAAGGCGCGCACGGCTAGGTGACGTTGTTGGGCTCGCAATAGCCGACGCAATCCCCCATCTCGCAGCCCACCTCCTTGGAGTAGAGCCCCCAGGCGTAGGGTCCGCGGGGGGCGTCAGCAAAGCCGCCGGTGGTCCCGTGGCCGATGTTGGCGAGGAACGCCGCCAGCTCGCGACGGCGGGTCTCCGCGTCGCCCTCGCCGGCGAAGTCGGGAAAATCGGCGGCCGCGGCGAGCAAAGCCTCGTCGGTGAAGAGCGCGTTGCGCTCGGGGAACATCGCCTCCCACAGGGTCTCGTCGAGGAGCTGCTCGAGGTTGCCCGGCTCGCCGTCAGTGGTCGCAGCAGCGGTCGCGTCCGTCGTCGAAGCCGTCGCCGTCGGCTCTGTCGCCGTCGGCTCTGTCGCTGTCGCTGTCGCCGTCGCCGTCGCCGTCGCCGTCGCCGTCATCGTCGTCCCGCTGGAGTCCGACGTGGCCATGCCGCTCGTCTCCCCTGTCGTAGCCGTCCCCGGGCCCGCCGTCATCGTCATCCCAGCGCTGCTCTCGGTCGTCGTCGACTCGCCAACATCGCCGTCATCACCGCACGCCACCGTCAACACCACCGCCGAACACACAGCGACCTTCGCAGCTCCAAAAAATCCGCTCATCCTCCGCCTCCAGCTCGAGTCTCGCCCACCTCAGGCGCAAGGGCAGGTCTTTGCAGCCCGAGGAAGCCGTCGCAGAGAGCCGCCCACTCTCCCGCCTCGCCGACCCTCTCGGCTCCGCCGAAACCTGCGCTACGACCCGGTACAGCAGCATTTCGCTGGAGGCGAGAGGACCAACGCTCGTGGCGCGAGAGCACTCCGCACTCTCACCACAGCCTCCGAGACGCAGCGGGGGCGAGCCCCCCCCGAGCCCTTGCCCGGCCGCCGGGAAGCACGGTATCCACGCTCCAATCGTGCCAGTCACCCGTCAGCAGGTCGAGACGCTCGCCCAGGATCCGGTCGCCCTAGGACGGGCCGCGAAGCTCACGCGAGCGCGCTCCTGGACCGGGCTCGGCCGCTCCGAAGAGGCCTGCTGGGGCGAGTGCCAGGGCTCCAAGCTCTACCAAGTCCAGGTCGACCTGCGCGACCTCGTGAGCGCCTGTTCCTGCCCGGTCCGCCGCCAACCCTGCAAGCATGCGCTCGCGCTCCTCCTGATCGCCGCCGGTGAGCCCGCGACGCTGACCCGCAGCGCGGAGCCCCTGTGGGTCGCCGACTGGCTGGGACGTCGAGCGGCGACCGCCAAGAACCGCGCGGCGAGGGCTGCCTCGCCGAACGCGGGCAAGCGAGCGGTCGACGGCGCCGCCCAGGCCAAGCGAGCGGCTCTACGGGCAGAGCGGGTCGCCGAGGGCCTAGAGCAGCTCGACCGCTGGCTGCGCGACCTCGTCCGCGTCGGCCTCGCGAGCGTCGAGGAGAGCTCCCCAGGGATCTTTGAGGAGCAAGCCCGACGCCTCGTCGACGCCCAGGCCCCGGGCCTCGCCGGTTGGGTCCGCCGCCTCGCCGAGATTCCCCTCGCCACCCCCGACTGGCCCGCTCGGCTCCTCGAAGAGCTCGGCCGCCTCACCCTCCTGCTCCGCGCCTACCACCGGCGAGAGACCCTCGCCGGGGATCTCCAGGCGGACCTCCGCCAGCTCATCGGCTGGAAGGTGACCAAGGACGATGTGCTCGCAAAAGGAGAGCGCGTCCGCGATCGCTGGCAGACGATCGCCCAAGCGGTGACCGAGGACGAGCGTGTGCGGACCCAAAGAACCTGGCTCATCGGCCAGAATCACGGCACCAAGGCGCTCATCCTCCGCTTCGCAGTCGGCAGCCGCCAGAGCTTCGCCGAGCCGCTCCACCTCGGCGAAGAGTTCGACGCAGAGCTCGCCTACTACCCGGGCGCCGCCAGGCAGCGGGCGCTCCTCGTCACCCGCGACAACCTCCCGACTCAGCTCACCAAGCTCGTCGGCGGCCAGAGCATCACCGCCCTCCGCGAAGAGGTCAGCCGCGCCCTCGCCCGCCAGCCCTGGCTCGATCGCTTCGGCGCGCTGCTCTCCGGCGTGGCCCCGGCGCTCGGCGACGACGGCACGCTCCGCCTGGTCGATGAAACAGGTGATCATGTCGCCGCCGCGAACGTCGACCCCTACCTCCTGCTCGCCCTCTCCGGCGGCGCTCCGATCGACGTCGGCGGCGAGTGGGACGGCTCGGCGTTCTCCCCCTCGCTGACCGCCATCGACGGCCGCACGCATCGGCTCCGGCCGAAGCCCACGAAGCGCGCCTAGCAGGCTATGGCGAGGACCGCGAGGCATCTCCGGCTGCGCTCTCGCCGGCCGGCTGCGCCGCGACGGGGAGCGTTGCATGATCGCACGGACCATCCGTGCGAGGGCATCTCCGGGCTCCGTGATCTGGGCGCTGAGCGAGATTGAGAAGTGCGGCAGCGTCTCTCCGCACCGGGACTTTCACCACTGCCTGCTCGCCGAGGACCCAGCCCCTCTCGTCAACAGCGAAGCGCAGCCGCAGGAGCTCACATTGCAGGGGTCTACCGCGACACCGCGACCGCGCGACCGCGACCTCGCACTGCAGGGTCCACCACGACAGACCCCCCGTCCTGACATCCGAGGTCGCGTCCGAGGTCGCGCCTGACATGGCCAAGGTGCCCAAGGTGACCGCGGTCGTCGTCCGCCCGCTGCTCCCGCGGGTCGAGCGAACTCCGCCCTGCGAGCGTCGTCATCCCAGGGGACGCCGCTCGTCGACGTGTTTGCCGTGGACAAACGACCGGCCCCGCGGCACCCCCCAGGCTCGAATTTGTCCTCTCCGCCCCGTGCAACAGAGTCGCGAAATCGACCGCAGCCACGGCCTTTCAGCCTCGGTCCGCCGCTCTCTATCGGCGCCGCCGTTGAGCTCGGCCGCGCCTGGTCGAGGTCATCGAGTGCCACCTCCCCGCCCTCCGCGCGACCTAGGAGGCCAGGCGATATCATGCTTGAGGATCCGACGCTTGAGGGCATGACGAGTCACCCCGAGGAGCGCCGCAGCATCGACAATAGAGCCAGCCGTGTTGAGCGCTTCGATACAGAGCGTCCGCTCGACGGTGGCGAGGCTGAAGGTTTTGATGATGAGCCGCACGTTGTTGAGCCTACGAGTTTTCGCCCG